>VOFI01001429.1_pt1 | contig 27177 bp, 32 predicted proteins | sample 5384131 | NCBI WGS metagenome assembly VOFI01 (sample SAMN12384728, study PRJNA508395) | human gut metagenome | isolation source: healthy gut H | host: Homo sapiens | reverse complement strand
CGGTCTTGACCACCACGCTCTTGACGTACTTCAGCTCCTTCACCTCACCTACCAGCGGGATCATGATCTCAGGCACCATGTTCCAGTCGGGGTGACGCTTCTGGACATTGATGGCGGCACGGATGACGGCACGAGTCTGCATGACGGCGATCTCCGGGAAGGTGACGGTGCATGGGCAGCAGCTTGGCCAGAGCCTTCTCACGCTGCTCCACAGTGTCGGAGCAGATCATCTCACGGATGGCGGCGATGCGGTCGCCCTCGAAGAACATATGCTCGGTGCGGCACAGGCCGATGCCCTGAGCACCCAGCTCACGGGCCTTGGCGGCGTCGTGGGGAGTGTCGGCATTGGTACGGACCTTCAGGCGGCGATACTTATCGGCCCAGCCCATGATGCGGCCGAAGTCGCCGCTGACGCTGGCGTCCACGGTGGGCATAGGGTCTTGCCGGACAGGGTGAACTGCTTGTTTTCCTCGTCCATGACGATGGCGCCGCAGCCGGAGACGCAGCACTTGCCCATACCACGGGCCACCACGGCGGCGTGGCTGGTCATACCACGTGACCAATGAGCTGCTCGAAATACTTCTTGCCCACCTCCATGACCACGTCAGAGTACATCTGGATAAAGCGGCGATAGCAGTCCCAGGCCCAGCGGGGGTTATTGGACTTCTCTGCAATGACCGCCACCACGTCCTCGTTGAGGCCCAGATTCAGGATAGTGTCCATCATGCCGGGCATGGAGGCCCGTGCGCCGGAACGGACGGAGACCAGCAGGGGATTCTCATGATCGCCAAACTTCTTGCCGGTGATCTTCTCCATCTTCTCGATATACCGCCCCAACGACGGCGCCCGGAAGGTGTATATCTTTGCCGACTGCGGCCAGCTGAACCAGCGGGATCAGAACGTGCTGCTGAAGATCGTGGAGGAGGGACCTGCCTACGCCGCCTTCCTGTTCTGCGCCGAGACGGCGGCGGCTCTGCTGCCCACCGTCCGCTCCCGCTGCGTGGAGTGGAAGGTGGCCGGACAGCCGGAGACACCGGAGATGGAGCAGGCCAGAGGGCTGTGCCGGGTGCTGGCGCAGGGAAAGACCCTCCCGGCGGCCCAGTGGCTGGTATCGCTGGAGAACCGCCGCATCAAGCGGGAGCAGCTGCAGGAGCTTTTGCAGGATGCGTGGCTCCTGACGGCGCAGGCCCTGCTGCTTCAGGCGGGGAAGCCGGAGGACGGCACCCTGCCGGAGGAGGCGGAGCTGTTGAGCCGGAGCCTCTCCTCCCGGCGGCTGGAGAGCCTGTCGGCCCTGTTGCGGCAGTACAGCGCCGAGTGCGCCTATAATGTGGGGGCGGGCCATGTGCTGGGGGCTCTGTGCGCCCAGTGGGAGCGGCTGCTCCACGCCACCCGCTGACCTCGGGCGCAGAATGGCGCCTATATGGAAAAACGATCCCGCCAGCAGCAAGCTGGAGATGAAGCTGGTGCGGGTGGAGTGCAGTTTTGACGGCAACAAGATCCTGTTCTTCTTCACCGCCGATGGCCGGGTGGACTTCCGGGAACTGGTGAAGGATCTGGCCTCTGCCTTCCGGGCCCGCATCGAGCTGCGGCAGATCGGCGTCCGGGACGAGGCAAAGATGCTGGGCGGCCTGGGGATCTGCGGCCGACCCTTCTGCTGCGCCCAGTTTCTGGACGATTTCATGCCCGTCTCCATCAAGATGGCCAAGACCCAGAGTCTGTCTCTGAACCCCACGAAAATTTCCGGCACCTGCGGGCGGCTCATGTGCTGCCTGAAATATGAGCAGGAGGCCTATGAGGACGCTCTGAAGCGTCTGCCCAAGAACGATTCCTTTGTCCAGACCCCCGACGGCCCCGGTAATGTCAGCGACGTCAACGTCCTGAAGGAGACGGTGAAGGTGCGGCTGGATGAGAAGCCGGAGGCTCCCCGGTGCTACCACAACTGCGAGGTGTGCGTCCTCCGCAACGGCAAGGGCAGCCGGGAGGGCATCGAGATCCCCAAGGAGCGGCCCGCCCGCTACACAGAGGAGCGGCAGGAGGAATTCCCTGTCCCCGCCATCATTGCAGACTTTGCCGCCGACCGGGAGGAGCCGGAGGAGAGCCGCCGCCGCAGCCGCCGCCGCAGAGGCGGCAAGGGCAGCGAGCGTCCTGCGGAGCGTCCGGCGGAAAAGCCGGCGGAAAAGCCGGAGGAGAAGCGGCGGGAGGGCAATCGCCGCCGCCGTACCCGCAGCGGAAAGCCCGGCGCCAGCGCCATCAAGCCCTTCACCCCCCAGCCGGATGCCAAGCCCGTGTCCCGTCAGGAGAGCCAGCGGCCCATCGAGGACGAAGGGCCGAGCAACAAGCGCCCCCGGCACCGTGGAGGTCGCCGCAGAGGCGGTCAGGGCGGCGGTACGCCCAAGGCGGAGGCGTGAGCCGTGGGAAAGTTTTCAGGCGTTCTGATCGCCAGCGATTATGACAATACCATGGTGTATACCGAGGGGGCGCTGAAGAGCGGCGGCCCTCTGCCCTCGGTATCCCGGGAGAACCGGGAGGCGGTGGAGTACTTCATGGCGGAGGGCGGCACCTTCTCCGTGGCCACGGGCCGGGCGCTGCCGTCCTTTTCACGGGTTCGGGAGGGCGTTCCCATGAACGGCCCCACGGTGCTCTTCAACGGCGCTGCCATCTACGACTTCGCTCAGCAGCGCTACCTGTACACGGCCTTTCTGCCGGAGTCCGTCCGGGGGCATATCTGCCGCCTGCTGGAGGACCTGCCGGAGACGGCGCTGGAGATCTATCACGACGATGACTCCATCCACGCCATCAATCCCAACGAGATCACCTATCATCACCTGCATCTGACCCACTCCCCCACGGTGACGCTGGCCAGCATGGAGGAGGTGCCGTCCCCCATTTCCAAGCTACTGTTTGAGGAGGCGGAACCCCGGATGACGGCCCTGCGGGAGTACATCGCCCGCCAGAGCTGGAGCACCGAGTATGAGGTGGTGCCGTCCAACCCCTATCTGCTGGAGCTGACGGCCAAGGGGGCCAACAAGGGCGGCATGGTGCGCCGTCTGGCTCAAATGCTGGAGATCCGGCAGGAGAACGTCTACTGCGTGGGCGACCATGCCAACGACATCCCCATGCTGACCTTTGCCCGCACCGCCTTTGCCCCGGCCAATGCCATTCAGCCGGTGCATGAGGTGCCGGGCATCCATATCCTGCCCAACTGCTGGGAGAATGCCATTGCGGCCATGATCGCAGAGCTGGACAAGCGGTATTGAGGAGGGAAACGGCCATGAAGGAGAGCACACCCCTGACCCTGTATGTGGCCTATACGGCCAAGCCCGGCTGCCGGGAGGCCTTCGTCCGTCAGATCGTGATGGAGGGCATTGCCGACACCATCCGCCGGGAGGAGGGCTGTATCCGCTACGACTACTATTTCTCCGCCCAGCAGGAGGACAAAATTCTGCTGGTGGAGCAGTGGCAGACGCAGGCCCATCAGCGCATCCATTTGCAGCAGCCCCACATGGCTCGTCTGCGGGAGCTGAAGGAGCAATATGTGTCGGACACCCGGCTGAGCCGGGTGACGCTGGAGGAAGCGTAATATGACCCCACAGGCCGCCGCAGGCTGCGGCGGCCTGTGCTGTTTTGTGCGAAAGGAGAGTACCCATGCTGTTTGATACCCATGCCCACTATGACGATGAGGCCTTTGACCCGGACCGGCGGAAGGTACTGGCGGGATTGCCCCAAAAGGGTGTCGGGCTGGTGGTAGACCCCGGCTGCACCTTGACCTCCTCGGAGAAGGCCGTTGCATTGGCGGCGGAGTTTCCCCATGTATACGCCGCAGTGGGCCTGCACCCGGAGAACTGCCACGACTTTCAGCCGGAGCAGATAGAGCATCTGCGGCAGCTGGCGCAGCGGGAGAAGGTGGTGGCCATCGGGGAGGTCGGACTGGACTACTACTGGGAGGAGAACCCGCCCCGTGCCTTGCAGCAGGAGGTGCTGCGGCGGCAGCTGGCGCTGGCGGAGGAACTGAAGCTGCCGGTGATTTTCCATGACCGGGAGGCCCACGGCGACAGCCTTGCCATCGTCAGGGAGTTTCCGGCGGTGCGGGGGGTGTTCCACTGCTTTTCCGGCTCCGTGGAGATGGCGGAGGAGCTGCTGAAGCTGGGGTGGATGCTGTCCTTCAACGGGGCCATCACCTTCAAGAACGCCCGAAAGGCGCCGGAGGTCATCGCCGCCGTACCGCTGGAGCGGATGATGGTGGAGACCGACGCCCCCTATCTGACGCCGGTACCCTTCCGGGGAAAGCGCAACGACTCCGGGTATGTGCATCTGGTGGCGGAGAAAATCGCCCAGCTGAAGGGATTGCCGGCGGAACAGGTGGAGCGCCAGACGTGGGAGAACGGCGTCCGGTTCTTCGGTATCCCGCAGGAGTGAAAACGAATCAGCCCGCACGGAGAAGCCGTGCGGGCTGATTTTGCGTCTTGTCCAGAGACGAGCCTTACTGGAGGTTCAGGCGCTTTTGCAGATTGTACCACGTCAGCGTGTAGAACACGCCGCAGGCCACCAGCGTCTCGATGGAATCGATGACCAGGAACCGAGTGCCGTCCAGAAGGGAGGCGGCGCTGCCGCCGCTCTCGATGACGGTCTCGCCGATGGTCAGCTGATAGGAGAAGAAGGTCAACCCCGCCGCCTGCATGGCCAGCGAGAAGGCGATGAAGAACACCACCGACAGCAGGATCTTGTGATTGGAGAAGCTGTGGCCCAGAGCGATGGCGGCATAGACCATGAGGAATCCGGAGAACACCGTCAGGATGGCCAGCACGGCGATCCACAGGAGCAGCAGCGGACCGGGAACGCCGAAATGAAGGGACTCCGTGATGGAGGAGAGAAGTTCTCCCAGATTGCCCCAGAAGCCGGACCAGTCTGCAATGGGCAGCAGTACCAGCAGAATGGACAGCGTTACGGCCACGGCACTGGCGGCGGTATAGAGTAGGGCGGACAGCAGCTTGGACCAGATGAGCTGGTGCCGGTTTACCGGCAGGGTGAACATCAGGTAGCCCTCGTCGGTCATGTAGTTCTTATAGAACCGATAAATCATCAGCAGCGCCGTGATGGCGCCGGTGGCCACTACGAAGATCCAGAACGCCACATTCAACAGCCCCATCAGGACGGAGGCGGCGCCGGTACGGTAAGGATGGTCTGCCGCCAGCTTGTAAAACAGGCTGCAGCAGCCGGCGGAGGCCAGCAGCAGGGCATAAACCGGCAGCAGGATGCGGCCGGAGGCCCGAAGCTCATATTTCAGCAATTTACTCAGCATAACGGAACACCTCCCGAAACAGATCGTCTACGCTGCAGCCACGCTCCTGCCGGATCTGGTCCACGGACTGGTGCAGCACCAGTTGACCCCGGCTGATGAACACCACGTCGTCCAGAATCCGCTCCACGTCGGCAATGAGGTGGGTGGAGATGAGCAGGGTGGAGTCCGGGTGGAAGTTGGTGAGAATGGTGTGGATGATGTAGTCTCTGGTGGCGGGGTCCACGCCGCCGATGGGCTCGTCCAGCAGATACAGCCGTGTGCGGCGGCTCATGACCAGGATCAGCTGCACCTTTTCCCGTGTACCCTTGGACATCTGCTTGATGCGCTGGGTGGGACTGATCTCCAGAGCCGTCAGCATATGCTCCGCCGCCTCCCGGTCGAAGTCCGGATAGAAGTCACAGAAAAAGTCCAGCAGCTGCACCACCGTCATCCAGTCGGAGAGGTAGGTGCGCTCCGGCAGATAGGATACCAGCCTCCGGGTGTCCGGGCCGGGGGCCTTGCCGTCGATGAGCAGCTGCCCCGACGAGGGGGTCAGAAGCCCATTGGCGATCTTCAGCAGCGTGGTCTTACCGCTGCCGTTGGGGCCAAGCAGACCCACGATCCGCCCCGGCTCCAGCCGGAGGGACAGGTGGTCCAGCCCCAGCGACCGGTCGTAATATTTGGTCAGGTCCTTACATTCTAAAATAGCCATCTCTTATGCTTCCTCCTCCCAAGACCGCACCAGCTGGGCGGTCTGCTCCCGGTCGTAGCCCATGCGCTCCATGCGGCGCAGAAAGGCCCCGACCTGCTGATGAGCCAGCTCCTGTTTGGCACTGTCGATGACGGCAGCGTCCTCGGTAACAAAGCGCCCGGCAGTGCGCTGGGTGTAGACCAGCCCCGTGCGCTCCAGCTCCGCCAGCGCCCGCTGCATGGTGTTGGGGTTGACCCCGGCCTCCGCCGCCATCTCCCGCACCGGCGGCAGCCGTCCGCCGCAGGGGAAGGTGCCGGACAGAATGGCCAGCGTCACCTGTTGGATCAGCTGGGTGTAAATGGGCTGGTCATTGCGGATATCCCATTCCATAGGCGTCCTCCTTTGCCTGTGCTGCCGATGGATCGGAGCAGTCACATCTCGACATTCTCGCTGCCCCACCTATCAGTTCGCTTGTACTACGACAATAGTACATTAAGGCAAAGGGATTGTCAAGGGGGAACATGAAAAATTCTGCGGATGGATCAAAAATCCCCCTTTCCCGGTGCTCTGTGCCGGGAAGGGGGATTTGTTGGTGGGATAGGGGGATCCGAAGGGAAGAGGCGCTCGTGAGGGCGGATCGCTCGTCCTGCGGCTGGTTTAACCGATAGTGTCCATTGCCGTCCACAAAAGAGATGATGTTCTTTTTTGATGGTCGTCATTCCTAACGGCAGAAATCGAATATGCGGATAAAAAATACCCGGAGGATGTAAAATTCCTCCGGGCGTAAATAGCAGTAGGAATTATCTTTGATAAAAATGAAAAATCCGAAAAATTCCCGATAGAACGCATTCCCGATAGAACCAGTGACCTCCTGCGTGTGAGAACCAGTTAAGCCTCCCTATTCGGCAACCCTTACGAGTTGCCTTGTGGTGACCCGTACGGGACTCGAACCCATGTTACAGCCGTGAAAGGGCCGTGTCTTAACCACTTGACCAACGGGCCGGATAAACCCTTGAGGGGCCCCGGAGAGACGTGGTACATCTCTCCGGGCTTTGGTAGCGGCGACTGGATTTGAACCGGTGACACTGCGGGTATGAACCGCATGCTCTAGCCAACTGAGCTACGCCGCCATATCGATAAGCTCGACAAGCAAGAATAAATATAACACATGCGCCGGTGTTTGTCAACAGATATTTCCCGGAAATCCGGGCGACAGCTGGTGCTGCGTCAACTGATACAGCACATAGCTCTGATCCTTCCGCCGGTCCCGGCCCCGCAGCAGCCGGTACAGCCCCGTCTCCGGATCGTAGCCCACACGGGCATAGTGGCCCGTGGCCAGATAGTCGTAGCCCAGCACCAGCGCCCGCTCCAGCAGCGCTCCGAACTTCAGGCACCGGTTGCAGTCGATGCAGGGATTGGGGGTGTGACCGGCGCAGTATTCCGCCACGAAGTGGTCCATGACGTCCCGTGCAAACCGTTCCGTCTCATTGAATACGTAGAACTTCATCCCCAACCGATAGGCCACGCTGCGGGCATCGTCGGCATCGTCGGCGGAGCAGCAGGTACCCTCCACCTCGCCGCTGTACAGCTTCAGCATGGCCCCGTCGCAGGCGTAGCCCTGCTGCTGCAATAGAAGCGCCGCCGCCGAGCTGTCCACTCCGCCGGACATGGCCACCAGAACTCGTTTTTTCTCCATGCACCGTTTCCTCGTGTATCCTTTCCCGCCAAAGCGGGGATCCTAATATCATATGTGGGGCCGTCAGTCCAGATTTTTCCGGGTGAAGGCCGTATAGGGCAGCGCATCCGCCAGCCCCAGCAGCACCGGATGAAAGCCGCCGCCGTAGGCGAAGGGCGGCTCCCGCAACACCGTTTTGGTGCAGCGCCGATCCGGCAGCGACACCGTTACGGTGGTACCCTCCGGGCCGGACTGTAACAGCAGCCGCCCGCCGTGACCACGGGCAATGGCCTGACACAGGGGCAGGCCCAGCCCCAGACCCTGTGGGGGAGGCGGCATCCGCAGCTTCTCCAGATAGCCGTCGAAGAGGTGCGCCTGCTGCTCCGGGGGGATGCCCACGCCGCTGTCTGCCACCGTCAGCAGCACTTGTCCCGCTGCGGCCCGCAGCGTCACCGTGACCTCGCCGCCGGAGGGCGTGTATTTCACCGCATTGGACAGCAGATTCCACAACAGCCGCTCCAGATAGCTTGGGTGGATGGCCGCCACATGGGCCGTCAGGCTGCACCGCAGGGTCAGCCTCACCCCGGCATGGGCCACCAGCGGCTGGGCGCAGTGCATCAGTTCCGTCAGCCACGCCACCAGCTCCACATTCTTCGTCTCCAGCGGCTCTGTTTGAGAGATCAGGGGGGCGGCGGAGAGATTGTTCACCAGCCGCAGCAGCCGGTAGTAGCTCTGGCACAGGATGGCGGCGCTCTGCCCGGTGGAGCCTTCGCCCTCCGGCATCTCCTCCGGCACCAGCCGGGTCAGCGCCGTATGGATGTTGCCCATGGCTCCCCGCAGCTGCGCTGCGATCTGCGGCATGATCTGCTCCAGCAGGATCTGGCTGTCCTCTTGATGCTCCACGGCCATCGCCCCCTTCCTCTTTACCATGCCGGGAAACGGGGGGAAGTATCCCCGCCAACTTTCTCCAGCACAGCGGCAGTGGTGAAATTCAACACATTATAGCAGGGTTCCTGTTGAAAAACAAGGCATATCCCCGGATTTGAAAAAAGAAAAAAATTTTATGAAAAAAGGCTTGATTTTTTTGCGGCAGGTGCATATAATACTAAACGTACCATATGTTTGATATATTCCATCAGAGAGGAAGTTTTCGTGATGAGCATTAAAGTTGGTATCAATGGATTTGGCCGGATCGGCCGTATGGTCCTGCGCTGCAGCCTGCAGCACCCGGAGATCGAGATCGTGGGCATCAACGACCTTTGCCCTGCCGACTATCTGGCATATATACTGAAGTACGACACCATGCACGGCCGGTTCCAGGCCGACGTGTCCTCCAGCGACAAGGGCATTATCGTCAATGGCCGCAGCATCCCCGTGTACGCCGAGCGTGACCCCGCCAACCTGCCCTGGAAGGAGATCGGCGCCGAGTACGTCATCGAGTCCACGGGCCTGTTCCTGACCAAGGAGAAGGCCGCCGGCCACATCGCCGCCGGTGCCAAGCACGTGGTGATGTCCGCCCCCTCCAAGGATGATACCCCCATGTTCGTCATGGGCGTCAATCAGGACACCTACACCTCCGACATGACCTTCGTCTCCAACGCCAGCTGCACCACCAACTGTCTGGCTCCCGTGGCCAAGGTCCTGCACGACAACTTCGGTATTGCCGACGGCCTGATGACCACCGTCCACTCCACCACCGCCACCCAGAAAACGGTGGACGGCGTGTCCGTGAAGGACTGGCGTGGCGGCCGTGCCGCCTCCGGCAATATCATCCCCAGCTCCACCGGCGCTGCCAAGGCCGTGGGCAAGGTCATTCCCAGCCTGAACGGCAAGCTCACCGGTATGTCCATGCGTGTCCCCACGCTGGATGTCTCCGTGGTGGATCTGACCGTGAATCTGGAGAAGCCTGCCACCTACGACGAGATCTGCGCCGCCATGAAGAAGGCCTCCGAGGGTGAGCTGAAGGGTATTCTGGATTATACCGACGAGGCTGTGGTTTCCTCCGACTTTCTGGGCGACACCCACACCTCTATCTTCGACGCCAAGGCCGGTATCGCCCTGACCGACACCTTTGTGAAGGTGGTCTCCTGGTATGATAACGAGATCGGCTATTCCGATAAGATCCTGTGCCTCATTGAGCATATGTACTCCGTGGATCACAAGTAATCGCATTTCCCCCTTTTCATTTGCTTTCTACCTTTACGTTTTCCTTCTTTTTGTTCCGCCAAAGAAGCCGCCGTCAGGGCGGCTTTTTTGGTGCTCATTTTTTGGAAGCTTTTTGAAGTCCTGAGAAATGCCCCGGCGTGCAGGAAAGACTTTTTTGGACACACAGAGAGCCTGCGGCAAAGCCGCAGGCTCCATCTTCTATGCTTCCTCAATCAAATGCCGGAGCCAACGCCCAGTATTTCCCCAGCGGAGAGGCTCCGTTCCATGTGAGATACCCACCGGTGTTGCCGGTGTCCCGCAGGGCCTTGATCTGAGCACCTACCTCCTCCGGGCCGTAGGTATTGTATGGCTCCCGGATGGCGTTGTAGGCCTGCACCCACGTGCGTACCGCAGCCGGAGACGCCGTCTCCAGCTGTCGCTGGGCAGCCTTCTGGCCGAAGGCATACATGGTCTCGTAGGGGTGCTCCCACGGCAGCCAGTCCCCGGAGGCCCCGTAGTGATCCGGATAGGGCATGGCGCTGATGGCGTCCACCACATTGCTGATCCAGCGCCCCACGGCGCCGCTGGCGTCCATATCCTGCCAGCCGGTGACGGATCCAGCAGGTTCACCGCCGTGCGGACATAGATGATTTTCGTGGCCACCACGTCCTTGGGATCCGTTACCAGCTGCTCACGGGCCAGATAGCCGAAGCTGTCCTCCCCCAGCACCAGCCGCACCAGACCGGGATGATCCTTGTCCTCGTCCTCCACCACATAGGTGACCTTCGTCCCCCGTACCGGCTGGGACAGGACGGCCCCCTCGCCGTCGGTGATGTCCGCCGTCAGCCCCTCGGCGGCCACATAGCCCTCCGCCAGCGTCAGGGGCTTTTCCGCCCACCGGCAGAAATACAGCGCCGCCCCGACCGCACACAGCAGCACGACGCACAGGATGATCCACAGGGCGGTGTGGGGACGCTTCTGAACAGTTTCCTTGGTAGCTTGCATGGACGTACCTCCCGGATTCATTGTCTCCATTATACGGGAAGCGGCGGCGGAAAGCTACCGGAAAATACTCACTTTCGACAAATTTCATATTTCCTTAAAAAATCGCCGCCGGAGCGTGGACAGCCGGGCGGCGTGCGTGGTATACTGTACGGAGAATTTGTATGGAAAGGGAGTGGCACGGATGAAAAAAGTATGCCTTGGTCTGGCGGGACTGTTCCTGCTGCCGCAGACGGCACTGGCCGTCGATGCCGCCGCCCCGGCAAGCACCAGTGTAAGCTCGCCGCTTGCCGCCCTGTGGCGGGTGCTGCTGACCCCCATCACCGTGCCCCATCTGCCGTGGCAGCTGCCGCTGCTGGCCCCCGTTGCGCTGGTGCTGGTACTGGTGCTGCTGATCTTCTGCCTGTTGGCTCGCCGTGGCGGCTATCGCCGTGGCTTCCGGGAGGGGGAGCGTGTGGTGATGCGCCAGATGGCCCGTGAGGAGCAGGAGGCCGCCGTGCCGCCCATGCCCCACCGTCCGGCCCCGCAGCAGCCCGCCGCCCCGAAGTCTGCTCCGCAGCCGGAGAAGGCTCCCACGCCCCCGCCTGCGGAGGAGAAAAAGCCCGCCCCTCCGGCAGCAGAAAAGCCGGCATCTCCCGTCCGGGAAACACCGGCCCCCGCCGCCCCGGTCTCTCAGGAAGAGAAGCCGGACGAGCTGGACATCGATCTGCTGTTGGAGGAGATTAAGCGGATGTAGCTCACTTCTTCAGGAAGCCGAGCAATCCCTTTTTCTCATAGGGCCGGGCGCTGACGCCCTGCACCTCATAGCCGGTCTTGCCGATGGCGGCCCGCAGGGCCTCCTCGTCCAGCGGCGCCTCACTGAGGATCACCGCCTGCCCCTTGGTGTGGGAGGCGGTGACTTTTTTCACCGGCAGAGCGCCTCGGATGGCATCGCTGACATGGGCCTCGCACATCCCGCACATCATGCCGTCTACCTTCACCGTTGTCTCGATCATATGGATCTCACTCCTTTTGGTTAATGTTATCTAACTGCATCTCAGAAACCAAGCCGCCCGCAGGCGACCTCTGGAACGACTGCATTGTAATCCCCACCGCCGGTTTTGTCAAGAGACGCTCTTGCAAATCCGGCAAGACCCACTTATAATATATTATAAATCATACCGATCCCCAAGGAGGAAGCTTCCCATGCAGCTCTCTGCAACGAAAAAACTGGTATTCTGCGCCATCTGCGTGGCATTGTGCGTGGTGCTGCCCATGGCTTTTCATGCGCTGGGCTCCGGCACCGTGTTCCTGCCCATGCACGTCCCCGTGCTGCTGTGCGGTCTGGTCTGCACGTGGCCCTACGGCGTGGTCTGCGGCCTGCTTGGCCCGCTGCTGTCGTCGGTGCTGACCGGTATGCCTGCGGCGGCGGTGCTGCCCTCCATGATGGCGGAGCTGGCAGTCTACGGTCTGGTAACGGCGCTGGTGATGCGTCTGGTGCATACGGGGCGGCTCTACGGCGACCTCTATATCGCCCTGTGCTGTGCCATCCCCTGCGGCCGCATCGTGGCGGGCGTGGTAAAGGCCCTGACCTTCCCCGCCGGCAGCTGGTCCATGGCGGCGTGGGTCTCTGCCCACATCCTGATCTCGTGGCCCGGCACCCTCATCCAGCTGGCCCTGCTGCCCGCGCTGGTGGTGGCCCTGACCAAGGCCCGGCTGGTGCCGCCCCGCTATTAAAATTTTTATAGCTTGCACAAAATGAGGGTGGCATTTTGCCGCCGGATATGGTAAACTATTCCTGTCAACCTGACGGCTTTGGGCCGCAGGTGTGAGGAGGAATGGAAATGAACCGTCAATACCCCAGACTGGTATTGCGTGACTCGTCCTTCCGCAGCAACGCCCGGGAGACTATCTCCCGCTGCGCCGCCTGCGGAATCCAGGTCTGCGGCGTCATCAAGGGCGTCAATGGCCTGCCGGAGGTGGCCCGCCGCTTCCGGGAATGCGGCGTCACGCAGTTGGGAACCAGTCGTCTGGAGCAGGTGGAGCGCTGCCGCCAGGCGGGCATCCCCGGCCCCTATCTGCTGATCCGCATCCCCGGCCCCACGGAGCTGCCGGAGCTGGTACGGCTGTGTGAAATGTCGCTGCAAAGCGAGCGCAAGACTCTGGACCTGCTGGAGCAGGAGTGTACCCGGCAGGAGAAGCCCCACGCCGTCATCATCATGGCGGATCTGGGCGACCTGCGGGAGGGCTACTGGGACCACGAGGAAATGGTGCAGACCTGCCTGTATGTGGAGCGCCGGCTGCCCCATGTCCACCTGTCCGGCGTAGGCGTGAACCTCAGCTGCTACGGCTCTGTGCGGGCCACGCCGGAGAAGATGCAGATGCTGCTGGCCATCGCCCGCCGGGTGGAGGACGCCATCGGCCGCCCGCTGGAGATAGTCTCCGGCGGCGCCACCAGCTCCTATCCCATGATCCATACCGGCACCATGCCCGCCGGCATCAACCACCTACGGATCGGAGAAAATATTCTGACGGCGCAGGATATTGCCGATTCCTGGGGCGTCCACGATGCAGACTACCTCCGGGATGACGTGTTCCGTCTGGAGGCAGAGGGGCCTCCGACTCCGTGCCATTCTGGCGTTGGGCCGGGCGTGAAGAGCATCCTTTAATTTTTACGGTTTCGGTGCGCTTTATTCGGTGGTGGTTGGCACCGTATAAATATTGATGTGATTTCCCGCCGGATCCGCCATGCGGAACATATACCAGCCGTAGGGGCGGAAGAAAGGCTCCTGAGTGACGGCACCGGCTGCCTGCGCCCGGGGGTAGATATCCTCCAGAGTCGGCACCTGCAGCTGGAAATGTACGGCGCCGGAGGTGGGGAACGGATTTTCCTGGGTCAGCAGCACCAGCTTTGTGCCGGCGAGATCGTACTTAACGCCCCGGTCCTCCGGCCCCTCGTCCCAACCATAGAACGGTTGTGCCGCAAATACCTGCTCGTAAAAGGTACGGCAGGGCTCATACTGCTCCGACGGCACATAGAGAAGCAGCTGAAAGTCCAGATATGACATGTTCCTTTCCTCCTATTGTGGATTACGGCGATAGGGCGCAAAGGCCTCGCAGGTATCCCGCAGCACACGGGTGCAGACCTGCTCGCCCTCTTGCAGCAGCTTCGCCTCGTCTACGCCGGTCAGATGATCGTCCCGATAAACAACACGGCCATTGATCATGGTCAGCCAGACGGGGCCGGTGACACCCAGCTTGGCAAGCATGGATGCGGGGTCATGGAGAGCACCGGCGTACTCCAGGCGCCGGGCATCGACCATGAAGAGGTCCGCCGCCTTCCCGGCGGCAAGCTGCCCCAGCTCCGGACGCCCGATCATCTCAGCGCCCCCCACAGTGGCCAGCTTCAGCATCTCATAGGGGGAGGGACAACCGCCCCGCTTTTTGCTGAGAAAGGTCTGCATCAGGTATGCCAAGCGCAGGGTATCCAGCATATTGGAGCCGTCGTTGGTGGCGCAGCCATCCACGCCGAGGCTTATGGGTATGCCGGCCTTGCGCATACCGGGGATGTCCAGAATCTCGCTGCCGCCCAGCATGGTGGGGGCGGGGCAGTGGGAAATGCCCATGTGGTTTTCCGCCAGCAGAGCATATTCCTCCGGCAGCGTTTCGCGGCCATGGGCCAGCCAAATGTCACTGCCGACAAAGCCGATGCGGCGGCACCATTCCAGAGAGCGGACACCGAAGCGGCGCACCATGCTGCTGTTTTCCCCCTCGCACAAATGGGTGTGCATATGGACCCCGGCGCTGCGGGCCAGGCGTATGGTCTCCAGGAAGGTGTCCTCGGTGCAGTTGATGGGCTGGCAGGGGGCCAACACGATTTGCCGCATGGAGAAAGGCTCCGGGTCGTGATAGAGCGCCAGCAGACGCTGGCAGTCATCCAGGTACTCTTATAGATGTCATCCAGCCACGCAAAGCAGGCGTTGACATCCTCGGCCTCAATGGTGGTCAGCGCAGGCCCCTGGGGCGTGTTCTCCGTCTTTTGCCGAATATCCGTAAAGCCGCCGGCAGAGCGGAGGCGGCAGCCCGTTTCGATTCAGTATCCTTTCCCTCATGGGACCCCGGCATCCCATGAGGTGACCACGGGCATCTGCATGGAATCCCGGTAAAAGGCGGTGATCTTCTCCAGATCCTCCGCGAAAAGAATGGCGGTATACTCGTCCTTTGCCTCTAACCGCATTCCCGCAGGACCCTGGGGCAGAGTGGGATGGCGGCAGATCAATTCCAGACGGTTGTCTCCGATCTTGAACTTGCAGCCGCGATCCACCGGACTGGTGTACCAGCCATACATCTGGGGCAGACGCAGCAGATCCCGATAAAAGGACTGCAGGGTGTCAAACTCCCAGGAATAATAAACGATCCTGTATTCTTTGCGCCACATATTTTCCCCTTTCTATCATCAGTGCATCAAAATTTCCTCTCGCACATTGCGCAGGTAGGCGTAGATCTCCACCACATTGCCGCTGGGGTCGTACATTTGGAACAGCCGCCGCGCATCAAAGTCTGTGTCACGCAGCACCCCGGCCTCCTTATAGTCCGGGCTTTGGCTGAACCGGTCGTACAGCTTGTTGACGCTGCTGGCCTCCAGACCGATCATAGACGGACCCAGGGTGCAGCCTGCCGGACGCCTGCGCAGCAGAAGCTGTGCATCGCCGGCCTGAAGCAGCAGCGCATCTGCCTGCCGCTCCAGCAGCGGAAGCCCCAGCCGGTCGCAGTAGAAGCTCTGCGCCGCCGCCAAATCATCCTCATAAAGCACGCCGGTAAAGGTGCCGGTAAACATATCCGTTTTATCCACATCACCGCCGCTGCAGGAGCTGTCGTCCTGCAGCAGATGCACCAGATTGCCTTCGGTGTCCCGGAGGGCTACCTGCCGGGCATCCTGAGAGAGGATCTCGATGTGGGGCATTTCCTCCAAAATCCGCTCCATGCACAGAGACAGATCGGAGCACTGGGCCAAAAACTCACTGTGTCCCTGCCGGGGGGTAAAGGGGATCTGGGTGATCTCCAGCCGTCCGCTGCCCATGTAGAAGCGGTAGCCCTTCTGATCGGGGACGATGGACCAGTTATAGTTGGGCTGCAGGCCCAGTACCTCACGGTAGAAAAAGACACCGCTGTCATAATCCTTCAGGTGCAGAATATATCTGCATTCGTGAAATGTAATATTCATGCCTTCGATCCTTTCGACTGTGATTCCCCGGCGCTTTTCCGGCGCAGGCAGGGAGCGGAGAGCGGATGGGGGTAGGGGGTGCCATTGGCCGCCGGCGCCCGCATCCGCATACCGGTGAGCTTGATGCCGATCAGCGCAGCCAGGTAGGGCAGCATCTGGGTCAGCTGCGTGGCGATGCCGAAGCTCTGCAGGCGCATCCGCAGCGCCTGCATCACGCCAAACAGCAGCGTGGCAAGATAGCCGCCGACGGGAGACCACTGGCCGAACTGGTTGGCGGCAAAGGCCATAAAGCCGGACCCGGCGGACATATCATTGACAAACACATTGGCGGAGCTGAGGCACATGACAGCGCCTCCCATGCCGGCAAAAACGCCTCCCAGAAGCACCGCACGCATTCGCAGGCGGTAGACATTGATGCCCAGCGTGGCCACGGCGGCGGGGTTTTCGCCCACGGCACGGATCCGCAGGCCCCATGCGGTTCGATGCAGCAGATACTGCATGACCGCCACCGCCAGCAGACCCAGATAGATGCAGGCCGGGTAGCCGCTGAGCATGGTGCCCGCTATGGGGATGCGGGAGAGCAGGGGAATATTCACGGCCTGAAAGCCCTCCACCCACGGGGAGATGCCGGTGGTGTCCCACAGGGCGCGCATCAGCATATAGGCAAAGCCCGGGCCGAAGAGGTTGAGGCCGATGCCGATCACGATCTGCTGGCCGTTGCAGTAAATGGCCAGCACCCCCAGGATCAGCGCCAGAAATGCACCGGCGGCGCAGCCGCACAGCAGCCCTACCCAAGGGCTGCCCGTATAGTAAGAGCCCACAGCGGCGAGAAACCCGCTGAAGAGCATGGAACCCTCAATGCCGATGTTGATGACACCCGCCCGCTCACTGATGGTGCAGGCCAGAGTGCCCAGTGCAATGGGTGCGGTCAGCCGGATGGCAGAGGCAAAAAAGTTGGCAAATGAGATCCAAAAATCCATTATTCAGCAGCTCCTTCCTGTTTCCGGCCCCGGCCGACACAGCTCTTGAGCCGCTGCCACAGGTGGCCCAGCACATTCCACACATCCGGAGAGGCCACCAGCATGACGATAAAGCCCTGGAGCACGGAGATCATCTCCGTTGTCACCTGACTGGTCAGGCTCATGCTGATGGAGGCGGAGCGCAGCATTCCGAACAGGAAGGCGCTCAGCAGCACGCCCACAGGCGAATTCATGGCAAGGGTGGCCACGGTAATGCCGTCCCAGCCGTACCCGGGGGAGAAGCCCATGACGAAGCGCTTATATACCGCCAGGCACTGGATGGACCCACCCAGGGCAAACAGGCCGCCGCTGATGCACATGGCGGCAATCGTCCGGCCATAGATCGGCAGTCCGGCCTGCTGCATGGCACGGGGGTTGCTGCCCATGGCCCGCAGGGAAAAGCCAAAAGGGGTTTTATACAGCATCCACGTTACAACGGCTACGCAGAATAGCGCCACAAGGATGCCGTAGTTAAACTGCGTGCTGGGGAAAATGCGCGGCAAAATGCTGCCCTCGTTCACAACCACGGTCTCCGTGTTGCTGGCACCGGGACGCTGAAAATAGCTCTTGACAATATACTCCGTCAGCAGCGCAGCGATGGAGTTCATCATAATGGTGGCCACGGACAGTGAGGTCAGGTTTCGCCCGGCAAACAGGGTGGGCAGGAGTGCCCACAGAGCACCGGCCGCAAAGCCCGCCAGCAGCGCCAGCAGCCAGCCCCACGGCGCCGGCAGCGGCACCGTCAGGCCCACAATAACGGAGGCCAGTCCGCCCACCAGCACCTGTCCCTCACCGCCGATGTTGAAAACACCGCTCTGGAAGGCCACCGCCGCACCGAGGCCGGTCATGATCAGCGGCAGCATATATGCCAGCACATTCAGAAAGCTCTTGGTGCTGCCGAAAGAGCCGGTCAGTATGCTCCAGTATACGACCAGAGGATCCCGTCCGGTAAGCCGTATGGTCAGACCGAACAGCACCAGCGCCAGAACCAACGAAAATAGCGACAATCGAATCCTTGTTTTTTTCACAGTGTCCCTCCTTGCGCAGATGATATGTCTCTGCCGATAAGGTGCGGGGCCGAAGGCCAGGCAGGCCTTCAGCCCCGTGTTGTGCGCTTGGCGATTTATGCCGCCTTCCACACCTTTGCTTCTTCAATGGTGCTGGGGACCACGATGGTGCCGTCCTTGATGGCAGCCACCGCCGCATTGTACTTCTCCATCACATCAGCGGGGACCTGATAGGCAGAGCCGTCAAAATCCAGATACAGGCTGTTCTCTGCCAGACCCTTTTCAATGGCACCGGCGGTGAACTTACCGTCCATGACATCCTGAATCGCTTCCTGAGCGCAAGCGGGGAAGTCCCGGATGGCGCTGGCAATGTTGGTCTGGGGGGCGTCCGCATTCAGGTTGCCGTCAAAGAAGACGGTCAGGAAGTTCTTCTCCTTGCCGGCATTGAGGATACCCAGGCCGCCGGCGCTGGCGGTGTGGTATATCAGGCTGGCGCCCTGCTCATGCATGGATGTGGCCAGCTCATAGCAGCCGTTGACCTCTGCCCAGCCGTTGGCGTAGTCCACCAGCACCTGGCAGTCAGGGTTAGCATAGTGGGCTCCGGCGATCATACCGGCAGCGCCCAGATTGCACAGGGGGATGTCGTGGGCGCCAATAAAGCCCAGAGTATTGGTGTCGGACAGGCTGGCACCCAGGAAGCCGGCCAAAAAGCCCAGCTCCTGATCACGCCATGTGTAGCTGCGGATGTTGTCACCCTCCACCACAGCGTCCAGGATCACAAACTTCTGCTGCGGATAGTTAGGGGCCACATTTTCCAGGCTGGAGCTCTGGCTGCCGCCCAGGCAGATGATGAGGTCGCAGTCTCCGTTGTCGGCATAGCCGGATATCAGGCCCTCGTACTCGGCGTCATCCTTGGGCTCGGAATATACCCACTGGATGTCCATGGTGCTCTCCGCTTTCTTCATGCCGTCATACAGCGCATCGTTAAAGGACTTATCTCCCAGACCGCTGGAGGCGAACACAACGGCGACCTTGGTGCCTTTCTCGGAATCGTCACCTGCCGGATCCTTGTCGGACTTCCCGCAGGCCACCAGGGACAGCATCGAGCAGACCACCAGCAACATGGCCAGCCACTTTTTCACATTTGTAAACTTCATCTTAGTTCCTCCTTGGTTAGTTCTAAGCTGCCGTTTAATCGGCGGCAGGATCAATAAAGGATCGATCAGTGGGCTTCGCCCAGCATCATGCGTCCTAAGGCCTCACGGGTGGCATTGTCTGCATCCACAAATCCCATGATCTGCCCACGGAACAGCACCATGATCCGGTCTGAGACCTTGATCAGCTCGTCCAAATCGCTGGAAATGAGCAGCACGGCGCAGCCCTGTTCCGCCGCCGTCAAAATGCGGCTTTGGATGTAATCCGCCGAGGCGATATCAACGCCCCGGGTAGGCTGCGCGGCAATGAGCATCCGGCAGCCCCGGTCAAGCTCCCGGGCGACGACGATTTTTTGTTGATTGCCGCCGGAGAGGGTGCCGACCACAACCGACTCATTGGTGGCCGCAATGCTGTAATCGGCGATCTTAGCCTGCGCATCACGGCGGGCGGCCGCCCAGTCCTCCAGCAGCGGGCTTTTGGCATAGGGCTTTTCGTCGTAGGCATTCAGCAGCATATTTTCAAAGAGCCGCATACTGAGGATGAGGCCCATGCCTTGCCGGTCATCGGGAATGCTGCCCACGCCGGCATCGCGAATCTGCTTGGTCGTGCGACCGGTGATCTCCCGCCCGTCCAGCAGAATGCTGCCGGAGGAGGAGCGGCAAAGGCCCAGAAGGGCCTGCGCCAGAGGCGTCTGTCCGTTGCCCTCGATACCCGCTACGCCCAGCACCTCGCCGGAGCGAATGGAAAAGGTAACATTTTGCACAGCGGCGCCGCCACGGCTCTGCACGCTGAGGCCCTTTACCTGCAGCACCGCTTCCTCCCCAATGGGGTGGGGCCGACGGCGCCCGGTGGGAACCGTTTTGCCCACCATCATCTGCGTCAGCTTTTCCATACCGGTTTCCTGAGGGGTGGTGGTGCCGATGATCCGGCCCTGCCGGATCACGGTCATGCGGTCTGCAATTTGATAGACCTCCCGCAGCTTATGCGTAATGAAAATTGTGGACTTGCCCAGCTCCCGCAGGCGGCGCAGCACATCAAACAGCGCATCGGACTCCTGAGGCGTCAGCAGGGCGGTGGGCTCGTCGAAAATCAAAATGTCCGCCTTGCGATACAGCAGCTTGACGATCTCCACTCGCTGGCGCTGCCCAATGGTCAGTTTGTCCACCAGCGCATCAGGGTCTATGTCTAAGCCATAGGAAGCGGCCAGCTCCCGGATACTGCGTGACGCTTCCTGCTTTTTCAGCCGTCCGCTTCTGGTCCTGACCTCCTGCCCCAGGGTAATGTTTTCCGCCACCGTCAGGTGCGGAATCAGCATCAGCTCCTGGTGTACCATACCGATGCCGTGGGCAATGGCGTCAGCAGGGCTTTTCAGCACCACTGGCTCGCCGGAAAGGAACATCTGACCCTCATCGGGCTGCTCAATGCCGTAGAGCATTTTCATCAGTGTGCTCTTTCCTGCACCGTTTTCCCCCAGAAAGGCGTGTACCTCGCCGCGGCGCAAGGTGAAATTGATGTGATCGCTGGCCTGTACGACACCGTTATAGCACTTGCACAGGTCAACACACTGCAAAACAATGGGGGCCTCGGTGGCGGTTTGCGTGTGTTCGGCTATCATAGGCTCCTCCTTTCAGGGTCGCTCCCTCCATTGGTTGATACGGACAAGCAGTCCGGTTCTTTTCCATGGGTGGTATTTTGCGTGAACTCATTATACGCCAGCACCCGTAGAATTTGAAGAACAAATAAGCGATGCAAAGCCATCGGTAAGACCGATGGCTTTCAGGTAAAAACAGGGTTTTGGGGAAGTTGATTTATAATGTTGGAGGTTGCTTTTTAACAAAAATGCTGCTAAAATCAGGAAGATGTCCCACAATTACCATTCCAGCGGTGTCGGTTGGGGCAAACAGTGGCGAGAGGGCTCCATCTGCGGCAGCAGCGCAAGTATGAGGTGAAAACGATGACATTAAAGCAAATACTATATGTCCGGGCCGTCAGCAAGGCAGGCTCTATCGGAAAGGCAGCAGAGTCGCTGTTTATCTCCCAATCCAGTCTATCCGAGTCGATCCGAAACTTGGAGCGGGAATATGGTATGGTTCTTTTTGAGCGAACCAGTAAGGGCATATCGCTGACGCGCCAGGGAGAGGCATTCCTGAAGGACACACAGCTGCTGACAAATATCTACCAGGATTTGGATGACAAGTATAAAAACCACAAGGGGGAGTGCGAGTATTTTTGCGTATCTTCCCTGCACCATGTCTCCGGCATTGATGCCTTTGAGCACATTGTATGCCAGCCTAAGAATCAAAAATATCATCTGGGCTATTTTGAGGGAAACATGGATCAGGTGCTGCAGGATGTGGAAACGAATCGCTCCGACATCGGCGTGCTGTTTTTCACCAGTGACAGCCGCAGCGCCATTATCAAGGCATGCAATCGGCGGAATATATTTTTTCAGCATCTGAAATATGATCTGCTGCATATTTACATCCAGAATACGCATCCCTTAGCCGAGTGTAAAAGCGTTACACTGGCGGACATCCAGCAGTACCCGTTTATTTCTTATGAGGAGTGTCATCCCTCCTCGGCCCGATTCACGACGACCAGGCGCCAGTGGAACCCCCAGCAGCAGGTCATCTCGGTATCCGACCGGGCAATGGCGTATTCACTGCTGGCACTGGGCGATGCCTATGTGACCGGCTCTGGCTATCTGACACAAGAGGATCGCCGCCGCGCCTTGGTCAGTGTGCCCATCACGGATTTGGGGCAAATCGAGATCGGGTATATCTGTAATCCCTCTCGAGTACTGTCGGAATTGGCCCTGGAATATATTGAGTGGCTGAAGATAATTACCGTGTGACAGGCGCTATTCGCCCTATAGGCAAGCCGTATTTACCGCAAGGGTAAGAGCATACGGCCACTTTACTTCAAGCCCTCACCCATAGAGCAGAAATAGGCAAAGAAAAAGATCCTGTTTTCGATAGAAAACAGGATCTTTTGGAGCTGCTGGGCGGATTCGAACCGCCGACCTCATCCTTACCAAGAGATAAAATGCTCTCCAGACGTTGCGGCACAAGGGGTTGCGGGCGTTTTTGCCGCAAAAAGGATGAGGTCGGAAACTCTTTGCTCCATGTGTTCCGTCCGCTCGTTTCCCCGTGTGGGTCACGGTGTGGGTCAGAGCCACCGGCATCGTCGGTGTGGGTCAACTTTCTCTGGCAGTGGAATGGTCACATTTTGCGCTGCTGGAAACCTGCTAAAAAGTCAAGCCCTAATTAAAAGAAAAGTTATCGGCAGGAAAAGAGTATAGCAAAACAGAGGCGGCAAAACGGATCGCTTGGCCGCCTCAAATAAAGTATTGGAGATCTCAGCTCATTCTATTGCCGGCAAGCTGCGGTAGAGCTCTGTGACCTTGCCATAATAGACTCGGAGGAACTTATTCAGGCCTGCTACCATAGCGAGTTTACCACTTTTCCCTTCGCCGCGTTTTTTCTCAATGAATGTAAAGATCGGGTCGTTTGCCGGTTTGTGCATCACATAGCTCTGCATGACTTCGTACCCGGTCTTACGCAGATAGCGATTTCCCCGCTTGGAGATATGCCGGTTATTTGCGCAAGCTCTGACATCCCTTCCCTCGTGTGCTGAATTTCAAATGGAGTGTACACGATTTCTCCCCCTGGCTTCATTCCGCACACGGTACTTTTTCCTTTGGACACATCGATCCCGATACTGAGCATGGGCATTCCTTCTTTCCTGATAAAATATTGCAATGCTTTCGCACCGGCTTATTACGATTCAATTTGGTTCGTGACACGCACGCGGCATAGCCGGAGCAACCTGCTCAATCGAATCTTTATAACAAGAGGGCGGAGGACTGTTTACAGCTCGAGCGCTTGGATCACCAAAGAAACCGTCCATCCATTGCCCTCCCATTATAACAAAAATAAGCATAGTCTCCGAGGCTTCATATCCGCTTCGGGTGCTATGCTTATTTTGTACCAGACAAAGATAAGCGGCGGTTGAGAATTGATAACTTTCTGATAATAGTGTGGCTTCCCCATAGCTGTTCCACGCCCTTTGCGGTATTGTGTCCCATTACAAAGGAGGTCGATACAATATGCCAAAACGACGAGCAAACGGAGAAGGCAATATCCGAAAGCGCAAGGATGGACGATGGGAGGGCCGCTACACAGTCGGCCACGATCCGGAAACCGGCAAAGCCATCATCAAAAATGTCCTAGGCAAGACCCAGGCGGAGTGCAAAGCGAAGCTGGCCGCCGCCATGGAGGCCAGCAAGGGCGTCGATGTCAGCCGCACAGATGAGCATACCGTGGCCACATGGCTGCGGAGCTGGTACGACATCTACGCCAAGCCCAATGTGCGGGTGGCCACGGCTGACCGCTACCGCCTGATGATCGAGCAGTACGCCATTCCCCGCATCGGTAGCATTAAGCTCACGAAGCTGACTGCCCACGACCTGCAAAAGCTCTACAAGGAGCTGATGGAGAGCGGCCGCACCAACCGCAAAAGCGGGCACGGCAATCCGGGTCTCAGCAGCGCCACCGTCCGCAGCCTGCACTTGATGCTCCACAACGCATTGAACCGTGCCGTAAAAGAGCGCTTGATCCTCCGCAATCCTACCGAGGATTGCATCGCACCGAAGGTGCAGAAATTTGAAATGCAGATCCTCCAACCGGAGCATATCAAGACCTATCTCGACGCCGCGGATAAGAGGGGACTGCTGCCCATGTTCTATCTGGAACTGGTCAGCGGACTACGCAAGGGGGAGATCACGGCGCTTCTCTGGAGTGACCTCGACATCCAAAACAAAACCATCTCCGTCAGCAAGCAGTACGTCAAGAACCCCAATGGGGAGTTGACACTCTCGCGCCCCAAAACGGAGACATCGGTCAGAAAGGTCAGTATTCCACAGGAGGCTGTTGACCTGCTGGTTGCCGAACACAAGAAGCATCCCGACAACCCGTATATGTTCCCGTCGCCCGTCACAGGGGAGATATACTATCCCGATTCCATTGTGAACCAGCATAAGAAAATTCTGAAAGACGCAGGACTGCCGCACATCAGATTTCATGATCTCCGACACACATTTGCCACGTTAGCCCTGCAAAACGGCGTGGACGTCAAAACCGTCAGCAGCATGCTGGGCCACTACGATGCGGGTTTTACTCTCCGCACCTACACCCACGCCACAAGGCAGAAGCAGGACGAAGCCGCCCAAACCATGGGCAGCTTCATGACGCAGGTGATGGAGTCAATCTAAAAGAGATGAGCGGACGGAATATCCGTCCGCTCATCTTTTGCCCTTTCCGCGCATTTCCGCGTGTGGGTCACGGTGTGGGTCAGGCGGTTGACCCGCATTTTGACCCACACCTAAAAGTGTATTTTGCAACAAAAAAGCACCGAAAACCGAAGTTTTCGATGCTTTTTGGAGCTGCTGGGCGGATTCGAACCGCCGACCTCATCCTTACCAAGGATGCGCTCTACCGACTGAGCTACAGCAGCATATGGCGACCAAGATGGGGCTCGAACCCACGACCTCCAGCGTGACAGGCTGGCGTTCTAACCAACTGAACTACTTGGCCTGATCTCGCTCGTAGGAATCAAGCTTGTTCATTATAGCAAGCGCAGGCGGGTTTGTCAACACTCTTTTCCAAAAAAATGCCGGGAACGGGAGAAAAGCAGGAGGGTTGTTCCCATGGGGAGCGGATTGGCGGCCAGAACATAAAAGTATACATTTTGCATAGAAAATTACATAATTATCATGAAAATAAACAGTTATTGCCATGGAAATTCGCTATAAAGCAGGTAAAATTTCTTGACAGAGGGAGGGAGGTGTGATACTCTATGGGCGTAGGCCGCTCTAAAGGCGGAAAACCGAAGGGAACAAAGGAGCGTGACCGCCTATGCAAAGAAAGTCTAAGTATCTTTGGGCTGCATTGGCAGCCTCTCTGTGCCTGATCGTGGCTCTGCTGGTGATGCTGGGCGTGAGCCTGCGGCATCAGCCGCTGACGGGCACCTACCTCTGCGAGGGGCTGAGCCCCGGAGCCGGTACCTATCTGGTGTTTGGCGAGAAGGGAGACTACACCCTGTACCGGCAGTCCGGCGTGCTGTCCGCCGGGACGTATGCCGAGGACGCCAACGGCGTCTATGTGCTGAAGGGGGAGGGACTGACAGTCCCGTATGTGACCTACGACGGGAAGGACAGCGTGCATTTCTTCTCCGTGCCGGACACCTACACCTACCAGCGCATCAGCGATATCCCCACATATATCAACGTGGAAAAGCCGTAAAATGAATGACCGGAGGCCTTCCGTAAGGAGGGCCTCCGGTTTTTGCGGGATGAGAAAAGAGCGCCTGAAGCCCTGCGGCCTCAGGCACTCCTGAAAGCTTGCGGTGCGGGTCAGCACTCCAGCCGGTCGGCAGCGGCGGAGAGCCAGGAGCCTTGGAAGTCCTCGATACGTCCGGCGTCTACCAGAGCCGCCAGAGTCGGATCGATGGGCATCTGAGCCAGCAGGGGCAGGCCATAGCGGTCGGCGGCCTCCTGCGTCTTGCCCTCACCGAAGAGGTAGATCTTCCTGCCGCAGTCGGGACAGGCCAGATAGCTCATATTCTCCACCAGACCGACGATGGGGATGTTCATCATCTGAGCCATCTTCACGGCCTTTTCCACCACCATACCCACCAAATCCTGCGGGCTGGTGACGATGATGACGCCGTCCACCGGCAGGGTCTGGAACACGTTCAGAGCCACGTCGCCGGTTCCGGGGGGCATATCCACGAACATATAGTCCACGTCCTGCCACAGCACGTCGCCCCAAAACTGCTGCACCACGCCACCGATGACGGGGCCACGCCAGATGACGGGGTCAGTCTCGTGCTCCAGCAGCAGGTTTACGCTCATCAGCTGGATGCCGGTCTCCGTCTGCACCGGGAGGATGGCATCCTCGGAGCCAACGGCCCGGCCGTGGATGCCGAAGCACTTGGGGATGGAGGGGCCGGTGACGTCGGCGTCCAGAATGGCGGTGCGGTGGCCCCGGCGCTGCATGGTGACGGCCAACTGGCTGGTGACCATGGATTTGCCGACGCCGCCCTTGCCGGAGACGACGCCGTAGACCTTACGGACATGGCAGCCCTCATGAAGGGGCTTGATCTGGAAGGGGCTTCCGCCCTGACGGTCAGCGCAGCTCTCGCCGCAGCTGCTGCAATCGTGGGTGCATTCACTCATGGGAATATCTCCTTTATTATAATAGTAGCTTCAAAGGTGCTGAGATGCTGATGGGAATTACTTCTTGTCCTTCTGGCCGGGGCGCTTTTCACGCAGCAGGTTCAGCAGCTTGCTGCTGTGGCGCTTGGAACGCAGATCGGGGTGGGAACGGAGCAGACGGCGCTCGAAGAGGTCCTCGCCGCTGCGGAGCTGGGCCAGATACAGCTTCTTCTCCTTGAGGAAGTCGTCGTTAGCGTCCTCTAAGCCGGCCATGAAGCGGTCGGTGATCTCCTCCAGACGGCCTTCATACTTCTGCTGCAGCTGGGCGGCCTTCTCCTCCAGATGGGAGCGGATCTCCTGCCGCACCTTCTGCAGATCGTCCAGACGGTGGGACAGCTGGATGGCGCTGCGGACGGAGAGGACGTTATCCATGAGATACAGGCCGAAGAGGAACGAGGCCACAGGGATGGTGTAGGCGGAGCCGATGTGGAACAGCCACGCCATCACTGGCGGATTCACAACATGGCACAGCAGCACGCAGGCCAGACCGAACAGCAGGCTGTTCTGCAGACAGATGCGGCCGTTGAGCTGGATCTTCTTGCGGCTGTAATCCCACCAGCGCATATGGAAGACGGCCTCCATAAACCAGCTGGTGAAGTACTCCAGCGCAGAGGTCAGCGCCATGCCCGCCAGAAAGGTCAACAGGGGATTTTTCAGGCCCCCGTGTAATACATATAGCACCAAAAGGGCGCCGTGTCCATAGATGGGGCAGATAAAACCGTTCAA
>VOFI01002311.1_pt1 | contig 27182 bp, 33 predicted proteins | sample 5384131 | NCBI WGS metagenome assembly VOFI01 (sample SAMN12384728, study PRJNA508395) | human gut metagenome | isolation source: healthy gut H | host: Homo sapiens | reverse complement strand
CATGATGAACATAGGCATCTTGGCATCCCCTGCCCCGCGGAGGGCGCCGGCGTAGATCTGGTTGAAGTTGGCCAGCAGGTAGAAGGGGGAGATCAGCCGGATGAAGTACACCCCATAGCCAATCACCTCCGTCTCCTGGTTAAAGAGGCTGCACAGAGGCCCGGCAAAGATCATCAGGGGCACCAGGATGATGAGGGTGATCACCGTGGCCATGGCCATGGCGGTGCGGATGCCCTGCTTGGCCCGGTCCCAGTTGCCTGCCCCCACGTTCTGCCCCACAAAGGTGGTGGCAGACACCGAAAGGGTGGTCATGGGGAGGATGGCGAAGGCGTCAATCTTCTGATAGGCCGCCCACCCGGCCATGCAGGAGGAGGCAAACCGGTTCACATAGGACTGCACAAACACGTTGGAGAAGGAGGTGATGGCCAGCTGCAGGGCAGAGGGGATGCCGATCCAAAACATGTTTCGCAGGATGCCCTTGTCCATCCGCATTCCCTTCCACACGATGCGGTAGCTCCCTGGGTGCGGGGTGAGGACCACCAGCACCAGCACCGCCGACAGGGCCTGGGCGATCACCGTGGCGATGGCCGCCCCGGCGATGCCCCAGTGGAACACCGCCACGAAAAGCAGGTCCAGCACCGTGTTCACCGCCGCGGAGAAGATCAGGAAGTACAGGGGCCGGCGGGAGTCCCCCCACCGCCCGGAGAATGCCGGAGCCCAGGTTGTACAGCATGAGCCCCGCCACCCCGGCAAAGTAGATCCGCAGGTTGGCCATGAGCCGGAGCATGAAGGGCACCATGAGCACCCCCACAATGGTAAAGGCCACGCAGAGCAGGGAGCACCAGCAGCAGGCTGGTCTGCACCATGCCTTACTCACCTTTTTATCCTCCCGGGCGCCGTAGAACTGGGAGATCACCACCCCAATGCCAGTGGACAGGCCCAGAAACAGGCCGATGAGGGTGTTGATGATGGGGGTGGTGGTGCCCACCGCCGCCAGGGCCGACCGGCCCACGAAGTTCCCCAGGACGATGCTGTCCACCGTGTTGTAGCACTGCTGGAAAAAAAATTCCCTGCCAATAAGGGCAGGGAGAACAACAGCAGCTGGCGGAAGATGTTCCCCTCCGTCATGGTCATATCCATCCGCTTGCCTCCGGACACTTCCCGTCGCCTCCCGCAGAATGGGGCGCCCAGATCGGGGCGCCCCAGTGTTGTCGGGTTCCATTATAGCACGTCGGCCTGGCCTGTCAACTGGGGGGCGGGCTGACCGGCAGGGCCGGGCGGGCCTTCTCTGCTGTCGGCAGGTGGTCCGGGTTTGGACCGGCGCAGGTCCAGACCTGCGACGTGGTTCCCCGCCCGGTCCCGGGCGGGGGATCCAGGCTTTCTCCTAAAGAAAGCCCGGACGCAAAGAGTCGCGGGGGGATGCCCCCGCCCCCCCTTTTATGGCCCGCTCGTTGGCACTCGCTCATTTTGGCGGTTGTGGCGCATCGTTCCGGTGGATGGGCTATTCCGAACCCCATGTACGTGCCCTGATTTGGGGACTTTCTTTCTCAAAAATGCTTTTCAGCATACTCTTTCTCGAAAATGCGTCCCAAATCGGTCTTAGGATATCAGACGAAATAGCCCCTCGACCGCATCAGAGACAACGGCCCCAAAAACCAGCGAGTGGCAACGAGCGGCCATAAAACCCGGTCCAGGGCGGAGCCCTGCGTGTTCTCCTCCGGCTTTCTTCCAAAGAAAGGGGCCCCCCGGGGCCGGGCGGGCAACCACCTCGCAGGTGCTAACCTGCGCAGGTCCAAACAGGACCACCTATCGACGACAGAGGACCCCCGCCGGGCAGGCCCCCCCTGGCCCCACCCAGGGAAAACATTGCTCCCAGGGATTGACATCCCCAGAATTTGTGGTATCCTTTAAATCGTAAGTGGTAAGTAGTAAGTAGACAGTCCTGCTGTCGAAAGAATTTGGGAGGCAATGCCATGCGAGACTTAACCCTCAGCCAGGAATACCTGATCTGCGCTGTCAACGAGAAAGGAACCCTGTTCACCTTCAACACAGAAAAACTGGTCTGCCTGGTGGCCGCGGCCCTGCTGGAACTCCAGCTGGAGGGCTGCGCCGCAGTGGACAAGAAGTTCATCACCGTCACCGGCCCCCTGCCCCAGGAGATGGCCCACCTGCGCCCCCTCTACGACTATCTGAACACCGGCAAGCCCATGCAGACGGAAAAGCTCCTGGAGGAGTACACCTACTCCGTTACCGACGCCCACCTCAACGAGCTCATGGCCGCCATCGGGGGACTCCCTGGTCCAGCAGGGGCTGATGACCCCGGTGAAGGCCGGCCTGCTGGGGAAGAAGCAGGGCTACCTCCCCACCCGGGAGGCCATCAACGCCGTGGTGGACCTGGTCCGGGCGGAGCTGCTGGAGGAGGGGGGAGGTCACCGAGGACGTGGCCGCCCTGGTGATCCCTCCTGGAGCAGGGGAGAGTGCCTCAAGCCCTACTTCTCCGCCTTCGAGCAGAAGGAGATGCGGGACAAACTCCAGGCCATCTCCCAGACCCCCGCTGGAAAAGCCGTCCGGGACATGGTAGAATACGTGGAGAATCTGATCGCCGTCATGACCCTGTTGGTGACGGTGTTCACCTGATGCCCAAGGAGGGGTGCCATGTCCAGACAGCGGAAACTAGAGGTCATCCAGCAGGCCGAGGATGTCCGGCCATCCGGCGGTACTGGTCCGGAGGAGGGATGCACCGACCCGGCGTGCGGTACAAGGGCGGATGTCTGGGACCGCCGCAGGTTAGGCCCTGCAACGTGGTTCCCCGCCCGGTCCGGAATCGGGCGGGGGATCCAGGCTTTCTCTAGAGAAAGCCCGGACGCAAAGAGTCGCGGGGGGATGCCCCCGCCCCCCCTGGGTTTAGGGGCCGCCCGTTCCCACTCGCTCGTTTTGGCGTGGTGGGGCGCAGCAGGGCGCTAGTTGGGCTATTCCGAACCCCATGTACGTGCCCTGATTTGGGAACTTTCTTTCGCGAAAATGCTTTCCAGCATATTTTTCCCGAAAAATGCGTCCCAAATCGGTTTTGGCATACCGAAGGAAATAGCCCCTCGACCGCATCAGGGGCAACCAACCCAAAACCAGCGAGTGGCAACGAGCGGCCATAAAACCCGGGTCCAGGGGCTTGCCCCTGGTGTTCTTTCCTCCGACTTTCTTCAAAGAAAGTCGGGCTCCCCGCCGGAGTCGGCGGGGAACCCACGTTGCAGGGTCCACCCTGCAACGGTTCCAACGGAACCGCCTACCTGACAGAGGACCCCCGCCGGGCAGGCGGGCCCCTGGGCGCCAGCCCAGCCCCCAGCCTCCCTGCGGGGAGAGACTATCTTTTCCCCGCGCTTTTTGGTATAATAGGGGGCATCAACCCAACCTTTCGAGGTGATCTCCCCATGAAACAACTGGTCATCGGCGTCCTGGCCCATGTGGACGCCGGCAAAACCACCCTCTCCGAGGCCCTGCTGTACACCGCCGGGGCCATCCCCACCCTGGGCCGGGTGGACCACCGGGACGCCTACCTGGACACCCACGACCTAGAGCGGGCCCGGGGGCATCACCATCTTCTCCAAGCAGGCCCTGTTCCGCACCCAGGGGATCGCGGTGACCCTTCTGGACACCCCCGGCCACGTGGACTTCTCCACGGAGATGGAGCGCACCCTCCAGGTGCTGGACTACGCCATCCTGGTGATCTCCGCCACCGACGGGGTCCAGGCCCACACGGAGACCCTGTGGCGGCTGCTGCGGCGCAACCACATCCCCACCTTCCTCTTCGTCACCAAGATGGACCTGCCCAACCCCGGGCAGGGAACCCCTTCTCGCCAGCCTGCAGAAGGGGGGCTGGACGAGGGCTGCCTGGACTTCACCACCCAGGACCAGACCTGGGCCGAGGCCGTGGCCCTCCGGGAGGAGGGGGGTGCTGGAGCGCTACCTGGACACGGGGACCCTCTCCCCCCCGGGACGTGTCCGGCCTCATCCGCCTGGGGAAGGTCACCCCCGTGTTCTTCGGCTCCGCCCTCCATTTGGAGGGGGAGGCCTTCCTCCAGGGGCTGGAGCCTTCACCGAGGCCCCGGCCTACGGGGGGCCTTCGCCGCCCGGGTCTTTTAAGATCGCCCCGGGACCACCAGGGCAACCGCCTGACCTACCTGAAGGTCACCGGGGGCGCCCTCTCCGTCCGGCCCCCTGACCTATCTCCCCCGCCAGGGAGGGGGGGAGGAGAAGGTCACCCAGCTCCGCCTGTACTCCGGGGCCAAGTTCCAGACGGTGGACACCGTCTCCCCCCGGCCAGGTGTGCGCCGCCCTGGGCCTCACCCAGACCCTACCCCGGCCAGGGCCTGGGGGCGGCCACCCCGCGCCCCCCTCTGCTGGAGCCGGTGGTCACCTACCGCCTCCCCTGCCGGAGGAGGTGGACCCAAGGTCCTCCTGCCCAAGCTCCGCCAGCTGGAGGAGGAGGACCCCCAGCTCCACCTGGTGTGGGACCAGGCCCACCAGGAGATCCACGCCCGCCTCATGGGCCAGGTGCAGATCGAGGTCCTCCAGCGCCTCATCCAGGACCGCTTCGGGGTGGCCGTGGGGGGTGGACCAGGGCCGCATCCTGTACAAAAGGAGACCATTGCCGCCCCCGTGGAGGGGGGTGGGCCACTACGAGCCCCTGCGGCACTACGCCGAGGTCCACCTCCTCCTGGAGCCCCTGCCCCAGGGGTCCGGCCTGGTGCTGGCCACCCGGTGCAGCGAGGACGTGCTGGCCGGCCACTGGCAGCGGCTCATCCTCACCCACCTGGCCGAGCGCACCCACCGGGGGGTCCTCACCGGGGCCCCCATCACGGACCTGAAGATCACCCTCATGTCGGGCCCACCCCAAACACACCGAGGGGGCGACTTCCGCCAGGCCACCTACCGGGCGGTGCGCCAGGGGCCTCATGGGGGCCCAGAGCGTCCTGCTGGAGCCCTGGTACGAGTTTACTCTCACCCTCCCCTGCCGACCAGCTGGGCGGGCCATCAGTGACCTGCAGACCATGGGGGGCACCTTCGCCTCCCCGGAGAGCGACGGGGAATGGGCCACCCTCACCGGCACCGCCCCCGGTGTCCGAGATGAAGGACTACCCCTCACCGTGGCCGCCTACACCCGGGGCCGGGGGAAGTTCTCCTGCTCCCTCCACGGCTACGCCCCTGCCACAACCAGAAGCAGGTGGTGGCCGCCGCCGGCTACGACCCGGGCGGGATTTGGAACACGCCCCAGACTCGGTGTTCTGCGCCCACGGCGGGGGCTTTACGGTGAAGTGGGACCAGGTGCCCCAGTACATGCACCTGGAAAGCTGCCTCACCCCGGACCGGAAGGCGGAGGACCCCGCCCCCGTCCCCGGGTGTTCACCCGGAACCTGGCATCGACGAGAAGAAGCTGGAGGCCATCTTCCAGCGGACCTTCGGCCCCCAGCGCCGCCGGGAGTACCAGTTCCTGGCCCAGGAGCGCCGCCCAGCCCCGGAGGTGGCCATCGCGCCCCCAAGCAGCAGTACCTCATCGTGGACGGGTACAACATGATCTTCGCTTGGGACGCGCTGAAGGACCTGGCCAGGGGAAAACCTGGACGCCGCCCGCCAGCGGCTTATGGACATTCTGAGCAACTACGCCGGCTACAAGGGCTGCCGCCTGGTGCTGGTCTTTGACGGGTACAAGGTCAAGGGCAACCCCGGCACCACCACCGACTACCACCACATCCACGTGGTCTACACCCGCCAGGACGAGACGGGGACCTGTACATCGAGCGCCTGCTGGAGCAGATCGGCAAGAACTACGCCGTCCGGGTGGCCACCTCCGACGGGCTCATCCAGCTCTCCGCCCTCCGGGCGGGGTGCTGCGGCTGTCCACCCAGGAGCTGTGGCGGGAGGTGGAATGGGTGGGCCGCCAGATTGACCAGGCGGTGGCGGAACTCAACCGCCGGGGGAATCTATCCCCCCCACCTAAACGGAGACTCCCTAGGTGGGGCCCGGGGCCTTGGCCGCTGGCAGGTGGTCCTTTCTGGACCAGCGCAGGTTCGCACCTGCGAGGTGGGTTCCCGCCCGACTCCGGGCGGGGCCCGGGGACTTTCTTTGAAGAAAGTCGGAGGAAAGAACACCAGGGGCAAGCCCCTGGACCCCGGGTTTTTATGGCCGCTCGTTCCCACTCGCTGATTTTTGGGCTCGTTGTTTCTGGTACGGCAGAGGGGCTATTCCTTCCGGTATCCTACGACCGATTTGGAACGCATTTTCCGGGAAAACTATGCTGGAAAGTATTTTTTTGTGAAAGATGGACAGCGAAACAGCCCACCACCGCTTCACGGTGCAAAGCCTTCCCCTTGGGGGAAGGTGGGCCGGCGAAGCCGGGTCGGATGAGGGGGCGATCCTGTACCCAACCTTTCCTTGTAGAAAAGGGGGCTCTCCCGGCCGTCGCCCCCAACGAGGTCGATTTTCTATTGCTCCGTTGGGCAAGTCGATCGCCCCCTCATCCGTCACCTCCGGTGACAGCTTCCCCCAAGGGAAGCCTCTGGGTTGTGCAGCCCTACCCGAAAAAAGCGCTCCCAAATCAGGGGCACGCACATGGGTACCGTAATAGCCCCTCTACCGGAACAATGCGCCACAACCGCCAAAACGAGCGAGTGCCAACGAGCGGGCCCTAAAAAAGGGGGCGGGGGGCCACCCCCCGACTCTTTGCGTCCGGGCTTTCTCACACTGCAACTCGTTTTTCGGATCCGGTGACTACAGGGCCACCCCCCGCGACTCTTTGCGTCCGGGCTTTCTCTAGAGAAAGCCTGGATCCCCCGCCCGGGACCGGGCGGGAACCCACCCCGCAGGTCCTAACCTGTGAAGGTCCAAGAATGGACCCCCTGCCGATTCCAGCAGGCAAGCAAGGCCACCCGGCGCCGCCGGGTGCGGCCCACCAGGAGGTGCGTCACATGTCACAATCCATCGCTCTGATCACCGGGGCCTCCAGCGGGCTGGGGCAGGGAGTACGTCCGCCAGCTCAGCCGGGGACCCCAAGGTCCAGGAGATCTGGGCCATCGCCCGGCGGAAGGACCGGCTGGAGGCCCTGTCCACCCTCGCCGCCTGCCCCGTCCGGGCCATCCCCCTGGACCTGACCCGGCAGGAGTCCCTGGACACCCTCCGGGACCTGCTGGCCCAGGAGCAGCCCGTGGTCACCCGCCTGGTGTGCGCGGCGGGGTTTGGCAAGATGGGCAACATCGCCGCCGTGGACCCCGGGGACAACCTGGCCATGATCGACCTCAACTGCTGGGCTGCCGTGGGGGGTCACCGGCCTGTGCCTGCCCTACCTCACCCGGGGCAGCCGGGTGCTGGAGATCTGCTCCACCGCCGCCTTCCAGCCCATGCCGGGGCTGGGGGTGTACCCGCCACCAAGGCCTTCCTCCACAGCTACGCCAAGACCCTGCACCACGAGCTCCCCCCCAAGGGCATCCACGTCACCGCCGTGTGCCCCTACTGGGTGAAGGACACGGAGTTCATCCCCCTGGCCCAGGAGGGCAAGGCCGGCCAGTTCCACCACTTCCCCCTGGCCTCCCGGAGCAAGTCGGTGGTGGCCCTCTCCCCTGGCCGCCAGCGCGGTGAACCTGTGGTGGCCACCCCGGGCATCGTGTGCACCCTGCACCGGGTGGCGGCCAAGTTCATCCCCCACTGCCTGATGGTCCCCCTCATGGAGCTGTTCCGGCGGCTGTGAGTTTTCCACATTCCCCGACTTTTCCACAGGCAAATCCCCGCCCCCTATAAGCATATAGATTGATTTACTCACTTGGTTAAATTACTTGAATAGGGGCCAAATTCAGACCCCCCAGGCCAGATTCGGACCGGGGTAGGCCAAATCGGACCGGGGTCAAATCTGGCCCCGGGTGTGGATAACTAGGTGTGGAAAACGCCTCCGCGCCCCGCCTGGGCGGAAGATTCCCCGGCGGCCCTTTCCCCGGCTGGAACCCCTGGTTTTCCGGCGCTGGACCCACTTCCAGCCCCCTCACCCTACCCGGGCACCCGGTCCATACTTGCACGAAAACGTACACGTTCCCCGAAAAAAAGTTGCACAAAAAGGAGAGAGGCTCTCTCCTTTGTTATGGGTATGGTTCGGGGTGCATCCCCCAATTTTGTAAGGGGCCTCAACCCAAACAGAATCTCTGACACGCCCGTACGCTACCGCCCCGAACGAAGCGCCAACCCCCTCGCCCCTTACAAAATTCCCACTAGATTCCTACGAGGCCCGAGCCGAGGATCACCCAAAACCGGATTCACCTTCCACTTCCGCAGCACCACCAGCCCCCCGGCCAGGAATGGCCACCGCCGTCCATTGGACGGCCGTGGGGTCCGCCGGCAGGGGTCCGGGGGCCGTACACCGCCAGCAGCACCATGGACACCCCCGCCGAGGCGATCATAGCCACCACCGCCGGCCGTACCCCTGCCAGGATCCCCTGGATCACCGAGAACCCCTTGAACTTATAGTACAGGAAGGCCAGCAGCAGCACGATGATGCAGGAGGGCAGCACGCACCCTGCCGTGGCCACCAGGGCCCCGGGGAGGCCCGCCACCTGGATCCCCACAAAGGTGGCGGCGTTGAGGGCGATGGGGCCGGGGGTCATCTCCGCGATGGCGATGACGTCGGCAAACTGGGTCATGGTCAGCCAGGGGTGCAGGTCCACCACCTGGTGCTGGATGAGGGGCATGGCGGCGTATCCCCCGCCGATGCTGAACAGGCCGATCTGGATAAAACTCCACAGCAGTTCCAGGTAGATCACGGCTGCTGCCCCCTTTCTTCCCCTTCCGCCGGGGGGCCAGGAGCTGGACCGCCCCACCCCGCCGCAGAGGAGGAGGACCAGGATGGGGTTCCACCCCCCCCCGCCACCGCCAGGAAGGAGAGGACCATCAGCACCGCCGGCAGCACCCACTTCCCCGGCCGGAGGACCGACCGGGCCATGGTGTACACCACGTCACACAGCACCGCCGCCACCCCGGCCAGCATGCCGGTCATGGCCAGGTTCACAATGGGGTTGGCCCGAAAGGCCTGTAAAACAGGGAGATCACCGAGATGATGATCAAAGGGGGCAGCACCGTCCCCCCACCGTCACCAGGGCCCCGGGGACCCCCGCCATCCGGTACCCCACCAGGATGGAGGCGTTCACCGCCATGGCCCCGGGGGTGGACTGGGCGATGGCGGTGAAGTCCATCATCTCCCCTCGTCGATCCAGTGGAGTTTCTCTACAAAGGTTTTCCGCATCAGGGGCACAATGACGTAGCCCCCCAAAGGTGCAGGCGCTCAGGCGAAAGGTGGACCAGAACAGCGCCCGGTACCGGGGTTTTTCCAAAGGTTCTGCCAAGGGGCATCCCTCCCAACATGGTATTCTGCCGGTATTATACCCCCTCTTGCCCCCGGCGTAAAATCATAGTATACTATCAGAATCATAACAAAAAATTCATATAAGGGAAGGCATTTCCATGACCATTCGCCACATTCACATCTTTCTAGCGGTGTGCGCCTGCGGGTGCAGCGCCACCAAGGCCGCCCAGCAGCTCCACCTGACCCAGCCCGCCGTCAGCGCCGCCATCCGGGAGCTGGAGACCCACTACGGCGTGCCCCTGTTTGACCGGGTGGGCCGGCGGCTGGTGCTCACCCAGCAGGGCCGGCGGTTCCAGACCTATGGCCAGCGGATCGCCGGCCTGTTCCAGGACCTGGACCGGGAGCTGCGCCACTGGGACCAGGTGGGCAAGCTGACCATGGGGGCCAGCCTGACCATCGGTTCCCGCTTCCTGCCCCAGGCCCTGCGGGCCTTCGCCGCCCAGCGGCCGGAGGTGGAGGTCCAGGTCACCGTGGCCCCCTCCAAAGCCCCTGGAGGAGGCCCCTGCTGGACCACCGCCTGGACCTGGCCCTGATGGAGGGCCTCCCCCACGCCCCCGTGCCCCCTCCAGTGGGAGGCCTACCAGGAGGACCACCTGGCCGTTCTGGCCGCCCCCCACGGGCCGGTACCCCCGGTACCGCCCTGACCCCGGATGCCTTTGTCCGGCAGCCCCTCCTCCTCCGGGAGAAGGGCAGCGGCACCCGGGAGGAGTTTGACCGGGTGATGGAGGCCGCCGGCCTCACCCCCCGCCCCCGGTGGGAGTCGGTGAGCAACACCGCCCTGCTCCAGGCCGCGGCGGCAGGGGCTGGGGCTGGCGGTCCTCTCCCGCCAGGTGGCCGCCGAGGCCATCGCCCAGGGAAAGGTGGGGAGGTGGCCGTGGAGGGGCCTGGTGTTCCGCCGGCAGTTCCGGGTAGTGTGGCACCGGGAAAAGGTTCTCTCCCCCCTGGCCCGGGACCTGCTCCAGGTGGTGCTGGACCAGGCCGCCCCCGGCCAGGGGCGGCCCTGAGCCCCGGCCCGCCGGTTTTCCATTTCCTCCCTTGACAGGGGTAGACAATCCGTCTATAATCTAACCCAGTTAGTCTTTGGAAAGGAGGCGGTCCCCCGTGGCAACCCCGGAACAGATTGCATCCATCCTGTCACAGTTGGTCGCCCTGCACCCCGCCGACTGCTTCAAACCCATCGACGCCGCCAACGCCGGGCTGGGCGCCGTACTGCGCCTGCTCTACCTGGCCGACCAGCCGGTGACCGCAGGGACCATCAGCGAGAAACTCCACGTCAGCACCGCCCGGGTGGCGGTACTGCTGAAAAAAGCTGGTGGCCAAAGGCCTGGTCACCAAAGGGCGGGACCCGGTGGACGCCCGGGTCACCGTGGTGGCCCTCACCCCCCTGGGGGCACAGACCGTCCAGGATCTGGCCGACCATATGCACCAGCAGGTGGGCCTGCTCATCGACCAGATTGGCGAGGCCCGGCTGCTGGACTTCATCCGCACCGCCCAAGAGATCAAGGGCCTGCTCACCCCACCCAAGCTGAACCTGTAGCCCCCGGCCAGGCATAGGGGGCTGATTTGCCTCTATCGTCTAACCGGGTTAGCCATCGGTTCCGCCCATCCCATCGCAAAGGAGCAATGCCATGAAAACCGTATTCCAAAACTTGAAAAAGACCGACTGGCTCTTGGCTGCCGTCTGTCTGGCCTTCATCGTCGTTCAAGTGTGGTTGGATCTGAAAACCCCGGACTATATGGCCGAGATCACCACCCTGGTCCAGACCGCCGGCAGCACCATGGGGGAGATCCTCTCCGCCGGGGGATGATGCTGGTGTGTTCCCTGGGCAGCCTGGCTGCCTCGGTGGTCACCGCCATCTGCGCGGCCCGCATCGCCGCCACCCTGGGGCCACCCTCCGGGGCCGGCTGTTTTCCAAAGTGCAGTCCTTCTCCATGGAGGAGATCGGCCGCTTCTCCACCGCCAGCCTCATCACCCGCTCCACCAACGACGTGACCCAGATCCAGATGCTCATCGTCCTGGGCCTGCAAATGCTGCTGCGGGCCCCCATCATGGCGGTGTTCGCCATCTATAAGATCGCCGGCAAGCAGTGGGAGTGGACCCTGGCCACCGCCGTGGCGGTGGTGGTTCTGCTGGTGGTGGTGGGGGTCTGCCTGCTGCTGGCCACCCCAAGTTCCGCCGGATGCAGAAACTCACCGACGACCTCAACCGGGTCACCCGGGAGAACCTCACCGGCCTGCGGGTGGTGCGGGCCTACAACGCCGAGGACTACCAGGAGACCAAGTTCGCCCAGGCCAACGCCGCCCTCACCGGCAACCAACTCTTCGCCCAGCGCACCCTGGCCTTCCTGCTGCCCAGCATCCAACTGGTGATGAGCGGCCTGTCCCTGGCCATCTACTGGATCGGCGGCGTGCTCATCGACCAGGCAGGGGATGCAGACCAAGCTCACCCTGTTCTCCGATATGATGGTCTTTTTCCCAGTACGCCATCCAGGTGGTCATGGCCTTCATGATGCTGGTGATGATCTTTATGATCCTCCCCGGGCCTCTGTGGCCGCCCACCGCATCGGGGAGGTCCTCCACACCCACCCCACCATTCTGGACGGCACCCAGGCCAGCGGCGACCCCGCCTGCCCCGGCCAGGTGGAGTTCCGCAACGTCTCCTTCCGCTACCCGGACGCGGAGGAGTACGTCCTCAAAGACATCTCCTTCACCGCCAAGCGGGGGGGGGAGACGGTGGCCATCATCGGCTCCACCGGCTGCGGCAAAGCACCGTGGTCAACCTGATCCCCCGGTTCTACGACGCCACCGAAGGCCAAGTCCTGGTGGACGGGGTGGACGTGCGGGAATACGACCAGCGGAGCCTGCGCAACAAGATTGGGTACGTCTCCCCAGAAGGCCACCCTCTTCACCGGGACCATCGCCTCCAACGTGGCCTATGGGGACAACGGGGGAGGCGCCCCCCTCCCCGGCCGACGTGCAGGCCGCCGTGGCCACCGCCCAGGCCGAGGACTTTGTCACCCACATGGAGGGGGGCTATGAGGGGTACGTGGCCCAGGGGGCGCCAACCTCTCCGGCGGGCAGAAGCAGCGGCTCTCCATCGCCCGGGCCATCGCCCGGAAACCGGAGATCCTCCTCTTCGACGACGCCTTCTCCGCCCTGGACTATAAGACCGACCGGGGCCTCCGCAGCGCCCTGGACCAGACCTGCCAAAACACCACCCGGATCATCGTGGCCCAGCGCATCGGCACCATCCGGGACGCCGACCAGATCATCGTCCTGGACGACGGCCAGATCGCCGGCATAGGCAAACACCAAGACCTGATGCAGACCTGTGGGGTCTACCAGCAGATCGCACTCTCCCAGCTTTCAAAGGAGGAATTGGCATAATGGAAGAACCGCGCACCACATCCGCACCCCCTCGCCGGGGCCACGGGGGCCCCATGGGCATGGCCCGGGGGGGCAAAAGGCCAAGGACCTCATCGGCACCTGGAAAAAGCTGCTTTGGGCTACTGCCGCCGGTACCGGGTGGCCCTGGTGGTGGCCCTCCTCTGCGCCGTGCTGGGCCGTGCTGGGCACGGTGCTCAACTCTCCGACATGACCGACACCATCACCGCCGGCATCGCCCCCCGACCGCGATGCTGGAGGCCGTCACCGACACCGTCTCCCAAACCCTCACCGACAACTTAGAGGCCGTGACCCAGGCCATCTCCGCCGGCCTGGGGACCAGGCCCAGCTCACCCAGAAGGCGGGGGCCGTCCTGGCCTCCCGGACTTCACCCCCCCGCCGAGAAGCAGGCCTTCCAGGACCAGGTCCCGCTGCTGACCACCCTGGGCCAGCTGGATCCTGCCAGGACCCCCTCCGCCCTGCCGGCGCTGCCCTCCCCGGTGACCTGCCGGCCCCCAGGCCCAGGCCGCCCTGTTCACTGACGTGGCAGCGGAAGGCACCCTCACCCTCTCCGGGGCCGGACCAGCAGGCCATGCTGGACCTGCTCACCCACCTGGACGGCAGCGACACCAACGCCCTCCTGGCCGCCATCGACAGCCTGCCGGCCTCGGTGTACAACCTGGTCAAACCCTCCATCGACATGGACACCGTGGTGGGCATCGGCCTGTTCCTGGTGGCCCTGTACGCCATCAGCTACGTCCTCTCCGCCGTGCAGGGGTGGATCATGGCCACCATCACCCAGCGGGTGTCCAAGGAGATGCGCTCGGACATCTCCCACAAGATCAACCGCCTGCCCATGTGGTACTACAACCGCACCACCACCGGGGACGTCCTCTCCCGGGTGACCAACGACGTGGACACCATCGGCCAGTCCCTGAACCAGAGCATCGGCGGCCTGCTCTCCGCCGTGGTCCTCCTTCTGGGCAGCCTGGTGATGATGCTCCTCACCAACGTCTGGATGACCCTCACCGCGGTGGTGGCCAGCCTGCTGGGCTTTGCCCTGATGTTTGCCATCATGGGCAAGAGCCAGAAGTACTTCCGCCGCCAACAAAAGCACCTGGGCCAGCTCAACGGCCACATCGAGGAGATCTACACCGGCCACACCGTGGTGAAGGCCTACAATGGGGAGGCCCACGCCCAGGCCCAGTTCGACGAGATGAACGCCAACCTCTGCAGCAGCAACTTCAAGGCCCAGTGCCTGTCCGGCTTGATGATGCCCATTATGAGCTTCATCGGCAACTTCGGCTATGTGGCCGTCTGCGTGGTGGGGGGCGCCATGGCCCTCAACGACGCCATCAGCTTCAGGGGTCATCGTGGCCTTCATGCTGTACGTCCGGTACTTCACCCAGCCCCTGTCCCAGATCGCCCAGGCGGTCCAGTCCCTCCAGTCCGCCGCCGCCGCGGGGGAGCGGGTCTTCGAGTTCCTGGAGGCCCAGGAGATGGAGGACGAGGCCGGCAAGCCCACCGCCCTGCCCCCAGGTCCAGGGCAAGGTGGAGTTCCGCCACGTGACCTTCGGCTATGAGGACACCGACACCACCGTCATCCACGACTTCTCCGCCGTGGCCCCGCCGGGGCAGAAGATCGCCATCGTGGGCCCCACCGGGGCGGGCAAGACCACCCTGGTCAACCTGCTCATGCGCTTCCACGAGATCCAGCAGGGGGAGATCCTCATCGACGGCATCTCCACCAAGGACCTCAGCCAGGCGGTGCACAGCCTCTTCTGCATGGTCCTCCAGGACACCTGGCTCTTCGAGGGCACCGTCCGGGAAAACCTGGTCTACTGCACCCCCGGGGTCAGTGACGAGACCATGGAGAAAGCCTGCAAGGCTGTGGGCCTGCACCACTTCATCCGCACCCTGCCCAAGGGGTACGACACTATCCTCAACGACCAGGTGAGCCTCTCCCAGGGGCAGAAGCAGCAGCTCACCATCGCCCGGGCCATGATCGCCGACAAGCCCATGCTCATCCTGGACGAGGCCACCTCCTCCGTGGACACCCGCACCGAGCAGAAGATCCAGGCGGCCATGGACCAGCTCATGCTGTGAGATCTACGCAGTTTCCTGCGATACCCACTTTGTCCATAAGGCGTGGCATGACGCCTCCGAGCGTATCCAGAAGATCCAGTATCCCATGCTGGCCGATCCCACGCATTGTCTGGCAAAGGATTTTGAGGTCTACATCGAAGCCGACGGCGTGGCAGAGCGGGGCAGCTTCATCGTCAACCCCGAGGGAAAAATCGTGGCCTATGAGGTCAACGCCGGCAATGTGGGCCGGAACGCCGACGAACTGCTGCGGAAGGTACAGGCGTGCCAGTTCGTGGCGGAGCACGGAGACGAGGTATGCCCTGCGAAGTGGCAGCCCGGCGCCGAGACCCTGAAGCCCAGTTTGGACCTGGTGGGCCAGCTTTAAGCCATGGAGCAGACGGCAAATTTCTACGATGTCGTGGTCATCGGCGGCGGTCCAGCAGGACTTACCGCCGCCCTCTATCTTGCTCGGGCCCGCTACCGGGTGTTGGTCGTGGAGAAGGATCACTTCGGCGGGCAGATCACCATTACCTCGGAAGTGGTGAACTATCCCGGCGTGGGCAGGACCAGCGGGACGGAACTTACCGAGACCATGCGGAAGCAGGCGGAGGGCTTCGGCGCTGAATTTCTGCTGGCCGAGGTCACTGGTCTGGAGCTCTCCGGCGATGTAAAGACCGTCCGCACCGGCCGGGGCGATTTGAAGTGCTTCGGCATTCTCCTGGCAACCGGCGCCCATCCCCGCATGGTGGGCTTCCAGGGTGAGGAGCAATTCCGCGGTCGGGGCGTGGCTTACTGCGCCACCTGCGACGGCGAGTTCTTCACCGGGAAGGATGTCTTTGTGGTGGGCGGCGGCCCAGGGCAGGCCCTGACGGGGCCACGGAACAGGCCATCCAGGCCCTCCGGGCACCGGTGGACCTGCAGATCCTGGTCTCCCTCTCCTGCACCATGTGTCCCGACCTGGTGACCGCCGCCCAGCGTTTGGCGGCGGCCAGCGGCCAGGTCACCGCCCAGGCCTATGACCTCAACCACTTCCCCGCCCTGCGGGACCGCTACCAGGTGATGAGCGTGCCCTGCCTGGTGGTCAACCACGGCCAGCAGGTGGTCTTTGGAAAAAAGTCCCTGCCCCAGCTGTTGGACCTGCTGGCCCCGTAACGCCGCTTTCCCTTTTTTCTTTTCTTTTCTGAACGAACCGGGCCCGGCGCTGTAGGATACAGCGCCGGGCCGGGTTCCCTGTCCCAGGCAAACCAGGTTCCTGGGGCAATCCTCGGTTACGGAAAAAAACTCAGGCGTTTTTCAAGAACTTCTCCAGCCGGTCCATGCCCTCCTTGATGTTCTCCATGGACACGGCGAAGGACCACCGGACATAGTGGGGCGCCCCAAAGCCTGTGCAGGGCACCACCGCCACCAGGCCCTCCTTCAGGAAGACGTTGGCAAAGTCGTCGGCATCGTGAATCTCCACCCCGTACAGGGTTTTGCCGATGAGCTGGGAGAGGTTCATCAGCATATAGAAGGTGGCCTCCGACCGGACGGGGTGGACCCCGGGATCCGGGACATCCGGTCATAGAGGTAGTTCCGCCGGGTCTCAAAGGCCTTGGCGCATGGCCTCAATCTCCTCCTGGGGGCCGCCGAAGGCCTCCCGCTGCCGCCGCCCTGGGCGATGGAGCAGGTGCCGGAGAGGCTGTGGCTGAGGTAGTTGTTCATCACCTGGATGATCTCCCGGCTGGCCGCGGCAAAGCCGATGCGCCAGCCCGTCATGGCGTAGGTCTTGGAGGCCCCGTTGACCAGGATGGTGTGGGCCTTCACCGCCTCCGACAAGGTGGGGAAGGAGACGAACTCCTTTCCATCGAAGATGAGCTTGCTGTACATCTCATCGGCAATGACGTAGAGGTCGGCCTCCAGGCACACCTGGGCCAGGTCCTCCAGGTGCTGGCGGCTGTAAATCATCCCCGTGGGGTTGGAGGGGCTGTTGAGGATCAGCGCCTTGGTCTTGGGGGTGATGGCCTTGGCGGAGCTGCTGGGGGTGAGGTTAAACCCATTCTCCTCGGTGGTCTCCACCACCACGGGGGTGCCCCCACCATTTGAATCAGTTCATAGTAACTCACCCAGTAGGGCGCAGGGAGGATGACCTCGTCCCCCGGGTTCACCAGGGCCTTCAGGGCGGTGTACAGCACCGGCTTGCCGCCGCCGGTGACCACCACCTCGTCGGTGGTGTAGTGCAGGCCCCAGTCCTCCTCCAGCCGCTGGCACACCAGCCTTTACGGACGGCCAGGGTGCCGGGGGTGGGGGTGTGTACTTGGTCTGGTCTGCCTCAATGGCCCGGATGCCCGCCTGCTTGATGCGTTCCGGGGAAATCGGGCTCCCCCCACGCTGAAGCCGATGACGTCGATGCCCTCGGCCCGCATCTTTTAAACTGCGTGTCGATGGCCATGGTGGTGGATGCCCGGACGGACTGGGCTAAGGTAGAAAGTGGTTTCATAGGTTGCCGGCCTCCCAATTACATCTAATCTCAATGCTTTTTTCGTATTCGATGAAATATTATAGTAAGCATCCTGCATATTTGCAAGAGGAAACGAAAAATTTTTTCGATTTTTGACACGTTTTTCCGGGCCCACTTTCATCCTATGCCCTGGAAACGCAAAAACACCCCCGAAGGGGGGTGTTTTTTGAAGTTCCGCACACTCACCAGCCCGGCCGGCAGCAGCACTTGGGTGGCCGTGCCCAGGGCCTGGGCCAGCCGGTCCACCTCCTCCTGGGTGTTTTCCGGCCCGAAGGACACCCGGAGCATCCCGTCCCGCACGGGCTTGGACAGGCCCATGGCGGCGTACACATGGCTGGCCTGTCCCCGGTGGCAGGCCGACCCCGCCGACAGGCAGAACCCCTGGTCACTGAGCCAGCGCACCACCACCTGGCTGGGGTACCCCGGCAGGGAGATGGCGCAGATGTGGGGGGCATCCCCGGCGGCCACCACCACCAGCCCCGGCACCGCCTTCTGAAAGGCCGCCAAGGCGTAGGTCTTCAGGTGGGTAAGATAGGTCTGGTGGTCCTCCAGCGCCGCCTTGCCCAGGGTGCAGGCGGCGGCCAGGGCGGCGATCTGGGGGGGTGGGCTCCGTGCCGGAGCGCAGTCCCTCCTCCTGTCCGCCCCCCGAGCAGAGGCACCGCCCGGAGGCCGGCACGGAGGTACAGCGCCCCGGACCCCTTCATGGCCCCGATCTTGTGGCCGCTCACGGTCAGCAGGTCCACCCCCAGCTCCGCCGGGGTGAAGGGGACCTTCAAGAAACCCTGGATGGCGTCGGTGTGGAGGAGGGCCTGGGAACGGCAGCGTCTCAGCACCTGCCCGGCCTCCTTCACCGGCTGGATGGCCCCGGTCTCGTTGTTCACCAGCATCATGGACACCAGCACCGTGTCCGGCCGCAGGGCGGCCTCCAGGTCGGACACCTTCACCCGCCCGTCGGGGCCGGGGGTGAGGTAGGTGACCTGGTACCCCTGGGCCTCCAGGGCCTTGCAGGGGGCTTCCAGCACCGCGGCGTGTTCGATGGCGGTGGTGATGATGTGCTTGCCCCGATGCCGCCCCAGGTGGGCCGCCAGGGAGATGGCCCAGTTGTCCCCCTCGGTACCTCCGGAGGTGAAGATGACCTCCCCGGCCTGGCAGCCCAGGGCCTGGGCCACCGCCTCCCGGTGGGCGGCCAGCGCCTTGGCCGCCTGGGTTCCCAGGGCGTACAGGGAGGACGGGTTGCCATAGTCCTCCGTCATGGCACGGAGGGCCGCCTGGGCGGCCTCCGGCAGCACCCGGGTGGTGGCGGCGTGGTCAAAATAAATCGGTTCCATTCCTTGGTCCCCTCGTTTCTCCAAACATTGGTTTTCATTGTACGGTTTCCGCTTCAAAAAGTCAAGACGGGCGGGAGGTGCCGGGAGCGGCAGGTGGTTCCGTTGGGACCGCCGCAGGTCCAGACCTGCGGGGTGGGTTCCCGCCCGGTCCCGGGCGGGGATCCAGGCTTTCTCTAGAAAAGCCCGGACGCAAAGAAGTCGCGGGGATGCCCCCCCCCCCCTGGTTTAGGGGCCGCTCGTTGCCACTCGCTCGTTTTGGCGTTGGGAGACGCAGCGGAACGGTCGTGGGGCTATTTCGTTACCCATCTACGTGCCCTGATTTGGGACGCTTTTTCGTGAAGGGCTGCACAACCCAGAGGCTTCCCCTTGGGGGAAGCTGTCACCGAAGGTGACTGATGAGGGGCGACCGGGTTGCCCAACGGGGCATGAGAAGAAGCACGTCGAGGCGACTGTCAGTAACCCCCTTTTTCTACAAGGAAAGGTTGGGTACCAAATCGCCCCTCATCCGCCCCAGTGTGCGCACTGGGGCACCTTCCCCCAAGGGGAAGGCTTTGGGGGTAGGAATGCCCCTTCCCGTCTGTAAAACCACCCCTCCCAGCCCGCCCAGCTGGGGGCGGGCCGTTACGGGCGTTGGATTATGGGCCGCAGGCCAGGACAAAAAAAGAAGGCGGACCCCCGCAGGGTCCCCACCCAACTAGAAAAGGTGGGTCCAGGGAGGAAGAAACTCTTCCTCCCTGGTGTTCTTTCCTCCGGCTTTCTTCAAAGAAAGCCGGGCTCCCCCACGGTCGTCGGCGGGGCCCCCCGGGCGCTGCGCCCCAAGGTGGCTTCAGGCCACCCACCCCTAGGGTACGCACCACCGTGCTGCCCCTGGTATGGTTGGCCGGGTTTGAGTTCCGCTCGCTGCTCACTCGTTTAAAAGATGCCGGGATATTCTGCGTTCCTTGATTGCATGGGAACCTATCTCAGCGTGTCCATAAGCGCCAATTCCACAAATGTCGCTCATTTTTTCTTGACAGTTTTTGCTTTTGCTACCATTAACATGAAAATACTTTTTCCCTTGAAAATGTTAAATAAGCCGAAGCCTACTACCAATCAACAAGGAAAGAGGACGCATTGAAAACGTATTTCTATCCGTGCGTAACAACGGAAGGAGGATTCCCATGGCACATCGAAGATGGCGCTGGCTGCTTTGTGCAGCGTTGGCCTGTTCCCTTTGCCTCCCGGTATCTGCGGCCCCGTCTCAGAAGGATGCCCAGGATCACGGGATTGCCCTCTCCCCCTGGCCTGGGCCCAGGAGGAAGGAATCCTGCTGGGGACCAGCCCGGACCAGCTGACCCCCACACGGGGGGAGGCCACCCGGGCCATGGCAGTGACGGTGCTTCACCGCTATGCAGGTACCCCTCAGGCAAATTCTTCCCATCCCTTCTCAGACGTTCCGGCAGAGGCCTACTATGCCGACGCCGTGACCTGGGCCGTGGAAACCGGTCTGACCAACGGCAAAACAGCGGAGACGTTTTGCCCCAACGACCCCATTTCCCGGCAAGAGGTTGCCACCCTTCTCTACCGCCTCTGTGTAGACCGCCACGGCGTGCCGGAGCAGGTGGGAGAGAACAACATCACCACCATAGCGGACTTCACCGACCACCAGGCCGTGGCCCCCTATGCCCTGCCAGCCATGACCTGGGCAGTGGGAGACCTCTTCCTGACGGGAGAAACCAACGAAAACGGGGAAAGGCTCCTGCAACCCCAGGCATCCATCCTCAGAGGGGAGATGACCCAGCTGCTGCGGCAGTATGACTGCCTGGTAGAGGGGAACCCCGCCCCCTGTATCGGTTCGCGGCAGAGGGCGTCACCCAAATCCAACTCCGGGCCGGAACGGGCGAAGTGGTGACCCTCACCGACCCAGCAGAGATCGCCCGGTTCCTGGATCGGGTCAACGCCTTCACCTATACGTCCCAGTACAACCCCGAACCCGCTGGGGGATTCTACTACTTTGCAGACATTACCATGCGCACCGGAGAAGTTCTGCAGTTAGAACTACAACCCAACGAGCTGAACCACCACATCCTTCCGCCCTCCTCAGAACAGGACTTCTTCTCCCAGGAATGGCTCCAGAGTTTTTACGGCACAACGGCGTAACCCCCTACAAGCGAACCTCTACAGCCAGGGCCCCCGTCCTTTTGGACGGGGGCCCTGTTTTGCCTACGAAACCAGTATACAGCGACAGAGTCCCCTGCCCCCCGGTAGGGAAAGCCGCCTACCGACCCCGTCCATTAAAAACCGGCTTCGCCGGCCCCGCAGAACAGGGCGGCCAGCAGCCCGCCGTACACCTGCCACAGGGAGCGTTTCCCCCACGGCCTCCTGGGCCACCAGGGGGATCTCCTCCACCAGCCTGGCCGTCCACCAGGACGGTGAGGTGGCCCAGCTCCTGCCCTGCCTCCACCGGGGCGGAGAGGGCAGAGGGGGAGGTCTACGGTGGTGGTGACCTTCCCCGCCTCCCCCCCTTGGGCAGCAGGAGTTGGCGCTCCTGGGCCAGCCCCGGCTGGACGCTGGCCGCCGTGCCCAGGGTCACCGGCACCGGGGTCAGGGGCTCCGACGGGGCCACCGGCACCAGGGCATAGGTAGCAAAAGCCATAGTTGAGCAAAGCCTTGGCCCCCTCAAACCGGTCGTTGGAGGTGGGGGCCCCAGGATGACGGCGATGAGCTCCATGCCCTCCCGCTCCGCCGTGGCGGACAGGCAGTATTTGGCGCTGTCGGTGGAGCCGGTTTTCAGACCCGTGGCCCCGTCGTAGAACCGGATCAGCTTGTTGGTGTTGGCCAGCTGGAAGGTGCCGTCCCGCAGGGTATCCATCCAGATGGTGGTGTAGCGGCGGATGTCCGGGTGGTGGAGGATCAGCTCCCGGGACATCAGGGCGATGTCATAGGCGGAGGCGTGGTGCCCCTCGGCAGGCAGGCCGGTGCAGTTGCAGAACACGGTGTCCTCCATCCCCAGCTCCGCCGCCCGGGCGTTCATCTTCTCCACAAAGGCGCTCTCGCTGCCGGCCAGGTACTCCGCCATGGCCACGCAGGCGTCGTTGCCCGAGGCAACGGCGATGGCCTTGAGCATGTCGTGGACGGAGAACTCCTCCCCCACTCCTCCCATGTAGACCTGGGGCCCCCCATCCCCGCCGCCGTGGCGGAGACGGGCACCTTGGTCTCTTTTGGTGATGGTCCCCGCGTCCAGGGCCTCCATGATGAGGAGCATGGTCATCACCTTGGTGACGCTGGCCAGCTCCAGGGGCGCGTGGGCGTTGGCCTCGTACAAAACCTGCCCCGTGGACTTCTCCATGAGCAGGGCCGCCCGGGCGTTGACCTCCGGCCCCGCCGCCCGGACGGGCAGGACCCCCCCATACACAGGGCCAAAGGCAGAGCAGGGTTGCGCAGAGTTTCTTCATGGGCAGGACCTCCTGGTGAATGTCGGTGGTCCTACCCTATGCAGGGGCGGGGTGGGATATGCCCCAGGTGCCCCAGGCCGCTGCCCCCTTGCTCAAAATATGAAGCATTTGCTTTCTGCTGTAAGCTGAAACCCGTAGAAAAAACCAGTATAATAAAGGAAATACTGGAACATGGGGGGGGGATAGGCATGAGCAAGGATGTGTCATACAAAAACCGGGACCGCTTCCTGGAACTCGGGCTTGCCATCGCCTCCCTGCGAAAAATGAAGGGGCTGTCTCAGGACGCCCTGGCCGCCAAAGCGGGGATCAGCCGCTCCCACCTCAGCGCCATTGAGGCCCCCCAACATCATCCGCGCCTTTTCTGTGGAAGTGCTGTACAATCTGGCCGATGCCTTGGAGATCCGCCCCGGCGAACTGCTGGATTGTGACATTTATGCCTATCACGATGCAGGAGGTACCCTATGAACTTCAAAGCCGAACTCACCGCCCTGAAGGGCCGTCTCTTCTCCCCCGAACTGTACCAGGCCATGGGGGAGGCCTCCACCCAGCGGCGGCGGGAGCGGGGCTCACCTGGAAGGACGCCATCTGGCGCCGCGCCCAGGCCCAGCTGGACCCCCAGCTGACCCCAGACCAGAAGGACCGCCTGGACCAGCTCCGCCGCCAGTGCCAGGAGACCGGGGAGTACGCCGCCGTCGTGGCCTTCCAAAACGGCCTGTACACCGGGTTCCAGCAGTACTTCCAGCGGGACACCTCAGACACCCCTACCAAGACTTCCTCCACGGCACCCTGCTGCAATACACCAGCCCCAAACGGAAGACCCTCTTCCGCGCCCGCCTGGAGGACGACCAGGCCCAGGCCGATGCCCTGACCCAGTGCCTGCCCGAGGATCTGCGCCCCGCCCTCACCCAGTGCTGCGACGCCTGGGAGGACCAGCTGTGGAACTTCCTCCGCTATGGCTTCTACCTGGGCTACCGGTTCGCCCTGGACACCCTGGACACCGCCAACGGGGCCGGGGCCAGCCACCGCCTGGTGAAGAAAACCCTGCTCACGGAGTTTGACCTCTCCCTCCTCCTGCCCCTGACCCTGCTGGACCCCAAACACCCCCACCCCCAGCTGGCCTCCCTCCTGGCCGCCTGGGATGCCCAAGGCGCCACCCAAGACGCCCCCAAAGACGCCGCCCAAGGCTGACACGCCCCCAACCGCCAAAGCCCCCGGGCCGAGAGTTCCTCGGTCCGGGGGGCTTGTTTTCCCATCGTTCTTATATTGTCCAGGGGCTGTCCAGGGGCAGCACCCTCAGGGCAGGGGTGTACAGCCAGATGTAGGGTGCCTGGGTGGTGCTGTAGTTCTGCAGGCTGCCCAGCACCACCAGGTTGCTGTCATCCTGCCACTTGACCAGGAGCAGCTCGGCGTTCTTGGTCTCCTCACTGGTCTCGCCGGTCTCCTCGTTGGTGATGGTCACCGGGAAGGTCATCTCCGGCAGGTCCACCATGGAGGCCTCCCCGGTGGAGAGGTCCACCACGGACAGGTTCCACTGGTCGGTCTCCTCGGCGCTGGGGGCCCAGGCCAGGACGATCTTGCTGCCGTCGGGGCTGAAGAACTGCTGCCAGCTGCGCACCACGCCGCCGTCAAAGTGGTACAGGGTGGTGAGGGAGCCGTCGGCATACTGGGCCACCGTGAGGTCCTGGATCAGGCCCCCGTCGATGGTCTCGCCGTAGAGGATTTTATCCCCCTGGATCTCCACCCGGGTCTGGCTGCCGATGGAGACGTCCTCCGGCAGGGTCCAGTCCTCCGGGATGTCGTCCTGGAGAATGGTGGTCATATATTCCATGGGGTCTGTGGATCCGTCTGGCTGCTCCGTCCAGGTGCCGCCGGACAGGGGGCCGGCCTGGTCGGCGGTGTCATTGCCGCCGCTTTCGCCACAGGCACACAGGGCCAGGGACAAGGCCAGAACCAGGGACAGGGCCAGGATCTTTTTCCGATGCATGGGTTGGTTCCTCCTTTGGGTTGGATTTCTTGTAAGGATAGCATGTTTTCCACATTTCGTCAACGGATCTTCCCTTTTTCCCCGATTTTTCATCGTTTTGCACAGGAATCATCCAGTCTCCCCCATTCCATCTAACTGGTTTGGGAGCAAATCCGTCACATAGCGCAGCAGCTCCCCCGGTTGGGAGACCTGGGCCGTCAGGGGATTGGGCTTGTCCTGGGTACAGGCGATGCCCTGCCATTGCCCCCCCCTGCCGGTAGAGGGCCACCATCTGGTAATGCTCCTCCGTCCGGAAAAAGAGGGTGAGGGCCGGCTGGCCCTGGACCGCCTGGCTGGCGGTTTGGAAGGTGTACTGTTTGTGCAGGTGGGCCATGCGGTCTACAATGGCCCGGGCCGTCTGGCGGTCCACCATGGACTGGGGTTTCCAGCACTGGGTCTTGCGCCCCCGCCCCCACCACCTGGATGGAGAGGAGCTCCGTCTGGGCGGCGTTGTTCACCAAGGGCGCCGGAAGAAGGAAACCAGGCCAGGGCCACCAGCAGCAGCGCCGCTGCCGCCATCCCCGCCAGGCGCAGGGGCCAGCGGTCCCCCTTCCCCCGCCGTGGACGGGGGGCTTCGATGTAGTCTTGCTTCACGGCGCGTTCTCCTTTTGGGGCAAGGCCATGGTTTGGCGCAGGGTATCCAGCCCCCAGCGCAGGAGGAAGAGCAGCGCCGTCTCCCCCCAAAGCCGGGCAGGATCCACGCCAGGGCGGTCAAGCCGCTCTCCTGCCAATAGGCCAGGATCTCCTGCAAACTGACGCCCCCCCAGCTGTACCATTCCCACCCCCAGCAGGCCCACCAGAGCATACAGGGGGGAGAAACAGCAGCAGCCCCAGGATCTCGCTGGCCGCGATCCACCCCAGGGCCTTCGACAGGGGCTTTTTCCAAGTCACCAGTAACGCGAACAAGGGCACCAGGTAGAGCAAAACGGTTGCGACAAATTGGTCGTTCACGGAAAAAGCCCCCCTTTCTTTGTGGGTTTTCACAAGACGGTTCCAAACACACGGACGGTCTTTTATAGGTTCAGTATATCCCATCCCCTCCCCGGGTCTATGGAGAGGGTCTTAAAAATTCATTAAGAATTTATTATGCTCCACCCGCCCTCAAGAACATCCTTTCACTTATATAGACGTTTCAGCACAGGGTTTTGTGACACCTTTCTAAAGTTTCTTTATATTTTATAGTTTCCAATCTAAAAATCCTCCCCAAAAACGACAAAACGCGCGCAGGGCAACGCCTGCGCGCGTGGTTGGTTGTGGGAGGGGGGCTGGCTTACGGATTGGTGTGGGCATAGTGCTCCGGCCGGGCGGACATGGGCTCGTAGTGCACCCGCTTGACCATGGCCCGGTAGGCCGGACGCATGATGCGGTGACCGGTGATGACCTCCTCCATGCGGTTGGCGCACCAGCCTGCAATACGGGCGGAGGCGAACAGCGGGGTGAACACATCCTCCGGGATGTCCAGCATGGTATACACCAGGCCGGAATACATGTCCACGTTGGCGCACATGGGCATGTCCGACCCCGTCTTGTTCTGGATCATGGGGATGCCCAGCTCCTCGATCTTCTCCAGCAGCTGGAAGTCCTCGTCATAGCCCTTGATCTCCGCCATGTGCCGGGCGTACTTCTTCAGCAGCACCGCCCGGGGGGTCGGAGATGGTGTACACCGCGTGGCCCAGGCCGTAGATCTTCCCGGACTTGTCCCCCGCCTCCTTGTTGAGGATCTTGTAGAGGAAGTCCTTGATGGAGGCGTCGTCCTTGGGGTTCACGTTGGCCTTCACCGTGCGGAACTGCTCCATGACCTTGGCGTTGGCGCCGCCGTGGAGGGGCCTTTCAGGGAGCCCACCGCCCCGGCGATGGCGCTGTAAGGCATCCGTCCCGCTGGAGGAGAGGGCCCGGCAGACGAAGGTGGAGTTGTTGCCGCCGCCGTGCTCGGCGTGGACCATGAGCATCATGTCCAGCAGGTGGGCCTCCTCCTCGGTGTATACTTGGTGTTGGGGCGGATCATCTGCAGGAAGTTCTCCGCAGGTGGACAGCCCCTCCACCGGGAAGTGGATGTGGAGGGAGCCCCCGCCGAAGTAGTGCCGCTTCACCGAGTAGGCGTTGGCCACGATGCTGGGAAGGCCCCCACCAGCCGCACCGACTGGAGGAGGATGTTGTCCAGGGGGAGATGTCGTCAGGGTTGTCATCGTAGGAGTAGAGGGACAGGACGCTGCGGGCCAGCTTGTTCATGATGTTCCGGCTGGGGTTCTTCATGATCATGTCCTCGGTGAATCCGGGGGGCAGCTTCCGGGCCCGGTTCATGATCTCGTTGAAGCGGTCCAGCTCCCACTGGGAGGGAGGAAGCCCATGAGCAGCAGGAAGGCCACCTCCTCAAAGCCAAAGGTGCCCGCCTTCCGGTGGGCCTCCACGATCTCGTTGAGTTCGATGCCGCGGTAGTACAGCTGTCCGGGTACCGGGACACGGACGCCGTCCTCTATCATGTAGCCCAGCACGGAACCCACCCGGGTCACGCCAACGGGCACGCCGGTGCCGTCGCTGTTGCGCAGGCCCCGCTTCACGTCTTCCCGGTAGTACTTCTCGCTGATGTAGTACTCCCGTTCCACGCGCTGGCTCAGGGAACCTGTATATTGTTCCAGGAGCCCGGTCTCTTTGTTTGCATGGAGTTGGTTCCCCTTTCGTTTGGTGTTTCGGTGATTTCCCGGCTCCCGCCAAAATTGGGGCAGGGGTTTCTGTCGATTTTAACTAAGTATACTCTACTTCCGGCCATCCTGCAAGAAAAATTTCCCTTCTTTCGCCGGCTTTGGAAGTTTTGTCGGATATTACGAACCTTTCCCTGCATTTTAGGTCACCCTGCAAGAAGTTCAAAAGTTCTCGCATTTTTCTTTTTGCTTCCCGGGCCGATTGTGCTATACTTTAGGTACCCATATTTTATATAAATACAGCTTTTTTCCCTATGGGCTGCTGAAATTTTTTCCCAGGAAAGGGTGTCGATTCGTTCTATGATTACCTTACAGTCCGCCGGCGTCCGCTGGCAGAA
>VOFI01003788.1_pt1 | contig 27208 bp, 40 predicted proteins | sample 5384131 | NCBI WGS metagenome assembly VOFI01 (sample SAMN12384728, study PRJNA508395) | human gut metagenome | isolation source: healthy gut H | host: Homo sapiens | reverse complement strand
TGGGAATACCGTGATCAACGCAGACTCGCCAACGACACCTTTGAACACCTCATAGACGAACTGGCCGGAGACGCCCGGGAGCATGTCATTTCCATCGAAATGGCTTGGGACGAACGGGAGTTTGGCGTCCTGCGCCACGGACTTTACCTGGGCTACCGGCTCGGTCTTTCCATTCTGGAGTCGGTACAGCCCCTGGGGACGATACAGGGGATGCGGGGGCAGATCCTGCTGACAGAACATGAATTGGGTCTGTTGATGACCGACGCGGAACGGGAATGGGAGCAGGACGCTCAAACACACCAAGCACTGGCAAAGACACAGGAACCGCAGAAATAAGCAATTGGAACGGTCCGGGCACTACAGAAGTGTCCGGACCGTTCTGTGCTGGTGGAATTCCACCTATGACGGCTGGTTTTGCCAGTCGGCGGGGTAGGTGACGTACAAAAACCGGGCGAATTCCGGGGCGGGAAAACTGGATTTGGCTGCCCTTGGGCATAAAATCCCCTGGCCGGGGCCGGCAGTGACGGGGCCGGACTGGGTGTGCACGGTGAGGCGGCCCTCGATGACATAGTCAATCTCGTCATACGTCAAATGCCAGGGGAAGGTGGTCTTTCCATGACCATCAGCTCCCGCCCCCAGGCGTGGGGCTTTGGGCCAGGGTCAGGAGATCATGGGTCCAGACCCGGTCCTGAGGGTTGCCGGTGTCCAGCCAGCACGGCAAACGCCGCCATGATGGCAATGAGTATTTCATGTGGAGACATGGTCCACCTCCATCTGATCCAAAATGGCCACAATGGCCGTATCCACCGGAGACTCCGGGCAGTAGAGCCGGGCGGTGGAGCCGTTGACCAGCAGGACCCGGTCTCCGGCTCCTGCCCCTACAAAATCCGCGGCAACCGTCTTGCCTGCGCCGGTGCGCACCACCAGGAGGGTGCGCCCTCCCAGTTCCCGTGCCTTCCGGGTGGCCCAGACGGAGCCTGTGACTGTTCCAATTTCCATGGTGAACCTCCTTTGGCGCTGCACCGCCCAATTCACGGCTGCTCTAAAATCTCCCGGGCCAGGGGGTGAGGACGGCCCCGGGGTGGGCGGACGGCCCTGGGCCTTCAGCCGCCGGGCCTCCTCGGCGGAAACCAAGCGGCGGTGGGCCGGACCATCCAGGAACACCACGCCCCAGGCCTTCAGCTCCCGCTGCGCCGCCGTGAGCCGGGCCTGTAGGGCCCGGTTTTTCCCCTGTTTTCCCGGCAGGCCCGGGGTGTACAGGTACACGGGAGTGCCCCCCAGCAGGGCCTCCAGCACCCGCTCCTCCCGGAAGCAAAGCAGTTGTCCCGGCGTGAGGCTGCCCATCACCACCGCCTCGTAGGGCGGCTCCTGCACATACCGGTATCCCAGATCCTCCTCCGAGCCCGCCCCAGGAGCAAAGCCGGCGGCCGGCCATCCCCCAGGCGGCCCAGATCCGGTCTGTCACCGCCTGAACCAACGCCTCATCCACGGATGATCATCCCAAAGTCTCCGCTCTGATAAGCGCAGGCATTGGCCTCGTCAAAGTCGATGTGCACCCGAGGGGTGAAGCTGGGATCCACCCGCACCACCACATCATCAAAGATCAGGGGACGACTGGTGAACATCTTGAGCCGTACCACCTGCCCATCGGTGAGTCCCCGGGCGGCGGCCTCATCGGGGGGCATGTGAATGTGCCGCCGGGCGGCAATGACACCCTGGTGCAGGCGCACTTCCCCCTTGGGTCCCCGGAGGGTGATCCCGGGAGACTCCCGAACCTGGCCGGACAGGCGCACCGGCGGGGAGATTTCCACCTGCCCCTCCTTCCGCTCCGGCCCCAGGACCGCCACCTTGGGAAGCTTCCCTTGGGTCCCAACACCTCCACCCGCTCCTGGCAGACGAACTGCCCAGGCTGGGACAGGGGCCGCTTGGGGGTGAGGCCATGGCCAAACAGGGTCATGGCCTGGTCCTTGGTCAAATGCACGTGGCGGCCGGAGGCCTCCACTTCTACGAAAAGCCGGGATGCCACCTGGGCGGCAATGCGGCTGATTTGTTCCTCCATAGGCTCACCCTTTCTTCTCCTGCCCCGAAGCCAGCCGGATCTCCAGAATCCACAGGAAGCTGCTGAGCCGGTTGAAGCCCTGGAGCAGGTCCTCCCGGGTACACAGACCGTTCAGGTCCCCGGAACGCCTGGTAGCAGGCCAGCTCCGCCGCCCGGGTGGTGGTGCGGGCCCGGTTGATGGTGAGCAGGGTTCGGCTCTGGGTGTGATCCGGCATGAAATGGGGCTGATTGTAGTATTTTTTGCGGGGTATGGCTCCTGGCCCGAGCCCGCGGGATCCAGGCCGCCCAGGCGCATGGGCTCCATAGGCTCGTTCAGCACATCCCGGCGCAGGGCCTGGCGGGCAAATTCCAGGGCATCCCCCAGGTCCTTGCAAATGGCCCGGTAGCCCTCGTCGTGGGCCTCCCGCTGGGCCAGGAGCAGATCGGCCTCCAGGCTGTCCACACAGCCCCGGAACCGAATCCGGGGTGATCCTTGGGCACCAGCACCTGGGCGTCCAGGTGGGTCATATGCTCCGGCTTTTCCCGAAGCTCCGCCCCCTGGAGGGTCTTGTACACCTGGGGCTTGGCCGCCTCAGGGGCAGAATCTCAATATGATTGTCCCGGAGGAAGTCCCGGGCTCCGGGGGTCAGATGATCCCCCGGAGGCCAGGTAGAACACCCGGCGTCCCTCCCGATTGCGCAGGTTGGCCCGGACTGCCGCCTCGGTATAGAGGGCCATGGGTTACACTTCCTCGCCAGGCAGTTCCCGGCCCTTGGGCAAAATGGCGGCCACCTCGGAATGGGGACGGGGAATCACGTGGACGGAGATCAATTCGCCCACCTTCTCCGCGCGGAAGCCCCGGCATCGGTAGCCGCCTTCACAGCGCCCACATCGCCCCGGACCATCACGGTCACCAGACCGCCGCCTACCTGCTCCTTGCCTACCAGCAGCACGTTGGCTGCCTTGACCATGGCGTCTGCCGCCTCAATGGCTCCCACAAGGCCCTTGGTCTCCACCATTCCCAATGCGTTGGTATTACTCAAATCAGACATCATGTTCGTCTCCTTTTTATTACATTAATTTTTTCATAATCTCCGCCGCCAGGGCGTTGATGACCGTTTCACTGACCGTACAGTGGACCTGGGCCGACTCCTCCACGTCCCGGACGCCCCAGGCCACCCGGCGAATGTTGATGAGGTCCATGGGGCCAATGTTGTTGGAGGAAGAACTGCCGCCCACCGCGCCACAGCCCAGGGTCATGGCCGGGAACAGGTTGGTGGTAGCGCCGATGCCTCCCAGTGCGCCGGGGGTATTCACCAGGAACCGGGACACAGGGATCACCAGAGCAAAGCGGCGAATGACTGCCTCGTCCCGGGCGTGGATCATGAAGCTATGGCCTGCGCCCTCGTACTCCAGGACGGCCACGGCCTTCCGCATCACGTCTTCCTCGTTCTCCTCCACGTAATAGGCCAGAACCGGACATAGCTTCTCCGAGGAATAGGGGCGGGTGGGCCCTGCCTCGGTCTCCCGGGCCACCAGGACCTTGGCCGTTGCCGGCACATGGATGCCTGCCAGCTCCCCGATTTTCTGTGCACTCCGGCCCACAATCTTCGATTCAAGCGGCCATCGGGCCGGAAGAGAATGGCAGCCACCTTCCCCGCCTCTTCGGCAGACAGGAAGTAGGCCCCCTGCTTCAGCGCCTCCTGGCGGACCTGCTCGGCAATGGGCCGCTCCACAATGATGCTCCGCCCGAGGCGCAGACCGTGCCGTTGTCGAAGGTCTTGGAACGGATGATATCCGCCACCGCCTTGGGAATGTCTGCCGACTTGTGGATATAGGCCGGGCCGTTGCCGGCGCCCACGCCGATGGCCGGTTTGCCGGAGGAGTAGGCCGCCTTCACCATGCCGGGGCCGCCGGTCGCCAGGATGAGCCGCACAGGCGGGCACTTCATCAGCTCGTCCACCGCCTCCATGGTGGGTGTTTGCAGACAGCTTACCGCGCCCCGGGGACACCCGGCGGCCTCCGCCGCCTGAGCCACAATCTCCACCGACCGCCGGGTGCATTTCGCCGCCGCCGGATGAGGAGAGAATACAATGGCGCAGCCGGCCTTCAGGGCAATCATAGCCTTATAGCACACCGTGGAGGTGGGATTGGTGGAGGCACGATGGCGGCAATGACCCCCACCGGCACGCCCACATCCCAGACCTTTTGCGCCGGATCCTCCCGGAGGATTCCCACCGTCCGCTGGTCCCGAATGGCCTCCCAGACCCGCTCGGCTGCAAACCGGTTCTTAATTTCCTTGTCCTGGGGGTTGCCAAACCCCGTCTCCTCGCAGGCCATGCGGCCCAGTTCCCCGGCGCTGGCTAGAAATGCCCGGCTCACCGCCTGGACAATGGCGTCCAACTTCTCCTGAGAAAAGGTGCGGAGGGTTTTCTGCGCTTCCTCCGCCCGCCTTCCCAGCTCCCTGGCCTCCTGCCGGGAAGCCAAATCCTGATCCATGATAACTCCTCCTTGTTGATGACAATGCTCCAACCCATTGGCTGGCACAATCCCGCGCCTGTACAAGCGCTTCCGGGCTATTTGGGGCAGGCGGCGATTTCCTCTACAGCAGCGGCAAAGGCCTCGCAGGCGGCCCGGCAGGCGCTTTGGGTCCCGGTGAGAAGGCCGCCGCCAAAGTTGGTTTCTGAGGGGGCTCATACAGCTTGGCCAGGCGTACATCGGCCGCTTTCAGCGCCGCGTCCATGGCTGTCATCGCCTCCACCGGTGGGGCAATGAGATACGCCAGGGGTTCGCCCTCCCGAATGCCCGCTTCCCGGGACAGGAAGGTCCCGGTGCGACTCACGGTGTGGGCCAGATAGGCCACTCCATCCCGAGCCTCTGTCTCCCGGAAGCCCACCTCTCCGCCGGTGAGGACCCGGAGGGCGGCCTCCATCCCACTGCGCACCTCCGAGGGCGTGGGGCCAGAGAGAATCCCAATGACTTCCCCGGCCAGCGGGGTGGAGGCGTTGGCCGCCCCGGCGTAAAGGCTCCTGGCATAGGACACCTGGACGGTAGAGGCCTTCGTGGCCTCGTCCAGGGCAATATAGGTGACGTCGTCGCTGTCGGCAGACAGCAGTCCCAGGCACCGCCAGTTGCCCTGAACGCCCAGACTGCGGCACAGGGCAGGGTCCGCATTGGGCAGGTACTGCACAGAGAGTACCTCCACAGGAATGACCGGCCTCACGACACCTCACCTCGCAGCAGATCCACGCCGGAGGCCTTGGCCTCCAGAATCTTCATAAGCAGCTGGGCGATGTGGGCCCTGCTTCCACGGCGGGAGTCCCCTGCCGGTGGGGACACCACGGTGCTGGATTCCGAAATGCCGGGGTGTGGGGGCCATAGGTGATTTCCGCCGTCACAAGGCCTGGCCGCTCTCCCCACCAAAATGCACACCACCTGGCAGCCGGTGAGATCTCCCACAAAGTCCCCGGCCCCACCCGGGCGTTTTCCACATACAGGATGGGGGCCCAGGGTCTACGCCGTAGGTTTTGAGGCCCTGGCCAATGGCCCGGGCACAGTCCATGGCGTTGGCCAAAATGGCGGCAGAGGACAGCCCATCGCCAATCACCAGTTGGATCTTTCCCCCGTGGGGAAGGCTCTACGGATGATTTCGCTGTTCTCCTGGTCAAACCGCCGGCCCAGGTCCGGCCGGGTCAGGTACTGCCCCGGCTTTCACAGCAGGTTTTGACGGGAATCAGCCCATGTTTTTGAGCAAATTCCGGGCCAATTTCAGAGAATACGCTGTCCTGCGCAGCGGCGTGATCCGCCCGGAAGCGCAGAAGAGACAGAGTCTTATAGCGGGGGCCGGCCCGGCCCACACCCAGACGGGCCGGGGTCTTTGCCTTCAGCCGCCGGTAAGCAGGACCATCCACAGGGTGTTCCACCAGATACTGCTCCGCAGGTCAATTTCCGAAATGTCCGGCAGCAGCCTGACCGGGGTCCTCCGGGCTGCCGGGTCGGCTTGGATTCCGATACCGTGGGCCGGTACTGCGCCTTCACCTGGGGCTCCGGCTGGGGAGCCAGCTCCCCAGCATCTGGGCCACCAGGGTTTTCAGTTCCTTCTTGATTCATAGCTACCTCCCTTACAGCAGGGCGGAGCCGTCCCCCGCTTTGGGGGTCAGGCGGCCGTTTTCCACAAAGCCCATGTGTTCCAGCCATGCCTGGAAGGGCGGAATGGCGGTGAGGCCGAAGATCTCCCGCAGGGCGGCGGTCTCCCGGAAGCCGGTAGTCTGGTAATTGAGCATGACGTCGTCGCCGTGGGGAATGCCCATGAAGTAATTGCACCCGGCGCCGGGTGAGCAGGGTGGCCAGGTTCTCGATGTCGTTCTGATCGGCTTTCATATGGTTGGTGTAGCAAGCGTCGCAGCCCCATGGGAATGCCGGTGAGCTTGCCCATAAAATGATCCTCCAGACCGGCCCTTGTCACCTGGCGGGCGTCGTAGAGATATTCCGGCCCAATGAAGCCCACCACAGTATTCACCAGGAAGGGCGCAAACCGCTTGGCAAAGCCGTAGCAGCGTGCCTCCATCGTCACCTGGTCTGTGCCAAAATGCGCCTCGGAGGACAGCTCGGAACCCTGGCCCGTCTCAAAGTACATGACGTTGGGTCCTTCCGCCGTGCCCCGGGACAGGGCCATGGCGCGGGCGTCCTCCAGGGTTTTGGCGGAGAAGCCAAAGGCTTCGTTGCCCTTCTGACTGCCGGCGATGCTCTGGAAAATGAGGTCCGCAGGCGCCCCGGCTTCCACAGCGGCCATCTGGGTGGTGACATGGGCCAGGACACAGGTCTGGGTGGGGATGTTCCACCGCTCCTTGACCTCCCGGAACCGTTCCAGGACCTCCTTCACCCGCTGGGCCGAATCCGTCACCGGGTTCAGGCCAATGACGGCGTCACCGGCGCCAAAGGTGAGTCCCTCCAGGGTGGAGGCCAGGATGCCATCCGGATCATCGGTGGTGTGGTTGGGTTGCAAACGGCAGGAGAGGGTGCCGGGCAGGCCAATGGTGGTGTTGCAGTGGGCGGTGACGCGAATCTTTTGCGCGGCGTAGATGAGGTCCAGGTTGCTCATGAGCTTGGCCACCGCTGCCACCATTTCCGAGGTCAGTCCCCGGCTCAGGCGGCGAATGTCTGCCCCGGTGGTACGCTCATCCAAAATCCACTCGCGCAGGTCCGAGACGGTCCAGTTGCGGATTTTGGCATATTGGGGCTCGTTGACATCGTCCTGGATGATACGGGTCACCTCGTCGTCCTCATAGGGGACCGCCGGGTGCTCCCGAAGATCGGACAGGAGAAGATTGGCTACTACCACTTTGGCAGCTACCCGCTCCTGGGCCGTTTCCGCCGCCAGTCCCGCCAGGCGGTCGCCGGTTTTGTCCTCGTTGGCCTTGGCCAGGGGCGTCCTTCACGTCCCGGAAGGCGTATGTGGTGCCCAAGAGCCTTGTTTTTAAAATCATGGATTCACTTCCTTTTTTTTGTTGGCAGGTTCCACTGGAACAGCCGGTCCCTGCTCAGGCCAGAACCAGGGTCTTTTTGACCACCGGATATACGCTCCCTGCCGCCACCGGAGCGGCCACATCCAGGAAGCTGCCTTCGGACAGGTCCAGACCGTCCAGGCACAGGAGCGGCCCCGGCAGGCGGGTGGCCAATGCCTGGCCCAGGGCCTTGGCCATGTCCGTCCCGGTGACCACTACCCCGGGGCTGCCCAGCTGGGGCAGTACTTCCGCCAGGCGGCCGGACAGATCCCACAGGTCGTCATAGCCCGGATTTTGCAGACCGGGCAAAAAGAGGGCTGCCGGGGTATCCTCCTCCCAACGGGCCCGGAGCTGCCGGATTCGCTCTGCCAGGGGCCGGGCCGGAAGGGCCTGCTCCTGATCCGTGAGGGCGAGCACCGGCAAATTCTGCAGGGGAAACGCCACATCCCGGGCAAACACCGTGCTGCCGGAGAGCTGGGTGCTGTGGCAACCAGCCCCGATGACCGTAGCCCGGATGGTCTCCTCCCCAGTACATAGTCGCCCTGACACAGGGCGCTGCGCCGAATGGCCCGGCCCAGCAGCACGCCGATGTCCCCATAGGCAAAGGCTTCCTGGTCGTTCTCCCGAATCAGATCCGCCACACCGCCAGAGAAGGACAGGGTGATCTGCCCCGGCGGCAGGGGAATGCTCCGATTGGTGAGCAGGTCGGGGGGGAATCTCTCCCTGCCGCAACCCTGCCGCAATCTCCAGGGTCTGAACCAGACGCTCCACCACCGGCGCCAGGTCCGCCTCTGTGGCCCGCTGGCCAGGGGTCAGGCTGCAAAGGCTCTTCAAAACAGGGGACACATACTGCACCACGCCCCTGCGATTTTGATGAGCCGTCCACCCACATTCAGGCGCCCGGTCTGGGTGACATGCCCGGATTCCACCAGGGCCAGATTGCTGGTTCCGCCGCCGATGTCCATGTGGAGAACCGTTTTGCCGGTCTGTGCAGAAAATCGCTCCGCACCTGCGCCTTTGGCGGCCAGGACACTCTCAGGTCCGGGCCGGCGGTGGCCACCACAAACTCCCCGGCAAATTCCTTCAGGCTATCCAGCACTGCCCGGGCATTTTCCTTCCAGGCAGTTTCCCCGGTGATGATGATGGCGCCGGTGGATACCCGCTGGGGCTGGATCCCCGCCAGCCGGTATTCCTCTGCCACAATCTGCCGGATGCCTGCCGCATCCAACTCAGTGGCAGACCGCGGCGGGGTGAAGTGAATGGGGCTCCGGTACAGGATCTCCCGGTCTCCGATGGTGAAATCGGGAACCGCATAGGCATTGGCCCGGTTTTCCACTGTCAGGCGGGAGAGAATCAGCTGTGTGGTGGAAGTTCCCACATCAATACCCACAGAGTGCAAGGTCTCACCCACGGCCTGCAACCTCCTTCAAAATCTCCTCCAGAAGCCCACGGGTGGGCTCCACCGGGTTGGTTTTGCCGCAGGGGTCTGCCAGAGCCGCCTCTACAATGGTCCCCAGATTCCGCTGGAGGTCCCGGGGAGCGACGCCGGCTTCCGCCAGGGTAGCCGGCAGGCGCAGCCCCGGCGCAGGCGTACCAATCCGTTTTCAAGTTCCGCAGGGCGATGGCCTCGGCAGAACCGCCCAGCCCTGCCTGCCTGGCTAAGGCCGTATAGGAGCCGCCCCGGCTGCCACCCCTGTTGTAGGACACCACGGTGGGCAGCAAAATCGCATTGAGCCGCCCATGGGGGACGTGAAACTGGCCCCCCAGACTGTGGGCCAGGGCATGACAAATGCCAAGACCTGCTTGAGAAAAGGCCATTGCCGCCATGGTGGCCGCCTGATGAATGGCCAGCCGCACAGAGGGATCCCCGCCGTAGGATGCCGGCAGCAGGGAATAGGCCGTGCGGAAGGCGTCCCGGGCCAGGGCGTCGGTGATGGGGCTGGCATTCCGCCCGGCCACCGCCTCCAGGGCATGGGCCAGGACATCGAAGCCTGCATCGGCAATGAGGCTCCGGGGCAGCTCCGCCAGAAGCTCGCTGTCCAGAATGGCCCATTGGGGCCGGAGGCGCTCACTGACCAAGGGGTGCTTCACTTCATCATGGGTCACAATGGCAAAATCCGTCACCTCCGCTCCAGAACCGGAGGTGGTGGGGATGGCTGCCAGGGGAATTTGCTCGCCGGAAAAATACACCATGGCTTTGGCCGTATCCATGGGGCCGCCGCCCCCCAGGGCCACCACCAGGTCCGGATGAAAGGCCTTCAGCCGGGCCGTGCCCCGGGCCACCAATTCTGCCGTGGGGTCTGGGATCACCTGATCGAAAATCTCGTAAGTTTCCCCAGTGCCTGGGCAATTTCCAGGGCTGTGCCTTTCTCTGAGAAAAAGGAATCGGTCACCAGGAAGACCCGCTTGGCCCCTGGTCTTTTAAACTCCACCGGGCGCCGGGCCCGGCAATGATTTTGGTTCCGCAGGCAAAGGTCTGCAAGGACACCACCGCTTTCTACCATGTTTGTCAGAGGTAGTATTTCCCGGACCGGCCAAAACATGTGGAAACTCCAGAAAAAATTTACACCCGGTTGTCACCGGGTGTTGGCAGAAAAAAGCAGAAAAAAAAACAAAGGGATCTGCACTGGAGATGCAACTATCTGGTAGCTGCCATCGAGCTGTCCCCAGGAAACACCTAAAAACACAAAAATCTCTCAGGCAACTTCTTTCCAGGGTCTCTCATCGTTGCAGGAGCGGATCTATATGTCCGCCAACTAGATTATGCGACCTCTTGCACCAGTCTGTGGCGAATCTACAGTGCTTTGCATCCTAAAAGTACTTCCGGTAACCCAAACCGGGCTACCGGAAGTAAGAAAATATTGATCTTATTTCGCTGTTCCGCTGGACGTGATGGGGCTCGGGCCGCTTCTGTCTCTCAACCATTGGGCTCCCCTTTGGTTGGAAACTCCAATATAATATACTGCCCCGTCTGTTCCGACAGACCATAGCTGGTTCCTTCTGGCAAATTGGGAATGCACAAACCGTCTATTTGTGTTCCATCCTCCTGGGTGAGCAGCAAATATTCTCCCGTTGAAAGGTTGAAATTTACCAAGTGCCCGGCTAATGTCAGATTGTTCTTACATAGCAACACCAGCAATTCTCCCGGTTCTAACGTAACCTGTGGGAGTGCACATTTTCGAGGTTTTCCGGGATCGTCAGAAATGCAAATTCCGGACAAGTCCATCGGTTCACTACCTACATTCCGCAGTTCAATCCAATCCGCAGTCCCCTTGGAATAAACCTCGTTGATGACCAGCTTCCCGGTACGACAAGCCTTTGTGACCAATATGACCTCCACAGACGAGGACGTCCCAATGTTCGCAAAGCATCCAGATAGAGTGTCTGTGTGTCATAGACCACATCATTTACAAGCCAGTGATCAAACTCTTGATCCGGTCCAATCTCCGGATGTAACGTGACGCCACACTCTGCAAAGTAGGTACCTGTATAGTGGTCACCATAGGCAAGCCGCATATTTTCCAGACGCACACAGCTTCCCGGGGCATCTACTGAAATGGACAGTGTATAGGCCTTTTGACAAGAGAAATCATTCTCCAAATGCGCATGGATCGCGCGTTCCCGGTTGAAAGCCATTTCATATACCTCGTCGTAAACCTTTTCTGAGGTTTCGGATAAGCTTTTGGTAATGAAACAACCAAACTTTTCATTCTGGCTCAGAACCATCTGTTTCTCTTTTTTTCCACCGTTAGGCGTGCACACAAGGTTTCTGGGCTTAACGTTGTATTCGTAAGGTTCAACACATTGTTCACAAATTTTTCGCGGTATCCGGAATCTCCCAAAAGGAAGTTCAAAAGCTCCGAGTAATAGTAGGATCCTTCTGTCAACAACTCCTCAAACTGATCGGGGGTCTGACGCAAGCAAACATCCAAATCATAGAGGATGAAACGATACCGTCCATCGGAAAACGCATTGCCCTCCATGTTCTCCCCAGTGTAACGCCAGCACCGGTAGTTATTGTGTATCCAGTCCAGGTTATTCACTACCATCTCAAAGGCATAGTACAAAAAGAGATTGTCCACATCTACAATCTGTTCAACCCGTTCCCGGACCGCAGGGTCCCGAATGTCTTGCTGTAGGAGCTGGCCCAAGCCGGTGATCCTTAACAGGTCCGCCTCTGTACTCAACTCATTGTCAACGATCTGTTCTTTGTCCAGACCATAGAGGTTGCCAAGGTAATCCCTGTTTACATGTTGCTGTAGACACATATAGCTATAATACGTTCCGTTTAAATACACAATGGCTGGTATTGCGTCTGCTACATGGGTAAGTCCGGATTCTTTGGCCAGTGGCGACAGCACATTCCATAGTAACAGGGTACCATCCCGATCCTGTCCACCGTTGCGCACAATCACTTTGTTATAAGAATCGACAGCTGGCACCGTTGTCCCTTTTGCAGACGGGGGAAACAGCCAACTGGCCGGAAAATCTGCAGGTTCCCCGGGGCGGTTCCAGTTTGCAGAAAGCTTCAGAGATTTAATATCATAATACGAGGAGGCGCCGCCAGCAATGCTAATGCCCACATCTCGTCCTCCCAATAAGTTCCCTTGGCTATCATAGAACTCTGCATATCCATCCCGGATCCAATTTTCTCCCCCGCTGTTTGAAATTTGCAGGCCAAGGCTGTAAGCTGTCGTACTCGCCCCCTGCTGCACTAAAATCGTCCTTTGTCTTGCCCTCCACCATGATTCCGGTCTCATAGTCATACAGATGATCGGGATCGATTGAAATACTTACAATGACCACGTCTTCAGGCAATCCGGCATTCTCCAATGGCAATACCGTCCTTGTAAAGTTGAGGACAGCTGGTCGCCATAAGAGACCACCGCACGAACCGTGACTCCCCTGCCCACATCCTCACACGGCAGAACAAGAGGCTCCACATAACATGCATCAGTTGCGTCCGGGTCACTTCCATCCAGGGTATAATAAATCTGAGCTTCCCGCGGAATACCCGGCGCCAGTAACAATGACACCGTGGCGGTACCTGCATCCCGCTCAATGAAAAAAATCAATCAGGGGATGGGTACCTTCCTCAGCAATCAGCTCCAGAACTTTGGCATCCTCTCTCTGAGCGCTGAGGAATACCACCGCAGTCAAAAGCACCGCAAAGCCAATGAAAACAGACAATTTCGCCTTGATACCGTGTTTCATCCCACAGTATCCCCCGTTTCCTCTAAGAAATTGACTGCAACAACTCCAGGCATGGCTTGCAATTTGGCAATGAGAGAAAGCTGAAAGGCTTTCCGTACAAACACCTCAAAGATCAATTCGCTGGAGTTCGCAGAGCGGTTTGCAGCCCGGAGCTTGCAATGCTTGTGATGCGTGGCAATTACAGTCTGAACCTGCTGTGGCTCGGTTTCCGGATCACATCGCACCACCAACAAATATCGGTGAAGCAGGGTAGTATGGCAACTCAAGAGAATCAGCGCCATCCCAATGAAGATTACGGCAATGAAGGACAGTTTAAAATTCTGGGAACCCACTGCCAGTCCCTCGACCACTGCCCAAAAAATGTATACGGTATCCCAAGGATCCTTAATTGCGGTACGGAACCGGATGATAGAAAGTGCACCCACCATTCCCAGAGAAATGACGATATTGCTGCTGATCATAAGCATAATCACCGCAGTAATGAGCGTAACTGCCACATTGGTCGCATTGATTTTGGCAGAATATGCTGTACTCAGATGGGTCACCCGGTACGTGATGAAGATCACGGCGCCAATGATCATTGCCGCAACCAGAACCGCGACGATGTTCCTTCCACGCATCGCTGTATCTACCCCATAGAACAGATCCCAAATATCTTGTTTGGTCATACTTTCTTCCCCTTTTTATATATATCGGTCCAATATCCTCCGTCCAAGGGCATATTTCCCCACAGACAGCTTGTTCAAATTCTCATGGTCCAGCACATCCGATAGAAAGCCCGGAAGAAGCTGGTTGTACTTCACTTCTAAAATCACAGATTGATTGACTACATAGTCCCACGGCAATATAGGCTGATACAGGTCCAACACCAGCTCAGATGACCGAACGTTGGAATCCAACGTAATCCGTGTAGAAAACAAATCATACGTAAATGCCAGGCGGTCATATTCAATAATCACCGCAGGACGGTAAAGATTCAGAGCCATTATAGTATATAAGCGCATCGCATCCGGCGTTTGATATTCCAGTAGCACGTGATAGTCTCCCTGGCACAGCCGCTCCGCATCCTGCCTGGATATCGTCACGCTGATTTTATGCTGCAAGGCGCCATGTTTTCTTTCAGCTCCAGTTTTGCATCCGTTTGCCGTTCATCATAAATACGAAGACGGACCTTTTTTCCTGTGATAAGTTCCGGCGCTCTTATCGTGATAGTCTGTATTGTGAAACGAGTCAAAATATAAGCTGCGGACCCGGTACCCATTCTCGCCACCGAAGGCGTCAACAGGCAGCAGATGACGTAGCTTGCTTTGCAGTTTCAGGGGCTTGTGGGTATGATAAGAGATACTTTTCTTCCGTCCGCAGGACAGACTGTACCGTCCCAGAATTCTGATCTTCCAATTGCATACCCCCCAATGCCAAGTCCGTTAAAACGATCTTTACCATTATAAAGCGCCTATATCTCAAAGTCAATGACGTTTTTCGAGTTTGTGTATCCGTATGCGATATGGGAAAAGCGCTATGCCATGGTCCTTCCATTTGCATAGCGCTTTTCACTTCCCTTCAGTCTGCACTTTTGGGCCGGTGGCGGGGGGCATACCTGTCCTTTGGACGAGGGCTGGAAACAACCGCTGCCTATTTTCCAATGCTCTGCACGTAGGCTGCAATTTGCTTGGCGTTCATAGGCGATATGGGGTGGGGAAGATGGTCTGGGGGATAGAAGCCCAGGCGGAGGGACTCTCCGTCGGTGCAGTGGAGGGAGCCGGTGTAGTCCCGGCTGACGTATACAATGTCAATGCCGCAGACTTCGTTGCCGTTGGGATAGACGTGGTTCAGCTCTTTCCCGGAGAAGACGCCCAGAAGCTCCAGCTTGCCTACAATAAGGCCGGATTCTTCCAAGACCTCCCGCCGGGCGGCGTCTTCCACTGTCTCGTCGATTTCAACCCGACCGCCGGGGTAACTCCAGGTGCCGTCGTCCTGGCGCTGCTGCATGAGAATTTCGCCAGCGGGATTGATAACAATGACACTGGCGCCGGTCTGCACCACCACCGGGGTGCCGTTGGGTGCGGTTCTTCCCATATGGATGCCTCCTGTATCAACATCAGTGGTATGATAGTAACACGAGGATCCCTGATTTTCAACCGCAAAAGTACATCTCGATTACGCTCCTTCCTGTTTTTCGGTCAGATACCTGCAAAGCATCCACACAAAATCCCCAGCGGTGGGGGAGCTGGCAAGCTCCCTCTTCGCAATTTGTGAAACCAGACCGGGGTTGGTATCCCAGGCTCGGTTGACCGTGGCACGTAAATTCCGTTCCACGGCGCGTTGCTACAGCCACATTTCAAGGCCACAGCAGGATATAACCATTGGGTCAACATTTGCAGTTTTTCAGGTTCCCTCCAGCCGATGGTGACAGCCATGTTGGTGATTTGATAGCCACGCTGCGTTGGGTAAACCCCCAAGCTGATAAAGTATCTCATCCAGCTCTGCCAAAGCGTTCCCCCCTCTGCTTTTTTTATGATTATAATGGTAAAAATACATATTTCAACACTTTATTTCTTTTTCGAGTTCCTTCGACAAAATTCCGCGAAAGTGGACATAAAGGTCCATCCCCGTCATCCTGCTACATAAGGGCATGGGGCAGATTTTGAATTTGAGCAGGTTGCACAAAAACCGAAGGCAAATCTCGTCGATATGCCGAAGAAAAACTTGAGAGCTTCCTCTTGCATTTGCACACAAACATATTGTACAATGAAAAAAAGGCGTTTTGCACAGCAGAGGCTGGGCATAGCGCCTTTTGGAATCGGAGGAGTCATCCATGTTGAATCTTGTCAAACTTCCTGTGCGAAAGAGCAACGTTGCCCTGCGGGTAGCCAAAGGACATTTTGCCACCAGTCACAGTCACATCAATTATCTGATCGACGTGACCTTTCAGAAGAGCCGCCTCAGCGAAGCACAGGCCGTGGCAAAGGCCCTGGTCAAGCAGTATGTGACCAGCACCATTGTAGATACCATTGTCTGTTTAGACGGTATGCAAGTGGTGGGGCCTGCTTGGCGGAAGAATTGACCAAGGCCGGCTTCATGTCCATCAACGCCCATCAGACCATTTATGTGATCACCCCTGAGCTCAACAGCGAGTCTCAGCTCCTCTTTCGGGAGAATCTCCAGCCTATGCTGAGAGGCAAGCATGTCCTCATCTTGATGGCTTCCGTGACCACCGGCCTTACCATCGCCCGGAGCATGGAGTGCGTCCGCTACTATGGCGGCAAGGTGGTCGGCGTTTCTGCCATTTACAGCGCCACCAGCGCGGCTGCAGATGGCACCCCATCAACTCCTGTTTCATCTGTGGGATCTGCCGGATTATGCCAGTTATCCGGCCCAAAGCCCCCTGTGCCGCCAGGGCGTGAAGGTCGAAGCGGTAGTCACAGGAAACGGTTACCCAGCCTATAGGCTCCATGTAAAATGCACCAGGACTGTCCCGGAAGAACACCTTCCGGTCAGTCCTGGTTGTTCCTTCCCAGCGCTCACTTTGCAGCGGCCGCCTCCCCAATCCCTTCTCAATTTGATACATTACACATTTGCTACCGGAAAATGCCTGTCCTCAGTTGACAAATTCAGCGAATATGGTACAATCATGTTGCAGATTGTACACCTGCAACATCAAGAGAGAGAAGGGGAGATTACTTATGGAAAACAACAATGCAAAGAACTATTCTATCGCAGCTCTGGTTTGCGGCATCCTCGGCATCATCGGCAGCTTCATTCCTGTGGTGTGCTACTTTACCTTTGTTCTGGCCATTCTGGGCATCGTGTTCGGTGTCAAAGGCCGGAAGCTGGCACAGCCGGAGCAGAAGGGGCCTGGCCACGGCAGGCTTTGTTCTGGGCATCATCGGTACCGTAATCGGCGCCCTGGGCGTTCTCTGTGTCGTTTGCGCCGCCGGCCTGGTCGGTATCGCAGGAACCGGTATGCTGGGCTAAGCCACGGCACCGCAGGGGTGGGGCTGCCTCAAGGCTGAGGCAGGCGCCACCCCCTCTTCTTTTCATCCTGACTTTGGAGGTTTTTCATGATCCCCTTTTTTCTTTTTTAGGCCGGACATTCACCATCTATCCCCTGATGGCGCTGGCCGGTATTTTTGTGGCCGGGATTTACGCCTGTCGGGCTGCCAAACGGGCCGGGCAGAACGAAGACGACATGATTATGCTCCTGCTCATTTCCAGCTTCGGCGTCTTTTTGGGGATGCACTTGCTTTATGGGTTGGTGGGCATTCCCCAATGGTCTGCGCAGATGGACCAGATTCACGGCCTTGCATCTTTTTTTTTCAAGCGATGGTCGCCATGTGGGGCGGCTCCGTGTTTTACGGCGGTCTCTTGGGCGGACTGCTGGCAGGCGCTTGCTACCTGCGCCAGACGAGCCGGTCCCTGGGCCTTTGGTCCAGCCTGGCAGCTCCAGCCATTCCCTCTTTCATATATTCGGCCGGATTGGATGCTTCCTGGGCGGATGCTGCTACGGGCTTCCCTCCGCCTGGGGGGTTGTCTACCGATACAGTCCGGTTGCTGAGGCCAACGGGCTTGTCCGCTTTCCGGTGCAGCTGGTGGAAGCGGCCTGGAATCTGGTGCTCTTCCTGCTCCTGGCCTGGCTACAGCGGCGGGGAAGCCCCATTTGCTGCCCCTGTATCTGGTCCTCTATACCCCCCGCCCGGTTTCTGCTGGAGTTCTTCCGAGGCGATGCATACCGGGGAATCCTCCTGGGGCTGTCCACCTCCCAATGGATCAGCCTGTTTCTCTTCCCCGCCGCCCTGTACGCCCTCCTGCGCGGAAGGAATTAACAAAAGATTTCACACCCGGCCCTTTCCCCTTCTGGGGATTTGTGGTATACTTGTGGGAGAAAACTACAAAATTCTCAGGAGGAAATGTCCTTTGCTGACTTACAACGAAGTGACCCAGAGTGAGGCCATTCGCACCTACATCACCCGGGCCGACCAGTCCTTGGCTGCCTTGGGCTACACAGAGCACAGCTTTGCCCACGTCATGCACGTGGCCGAAACAGCAAAATACATTCTGGAAACCCTGGCGTTCCCTGCCCGCACAGTGGAGCTGGCCCAAATTGCCGGGTACCTCCACGACATTGGCAACCTGGTCAACCGGGTGGACCACTCTCAGTCCGGCGCCGTCATGGCCTGGAGCATCCTCAACGACATGGGATGCGACCCGGCCGAAAATCGCCACCATCGTCACCGCCATCGGCAACCACGACGAGGGCAACGGCGTCCCTGTCAACGAAGTGGCCGCCGCCCTGATCCTGGCGGACAAAGCCGACGTGCGGCGAAGCCGGGTGCGAAACACGGACATCGCCACCTTTGATATCCACGATCGGGTGAACTACTCCGTGAAGAAGTCCCAGCTGAAAATCAACGAAGACCGGACGCTCGTGAAGCTGAAGCTGACGGTAGACACCAAATACGGCTCCGTCATGGACTACTTTGAGATTTTTATGCAGCGCATGATCCTGTGCCGGAAGGCCGCCGAGCGGCTGGGGTTGCAGTTTAAGCTGATGATCAACGAACAGCAGCTCATCTGATTTCAGGAGGGGTTCCCACGTGAAAACCTGCCATATTTTCTGCGCCGCTGCGTTTGCAGGACTGCTGGAGCGACCTGCCCAGGACGATTGGATTTTGGCCGCCGACGGCGGTCTGCGGCACCTCCAAGCACTGGGGCTGGAGCCCACCGGTATCTTAGGGGACTTCGATTCCCTGGGCTACACACCCCAGGGACCTCAGGTGGACCGGTTCCCGGTGGAGAAGGATGACACCGATTCCATGCTGGCAGTGAAAGCCGGCCTGCAGGCCGGATACCGCCGGTTTCTCCTGTATGGGGCACTGGACGGGCCACGGTTGGACCACACCGTGGCCAATTTTCAGCTTCTCCACTATCTGTCCAACCGGAACGCCTATGGCTATCTGGTCGGCGGCACCTATCTGGCCACCGTCCTGGCGCCGGGGCGCCTGCGATTTCCTCCGGAGGCTGGGGGCATCCTCTCGGTGTTCTGCTCTGGGGCGGACGCTTCTGGCGTCACCCTCCGGGGACTGCAATATCCCCTGGAGGACGCCGTGCTCACCGCCGGGTTTCCCCCTGGGCGTGAGCAATCACTTCCTGGGCCTCCCGGCAGAGGTTTCCTTTGAAGCAAGGCCGCCTGCTGCTTTTGTGGGACCGGCCCAACGGCCTCCCAGAACGGGAATCCCTGGAGAATGGCGCCTCTTCGACTCAAATCTAATATGTAAGGAGTGCAGGCCCTCGGGCCGGGGTTGTTATGGCAAAACAGAAATCACCCTCTCGCCGCCGCAAACAGGCAGCAGAATCCACACCCCGCCGCCCGCTCCCGGTTCTGGAAGCAGACCCCAACCTGGGCCTCACCCAGGCTCAGGTCCAGGCGCGGCGTTCCTGTGGCTGGTCCAATGACCCCGGCGAGTCCCCCTCCAAATCCGAGGGGCAGATCATTCGCGAAAATACCCTCACCTTTTTAACCTGATTTTTCTCATTCTGGCTGTCCTGCTGGTGATTGCCGGATCCTACAAAAACATGATGTTCCTGGTGATTGCCATTGCCAACACTGCCATTGGCACCATCCAGGAGATCCGCTCCAAGCGGGCCGTGGATAAGCTGACGCTGGTGGCAGAACATCCGGCCAAGGTCATACGAGAGGGCCGCCGGATGGAGGTCCGACCCAGCTTGCTGGTCCGGGACGACATCATGGAGCTGGCCGCCGGAGACCAGATCTGTGCCGACGCCCTGGTGCGCGCCGGGGAAATTCAAGTGAATGAGTCCCTCATCACAGGCGAGGCCGATGCCATCATCAAGGGGCCCGGCGATTCCCTGAAGTCCGGCTCCTTCGTGGTCTCTGGCCGGGCCCGGGTTCAGCTGACCCAGGTGGGCCCCGACGCCTACGCCGCAAAGCTTTCCGCCGGCGCGAAGAAGAACGTCCAAGCCACAGAGTCGGAGATGATGCGCTCCCCTGGACCGGCTGATCCGAGTGGTGGGCTTTGCGCTGATCCCTGTGGGCTGCATTCTGTTCTACCGCCAATTCCAGGTGCTGGGGATGGACTTCCGCACCTCCACCCAATCCACCGTGGCCGCCCTCATCGGCATGATCCCCGAGGGGCTATATCTGCTGACCAGTGTGGCCATGGCTGTGTCCGCCATGAAGCTGGCCAAGCAGCAGGTCCTGGTCCAGGACATGAACTGCATTGAGACGCTGGCCCGGGTGGATGTGCTGTGTGTGGACAAAACCGGCACCATCACAGAGCCCGGCATGGAGGTCCAGGATCTCATTCCCCTGGACCAGCAGGACACGCCAGAGTACCTGGAAGCCGTCCTGGCCGCCCTGTACAGCGGCGTGGAGCCGGAAAACGACACCGGCCGGGCCATGACGGAGGTCTTCGCCCGGGAAGTTGCCTGGACATGTCAGGCCAGGATCCCATTCAACTCCCAAACCAAATGGTCCGCCGCCGTCTTTGCCGACCAGGGCGCCTTTGTCGTAGGCGCTCCGGAATTCATCTTGGGGCCCCGGTATGCATCGATCCAGGCGTCTGTAGAGCCCTGGTCCGCCCTGGGCTGTCGGGTGCTTTGCTGGTGGCCCAGTATGGGGGACGCCGGAGCAAAACCGGGCCCTGGAGCCGGGCTGGTCCGTCCCATGGCACTGGTCCTCCTGTCCAACCGCATTCGTGCCACGGCCCCGGACACCTTCCGGTTCTTTGCCCAGGAGGGGGTATCCATCCGGGTCATCTCCGGGGACAACCCGGTGACAGTCTCCGAGGTTGCCCGCCGGGCGGGGATCGCAGGATCCGAGCGGTATGTGGACGCCTCCACCCTGAAAACCGAAGCAGATTTCGCCCGGGCTGCCCAGGAGTGTACCGTCTTTGGCCGGGTCACGCCGGACAACAAGAAAAAGCTGATCCGGGCCATGAAGCAGGAGGGCCACACCGTAGCCATGACCGGCGACGGCGTCAACGATGTTCTGGCTCTGCGGGAGGCTGACTGTGGCATTGCCATGGCCTCCGGTAGCCAGGCCGCCAGCCAGGTGGCCCAGCTGGTGCTCCTGCAATCGGACTTTGCCGCCATGCAGGGTGTGGTGGGTGAGGGCCGACGGGTCATCAACAACATTCAAAGGGCGGCGACTCTCTTCCTGGTAAAAACATCTTCTCTATGCTTCTGGCCCTGATCTCCATGTTTGCCACCTTCCCATACCCGGTCACGCCCCTGCACCTGAGTATGATCAGCGGACTCACCATTGGCGCCCCCTCGTTCTTCCTGGCCCTGGAGGGAACCGGGAACGGATCAAAGGCCGGTTCATGGCCGGGGTTCTGCGCAAAGGCCTTCCCCGGCGGGCTGACCAATCTGATCGTGGTTCTCATGGCTGTGGGTTTTGTCCTGGTGTTTCACCTGCCTACGGACCAGCTGTATACCGTCTCCGCCTCCCTCATGTGCCTCACCGGGCTTTTGGTCCTGTTCCAGGTCTGCAAGCCCTTCACCACCCAGCGGAAGGTCCTCTGGGGCCTGATGGCCGCCGCCTCCGCCTTCTGCTTCTTCTTCCTGGGGTCCGTGTTTGAGTTTGTACGGCTGGATCTGGAGATGGTCATCGTCTTGGCTGCCGTCTTCCTCATGACCCCCCACCGTATTCTTTAGCCTCCAGCGCATCTTTGACTGGGGCGACATTTTGTATGACCGGATCCACAGTTGGCTGACCAAGCGGCAGCGTTCCAGACCCACCGGGAAAGCGCTTCCGCCCAAATCCATCTCAGGAAATTCCCCATAAACACGGAAATGTTCTTTCTGCAGCTGCTTCCGCTTTGGCGGCAGGGACCTCCTTGTGGAAACCTGCCGGTTCTGGGGTCCTGGCCGATACCTCCCACATCACCACCCTGCCGGAGAGTCCCATGATCATCACCTGCAAGGACGTATCCCTCTCTTGGCGGAACGGTCTGCCCGCTATGGGCATCCTTTGCACCTCCCTTCCGTCCGCTTGATTTTGGGAAACGTACAGATCAAAAAGCGTCCTGGATCCCTCTTGCTCCAACCCATAAACCAAGCCCGTCTTTCCTATTCCCGTTCTACCAAAAACTGGAAAAAGAACTCTCTTGCTTTTTTGTGCGGATCTGCATACAATAAGCGTGGATGTCCTTGGCGCAGGCCAGGAAATCAGGACCACATAAAAAACCATCCGAGAATTGGAGGAACCACCATGGAAAAAAATACGTTTGTGATGTTTGCGGCTATGTTTACGATGAAGCCGCCGGCGACCCGGACAACGGCATCGCCCCCGGCACCCGCTGGGCGGACCTGCCGGAGGATTTTGTCTGCCCTCTGTGCGGGGTCGGCAAGGACATGTTCTCTCAGGAATAATGCACCACGCACTGCGCAGAGACTCGTACCAAAAGGAGCCCTAACGGATCCCATTGGTACGAGTCTCTGATTGTGTCCGCTCATAGTAGGCATTGCGAATTCGCCGAAAATGGATGGAAACGCACTGTGTTTCTGCTGGGCGGACACATAGGTCCGCCCCTACGGCGAATGGGGAGAGTTGGAAAAAGTTACTTAACGTATTTCATCATTTAAATGCCCCATTTTGAGGAGAAAGAGGGGGCATTCTATGGTAATACCGAAGAATCACTTCATGCACCGGGTTCGTACATCCTCGTAGGGGCGGACCTGTGTGTCCGCCCGTGGTAGGCATTGCAAATTCGCAAAAGTGAGAGGAAAATACACTGTGTTTCCATCAAGCGGACACAGCGGTCCGTCATTTGGTTTGGTAACAAAAACCTCCGGGCAGTCTAACAGGGCGCCTCAATGGGAGTTGAGGCGCCCTGTACATAAAGAACGTCAGGAGGATTTCTTCCTGCTATTCAGCTGGTAACGGCTCCGGAAATTGTTGTAATAGAGGTCAAATTCGTCATTCCCGCCACTTTTCAGGCCGGTGAGATACTGGTGGGTATCAAAGCTTCCCTCCGCCACTTCGATCATGGCCACCGCCACGTTGCTGCAGTGGTCTGCAATGCGCTCGTAGCCGGTGAGTAGATCCTCCAGGACAAAGCCGTATTCAATGGAGCAGCTGCCGTCCTTCAACCTAGCCACATGATGGATTTTGATCTTCCGCACCAGATCGTCAATGACCTGCTCCAGAGGCTCCACCTGGTGTGCCGCCGACAAGTCTTTTTCCCGAAAACAGTTCACTGTAATGGTCAGCAGTTCCCCAAGCGCTGCTTCCAGAACCGCCAGCTCCTCTTGGGCCTGCTGGGAGAAGACCACCTTCTTCTGGTGGATCTCCTGGGCCGTCCGGGTCAGGTCCCGGGCATGGTCGCTGATGCGCTCAAAATCGCTGATGGTGTGCAGCAGTGTATTGACCAGATGGCTGTCCGCCACGCTCATACTCCGGCTGGACAGCTGGACCAGGTATGTACCAATGGCGTCCTCGTACCGGTCGGATTCTGCCTCCAGCCGGTCCACCTCTGCCGCCTTCTTTTCGTCCCACTTGTGCATTAGGGCCATGGTCAGGGGTCACGCCTTGCCGGCCCAAATCTGCCATGTCGGCCGTGGTGGAGAAGCTCCGATCCACTGCCGCCGCTGGAGTCGCCAGGAGACGGGGATCCAGCAGCTGGACCTCCTCCTGCTCTGCTGCAGAATCGGGGATGGTCCAATTTGCCAGCTTCTCCAGGAACCCGGACAGGGGAAGCATAAACGCCGTAGCCGCGAGATTGAAGCCCGTATGAACCAACGCAATCCGCACACGATCCACCGGCTCTCCCATCATAGAAAAGTGGAAAATGGAATTGAGTGTATAGAACAGGACGAGAAATACCACCGAACCAATCACATTGAAATAGAGGTGCACCATGGCCGTCCGCCGGGCGCTTTTGTTGGCGCCCACCGACAGGAGCGCCGTGGTACACGAGCCGATGTTCTGACCCATGATCGCATAGGCACCGCATTGCCAAAGGTGATGGCCCCCGTACTGCTGAGGGCCTGCAGGACGCCCACACTGGCGCTGGAACTCTGCATCACCGTGGTCAGCAGCGCACCGGCCAGGACGCCAAGGAGGGATTGGACAAGTGGGCGAACAGCTGGAGGAACCAGGCCTCATGCTCCAGCGGCGCCATGGCGGTGGACATGTTGTCCATGCCGATCATCAGAAGGCCAAAGCCAATCAAAATGGTGCCGACGCCTTTCTTCTTCTCTGACTTACAGAACATGTACAAAACGATGCCTACAAACGCCAAAACGGGGCTGAAATTGGCCGGCTTCAGCATCTCCACCAGCATGCCAGATCCCTGCACGCCAGCCAAGCTGAGCAGCCACGCCGTAATCGTGGTACCTACGTTGGAGCCAGGATCACACCGATGGCCTGCCGCAAGGTCATTACACCGCTGTTGACAAAGCCCACCACCATCACCGTCGTGGCGCCAGAGCTTTGAATCACGGCTGTCACCGCCATACCAAGCAGAAATCCCTTCAGAGGGTTGCCGGTAAAGGCGCCCAATATTTTCTGGAGCTTACCGCCGGCCTGTTTCTGCAACGATTTGCTCATGGTGTCCATGCCAAACAGGAACATGGCCAGGCCGCCCAGCAGGCGAAATACATGGAATATATCCATCGCGCTCTCCTCCTTGCTTTCCGCAGGATTTCGCCTGCAATCCGCGATTTAACTATACAGGACAAATCGGCAGGTTTCATCAAATCTATGTAAAATTCTGAAAAAATGGCAATATTTGCAAAGAGAGACGCAGAATCTATACACCAAGCGCCTTCTGCTCCTCCACCAGAGAGGGCGCAGCTTCTGCCGGTAGATGCGAGCATCAGCACAGATGTCACCATCACGCTGGCAATCTCCGCAATGGGGAAGGACCACCACACCATCTCCAGCCGGCCCGAGAGGGACAAGAGATACGCCGCAGGCAGCAGCACCAGCAGCTGTCGCGCCAGGGGACGATGATGGTGGCATACAGGCCCGTGCCCAACGCCCGGAAGACGGAGCTGAGAATCACGCAGAAGCCCGCCACCAGAAACGCCCAACTGATGGTCTGCAGGGCGTTGCACCCAATGGCCAGGAACTCTGCCGTAGGCGCAAACATGGACAACAGCGTCTCCGGCATCAACTGGAACACCGCAAACCCGCAGAGCATAAACAAGAATGCCACCACACAGCTGAGAACCACCGTCTTGCGAATCCGGTCTGGCTTTCTTGCCCCGTAGTTATAGGCCACAATGGAAACCATGGCGTTGTTCAGGCCGAAGATTGGCATGAAGATAAAGCTTTGCAGCTTAAAATAGGCGCCAAACACCGCCACCGCCGTGGAAGTAAAGCCAACCAGAATCTGATTCATGGTGAAGCACATCACAGAGCCAATGGCCACCATGATAATGGACGGTACCCCCACCGCCAAAAATCGGCTTCAGGACGCTTCCATGCAGGCGCATGGTGGAAGCGTGAGGGAAAACCTCCGGATTTTTCCAGAAGTGGAACACCATCGCCAGGCAGAACGCCACAATCTGGCCAACCACCGTGGCAACCGCCGCGCCGGCCACTCCCATGGCGGGAATGCCCAGACCGCCAAAAATGAACAGGGGATCCAATACAATGTTCAAAATCGCGCCTATTCCCTGGGTCACCATGGTGAACATGGTCCGGCCTGTGGCCTGGAGCAGTCGCTCAAAGACAATCTCCCAAAAATGCCAAAGGAAAACAGGGTGCAAATCCGCAAATACTGCACGCCGCCAGTGAGAATTTCCGGAATATCCGTCTGGACCTGAAAAATACGCCGGTACCAAAGGCGCCAAACAGCATGAACAGCAGGCAGCAAATCCCAGAGAGCACCAGGCCATTTCCCGCCGCCAGGTTCCCCGGTCATATTCCCGGCTGCCCAAGCACTTGGACAGGAGGGAATTCATACCAACGCCAACGCCGGTGGAAAAGCCAATCATCAGGTTTTGATCGGGAAGGCCATGGAGACCGCCGTCAGGGCATTTTCACTGACCCGGGAGACATACACACTGTCTACCACGTTGTACAACGCCTGACCAACATGGAGATCACCATAGGCAGCGCCATATTGGCCAGGAGCTTGCCCACCGACATGGTGCCCATTTTGTTTTCTGTTCGAAGTTTTGTTTCCATTGCACTACCTCACAATCTAAAATATGGAAAAACAAAGCCTGCGGCGTCGTGGTTCCCGGCAAGGAACTATACATGGGATTGCGCAAGAAGCCCCTGCCTCAAAACACCTTTGGAGGCAGGGGCGTTTCCATGCCAAAAGCACGCAATCCATGCAATGGGATCATGTGGAAACCGATGTGCCCCACATCCGCAGACTTTCCCCTGCGGGGCAGCTTCATCTGGGAAGCAACCTCTGTGTGCAGAAACGCACACGTTTAGACCACATTTGTCCAAAAGACAAATGTGGTCTTTGTCGTGGGGCAATCTGATTCGAACAGATGACATACCGGGTATGAACCGGGTACTCTACCAGCTGAGTTATGCCGCCATGTGCCGCTCCAACAGTTTTCCGCCGAACAGCCTCATTATTATAGGAAATTCCAGGGTTTCTGTCAAGAGGAATTTTGAACTTTTTTGAAAATTTTTGAGGGTCGTCACCAGTGCCAGTTGACCCGCAAAGGCGGAATCGGCACACCTCGCGAGAAATGGTGTCCGCACTCCAGATACATTTTCAGAAAGGCCCTATGTATCGGCACGCCAAATCCCAGGAAACCAGTCGGTATCAATCCAGTTGGAGTAGGCTCGTAGGAATCCCCAGTTCTGTAAATGTCCGGTAACCCGCCACCAAAAAATCCAGATTCAGCTCCATCTTGGTCCCTCCATGTGGTCGCCGCACCGGGGCTCTCTGACCACTTTTTCATATGCATGCAAGACCTGCTTCAGGTTCTCCGCCGGGCTGCCGCCATTTGGTTGGGGCCCATCGGTATCATACCGGGCTGCCGCATCCAGGAACTTCTGGTGCCCCTCATAGAGATCCCCGCCTGGTAACACCCTGTCCCCGAACCGCGCCTTCGCCCGCTGTTGAATTCGGACCATCCGAATCTGCGTATCTGCCAGAAGGTACACAGCCAGGTCGAACAGGGGATCAAAGGGCGCGTGAAAGCTGCTCATGGAGCCCTCCATGACAAAAATGGCGCCCCCTGGAAATGTCCGCCATCAACCGGCTGGCCTTCTCCTGGGTGGAGTACATCACAGTAAATGGCCGCTCCGTATCCTGCCGCCAGACATATCGGTCCAGCTCAAATAGGGAAACCCCAACGCCTCTGCAACCAACCGCCCCAGGGTCGTTTTCCCAGACCCTGCCGGGCCAAACAGAATGATTCCTCTCGCCATGTCAGACCAAGCTCCTATCATACATCAAGGCGCCTCCTCCAGCCGGAGGGAGGCGCAGGACTTTGCCTCATTTTGTCAAAC
>VOFI01002209.1_pt1 | contig 27270 bp, 28 predicted proteins | sample 5384131 | NCBI WGS metagenome assembly VOFI01 (sample SAMN12384728, study PRJNA508395) | human gut metagenome | isolation source: healthy gut H | host: Homo sapiens | reverse complement strand
AGCGGCAGGGTTTTATGGGGATATTTCTGGCACTGGAAAGTTATCGTCTGAGAGACTTGGTAATCTGAGAAATCCGAAAAAGTATGAAAAAAGGTACCAGACACTGCAGGGACTTTATGCCATCGGTTCCGGAGGGCTGTTTGAAGAGGGCTTGGAAAAAGCGTACAGAAGTTGGGATTTCTGCCGGAAGCCCAGAATGATATGATTTTTTTCTATCATCTGTGAAGAACTGGGACTGGTCGGAGCAAGCCCGATCATTTTATTGTTTGGATTCTCGATCTGGCGCTTTTTTGTGATCGCAACACATGCGAAGGATCTGACCGGTGCCTTGATCGCAACAGGAGCGATGGCGCATATGATGATTCAGGTGATCTTGAATATTGCGGTTGTGACGAACAGTATTCCCTAATACCGATCACGCCCCCTTTATCAGCTATGGGGAACTTCGGTGGTATTTCTGCTGTTGGAAATGGGGCTTGTGTTAAGTGTGTCTAATTTGGTAGAATAAGCAGAGAAAGAAAAGGAGGAAGCCTTATGAAACAAAAGAAAAAGAAGATTCGAATGGCGGCACTGATTACAGTCCTGTCGGTACTTGTGTTATTTTTTGCGGTATTTCTTCTGTTTCAGACAAGGAAATATCGAGGTGACCGGAAACCAGTACTGTCAGGACGAAGAACTGGTAAAATGGGTTCAAAAAGACAAGTATGCATTCAACTCCATCTATATCTGGTGGAAGTATAATTATGGAGATGTGACAAAGCCGGCAGCGATCGAATCCGTGAAAGTTTCAATTAAAAAACCCATGGACGGTCGTGATGAAGGTAAAAGAGAAGGAGTTTCTTGGTTATTTTGATTACCAGGGAGAGTTTTTGTATTTTGATGAGGACGGAACAGCTGCGTTAAAGACAACGGAAGTGATTCCCGGGGCGCCGTTTATCGAGGATTGGAGCTAATACCAAAAAGTGAAAATGAACAAAAAACCCCGGTCACAGATCAGGATATTTTTGAACGTATCGTGGAGGTGACAAGACTTTCCAACAAATATGAACTTTCTTCCGACCGGCTTACCTGCAGTGACGGAGGAGTCAATCTGATTTTCGAGTGGTCACAGTGCAGCTGGGAAAAAGGAAACTATGAGATGAAGATCGCACAGATTTCGCCGATCCTTGAGAAGCTTAATGAAAAGTTTGCGGGCAGGCAGGTGTACTGCACCTGGAGAATTATGAAACGTCCGGTACTTCCGTGCGTTTTGTACCGGAGAAAGCAGCGGAAACAGAAGCAGATGAGAGGGCCAGGACGCCGGACAGACGGACGAAAATCAGTCAGGAGAATCTGAAGCTGCACAGACGGATCAGACATCTGCAGCAGGAACCGGTGAAGGAGAAACAACTGAATAAAAAACATAAAATACACAAAAAAATCTATTGATTATTTGCGTGAAAGACTATATTATATACTTATTGAATTCTATTGTTCATACATATTTATGATGGGATGTATAAAATAAGTTGATAGGACGACGAAGGAGGAACTACCCTTGTTAGAGATTAAGACAAACGAATCAGAAGCAGCTGCAAGAATTATTGTTGTCGGAGTCGGCGGAGGCGGTAACAACGCGGTAAACCGTATGATCGATGAGCAGATTGCAGGTGTAGAATTTATAGCAGTGAATACAGATAAACAGGCACTGCAGTTATGCAAAGCACCAACATTGATGCAGATTGGCGAGAAGCTTACAAAAGGACTTGGTGCGGGAGCACAGCCTGAAGTAGGTGAGAAAGCAGCAGAGGAGAGTGCAGAAGAGATTTCCGCAGCACTCAAAGGCGCTGACATGGTATTTGTCACCTGTGGTATGGGTGGTGGAACCGAACAGGAGCAGCTCCTGTAGTCGCACGTATCGCAAAAGAGCAGGGCGCACTGACAGTTGCAGTTGTGACAAAGCCGTTCCGTTTTGAATCACGTACAAGAATGGCGAATGCACTGGCTGGTATTGATAAATTAAAAGAGAATGTAGACACGATGATCGTGATTCCGAATGATAAACTTCTGAAGTAGTAGATCGCAGAACGACAATGCCGGAAGCATTGAAGAAAGCGGATGAGGTTCTCCAGCAGGGTATTCAGGGTATCACAGACCAATCAACGTACCTTCTCTGATTAACCTTGACTTTGCAGACGTTCAGACTGTAATGACAGACAAGGGAATTGCCCATATCGGTATCGGTGAGGGACGCGGTGATGACAAGGCTCTGGAGGCAGTAAAACAGGCTGTCCGCTGCTTGAGACAACGATCTGTGGAGCATCACACGTTATCATTAATATTTCCGGTGAACTTGATGGATGCATCTGGCTGCTGATTATGTACAGGAATTGCAGGAGAGAATGCAAATTTATCTTCGGTGCGATGTATGATGATACAAGATCTGATGAAGCTACAATTACAGTTATTGCAACAGGACTTCACAAATGTGGGTGGAAGTGCATCCAAGTTAAAAGCAAGACTGGAAGGACAGCAGAAGATGGGATCTATTCTTCCAAATGCGGACAAGTTTGCAAGAACACCGGCAGCAGAGTACGGTGCAGGAAGAACAACAACAGGAAATTCCACAATCCCGACCCTTCAGGGACAGGGGAAGAGTGCCTTCAAGCACAGTAAAAGAGCAGTCCATTAAGATTCCGGATTTCTTTAAAAAAATAATAAAGTCAGTTTGGGACAGGTTTCGACAAGAGACCTGTCCTTTTTCCTTTTCACACGATTGTTGTCGAAATAAAGTCTGTTTCTCTGTCAGTTTCTGACAAATTTTCAAAATGATTCTGATTATAATAAATCTTGTTTTGAGTGCCAAATCGATTTAGTACCAACGAGAAAGAGGGTGGAACATGTACTATGAAGTATACATAGATGTCATGTTTTTTGGTGAATTTTATGATGGACGTCCTTATCCTGTTTTCTGTAAAAGCCTTGATGAAGATGCCGGGCAGTACGAAAAGAGTGATTGCAGGCGGTCTGGTCGGATCAGGACTTTCCTGTCTGGTGGTAATTTTGCGGCTGCCCGTGGGAATCACAATGGCAGTGCTTCATATGCTTGTCAGCAGCGGGATGGTGGTATGCGGTCTTAAAATTCGCAGCTTTTCGGAATTTTTAAAGTGTTATATTTTATTGTATTTTGTTTCCGTTTTGATTGGCGGGATTCTGGGAATGTTAAAACCCTATGTGAAATACACAAGTCTCTATTTTGCTGTTGTGATTGGCTGCTATTACACAATCCGCGCGATCTGGGAGTTTTTGTGCCGGCTTCAGAAGGAGGAACTCAAGATTTGCCGGATCATCTTGTATCAGGAAGGAAGCTGCTGTGAGATACGCGGGCTTTGGGATACCGGAAATGTGTTGAAAGATCCACTGAGTGAAAAGCCGGTATGTATTTTAGAACAAAGCACAATAGAAAAGCTGACCGGGGAAAAGGAAAACTTGAAAGGGTTTCGTCTGATTCCATATCGGACAGTAGGAAAAAGTGGTGTCATGCCGGTATTTGAATTAGAGAAAATGTATATTGTACAGAAAAACAGTGGATTTATCATCCACTGGTCGGGATATGTGAAGAACAGATATCAGAACAGGGGATGTATCAAATGATCATCAACCCTGAAATATTAGGAGGAAGAAAAATGGTTGTAAAAGTAGCAATGCCGCAGCAGTTTAAATTAAAAGTAGTACCCAGTCTGAAAGGGCTGCTGTTTCCAAATCAGAAAGAGGTTCATTACATTGGAGGTTCTGAAGTGCTGCCGCTCCATTGGAGACAGAACAGGGAAACAGAGGTGATCAGGAAGACTCGGATCGGGAATATGATCAGGAAGCGAAAAAAATGTTAATTGAGCACAATCTGCGTCTGGTCGTGTACATAGCAAAAAAATTTGATAATACCGGGTGGGAGTAGAGGATCGATCTCGATCGGAACAATCGGTCTGATCGAAAGCGATCAACACATTCAATCCAACCAAAAGATCAAGCTTGCCACCTATGCATCCCGTTGTATTGAAAATGAAATCCTGATGTATCTGCGAAGAAACAGTAAGACCAAAATGGAAGTTTCCATTGACGAGCCTTTAAACGTGGATTGGGACGGTAACGAACTGCTGTTGTCTGATATCCTCGGAACAGAGGAGGATACCATCTATCGGGATCTGGAAACGGAAGCGGAGAGAAAGCTTCTGGTGCGTGCCATCAACCAGTTATCCAGTCGGGAAAAGCTCATTGTTAAGATGCGTTTTGGTCTGGATAATCCCGATGGAATCGAAAAAACTCAGAAAGAAGTAGCAGATTTACTGGGAATTTCACAGTCATACATTTCCGTCTGGAGAAAAGATCATTGCAGAGATTGAAGCGGGAAATCGTGCGTTATGAGTAAATTAGAAGAATCCTCAAAAGTGCTTTCACTCCGTAAAAAGGTGTTATAATGAGAAAAAAGGGTGGGGTGAAGCTATATGAAACTTACATTTATAGGAGCAGCCCATGAGGTGACCGGAAGTTGTCATTTGCTGCAGGCAGCGGGGAAAAATATTTTAATTGACTGTGGTATGGAGCAGGGACCGGACCTGTATGAAAACCAGGACTTCCCATTGCAGCGGGAGAAGTGGACTATGTATTTTTGACACATGCACACATCGATCGTTCAGGTCTTTTGCCCCTTTTGTGCAAGAATGGATTTAAAGGGCAGATATTGACCACATTTGCCACAGCGGATTTATGTAACATTATGCTTCGTGACAGCGCGCATATTCAGGAATTTGAAGCTGAATGGCGCAACCGGAAGGGAAGACGTGCCGGAGTGCCGGAGTTTGAGCCGCTTTACGTGATGGCAGATGCAGAGGCTGCGATCAATCTTTTCGTTCCATGTGGATATGGAGAACGGCTTCATATTTGCGATGGGGTGGAAATCCGGTTTACAGATGTCGGCCATTTGCTTGGTTCGGCAAGTATTGAGGTCTGGATTACCGAAGGTGAGATTAGCAGGAAGATCGTATTTTCAGGAGATGTGGGGAATGTGGATCGAGCCGATCATCAAAGATCCAAGGTGTACGGATACCGCAGATTATGTGGTAGTGGAATCCACCTATGGAAACCGGGTACATTCTTCGGAGAAGATAGATTATGTTTCTGAATTTACGAGAATTTTGAAAGAAACTTTTGATGCAGGCGGTAATGTCGTGATCCCGTCATTTGCAGTGGGACGTACGCAGGAGATGCTGTATTTCATCCGGGAGATCAAAGAACATGGACTTTTGCCGGAATATTCTGATTTTTGAGGTATATCTGGACAGTCCACTGGCAATTGAAGCGACCAAAGTGTTTACAAAATATGCAGGAATGCTTCGATGAAGAAGCAATCAAACTGGTGGATGAGGGGGATCAATCCTCTGGTATTTCCAGTTGAAGACATCCGTTACAAGTGATGATTCGAAACTGATTAATTTTATCGAAAAGCCGAAAGTAATTATTTCTCATCGGGTATGTGTGACATAGGACGGATCCCGTCATCATTTGAAACACAATTTGTATGGAGAAAAAGTAGTACAATTCTGTTTGTGGGATATCAGGCGAACGGGACGTGGAAGGCGGCGGCTTCTGGAAGGTGAGAAGAATATCAAGCTGTTTGGAGAGCCGATCGGAGTTCATGCCAAATTGAAGTCTTCACGGAATCAGTGAGATTAATGGTCTGATAGCATGGCTAGAGAAAGAGTTTAGGAACTTACTTCAGCATGTATTTGTGGTGCATAGGCGAACACTGTGACCGAAGGGTACGCAGAAAGTAGAGACGCTTGGATGTCCGGCGTGGGGCGCCATTCCCGAACAGGGAAGTCGTCGGCTGCGAATGAGATCTTAAGTTGAAGGTGTGCGGATTGCGTGAAAGGCAAAGAAGCCATCCCAGAAAGAAAGCAGACGCGCTGCATTTGAGCGTCTTATCGCAGCCGGAAGAAGACTTTTGGATGTTATTTACAGACGAGGAGGAATTCCGAATAAAGACAAAGCAAAATTTGAAGAAGTCAGATCAATAATCTTACTTTGATAAATGGATCGTTGGGAATGGTAAGAGAGAGAAAATCACGGATGGGAGAAATCTCACCGTAAAGTGATTTTCTCTTTCTCAGCTAACGTCCGGCCAGCAAGATGTGATCTGACTTTCATCTCATGTATCAAAAAGAAAAGAAAAAATTTGTAAGAACAGCCTTACTATCCTGACGCACCGAAAGAATTGATTAGTATTGCAGACTTAATCAGTCAACAGCAAGATATTTTGGCCAAGAATGGTGAAAATGCCCGCAAGCGTCAAATGCAGTAGTAGCTAATAAAATAGTCTCAATGCTGCTAATGCCGAAGTCGAGCGACTAGAACAATTGCTAGCTGATGCAAAAACCAAACAGCAGCAACTAGCCAATGATTTTGAAATTGCCCAAAAGACACAATGGACTTACAAAGATGAATCTACTGATGAAATCAAGAAACAAACATTGCAAATATCGAACAAACCAATCTTAAAGTTCGTGCCAATTTAGACAAAGATAAAGCGGAAGAAGATGCTAAAGGCTATCGTCAACAGTATAAAAAGAATTAGATAGTGTTATCGCTGACATCCGTCAAAAGAAAACGGACTTACTGACTAATGCGGATTTACCACTGGAAGGCTTATCTGTGGACGACGGTGAATTGCTCTATCTTGGTCAGCGATGGGACGGTATGAGTGGCAGTCAGCAACTACGTGTAGCAACTGCTATTGTTCGTAAACTCAAACCAGAGTGTGGGTTTTGTCCTCATTGATAAGCTAGAGCAAAAATGGATCAGCAAACTTTACAGGAGTTTGGTCAATGGTTGGAACACAAAGAAGGTCTCCCAAACTATTGCTACTCGTCTCCACTGGTGGAGAGTGCTCGATCATAATCGAGGGACGGCTACAGCGTTTCGCCAGTAGAATTTGCAAGCGCCGTTCAACAAAGACACGCTGAAACAGTCGCATCGACTTGGCAAGGTGGATTTTAGAAAGGGGAATAATCAATGCAGATTACAAAGAGGAAAACGAGCACGAGCTCAAAAAGTTGTTATTTATGGTCCGGAGGGGATTGGTAAATCTTTACGCTGCGGATTCCCAGACCCTGTGTTTATTGACACAGAAGGTTCAACAGATAACATGGACGTAGCACGGCTGGATAAGCCGACTAGTTGGACAATGTTAAATAATGAGATTGCTTTTATCAAAGCTAATCCGCAGACTTGCAAGACAGCTAGTCATTGATACAATTGACTGGGCGAAAGAAAGCAGCAGTTGAATCTGTCTGCCGTCTTGCATAATAAAAAAGGTATTGAGGAATTTTTGGTTGGGGTAATGGTTATACTTATGTTCGAGAAGAAATCGGGCGCTTCTTAAATAGCTTGTCTGAATTGATTGAACTAGGAATTAACGTAGTCTTAACCGCCCACGCTCAATTGAAGAAATTTGAACAGCCGGACAAAATGGGGCAGCATACGACCGTTATGAGTTAAAACTCGGCAAAGAAAACCAGTTCGCAGACAGCGCCTTTGTGGTCAAGAATGGGCGGACATGGTTCCTGTTAAAACTATAAAACAATTCTCATGACAGCTGAAAATGGTAGAAAAAAGCACAAGGCTGTGAACGTGTGATGTATACGCAACACAGACCAGCATGGGATGCAAAAATCGTCACGGATTACCAGACGATTACCCTTCAACTATGCAAGCATTGCTCAGATCTTTTCTCAACAACAAGTACAGACATCAGCAGAAAGCCCACAGCTAGAACAAGCATCTCAATCGCACGTCTGATCAACGAACACAGAACATACCGCAAGCAGAACAAACTGAATTGCCGATTGATATGACTAACACAGTTCCGCCTAAACAACAGGAACAACCACAAACATACAAACAACTAATCTACCTCAATCTGCGTGATTTAATGACGCCAAGAACGGGTAACAGAAAAAAGAACTACAACAGTAGCTTATATCCGCGGACACTTCCCGCTGGGTACACCAATTGAAAACTTCCGCCGGATTACTGGGACATGATTGTCAAGCGCATTGGAACAAAGGAAACGTTAAATGTTATCAAAACTCAAGTACGAGTTGACCCGGAATTACCCTTTGAGACTACAACGTAAGTTTTGGAATTAGAAATCATTGCTAAATACAACAAAAGGAGAAATAAAACATGACTGAATAACAACAACTTTGACCGTGAACTTGGCTGGGACGACACAATCGAGAAAGATTCGGAATTTGTCCTTTTTACCAGACGGTTGTACTATTTTACTGTCGCAGGATTTGAACGCGGACGACACACGCCTAATCCACAAAATCCAGGGAAATTGCCAGCTTTAATAAGGCTACAGTACACATTAAAATTTCAGCTAATGAAGGCGAAACCAAGAATTACGTCACAACCTGTTCTTGCATAGCTCAACGGAAGGTATGCTCTCAGCTCTTTGCTGCTATTGGACAAAAGGAAAAAAAAGGTAAGAACCTCTTCGCATGAATTGGAACGCAATTATTGGTAAAGCAGCGGAGTGTCTGCAAAGTCGGAACTCGTCCAGTATAATGGTAACAACACAATGAAGTCAAATCTATGCTTTATCCTGAAGATGTGGATTATGCAAAAGTCTTGAATAGTCAGCCTAGTCAAGCACCGAAGGAGGCTACCAACAACCAACGCAAGGAACTTATCAGCAGCCACAACAGAATTACCAACAACCAACGCAGGGCGGATATCAAGCAGGTCAATTTTAGGAGATAAAGTATGCAGTTAAGACCTTATCAACAGGAGGCTCGTAAAGCGGTTCAAAGCTGGTGGGCATTCAAGGCCGCAAGCGTACGCTCTTAGTATTACCCAGGTTGCGGAAGAGACGATTGTTTTTTCCAAAATAATTGAAGACCAAGTGAAGGAGGGCAAGCGAGTGCTTGTCCTTGCTCACCGGTCAGGTGCTAGAACAAGCTAGCGACAAACTGAAAACAGCAACAGGGCTAGGTACTGCTCTTGAAAAAAGCAGAACACACTTCTTTCGGCTCTTGGTATCCCGCGTCGTCGTTGGTTCTGTCCAGACCATGCAGAGAGAGAAGAGCGACTTAGTCAATTCCCTCTAATTATTTCGACACAATTGTTAGTAGATGAAGCACATCACGCCATATCGGATGGCTATCAACGCGTCCTTGGTCACTTTGAAGAATCTGATGTTCTAGGCGTTACAGCAACCCCGATAGGGGAGATGATGAAGAACTTAGGTAGCTATTTTGATAGCTTAAGCAGCTTATGAATACTCGCTAGTACTGAAGCTATTAAAAGAAGGTTACTTGTCTAAAGATTAAGGCTATCACAATCCATTAACTTTAGATTTTCCAACGTCAGCGGCGTGTCTGCTGAGTGATTTAAAGCTAGCGATGTTGGAACGGCTTTGGAGCCCTTATCTGGAGCAAATCGCTGATGAAATGGCTAAGCAATGTCCAGAATCGCAAGACAGTAGTATTTTTTACCTCTGGTTAAGACAAGTCAAAAGTTCCGAGATATTTTTTGAATGCTAAAGGTTTTTCGAGGCTGCCAGAAGTCAACGGTGAATCAAAGGATCGGGCAGAGGGTACTAGAAGATTTCGAAAACACCGCTACAATGTGCTTTGTAACTCTATGTTACTGACGGGAAGGGGGTGGGATTACCCCGTCAGTGGATTGTGTGGTCGTGCTGCGACCTACTGGTACGTGCCTTGTATAGCCAAATGGTAGGGAGAGGAGGACTCGCTTACATCCAGGCAAGGAAGAATTGCTCTTGCTAGACTTCCTCTGGCATACGGAACTTCATGAGCTGTGCCAAACGTCCTGCTCATCATCTGTGAGACTCAAAAGTAACGCAGAAGATGGTCGAAAACATGGAAGAAAAGAGACAGGGTACTGCTAGACCTACAAGACATGGAAGTCAAAGGCAACAAGGGACAATGTAGCCCAGCGTGAAGCCCCAAACAACTAAGTGCGCAAACGAAGCTAAGTTAGTGGATCCGTTACAAAAATGTCTATTCATGCAGAAGACTTGTCAAACTAAAAGGCAAATGCTAAAGCGTTAAAGCGTTAGAAAAATACGGTATTTTGCCGATGAAATCGATAATGCTGGAAAACTGCTTTGTTATTTAGATAGATTACACAAGCGACAGTCAAGAAGGATTAACAACGCCAGAAACAGATTCGATTTTTGGAAGGTCGTGGTTTCAAAGATGTGGGCATGTGGTTTGAGGCTGCTAGAAAAATGATTGATCGTATTGCAGCGAACGGTTGGCGCATACCAAAGAGGTGTGATACCAAGAGAATATATACCAGAATAGGAGAAGGATAATTGACAGAAGGAAATTTTTAATTTATTACCCGCTGTTAAGATTACATTGACCCTTCTGTCTTATCATATCAAGATTGGATCAATGTAGGGATGGCTCTCAAACACGAGGGGGCTACACGGCAGCGGATTGGGATAGCTGGTCACAGGCAGACAGCAGGTACAAAAATTTGAGTGTTCAAAAATGGGACACATTTAACGAAGAAGCAGGAAGTATCGTCACAGGCGCTACAATTGTGCAAATGGCAAAAAGACCGCGGTTGGACTTCACCATACGCCTATGACAGCGAGAACGCTCACGAGCTAGACTGGAACGATACTATAGATAAAGATTAGCGCGTCATTGATAAGAATTGGTCGAAGGAAAAGAAATCAAGAGCCAGTCAATTGGAACCCAGTAAGCGAAAATTACGCGTTATTTGGAAACGTTGTTTGAAAAGTACGGATATTGTTGGTTATGTGACGGCAACCTATCCAATTGAGACAGATGACGGTACGATTTACAAGCCAACGCAAAGGAGCTTACGACCGCACAGCTGGCCAACTAATTCAAGAATTGAACCAGTACAAGGACTTCGGTATGGTTTTTGGTGACTACAAGGAGGAAGCTGGCGCGTGGATTGTTTCAATCCACTAGACGGCAAAGGGGTCAAAAACGACAACGTAACAGACTATCGTTACGCCTTAGTAGAATCCGACAGCATGGATCTAGCCAAGCAAAACGCCATCATTCGTGAGCTGGAATTGCCTGTAGCGGCATTAGGTTTAATCTGGCAAGAAATCCATTCATGCTATCGTACGAGTGGACGCTAGAGACTACCAAGAATACCGAAAGCGGGTAGATTACATTTATCAAATCTGTAAAAAAGAAGAACGGGCTTGATATTGACGTACAAAATCGCAACCCAAGCCGTCTATCCCGTATGCCTGGGGTCACTAGAAACGGGCATAAGCAGTTTTTGATTGATACCAACATCGGTAAAGTAATTACGACGAATGGTTCCAATACATCGAAGATTTGAATGACGATTTGCCAGATCCGGAAGGCTTGGCTAATAGCTGGGATAATATGCCAGAGTTAGCTCCTGAGTTGATTAAAGGTGTGCTTCGCCAAGGACACAAGATGTTAATGCGCAGGTCCGTCAAAGCTGGGAAATCTTTCGCTTTAATTGAAATGTCAATCGCTATCGCAGAAGGTAAAAATGGCTAAATTGGGAATGCTCAAAGGTCGTGTCCTTTATGTCAATTTAGGTTAGATGACTATCAGCCTTACATCGATTTAAAGACGTATATACAGCTATGGAATTAGAGCCAAATAATATCAACAATATCGACATTTGGAATCTGCGTGGCAAGACCGTTCCAATGGACAAGCTAGCGCCAAGTTGATACGTCGGGCGTTGAAAAGAATTATATTGCGAGTCATCATTGACCCGATTTATAAAGTCCTGACGGGTGATGAAAACTCAGCAGACCAAATGGCGCACTTTACTAATCAATTTGATAAAGTAGCAACTGAATTAGGGTGTAGTGTTATCTACTGTCACCATCATTCAAAAGGCGCACAAGGTGGTAGAAGTCTATGGATAGAGCTAGTGGTTCTGGAGTATTCGCTCGCGACCCTGATGCACTCATTGACTTAGTGGAATTGGAAGTAACTGAAGAACTAACTACGCAACGATTAAATCAAGTAGCTTGCAAAGTTTATCAAAAAGCCTTGCAAGAGCGCAATAACGATTACTATCAACAGCACGTTAGTTTAGACGACTTGCAAAGTGCTGCTCAAATGCGAACACATTTGAGAAAGGCGTTTCGGATGTACTCTGTTCGTTCTCCATACCAAGAAGAGCTAAAGCGTGTACGCAACGCTATCAAATAGCAACTGCGTGGCGCGTCGAAGGTACGCTCGAGTTTGCCAAGTTCAAGCCAGTCAATATGTGGTTTAGCTATCAGTGCATAGCGTGGATGAAACAGGAGTGCTGGCGGATGATATTCAAATTGGACTGAGGGGAATGGGAAAAATTCTCCATGGAAGAGAAAAACTTCGATAAAGAAAGCAAACCGAGGATAAAGCTCAGAAAGTTGAGACTGCAATCGGAATTTTACGAACGATAGTATCGAACTGAGCCTCGAAAGTTTGGTGATTATTTCTGCAGAGAAACCAGTGAGTGAAAAAACAGTACGTAGGTGGATAAAAAACAACGGAAAGTTTTGAAATTATAAACAAAATCGTTGCCAAAACTCAAATATAGATGGATAGGGACAAGAAGGACATATCGAAGGACACATCGAAAGACATATCGAAGAAGGACATTATTCGATTTGTCCTTGTAGGAAAAAGGGACATTATTTAAATTTGTCCTTATGTCCCTAAAATGTAAAAATAACAGGGACACATATCAGATAATGTTACTACATCAGAAATGTCGAGAGACAAATCAAGGGACAAGAATATCTCCCCTCTTCAGGAGAGATATTTAGGAAGTAATCCTGAAGAGGTTCAGAAGAACAGGTACAGGTACAAGGGGCTGCCATCCGCCCTTGTAACCCTGTAACCCTGTCCTTCACTCTGAAACTTAGTCGCGTATAAAAAAAGAAGGTAAAAAATGACATTAAATAAAAAGATATTGATAATCTTAAAAAGGAAATCGATGACTTGTTGGATAAATGTGAAGATGATTTTTGAAGAGATGGCACTTAAATCCTAGATTACTCATTTGGATTGCTTATGAGCGCTAATAGTGACTTTGGGTGGTTCTTCTTTATGAGTTGGCTGATGATTGAATTCTTTACCCATGCAAAAATTCCGACAACGACTAGCATCAACAGAAAAAGGTAAATGCTAGATTTGGTAAGCCGATTTTTGCCAGGCCAAAAGGCTAAAAGCTGCTAGAGAGAAATCTCTCACTTTTAGCGCAGCTGTACCGCCTTGATATGTACACTAGCGCGGTAAGGCTCACAGTAAAGTGGTGCTTCCACGAATTAAAAAAGTTATAACGGCCAGTACAAAACGACGAAGCCAGACACAGACAATCTGCAGAAGTTACTCAAGGACTATGACTAAGCTTGGATATTGGCAGGATGACGCTCTGGTTGCTAGCGAGATTATTGAAAAGTTCTGGGGCAGACACCGCAGAATCTATATCAGAATTGAGGAACTAGAATGAATTACATAGATTTTTTCAGTCGCGAAAATCCCTGAATGGATGCAGGCTAGCAATCAAAAAATCTCAAGAGGTGGGGTTCGGCTCGCAGGCATATTGGTTCTGGGGTAGGAGTCAATCAATGTTATCTGCAAAAAAGTACAACGATAATGAGCTGGTGGGGAATCAATTTGGATTACTTTTCGACTGGTTAGAAAAACAAGCGGAGGGAATGAAATGAGTAAAATACCTTAATAAAAATCAGGCACACGCGCATTATGGATTAAGGCACGAGATAAAATATCGAAATCAATTAGAATTCTAAAACAAGAAAGAATTCACACTCGCACGAAAATGCACGAAACAGTATTAGAAGATAGATGGTTGGAAGTATCGGATACGTTCTGCAACGACAGAATAGAAGAGTTAAGGTTTGAGGTGACAAAATGACCAGAGAGAATTTTATGAAGTACATGGTAAAGGATGGTTTCTACCAGTAAAACCAGTTAGTTCATCAGATAGAAGTGCGAAGATAAAATATACAGATATTTACGGGCAAACACATTGTGAAGTTGTACCGGAAATTTACAAATTTAGGAAAAGGTCCAGAAAAGCCAGTCATTCCGCAGTTTGTGGCGGCATACATCAAAGAATGCAAAAGCAAAGAAAAAAGTTTGATAAAATCGATGAGCAAGAGGAATGCTCCGCTAAAAAGGTGAAAATCTGGTTAATGCACTTCGGAAATCAAGACATCTTCGCTCGCGCGTGCTTGACGGTTACGAGGTCGAAAGAAAGGTATACATCGTTACAGACGGCAATCGCTGCTACTTTGAAGGCTGGGACGATGCAAGGGCAATCGTTATTTTAGATAACATGGCTGGCTATAGAGTGCGCCCAAAATTTGATAGCAAAGCAGAAGCTGAAAAAGTGGCTGAACAGCTCGGCTGGAAAGTTGAAACCAAGAGGTAGGATAATGAGAAAACAGACCCAAACGTTATCCGTATAGTAAAAGCCAATGGGAATATTCCAACACCGCATTTTATACATTCGGCGAGATAAAACCATACTATGAAATGGGAGTTAAAAAGAAACAAATTTACAGGAGAAACGATAATAAAATGAATAGACCAAATGAATTTGATAACATCAATAAACCCAGTCATTATCAAGGCAAGTATGGTCTGGAAGCCATTGATGTTGTGCGGGAACTTTGCAGGCGACTTGTCTGCAGTAGAGGGCTTTTACTGGGGCAACGCAATGAAGTACATGTTGAGATTCCAACACAAAAACGGATTGGAAGATTTGAAAGAAAGCTAGAAAAAATCTGGAGTGGCTGATTGAGGAAAGGGAGAGGCGGAACATAAAAAGCAAAAGATAGTATCAGATAACAAAAAAAGCCAGCACACGGCTGACCTCAAAGATAAATAAAAAGACAAGATTATTATATCAAAAAGAGGTCAAGTGTGCAAATGCGTCTATTTAATAATATCAACAGAAACCAAACGAAAAGAGCCGCTTACAAAGAAATTGTCACAATACCGCAGACTACAGCGAATCGCTGGCGAGCCATACTCTCAAAAGTCACAACAACCTATTCGTTTTGAGCCCTAGAAGTTTTACAGGGGTCGCCAAGCCGGCAAACAGAGACTATGGTCTTGCGCAAAGGTGGCAGCAGAGCAAGAGCTGGATAAAATAAGAGAAGCCATCAACGCTATCAGCGACGCTTACCAACGACAAATCATTATCGAAAAATATTGTAAACGACACATTAAAAGCGATATCGAAATCTATATGGACTTAGGCTATACAGAATCTGAATTTTATAGATTGCTCGAAAATGGAATACTTGAGTTTGCGGAAAGCTATAGAAATGGCAATTTATTAGTATTTGAGGCGAAGATGATGAGTTGGATTTATTTGGGAGAAACCAACCAGAAAGTGCTAAAGAAACTTTTGGGGACTAGCGTATCTGGTAGGGTAAAATAGTATCGTTGATAAATTAGATGGAACACCTTTTAAATACGATTTCCTCGACGAGGGTGGTTGCGCATTCTGTCGTCTAAAATAAAAGCGTTTCAAAACCTCGCAACTTAAAGGTTTGAAATAAAACTCACGCAACAAGGTAACGCTGGTTGGGGTTGAAGTGCACTTTGTAACGCTGGCTTTAGAAGCGCAGGTTCGATTCCTGCCAATCCTATTTTTAAAAGGCTGTACTATAAAAACAAAAAAGGAAGGTATCTCCATTTCGTATGCTGGCGTCTGTGCAGGCCCTTGGCGCCAATACTATTATCAAATTTCCGAGCGGATAGCCTCGGTTTTTTGTTTGTGAGAATGTACGCATAGGGAAAACCAGAAATTATCAATTGTGGGTGGGAGACGTGTTCAAATTGAATATGATAGCCGAAAAGAAGAATATCAAGACTATAACAAGGTGAGGTGGAAATACGATAAAGAAACTAAACGTTTTTATAATTCCGCGATTTGGAGAAAAGACAAGCAAACAGGTTTGCTCCAAAACGATTACGTTTGCGCCATGTGGCGGAGAAGCCACTATGGTAGACCACATTGTGCCAGTAAAAAGATTGGTCAAAGCGTTTGGATTGGAATAATTTGCAGCCTTCTTGTAAAGCCTGCAACGATGCAAAAGCTATTAGAGAAAAGAATTAGATAAGGAGGGTAACAGCATGGGGCGTAATATGAAAGTGGTAGCTGCTACAAAAAGCATTTAACCAAAGAAGAAAGGGAAAAGGAAAAGAGAAATTGAGGAGAAGGCTTCCGATGGATTAGCAATGCTCCAAAAGAACTCCTCCCTTATCTAAAAAAATGCCAAAACTGAATATGAACAGATCATCAAAGACCTTAGGAACTTACCTATACGCAATTTGGATAGGGTTGGTCTTGGAAAACTACTGTGTTTGGTATGCGGTTTATAAGAGATGTTTCTTCTGAACTGGATAAGGTAGGATATGTGATATCTGATGAAGACAAGGTCGGATTCCAAATCCGCTTATTCTAACTTTGGAAAAAGCAACTACTAATATTCGCTCTAGCGCTTCTCAGTTAGGTTTGACAGTAGATAGTCGAATGAAGATGTTTGTGCCAAAAACAGAAGAAAGAAAGTGAGTATTTTCGATAAGTTTGGAGGTGATATATGAAGACACTAAATGAACGATTTCCGAAAATCGATTTTGATAACCATTCAGAGATACAAGTTTTGAAAAATGATGAAGAAATTATTGACTTACACGAAAAATGGTGGGGTGGCGAAAATATTCGAATCTCAAAAGCTGAGTTAAGAAGAACTTTTAAAAGGCAATGCTCTTGCTTGGGGACAGAGTATAGTCATGCAATAGCTTTAGAGTAAAAGAAAGGAGGTCGTTTAAATAACTTACGATTATTCAACGATACGTGACGAGTTTAAAGATGTCGCGTATTACTACGCTAAAGATATAGAACGGACATATAAGAGCAAGTAAAAAGTTATCAAAGGCTTGTCTGCGACATTTAAATGACCTCAAAAAAGATTGACAATCAAACTCTGCTTTTACGTACATCCCTGATAAGGCGCAAAATGCTATTGACTTTTTAGAAATTTTGCCAGATGTCAAAACAGGGGAAACTTATCCATTGGCTAGATTTCAAAAATTCATCATCATAAGCCTCTATGGGTGGAGAAAAAAGCTGACACATCAATCAGGCGTTTTAGAAAAGCGATTGTTTCTGTTGCACGTAAAAACGGGAAGACGATTCTAATTGCTGGGTACTACTATATGAATTTTTATTTGGACAGGATCCTGCTTTGAGTCGTCAATTGTTTTGTACCATAATGATAGAACACAGGCTAAGATTGCTTGGACAATGGCTAAAAACAATTGGAGGCCTTGAGAAATAAATATGCAGACATTCGTAAGAATACCAAAGTTATGCGGGATGAACTTGTCAATAAAAGGATGAGTCCTACATCCGAGCGCTTAGTCGTGATACCGGAGCTGTGGACAGTTTGAACCTTATGTAGGCGTCCTAGATGAGTACTACAGCTAGTAAAACAGATGAGATGTTAGAGCTACTCGCATCAGGGCAGGGGCAGCTTGATAACCCTCTTATCTTGATTATATCTACAGCAGGGCTTGATTTAAATGTACCAATGCACACTGTTGAATATCAGTATGCTAGTAGAATCCTTGATGAAGAGATTGAGGACGATTCTTACTTTTGCGTTTATTGCAGAACAAGAACAAGAAAAGTAGACTTGTGGATGAAATCAAGGAAAGAAAGAGAGTTGGATAAAATCAAATCCGATTCTAGAGGTTGAAGCTCTTAGAAAAAAATCACAAACTATCTCCGTGATAGATATAAAACAGCTCTTGAAACAGGAGGCTTGAATAAAGTACTCGTCAAGAACTTCAACATGTGGCGGCAATCAAGCGAGGAGTCTTATATAGATAAACAAACATGGGATGAAGCGAAAACTGATAAACCAGACACAAAAAGAGACGTGTATGGCTTGGCGTAGACGTCGGTCGTGTAAGCGACTTGTTTTCGATCACACCTTTCGCACAGATGGATGATTATTGGTATATAGATAATTTTTTCTTTCGTGGCCACTAAGTATGGTTTAGCGGCTAAAGAAAAAGAGATGGGGTATCTTACACCGATTTAGAAAGAATGGGCTATTGCGAGATTACAACACTTGAAAGCGGGGTGATTGATGATGAAAGGGTTCTCGAAAAAATGGAAGAAATGATTTACGAAAACGATTGGGAAGTACAGGCTATCTGTTATGATCCTTATCAGTTTGGAAGTTTACTGGCTATGATTGAAAAACGACATCCAGAATGGCCTTTAGTTCAAGTGTCACAAACAACTATGCTTTTGAATATGCCAACCAAACAATTTAGAGATGATGTGAAGTTGGGCAAAATCAAGCATTCAGGTAATCCGCTATTGACAATGGCGTTTAATAATGCCTTCATAAAAACGGATAACAACGGTATGCGGATTGACAAGAATAAGAATAGTAACAAAATTGACCCAGCAGATGCTGGGGTTGAATGCTGTTATATGCTATCTAGAGCCTTTTGACGGTACAGGATATTGGACAAGTGAAAAAAATAATGGAAAGCGAGAGCATGTTCTGATGTGGAAAAAAGTTTTTAAATAATATACACATTTTTATTGTTGTTGGCTATGTTAAATATAGGATATGGAGCATTTTTATTGAGTGAAATTTGCGGTTACATGATTACTGGCTTAATGTTATTTATGTTGGCCGTGTATATTGATAAAACAAAATAGTGCACTCAATAGAAAGGGGTGAAAAAAGAATATGAGTTTTTTTCAATCGTTAGATTCATCCAAGGTATCCTATGATGATTATGTTACTTCTGTGTTATCGGAAATGATGCTCCGCGATATTTAGGAATTTCAGCCTTGAAAAACAGCGACATTTTAACCGCTACATCCATTATAGCTGGAGATATTGCACGTTTCCGTTGATAAAAAAGATATTAACGGTGATATCATCCGAGACGAGGAATGAATTATCTTTTGAATGTGAAGTCAACAGGGAACGCTTCGGCTCGAACTTGGAAATTCGCAATGGCTGTTAATGCAATATTGACAGGGAATGCTTACTCTCGAATATTGCGTGACCCAAGAACTGGCAAGGCTCTGCAGTTCCAGTTTTATAGGCCGTCAGAAACGGGTGTTGAAGAGACTAATAGTCACGAGATTATCTACACGTTTATTGATAGATTGACCGGTAAAGAAGTTAAGTGCAGGTCTGATGATGTCGTACATTGGAAGTTCTTTAGCCATGATACTATTCTAGGACGCTCTCCGCTATTGTCATTGGCTGATGAAATTACATTACAAGACGGCGGTATCAGTACCTTGATTCGATTTTTAAAGACGGTTTTTCAAGTGGGATTTTAACACTAACTGGTTCTCAATTAAACGGAGAAGCTAGGAAGAAAGCCCGTATGGACTTTGAGAAAATGAGAGAGGGTTCTACTGGTGGTAGCCCGCTAGTGTTTGATAGCACACAGACATACACGCCGCTCGAAATTGATACGAATGTTTTGCAACTAATTACATCCAACAATTTCTCTACTGCGCAAATTGCAAAAAGCATTGAGAGTCCCTAGCTATAAACTAGGTGTAAATAGCCCAAATCAGTCCGTAGCGCAACTTACAGAAGATTACGTTACAAATGACTTGCCATTTTATTTTGACGCTATAACAAGCGAAATAGGGCTTAAAACGTTAAGCGATAAAGACAGACGTCTTTATCATGTTGAGTTGACACTCGAAGCGTAACCGGACGAAACGTTGATGAAATTGTCAAATTAGTGAATAACCAAATTTTAACACCAAACGAAGGATTGATTGAGCTTGGTAAACAAAAATCAAAGTGACCCTAATATGGATCGCTATCAATCTAGCTTGAACTATGTTTTCTTGGATAAGAAAGAAGAGTATCAAAATCAAAATGGTGTAGCACGGAAAGGGGGTGAGGTAAATGGCAAAGAGAATCAAACTTAAAGGTCCGTTGATTCCTAACAACAGTCAGGAGGCTTATGACTATTGGGGGCTTGAAGCTGTTAGTGCAAAAAGCATTACAGACGCTTTACCAGAAAACGGAAGTGACATTATTTTGGAAGTCAATTCCAATGGCGGGTTGGTAACGGTTGGTAGTGAAATCTATACTGCTTTAAAGAGTTACCAAGGTGATGTAACTGCCGAAGTAACCGGAATGGCGGCTAGTGCTGCTAGCGTTGCTATTATGGGGGGCGGATAAAGTAGTGATTAGTCCAACTGCTCAAATCATGATTCATAAAGCGTTGCTGAATTGGGTGTCAGGAAATAGTGACGATTTAGAAAAGGCGGCAAACGCATTGAAAGCTAGCGATAAGGCAATCATTAATGCTTATAAAGCGAAAACGGGTCTTGATGAAGAGACGTTAATAAACCTCATGAGAAATGAGACTTATATGAGTGCAGATGACGCTGTATCGAATGGCTTCGCCGATGAAATCATGGCTTTTGATACTGTCGAAGCTGTCGCAAGTCTTTGGCAATGGTATGTTACCCCAAGCTGTCATTGATGATTTTTACGCTACCCGTAGCAAGCGTAAGTCGGAAATTCAAAACATGCTGCGAGAAATCGAAAAAGAAGAAATTTTACAAGGACTATAAAGTCCTATTTTTTATACTCAAAAGGAGAACTAATCTATGTTTGATGAAAAAATCAAAGAATTAAAAGCAACTATTGTAAGCATTACAGCTTCAATTGCTCAGAAGACTGCAGATGTAAAGGCTGCGTTAAATGCTGACGATCTTGAAAAAGCGCGCTCTATTAAGGGGGAAATTGAAATCAGCAAAGACGAATTAAAAACGCAAAAGCCGACCTCAAAATGTTTGAAGAAGCATTGAGCGCAGGCGGTGCGGAAGGCAAAGCTGGTCAAAACGTGCCAGCGGAAGAATTGACTTATCGTGATAAGGTCAATGCTTTCTTACAATCTAAGGGCGCTGTGGCACACGAAGGATTGCGTTTTGGTGAAACTCGCGATGAAGTGCTGATTCCGTTGAACGATATTGTACCAAAAACGGACGGTGTGTTGAAAACAAATACAAAACCAGTAACAAGCGAAGAACTAGTTACAACCCCACTTCGTGAAGTGAAGACCGTTGTTGACTTAAAACAATTTACAACAAACCACAAAACAAATAAAGGTTCTGGTAAATATCCAATCCTTAAGAAAGCAACATCTCGTATGCACAGCGTTGCTGAATTGGAAAAGAACCCAGCGCTTGCTAAGCCAGAATTCGAAAATATTCAATGGGAAGTACAAACTTACCGTGGTGCGATTCCAATCTCTCAAGAGTCAATTGATGACGCTGATGTAGACCTTTTGGCATTGGTTTCCGAACAAATTGGAGAAATCAAGGTAAAACACAACTAACTATGCTATTACAGAAGTTTTGAAAACTTTTGAAGCTAAGACAGTTGCAAACCTTGATGAATTGAAGGCAATCTTGAATGTATCTCTTGATCCAGCTTATCAAGTGTCGTTTGAAGCTAGCCAAAGCTTTTACAATATCCTTGACACTTTGAAAGACAAAAATGGACGTTACTTGTTGCAAGACTCCATTGTGTCACCGACCGGAAAAGTCGCACTCGGTAAAACAATCAATGTTCTTGCCGATGAAGCTCTTGGAAATGCTACTGAAGCTAAAGCCTTCGTGGGAGATTCAGCCCGCGGCGTGCTCTTTGTAGACCCGTTTAGAAATCGGTTTGCGTTGGACTGAAAATGACATCTACGGTCAATACCTACAAGCGGTTTATGCGCTTTGATGTGAAGAAGCTGATGCAAAAAGCAGGTTACTTTGTAACGTTTACGCCTGCACCCTAAGGCTGCCACTGGTAAGGTGGCGAAACCAACAAACGCTAGCACAAAGCAAAAATAATGGCTTATTTAGATAGCAAAGGCATTAGTTACAATCCAAGCATGACGAAACCAGAGCTTAGCTTTGGTAGTCTGATAGGAGGTGTCTATGGCAGTTTCTAAAGACTACTTAGATAAGGTGAAGCTCTATTGTAAAATCGATTACGACTTTGAAGATTCACTTCTAGTGAATCAATGATTGAATCGGTTATAGAAGAGATTTGCTTTGCTATAGAAGAAGATAGTACCTCTGAAAGTTTTAAAGGGAACGCAAAATTTGATTTGGCTGTTATGAAACAAGTCAAAGAAGAATATGAACATCGCGGACTGTCAGCAGATACTGAACGGTATCCGCTGGCTAACGGTGTTTTAAACATCATCCATCAATTGCGATTACGAGGTGATAGACAGTGATTACTCGCAAAAATGAATACGCGCATTACTATATTCAAAAAAATAGGCGGGCAAATGAAGACGGAGAAGTAATTGATTCATTAAAAGTTGATGTTTTGACTTGCTGGGCAGAAGTGCAACGAACTTCTGTAAAGGATTTTAAAGCAGGCGGGAAAAAACATAGGGAGAATTGGCGCAAACGGACAAAAACCTCTCGAATCTTTCAAAGATATAAAAAGTGTTTTTTGGTTCGTTACATGCCAAAAACCTCCTTTCGACAACTCTCTATGTATGTCAATTTTAATGGTTTTGAATATAAAATCACGGAGATTGAGGTTGATTATGCTTCTAAAGATATCATCATGATAAAAAGGGGAACGTGTATCATGACAAAAAGGATTAGATGAAATTTTAGGCAACCTAACCAGACTACAAGTACGTGTTCCGACAGTAGCGAAAGCTGCAGTAACAGAAGCGGCAGAAGAGTTCCGAAAGCAGCTGTCAATGAACACTCCCGAAGACAGCGGAGTGCTAGAAGAAGATACTGCGGTAAGCGGCTTTAAAGGTGCGAGAGTCATGGGATTATTTCAAAAGACATTGGTTATGGTCGAATGAGCCGGATGGCGCGCACACTTTCCGGATGCCGGGACGGTTTATCAGGCTCCACAGGACTTCAAAGAAAAAGACTATCAACCAAATGACACCTGTCGCAAAAAGAAATCTACGCTAAAAAAATAAGGGAGGGATTGAATTTATGACAATTGAAGCAACGGTTTACAAATTGCTTAGCGGTGATAAAGAATTCAATAAACTTCTGGATACAATTCGGGGGGAGAATTCGTGAAATGGATATAAGCAGGGTATTTTTTACTTATGCTATACCTGAAAACCCGGTTAATATCATTAAAAACCGAATCTAGCTCCTTTTGTTAGAATAAATCCAAATTATGAAGTTCCTGTTATTTATGCGGATGATGACAATTGCGCAACTGAATATAGAGTTACTATCAACTTTTGGTCAAACGGGTGCACAATCAGAACAAGTAGCGCATAAGATGGATGAAATATTAAAAAGAAATGGTTTTGAACGCTATACAGCAAATGAAAAACCACGATATAGAGATGGCGATATCAACTTATTAACAAATATAAGAAAATATCGCTTTTTTGATTGGAAAAAAAAAGAGAGTAAAAAATAAATGGGTAAAGTAAAATTTGGCTTACGTGATTTTGAGTATGGTATTGTTACCGCTGAAAAACAAAGTTCCCACAACTAAAAAGTTGCCGGGTATGAAATCTGCAAAACTTGAAATCACAAAACGAACTACAAACAATTATGGCAGATGATGGTCCTTATGTTGTCTTATCTGGCGGCATTACAGAAACAACGCTTGAAATCGAAGTTTTGGATTTGAATTTGCTGCTCGCAAAGATTTTTATGGTATCGAAACAACGAAAGGCGTTGAAAAATACAACAAAAAATCTTACATTCCTAACGACATCGCCTGCATGTTCCGCACAAGTACAGAAGATGGAAAAGCTATCTGGGTAGGTTTGCTAAAAGGTAAATTCACAGTTCCAGGAATGGATATGAAAACCAAAGAAGGAGCTCCAGATCCAACTCCAGACACAACGAAAGGTAATTTTGTAGCCCGTGGGATGATGAAAGCGGAGATATTTTGTATATTGGTCGCGAAGATGCCACTGATTTTGATTTCAACGAATTTAAAAAGATGGTGTTCCCTGACTGCATAACAAGGGGATAGGTTTTCTCCTTAGCTTTTCTTTGTTTTTTAGAAAAGGAGTAAATATGTTTGGAAATTAAACTAAAAAGGCGGAGTCGAAAAGAATTTAAAAAGACTTTATTAGCGTCGAGGACAATTTGTTGGCAATTGAACAAGTGCGCCAAACCGCTCTTTACGGCGATGAGAAAGATAATCAATCCAATCAAGCACCGTAAAATGAATGAAGCTTATTTGCAGATGTTTGTTGATATGTACCGCAAACAATTTACTGTTGGAAGATTTAAAACAAGCTGATATGTCTGTTTTAGATACGCTTTAATGAACTTTATTTAGAAGCTCTTGGTGGAAAAAAAAAATCGGACGAGGAATCCGAAGGTGATGAAAAAAGGAGCAATAACTCCAGAAGAAGCGAGAGAGAATTTTGTCAGGATTCAGTCGTTGCTAAGAAACGGCTATATAATTCGATATAAAAAAGCTGCAACTATCAGATTTCGAGTTAATGGTTGAAGCATTAGAAAAACAAGCGCCAGAAAGAAAAGAAGAAGTAATAGAAAACCACACTTGGATATAAAGCCTTTCCGTTTCTTTTGGCTAGAAAGGAAATTGGATGGCAAGTAATATCGAGATTTGGTTGCAACCGCAACTCTTGATATAGCCCCCTCTTTATGACGAATACAAAGAACTAAAGACCTATTTAAAAGGTTCTGGACAATTCTTTGAGAAGGTTGAGAATGTTTTAAAACAAAAGGATAAGCTAAATAAAATAGACTGCTTTATGACCAAACTGGGCAGTCTTTGGACGAATTATCAAAATTATTAGCTAGACAAAGCGATAAATACAATCAATTAAAAGCAGAAATCGGCGATGTCAACAATGCGACAGAAGCCCAAAAAGTGCGTTACTAGGTGCACGTTCTGAAATGACTGCAACGGTTCGGCCCGAGTTGTTGAATTGCAAGGAAAGTACAACGCCTTAGGGCGTGAGTTAAGTGTTTTCAATCGATTTGGAAATGCTGCAATAGACTTTGGGTAACAAAATGCAAAGTGTTAGTCGTTCTTGGGTGGTGTAGGCTCTGCACTCACTCGTGCGTAACAGTCCATAGCAGCTGGAGCAGGAGCAGTTATAAAACTGCTATCTCTTGGGAAAGTGCTTTTGCGGAGTCAAAAAAGACAAATGAAGAAGTAGTTGATTCAAACGGTAGAGTGACTTTGGTATTCTACCAAGACTTGGAAAACGGACTCCAAGCGGATTGGCTACTAAACTACCAGCAGCCAGCCACCAAAGCAAAAATGCAGCAGTAGCACTGGGCAATTAGGCATTAAGACCGAAAATGTTTAGCTTTTACAAAAGACTATGATTGACATGGGCGAATCTACGAACATGTCTGCTGAACAAGCTGCGACTTCTCTCGCACGATTGGCAAACATAACTAAACTCCCGCAAAAATCAATTTAGCAATCTTGGTTCTGCCATTGTTGATTTGGGGTAATAACTTGCTACAACAGAATCCGAAATAACAGAGATGGCTTTACGTTTGGCCGGTGTTGGTACTCAAATCCGGATTGACTCACGGTGATATTTTTTAGATTAGCAACCGCTCTGTCTTCTGTCGGTGGTGTCGAAGCTGAAATGGGTGGTGGTTCAGCAATCTCTCTCAAAGTCATGGTCAATGTATGCAGGTTGCGGCAAAGACTTGGTTTAAACCAAAATGGAAGCATTAAGTTCTAAAACTGGCATGACCAGAAGAGAATTAGAATTAATGGCTTCCAATAATTCAAAAGCGTTTTAAAACTTAGCCGATTCTATCGGCATGACAACTACCGAAAATGGGCGGCATTCTAAAAAGCTTCTAGTACCTTGAGAACTTCGGTAAACAGCCGGTATGTCTGCTCAAGAATTCAAACACGCCTTTGAAACAGACGCTATCGGGCAATTGGGAAATTATTCGGTATTGGGCGACGCAAAAACATGGTGTTCTGCTATTGAAATGCTAAACGAAAATGGGCATAAAAGAAGTAAGGCGCTTGAGAGACTGCCTTGCGTGCTGCAAATGTCAAGACTTATTTAAAAAACGCTATAGCTCGAATAAGGCTTTAATGAAAATACAGCTTTTAACAAACGAAGTTTAACAAACGCTATGAGACAACAGCGTACAAACTCAAAATCTTAAAATGAATTGACAGAGACAGCAATTAAGTTTGGTGGTCCTTGCTTGATGCAATCAGAAACGGAGTAAAAGCCGGCGAACCTTATTTTAAATGCCTTCTAAAAATGGCGGAGAATTTTACCTCCTTTAATAAAGAGCAACAACAAAAACATTATTAAGTGGGGTTGATTGCTACCGCTGCAGGACCCGCTATATCTATCTCGGTAAAGGGCGAATGTGTTGGGTCTCAAAAGGAGCTAAGTTTAGGTCTAGTGTCTAGTTGGCAGTGCATGAGCCACGGAATTTGTTAGCTGCAAAAATCTGGTGTAACTGAATTAGAAAATGCACCGCTGGCGCAACTGCTGGCACAAGACCTTAAGCGAGCATTAGGCGGATTATCTTCAATTGCTTCTCCTTTAGGATTGGCTTTAGGAAACTGCAGATTAGCAGGCGGATTGGTTTACTTGCTAATGCACAAGATAGTGCTAGGACAAAAGCGGAAAAATTTGGTACGAAGTTATCTGAGATGTAACAAGTCAACTAGAAGCCTTTTTAATAGCAAAATGTAGAAGCCAAAAATTGATGACGAATTTTGAAACAGGAGCGACTAAGTCTACTGAAAATGTAAAAAAAGCTGAATACTAGCATGCTTTGATGAAATCAAGCATGGTGCAGAAAGTTACAATAAAGAGTTAGAGAAAGTAGCTCAAAAATACGGTATCTCTCCAGATAAAATTGAAAAGCTAAAAAAGAACAATGAACAAATTGTAAAAACGCCGAAACGATGACGCAACAAATTTCCTCAGAAATTTACTTCCCGTCATAATGGCAATGTAAAACAGTTGACTGGATACCGCAGGAAACAAATCGTGAATCGAACGTAAGGCAATTAGCTGGAAGCAAGAGTACGCGTATTAAGTTGGGGCAAAGAAAAAGAAAAGCGATTCTGAGAACTTCAATGGCGATGTGGGCAAATATGACGAAAGGTCAATTAGAAGACCGATTCAAATTAAAGTT
>VOFI01001935.1_pt1 | contig 27325 bp, 34 predicted proteins | sample 5384131 | NCBI WGS metagenome assembly VOFI01 (sample SAMN12384728, study PRJNA508395) | human gut metagenome | isolation source: healthy gut H | host: Homo sapiens | reverse complement strand
CAAACTAATAAATGTGTTACTATTATGACTTCAAAACGAAAGCTTTATCGTGAAGATGAAAAACTGTTTTTTCTTCACTCTTACTACCAATCAGGTATGAGTAAGCATGCCTTTTGCCGGACACATGGCATTTGTTGCCCTGCCTTGCTAAATAGTTGGATTAAAAAGTATTCAAATTTAGCAGAAGAGCTATCTTTGCCTTCTGAACAAGAATCACCAGATATGTCCAATCGCAGCAAGGAAGCCTACAAAGATGAAAATACCCAATTAAAAAAGCGCATTAAAGAGCTGGAGAAAGCTCTGTCTTTCTCCAAGCTGGAAACAGAAGCCCGTGAGTTGATGATTACGCGTGCTGAAGAACTCTTCAACATCCCTATCAGAAAAAAATCTGGGGCCAAATCGTAACGGAACTGGTCAGTCAGCGCTACCTGAAAGTTGCGTTGGCCTGCCGTCTGTTTGGCCATTGTCGTCAAGCCTACTACCAGTCAAAGGCTGACATTGAGAGTCAGATACATAGGGAACGTCTCATGCTGGATGCTGTCCGTGATATCCGTATCGAAGATCCGGGTATAGGCTGTTACAAACTGTGGATTATGCTCACCGTGCTTTTTGGAGCCGGGTTCATGCCTGGGCGGGACAGCTTTTATGCATTGCTCCGGCAACACCGCTTGATGCTTCCTGCCCGCAAGACCCGGCATACGACGAACTCCAACCATCGCTACCACAAGTGGAAGAACCTAATCAAAGGACTGACCTTGACTTCAGCCAACCAGTTGTGGGTCAGCGACATTACTTATATACCACTTGCCAATGGTGAAGTCTGTTATCTGCATCTGATTACGGATGCCTACTCCCATAAGATAGTGGGATGGGTGCTTGCCGACACCTTACGGGTATCGGCAACCATCAATGCATTGCAACAGGCTATAGAGCAGGCTGTTGAAATGACAGGAGATGAAAATCTTACGGGCCTGATACACATATGAGTATCGGGTATAAAATACCTGCTGTGGCGCATCTGGAGAAGGGAATACAGAAGAAAATGTGGAAGAAGAAAAAATATCCTTCCACAAGTAGCAATAAAAAGAAGGATGCAATATCTTTGCAAAGCCGGACAGCAAGTCCGGGCGAAGGCGCAGGACAGCGCACCTGACAAAGACAGAATGCCTCTTTTAGGGGCACCCAGTCTTGCCGGACAAGCAAGCACGGGCTCTGCAAATGCAGCAGGATGACTGTCAACAGAATCAGGACAACTCACTTTGCTGTGTCTACTATATCAGCAGGGCTTGGGAAGAAGTGACTACTGAACCAGTACAACATTCCAAGAACCGTCTACTGATATCGGTTATGGCGCGTTGCAGCAGGGCTTCGCGCAGGATGCTGCGCACGTCGGCGGTAGTCTGGTCGATGCCGCCGCGGCTGATGCGTACTTTGTCTATGACGCGGGATGCCTGGTTGAGCAGGAGTACCCAGAACTCCTCTACGGTGAGGTCGCACAGGAGCGGATGAAAGATTCCGTAGATGTCATCGGACGAGTGTATCACGACCCGTTCCGAACGCTCTTGCCGGTTTCTGCGTTTGCCCAGTTCGAGGGCTGCCATGATGGTGACGCTCTTGGCTGGCCCGATGCCTTTGAAGCGGGAGAAATCGTGGACTTCCCATTTGCCCAGCCGGTTCAGGTCGTTGTTGCAGCAGGCAAGTGTCCGTTGCATCAGTGCCACGGCGCTTTCTTCAGTGTTTCCCGAGCCGATAAGGATTGCCAGCAATTCGGCGTCGCTGAGGGCTTCCGCTCCTTTCAGCATCATTTTTTCCCGTGGCCGGTCTTCTGCCGCCCACCGGTTGATTGTCAGTTTTTTCATCTTTTTTTCATTACCGGTTGCCGGCACTTGTAGCCTGTTATTTATAGAAATTCTTCTTGAATGCCTCAAACTCATCCTTGCCACATATGCAACGGTTCCACCAGGCACGCCAGAAACCAGTTCCGTATCCAATGAGCTGGATGAAGGCGGCGGCAATGGAATAGACGCCGATGCGCAGGCTCTTGTTCCGTAGCGTGGAGTCCGTGCATACAAGCAGTGCGTACAATGCAATCGGCAGCAGGCTGTACGGGCAGAAAGGCGCTCCCGCCAACAGCAGCACGGCTACGCCCAGTGTAAATGCTGCCGGCAGCAGATGCACGAGTTTTTTAGGGATTCGGGATATTTTTTGTAGAGGTTGATGCGGGCAATGCCGGAGTTGTGCACTTGCTTGAAGAATTTCTTCAAGAGTCGATGTCCTCCCCGAAGCGCATCCGCGAGAATCCGCCCAGGGCTTGGTACACTTCCTGCCGCACACCCATGTTGAAGCTGCGCGGATAGAACTTGTCCATCTTCTTCTTCTCCCCCACGGATACCGCCGGTGGTGAAGAAGGAGGTCATGGAGTAGTTGATGGCTTTCTGTATATCGGTAAAGGAGACGTGCGCACGGTCCGGTCCGCCGAATGCATCGGCGGGGGCTTTTTGCAGTTCCTCTTCCACTGCTGCAAAATAGCCTTCGGGAAGGATGCAGTCGGAATCCAGTATAATCAGGTATTCTCCCCGGCTGCGTTCGGCGCCGTAATTGCGCGTTTGTCCGGGACCGGAGTTGGGCTTGGCGTAGTAACGGATGTCCAGAATGTTCTGATAGCGCTCTGCAACGTCCTTGCAGGGAATCGAAGAACCGTCCTCTACGATAATGACTTCGAAATCCTTGAAGCTCTGTCGCGTGAGGCTTTGCAAAAGCTCGTCCGCTTCGTCGGGGCGGTTGTATACGGGAATGATAACGGAATATCGCATGTCTCTGTCTCTTTTTATCGGGTTACGGGAGTTGATGTTGCAAAGATACGTTTTTATTTGGTGACAGACGGTTATTTTGCCGTGTATTCGGACTGTTATTTTCGGTTCATTCTCTTTCTACAAAGTTTAAAGTGAAAATCATCTGTTACGTTATCACGCTATAGGGGTATACCTTTGATTACAAGTGTGTTGTGCCGTGATAGATAGGCACGGAAGATGAAATTGTTTACAAATATCTATCACGGCCCGTATGTCTTTAAGAGTGGACTAAGCCGTATGTGTATTTATATTTGATAGAATGGGCAATGTGTTGGTTCTCAGTGTAAAACATTTGGACTTATGGGGGAACTAATTGTTTTAGCAGGAGAAACTATTGGTTTGCCCTTTAAAACTTTAGTTCCATGTAGTCAATTATTTCCCTGCTTCCGTATGGCTTCCAGCGTCATGCTCTCCTGTAATTTCCCCGTTTGTTGTATCTTTCTTCCTTTACGATACCTACGCCTTTGGCATACCAGCTCATGCTGTATTCTTTTTCGGAGAAAAGCATGAATTTGGCTTTGGATTCTGTATAGATTTTAATGCAGTCGAAGTCTCCTGCCGGAGTATGCACTCTCTCCTTTCCCTTGTATTTCCCTTCGAGGGAAGCTTTCATTCTCATAGGTCCTATTTTTTGCGTATACTTGCAGGGAGGAAGTTCTTCGTCCATGCCAGCATTTTCTTTGATAGGGATGCTTATGCGTCCTTCGGCATGCATGTATTTGCTGTACTCGTCATACTCCTTTTTCGGCTCTGGAACGGTCTTTTTGAGGGTACTTGGAAAGGTAGTCCAGTTTTGCCTCTGTATTCTCTACCTCTGCATCCAGTGCGATGAATTCTGTGATGCCGGTCTTTTTGCGGTATATGAATGTTTCCCGGTTCGTACCGTCTATAATCTGAGTCGGGCTGTAGCTGTCGCCATACTACCGTAAGTCTACTACAATGCGTTCGTTCTCGTGAATGACGTCTCTTTACTAAGGCTGAATCTTTCAGGGTTTTCTCTTGTTTCTTGTCGATAGTGGTGTAATGAAGTACTTTTCCTATCTCTGTACAGCAATATTGGGCACTGATAGGAATAAAATTAAATAAAATAAAAATAAAAAAACAGGCCTTCTTTCATGGTGTTTTTAAATAATTTTTTATATCTTAGGCAAATATAATTAAAAATAATCAATTATGAAAAACTTGTTAGTGAAAATCCTGTTTGTTGTTGTAGGACTTGTAATCGGTTCTTGTTCGCAAAGTGAAATAGAGGAGCAAGTCTTAAAGCCAAGTGTTGAACAAGTTCAAATGGAAGAACTAATTCAATATGTGGAAGATATAAAACCTTATGTGCCTGCTCCGCTTGATGTGCACACTCGTGGCTTTTGGAGTTCTTTTAGAAGCTGGTTTAAAAATATAGGAAAAGCTGATGCCGGTGGCTATAGATGGGGACGTGATAATGGAATGAATTTTTGGAGAGGACTTCGTGTTTCTTTAACAACATCTTTGGTAACGGCAATAAATGGGGGGATGCTCGAACTGCCTGGAAGATAAATGATGAATGGAAAGTGTATTCTAACTCTTCAAGACAACATAAAGAGTTGGGTAATAGTCATAATAGGGCTATCTATGAACTTTGTCGGGAGAATCCAACTCTTAGATATGGCAGTAATATCAGTGATTCTGCTTTGTCATCGATGATTGAAACGAAACTTAAGCAGATGGGGTATAGTGATGTTGGTATATCTTCTTTAGACTGGGAAATATAATAATTCTTATAAGAAATTTGAAAAAATGCACTTAACACGTCTTCAGATTTGAATAATGTTTTTATTGCAGGAATTTCAAAGCTCACCAACTTTGGACTATCAGTTTTGGATGAATATTTAGATTCTGTTCTTTTGTTGGAAGATAGAGAAGAAATGATTACTTTTACGGAAAAATATATACAAAAAATAGACTCTTTACCAGGGTGAAAAAAGAGTTGTTAAAGGGAATGGTTTCGATTGCATTGTGCAGTATAAACCTTTGGGTTCCTATTTAATAAACATTTCTTTTGAGAAAAAGCCGTCTGAATGAGTGCTCAGTCAGGCGGCTTTTTAATATTTTTAAGAGAAATGATTCCTCTTATGCTTTTACGCGGCTTACGTAAGAACCGTCGCGAGTGTCAATTTCGATAGTCTCGCCTTCGTTGATGAACAACGGTACACGTACGGTTGCGCCGGATTCTACGGTTGCAGGTTTCAGCGTGTTGGTAGCCGTATCGCCTTTCAGACCCGGTTCGGTGTAAGTAATCTTCATCTGAACCTTCACGGGTACGTCAGCATACAGCACGGTTTCGGTAGAAGCATCGGACACAACGTCTACAACCATTCCTTCGAGCAGGAAGTCCACACCGTTAATCAGGTCGTGGGCGATGGGAATCTGGTCGAAAGTTTCCTGGTTCATAAACTGGTAGTTGTCACCGTCGTGATAGAGATATTGGTGCGGACGGCGTTCTACGCGTACGTCTTCCAGCTTTTCACCGATGTTGAAGCGGCGTTCCAGCACATAGCCGTTGACTACATCTTTCAGCTTGGTACGCATGAAAGTATTACCTTTTTCCCGGCTTCACATGCAGGAAGTCGATGCAGAAATAAAGCTTGCCGTCCATGCGGATGCAAGTTCCGATTTTAATGTCTTGGGCATTAATCATACTTTATAGTCTTTATTATTGTTATTTATTAAGATGTTTCGCTCAATTTGCGAGTGCAAAAGTAATGGAAATCGGTAAAAAACACAAAAGTTTTGAGATAAAAGAGTTATCTCTTGGTTATTTTTTAAAAAAGTCTCTATTTTTGCAGCCCGATTACGTAGAATAACATAAAACAAGATACAGTAATGAAAACATTTCAACCTTCTAACAGAAAGAGAAAAAAACAAACACGGATCCGTGAGAGAATGGCTACAGCTAATGGTCGTAGAGTATTAGCCGCACGTCGTGCCAAAGGCAGAAAGAAACTGACTGTTTCTGACGAATACAACGGAGTGAAGGCATAATCATTCCTTTTAATAGAGATAAGAGGGCCGCAAAGGACTGGTAACAGTGTTTTGCGGCTTTTCTTTGTGAAACTTTCAAGAAAACATCATTGCAATGCGCCTAAATTGCATTATCTTTGCATCAAAAGCGAAGATAGACTGCACCCCCGGCATAAAAATGAACAGGTTCAAATTTTATTTCACTCTCGGTTTGCATTATCTTTGCATCAAATTGTAGTGATTATGACTATAAAATTTTTCTTTTCCGGCAGAACAAATACTACGGATAAACATCCTGGCAATGATTGCCGTGGTAGTGTTGTTGATGTTCGGAACATTAAAAAAATCGATATATATATACTCTATGAGGCTGTGGTAGTGCCCGTGTGAAGGCATGACGGTGGCGGAAGCCGGAGCGGTGTTTGACAGCCGGGGACTGGCTTGCTCATCGTTTCCGACTCTACATATGTCAGGAAAACCACCGGCTGCATCCTGGACTATAATCCGGCTGCCGGGCAGAAGGTGAAAGAGGGACGTATCATTTATCTGACAATCAATGCCATTAATATACCTTTGCAAGTCGTTCCCGATGTGGCGACAACAGTTCCACTGCGTCAGGCGGAAGCGCGTATCCTGGCTTCGGGCTTCAAGTTGAATGACATCCAATATGTGCCCGGCGAAAAGGATTGGGTGTACGGCGTGAAAGTACCGTGAGCGTATGCTCGCTATCGGTGATAAAGTGCCTATGGGTGCAACGCTGACTTTAATGGTAGGCGATGGTAACAGGGAAGTGCTGGAAGGCGATTCTTTGTCTGCGGACGAAAGCATGGGGAACTCGGACGAAGCCGTTTCCGAAGGTTCTGCTGCCGATGAATCCTGGTTTTGATGTTAAAGGTGTGCGAGAGTGAAAGTGTCTTTAATCCGTAAAAAGGACAAACGATGATCGAAGAGTTACCGGACGACATAGAGAATGATGTACTGGACGATATAGAACCTGTAGGTGACGAGTCGCAGCTTTACGAGCACTTCCGCGTAGTAGTGGACAAGGGGCAGGAGATGGTGCGTGTGGACAAGTATCTGTTCGACCGCCTGACCAATGCCTCGCGCAACCGTATACAGAAAGCTGCCGATGCCGGATTTGTGATGGCGAACGGCAAACCGGTGAAGAGCAGTTACAAGGTGAAGCCTCTGGATGTGATAACGGTGATGATGGACCGTCCCCGCTATGAGAACGAGGTTATTCCCGAAGATATTCCCCTGGATATAGTGTATGAGGACAAGTACCTGATGGTAGTCAACAAACCGGCAGGGCTGGTGGTGCACCCCGGACACGGGAACTACCGCGGCACGCTTGTCAATGCCATTGCCTGGCACATGAAAGATATTCCCGATTATGATGCCAACGACCCGCATGTGGGGCTTGTGCACCGTATCGACAAAGATACATCCGGCCTGCTGGTAATTGCCAAGACACCGGATGCCAAGACCAATCTCGGTCTTCAGTTCTTCAACAAGACCACCAAACGCCGTTACCGCGCCCTTGTCTGGGGAAATGTGGAACAGGACGAAGGCACAATCGTCGGTAACGTAGGCCGTAATCCCAAAGACCGTATGCAGATGACCGTCCTTCCGGACGACCAGGGCAAGCATGCCGTTACCCACTACCGTGTGCTGGAGCGCCTGGGGTATGTGACACTCGTGGAGTGTGTGCTCGAAACGGGCCGTACCCACCAGATCCGTGTACACATGAAACACATCGGGCATATTCTCTTTAACGATGAACGCTACGGCGGTCATGAGATTCTGAAAGGAACTCATTTTGCCAAATACAAACAGTTTGTAAACAATTGCTTCGATATTTGTCCGCGGCAGGCGTTGCACGCCATGACGCTGGGGTTTGTGCATCCCGTTACCGGAGAAGAAATGTACTTTACCTCGGAGCTGCCGGACGACATGAACCGGCTGCTCGATAAGTGGAGAGGCTATATTAGTAATAGAGAATTAGAATGAAACGCACAATCGCTATTGTATGCGGAGGAGACACTTCCGAATTTGAGGTCTCCTTACGCAGTGCACAAGGAATCTACTCCTTCATCGACAAGGAGAGATACACATTATATATTGTGGAGATGCGCGGGACCGACTGGCACGTGCAGCTCCCCGACGAAACGAAGACTCCGGTAGACCGCAACGACTTCAGCTTCCGGCTGGACGGTGCGAAGGTAGTGTTCGACTTCGCCTATATCACTATCCACGGTACTCCGGGAGAAGACGGACGCCTGCAGGGGTATTTCGATATGCTTCACATCCCTTATTCCTGTTGCGGGGTACTTGCCGCCGCACTGACGTATGACAAGTTTGCCTGCAACCAGTATCTGAAGGCGTTCGGCGTGCGCATTGCCGATTCCTTGCTGCTTCGTCAGGGACAGTCGGTTTCCGATGAAGATGTAATCGGGAAGATAGGCTTGCCTTGTTTTATCAAACCCAGCCTGGGCGGTTCCAGCTTCGGTGTGACGAAAGTGAATGTGAAGGAGCAGATACAACCCGCCATTGCAAAGGCTTTTGCTGAAGCCAAAGAAGTTTTGGTAGAGGCTTTTATGGACGGTATGGAGATTACCTGCGGCTGCTACAAAACCAAAGAGAAGTCGGTGGTATTTCCTATTACGGAGGTGGTGTCGCATAACGAGTATTTTGACTATAAAGCCAAATATAACGGTGAGTCGGACGAGATAACTCCGGCGCGCATCCCCGATGAACTGCGCGACCGCGTACAGAAACTCACTTCCGCCATTTACGACATTCTCGGTGCTTCCGGAATTATCCGCGTCGACTATATCATTACCGAAGGAGAAAAGATAAATCTGCTGGAAGTGAACACTACTCCGGGTATGACTGCCACCAGTTTTATCCCGCAGCAGGTGCGCGCGGCGAACCTGGATATTAAAGATGTGATGACAGATATAATAGAAAACCAATTTTAGATATTAACTATTAGGTATCAACCGGCTATCAGATGCCCGCTTGTTAGTCTTGAAACCAAATACTTATTGTTTAAAATTTAAAATTGCATATCATGGAATTTGAAGAAATCCGCCCTTATCATGACGAAGAATTACCTCAGGTTTTTGAGGAATTGATTGCTGACCCGGCGTTCCAACAAGTGGCTTGCGCCGTTATGCCGGGTGTCCCTTTTGAAGCTATCGCGCAAAAGATGCGTGCAAGCAAGACCAAGCAGGAGTTTCAGGAAAATCTTTGCTACGGCATCTTGCATAAATTGGCCAAAGATACTACAGACGGACTGATATTGGAGAGCATGGCTGTGCTGAACAAACAGTCGGCCTATACCTATGTCTCCAATCATCGGGATATTATTCTCGACTCCGGTTTCTTGTCTGTTCTCCTGGTGGAGCAGGGACTGGACACTGTGGAAATCGCTATCGGTGACAATCTGCTGATTTATCCCTGGATCAAGAAACTGGTGCGTATCAACAAATGTTTCACCGTACAGCGCGCGCTGACCATGCGCCAGATGCTGGAATCGTCCATACGGATGTCTCGCTATATGCACTACACCATTGCGGAGAAAAAACAGTCTATCTGGATTGCCCAGCGCGAAGGGCGTGCAAAAGATTCCAATGACGTTACGCAGGACAGCGTTCTGAAGATGCTGGCAATGGGGGGCGACGGAGACATTATCACCAATCTTCAGGAATTGAATATCGTTCCGCTCTCCATTTCGTACGAATACGACCTTGCGACTATCTGAAAGCGCAGGAGTTCCAACTGAAACGCGACATACCCGACTATAAGAAAACCACGGATGATGACTTGCTGAACATGCAGACCGGACTTTTGGGATATAAGGGCCGCGTCTGTTTCCGTATGGCATCCTGTATCAATGAGGATTTGGGCGAACTGGAGCGGACATTGCCGAAACCGGAGCTGTTCGTAGCCATATCTGCTTTGATTGACAAGCGTATCCATGCCAACTACCGTATTTTTGCCACCAATTACGTGGCTCACGATTTGCTGTATAAGGAAGAACGCTTCGTAGAGCATTATACCGCAGAGGATAAGAAGCGTTTTATAAGTTATATCGACGGACAGTTGGAACGTATTACCCTTCCCAATAAGGATGTGGACTTCCTGCGTGAGAAGCTGCTGCTGATGTATGCCAATCCGCTGACGAATTATCTGGCTGCAACCAAATGATGTTTTTGCCGTGTGCCGGAGTGGAATTGTAACAGTTTGCGTGGTAAGTAAGAAAAAAACATTGCTGTAGTCTGCTTGTCGTTCTGCTGTCGTGTCTGCTGGCATCGTGCGGGGACGATGATTACCGCTATCCTTCCGTGAAGCAGGATTTCCTGACTGCATTTTCCGGAATGGACGGGCGGCTGGAATCGGTGCTGACCGATGAAGGTGAGCGGCTTCGGATTGTTGAAGGCGCATCGGGGCTGCGTGTAAGTGCGGACACGGCCGTTCGCATCGTTGCCAATTACGAGACATTGGCAATCGGGGACGACGATGTTGCGGGCGCAAAGTTGTATGCTTTGCTGCAAACGGTTTCTCCCGTGCCACTGGCTGCCGCGGAGTTTGAGGAGGGCGTGAAAACAGAACCTTCGGAGATACAGAGTATCTGGCGGGGGTATGATTATCTGAATATTATAGTAAAGGTAAAACAGCAGGGCAAGCATTTTTTCCATTTTGTGGAGGATGAGGCTGTTGTGGATGAAAACAGCGGACGTGTCAAGGTGCGGTTGACTTTGTATCACGAGGTAAGCAGCAGTGTGCAGGATTATGGCAAGCGTGCTTATCTGTCCGTCCCTTTAAAGCAATATATGACTGAAGGCGTGCGGGGGGTGGATGTCCGGTTTAGGATTTATACTTATTCCGGCTGTTTTAAGACTTATGTTTTGGACGAAGCGGGGCTTCGTGTAGAGGAAGGCTTGATTTTATACATTATATATATAGATAAGAAAGTGTATCAAAGTGGGGCGGGATTTATATGCCGGTCTTTGATACACTTTCTTGTCTGTATTCAGATGCTGTTGTGATGAACGCTGTCGGCAATTGTCACTTCAATGCCCATTTCCTCCAGGCGTAAAGCGGTGGAAGGCGGGATGCGTGAGTCGGTAATGATGTGGTCTACATCTTCCATATCGGCAATCTTGCTGAAGCCTCTCCGTCCGAACTTGGAGGAATCCGCAAGCACTATCGTTTTCTGGGCAGTCTGCATCATTACGCGGTTGAGGCTCGCTTCCATCATATTGGTAGTGGTGATGCCGAAGTCGAGGTCGATGCCGTCTACGCCGATAAACAGCTTGCTGCACGAAAAGTCTGCCAATATGTTTTCTGCATATTTCCCTACCACGGACAGACTGCTGTGCCGCAATATGCCGCCGAGTTGAATAATATAGATGTTCTTTTCGCTTGCCAGGATATTCGATACTTCCATGGAAGCGGTAATAACGGTCAGTTCATCTGCCGGAACGATGCTGCGGGCAAGTGCGTGCATGGTTGTTCCCGATGCTATCAATATGGAATCTTTGGGAGTGATGAGGCTGGCGGCTTTCATTCCAATCAGTCTCTTTTCTTCGACATACAGCTTTTCTTTCTCACTGACGTTCCGGTTGTCGATGTAAGGGTCTATCAAAATAGCCTTTCCGTGGTTTCGGTACAGTTTCTTTTTCTCTTTCGAGGTCTGTTAAATCCTTACGTATCGTAACTGACGAAACATTGAGGTGTGTGGCTAAATCTGTTACCAAAATAGAATTATGCTGTATCAACAACTCCAGTATGATAGATTGTCTCTCTTCTTTTTTTTTGTCATAATAGGCTTTAAATAGTATTCAATGCGCTAATATAGGCTGAAAAAAAAAAAAAAAAAACAGTATAAAGAAAACTCAGAATGCTAAGAAATGATAAAAATGTTTGTCCGATAATATTCCCTTTGAAACGTAAAGTATAATCTATGCTTACAGGTATTTAAACTGCTTCACCTGAAGATTTTTTTCTGTTATTCAGTGAAAAAACGCAAAAAAGTTTCGTAGTTATAAAAATAGCTTTTATATTTGTTGCGCAAATGAAACCTTGTTTGTTTTGATAAAGAGTAGCGGTGCTGTTATACTAATCTTGAAAATCAAACTGCGTTAACTAATATTATAAGAGACATGATGCCACTTAATAGGAGATTAACGAATTTGACGTCATCATTGTTGGCGGAGGCGCAACCGAGCAGGTAATGGCAAGAGATTGCGCTTTGCGCGGAATGCGCGTTTTTTGTTGAACGCTTTGATTTTGCTGCCGGCGCGGACGAAACCACGGTTTGCTTCACAGCGGCGCCTGTTATGCAGTGACCGATAGAGAATCGGCAGCCAATGTATTAAAGAGAATATGATTCTCCGGAAGATAGCACGCCATTGCGTAGAGGAAAACGGAGGTTTGTTTATCTCGGAAGACGACCTTTCATATCAAAAACTTATTTGTAGAATCGTGCCGGGCAGCGGGTATCGATGCACAGGTAATCAATCCTGCAGAGGCGAGGTTGATAGAACCTTCGGTGAATCCTGCGATAATAGGTGCAGTGAAAGTGCCCGACGGTTCGATAGACCCTTTCAGGCTGACGCTGGCAAATGTCATCGACGCCAAGGCTCACGGTGCGAAAGCTGTTGGTGTATCACGAAGTGACCGCATTGATTCAAGAGCAGGGAAGAGTTGTAGGAGTCACGGTACTTAATCATAAAACAAAAAACCGAACATAATTATTACGCACCTCTGACTATAAACGCGGGTGGCATTTGGGGGATATGGCATTGCTGCAAAAGCAGGCATAAGTGGGTGGACATGTTCCTGGCAAAAGGCTCGTTATTGATTTTGGGCATCGAATCAATAATGTGTAACCGTTGTCGTAAACCGGCCAATGCAGGAGGGCGAGAAATTGGCTCCTGCTCGGCGCTAAACCCGTATTTTTGCGTGCATACGCCGGCGTTCGCCCGCTGGTGGCTGCCGATGATGACCCTTCCGGGCGTGATATCAGCCGCGGCATCGTGTTGTTGGATCACGAAGTGCGCGGGTGTTCCCGGGTTTCATCGCTACCGGCGGAAAACTGATGACATAAGGCTGATGGCGGAGTGGGCCACAGACCGTTTGTAAGAAGCTTGGCATCGACGAAGCCTTGCATTACAATGAACGAACCCCTTCCCGGTTTACGCATGGAAGAAGGACCGTTCGGGGGGCAAGCAGGTGGTGGCGGAACAACAAAACGTTCTTCGGTAGGCCGTCACGGTGAAATGGCTGCCAGGATTGCATCGGAAAAGCAAGTACGATAACAGCCTGGTTTGCGAATGTGAGGATGTGACCGTAGGTGAAGTGAACTATGCCGTGAACGAACTGATGTGCACAACCTGATAGACCTGCGCCGCCGCACACGTGTCGGCATGGGTACGTGTCAGGGGGAACTCTGTGCCTGTGCGGCGGATTGCTGGGCGAGGGCGCATAATTGCTCCCAAAAGGCGAAAGAGGATTTGGCTTCGTTCCTGAACGAACGCTGGAAAAAATTGTATCCTGTGGCATGGGGCGAGGCGCTGCGCGAAAGCGATACCCAGTGGATATATGGTGGAGTTTGTGGAATGGAATAAAATGAATAAAGATGAAATTTGATACTTTAATAGTAGGTGGGGGGCTTGCCGGTCTGACGTGTGGCATCCGTTTGCAGAAGAATGGCGTGAAGTGTGCTATCATTTCCACCGGACAAAGTGCGTTGCATTTTTCTTCCGGTTCATTCGATTTGCTCAACGAACTGGCCGACGGGACAAAGGTGGATAATCCGCTTGCGGCTGCCGGCAGGGTTGGCGCAAATCACCCCTACGCCAAGCTGGACGGTAAGTTTGCATATTATGTCCGTCCGTGAGGCGAAACAGTTGTTCCTTGATTGCGGTATTGAAGTGAACGGTGATGCGGAACGTAATCATTTGCGTATAACCTCGATGGGTACGTTGAAGCCGACGTGGCTGACGTTCTCCGACTTCACGCAACTTTCATCGCCCCATGATATAGCAGGCAAAAGAAAGTGCTGGTGGTCAATATAGCCGGATTTCTTGACTTCAATACGATTTGTAGCCGAATTGAAGTTTTGAGAAGTGCGGTGCTGAATGTCGTATATCTTCTATCAATCTTCCCGAACTGGAAAGGTTGCGGATTAGCCCGACGGAAATGCGTTCCACCCAATATTGCCAGGGTTACGGGGAATGACAAAACGGCGAGACTTTAATCAGGGAGTTGGCCGGAAGGTATCCGGCTTCGACAGCGTTGCTGCGGCTATGTATTCGGACTGTCGTCTGCCACGCGGTAAGAAAGCTGAAAGAAGCGTTGGACCAAAGGCAATAGAGTGCAGGCGGTATATTCCGTTAATCATGGAGATATCTCGTTTGTGGCGGAAAACTTCGTGCTTGCTTCCGGCAGCTATTTCAGCAATGGACTGGTGGCGCGGCCGGACAGTGTTACCTGTCCGGTTAGCAGTGATGTGGATTTTACGGCGGGCCGCATTGTTGGTATGACAAATCGTTCTTCAACAAACAGAATTATATATCGCTCGGTGTGGCCACCGACGACAAGTCGGTGGATAAAGACTAAGGGTGAAGTACAGCAGAACCTGTTTGCCCGGTCGAAGCAGGCCGGTCCGGATGAGAGCGTCTTCTAAGCGAAGAGGCGAATACTTTGATGAGGCAGATTTGATATTAATCTAACTGTAAACGCTGTATGCTTGCCCGTCTGATGTGAAGATTGGCGACAGCCTCAGTTAGCGCGCGTATTAATCCAAATGCAGCAAAAAAGAAACCGGCATTGCGCGATGATATTATGCTGGCAAATACAGTTTTAGCCCAGGAACCATGGCATCTGCCTTTATATTAATGAATACCGGTATTTAAACCGGTGAAAATGGTAATAAGGACGGAGTCCCTGAAGATAGACAAAATAAATGTTAATTGATGGTCTTCCCAGACATTTCGAGGAGCTGGGTTCAAAAGAATGCGATGGCTTCGCAGGATAATTACAAAAAAAGAAGAGGAAAGCATGTAAGTTTTTTTCACGGCTGTTATAATATCAACGCTATAATTTCCCTCAGTTGGGCAAAGAGATATGGTAAGCGTGCTTAATGCAATAGGCTATGGAGTGCATTTGCTTGAAAAGGAGAATTGCTGCGGGTGGCCTTTGATTTCCAACGGCAGTCAAATCAGGCACGTAAGCAGGCTGAGGCAAATCTCCGTTCAGTCCGTAAGTCGGTCTTTGAGGATAAGCGCCCGGTCATCAGACTTCATCGACTTGTATTTCACGATGCGCGACGAATACCCGCAGCATCTGCTTGGCATTGACGAAATGCGGACGTACGCGACAGCATAGAACTAATACGGTTCATATTCCGTCTGCTCGAAGGAAACGTAAAACTGAAATTCCGTGATGACGAAGATGAAGATTGCCTCATCATACTCCTTTGCCACATGGAAAAAGCCGGTTGGGCGTACTATTCCATCGCTTTGTTGCGCAGTATTCCCAATATAAACCTACTGTGCTCAATTCCCAATGTTGCGGGAATTCAGGTACATACGGTTTTAAAAAGGAGAATTACGAAACATCGCAGGAATCGGCGCTTCGCTGTTCCGGCAGATAGAAGAAGTGGCTGCCGACTTTGTCGCTACCGATTGCGAAACTTTGCAAAATGGCAGATTGAAATGTCGACTCCGGCAAAGGTGAAGCATCCCATTTCGATAATGTGGCGAAGCGCTCGACCTGGAAGCAACCCGTAAATTAAACGGTGATAAATAATATTGATTCTTAAAATCGTAGTGCCGCGTGGAATTTTAGCACCCCACCTGCTCATGTTGCGGAATTACCGGCAGAGAAGATTGATTCGGCGTATAAGAGTTACCGTTGGCAAAGTCTTCCTGGGTATATTTATCGAGCCACGCGGTTTTATATCGTGCGCAAGAACTTCGATGGCCATTCCGGAATTTGCCCAGTTTGGTTTTGAAGTGGCGAGCTGGAGTATCGTTCTCTCTCTATGAATGCCGTAGCTTATGCTTTGTCCAAGTTTCTGATGGGAAGCGTGTCCGACCGCAGTAACGGCACGTGTATTTCTTCCGTTAGGATTGGTTTTGGCTGCCGTGTTCATGATGTTTATAGATTGCGCGGCATTGTTCTTCGGTCCTGGCATTGAAATCACTGCACATTATCGTAATGGCTGTTTTAAACTTCCTCCTGGTAGGTTGGTTCAACGGTATGGGATGGCCTCCTTGCGGCCGTGTCATGACCCACTGGTTTCGGTGACCGAACGCGAAACGATGATGTCCATTGGAATTGTGCCCATAACGGGCGGTGCATTGGTCGGCGATGGCAGTTTACGGTGCGTTGTGTTCGGTTCTTGGTTCTATGGTGCCGACGCATCCCGTTACTTCCTCATCGGTACGTATGTATTCCCGGCAGCGGTGGCTATTCTTAGCGTTGGTGGTATTGCCTGATTCGGGCGATACCCTCAGTCTTGCGGGCTTCCCACTATTGAGAAATACCGTAACGACTATCCTAAAAAACTATAGCGAGAAGCGGGAAGAACGTAGCCGAAATGGCAGGCTGGGATTGGACGTTCATACTGCTGATAATAGCCTGCGCCCTATCCATTGTTTTCACATCATTCACATACGAAGAAGAAAAAGCTGCAAGAAAGTAACAATACAGTACTACAAAATAAGAAAATAAAAATGAAAGAATTGAATTCCACCCCAAGTAAAAGAGATAAGAAAACATTTCTTATTCATCAATTTCTATTTATAATTCTGTTAGCGACCAGTTACCCTACATCTGTTTTTTCATTTTGCAAACTTATCGTAAAATAGCAGGTTGGTCGGATGAGGTCAACAATAGAATTGAAAGTTTTTTGAATACAACACTTACAATGAATAACCGTAAAGTAGCAGTATTCGATGGTGACGGAACAGTTATCGGGCAGGTTCCCTATTATCTTGCAGATGAAGCCTTGTATCGTTATGCCGATAAAAACTACAAGGATAGAAACGATCCGCAAGCAAAAAGCAAAATTGCTATACTGAACCGTATGGTAAAAGACGGTAATAACGTAGGCAAAGCCTATGTAGAAGACCGCGTTCATTTTTTGGCAGGTATGACTCCTGCTGAAATCATGGATATGGGTTATGAATGCTACCTTGATTCATACCAAGGAAAATTCTATCCCGAAATGAAACAACTGATTGCTAATCTGAAAGAATACGGTTTTGAAGTATGGATACTTACTGCATCTCCGGAATTCCTCTATCAGAAATTCCTTGCTGAAGAGTTAGGGTTGCCCGATACACAAATTCTCGGAGTCAAATCTGTTGTAGCTAACGGAAGATTGACAGATGAGATAATTATGCCTATTCCACAAGATGACGGCAAAGCGAATGTAATTCCCACATTTATTAAGGCACGGCCGCTTATAGTCGGCGGGAATAGCCGTGGAGACATGGACATGCTGAACCAATCGTGCGGATTGAAAATTGTTGTAAATCCGGATGACACGACCATACGAGGAAAAGAAGATGGCCCGATGAACGGATACAGTCAAGCAATATTGGGAAAAGAGGGAGCGGTCATCGTGAAATGTAACGACGTTCCAAATCCTGAAATAAAATTTCATACAGAAAGTTGGAAAATCAGAACAAACAAATCAAATCCTCAATAAGAGGGACATTATTCACATTAAATCTATTACGACATGAAACAGAAAATCATCAGTGCGCTCTTTTTGAGCGGTACCATGCTGGTATCAAATTTCGCATTTGCAGAGTCAGTTCCGGAAACTGCAACGACAACAACAGTGACTGAATCAGTAGCCGCAGCTACCGAAGAGTCTGAACCTACAAAATGGGAAAAAGTTTTGGAAAAACTGCCTAAGCTCTGGCTATCTTCAAACCGGCTGGAACTACAACTCAGTAGGTGACGGATCATCATCATTCCAAGCAAAACGTCTCCGTTTGATTATGGATGGAAATGTAGTTAAAAACGTGTCTTTCCGTTTACAAATTGAGGCTTTTAACGGCATTGCGGGTTCTACCAATGGAAATGGACAGAAGAACTTACAAGTAATGGATGCTTTTGTCACTGCTAAAATTTCAAAAGCATTCCAAGTACGTGTCGGCCAGTACTATCTGCCACTCGGTTATGAGAATTACGATCTCTCCCCTTCAACATTGGAAACTGTCGACTTCTCAAACATCTGCTATCGCATGGTTTGCCGCAATGCTATAGGTTATGACTTTGTAGATTATGGACGTGACCTTGGTATAATGGCATTCGGCGACTTGTTTACAGACGAAGCAAGAGGATTCAGCCGTTTAAGTTATAACCTGTCATTATCCAACGGACATCTGCCTATGAAAGACGATAACAATAAGTCTAAAGACATCGTAGCTGCTCTGACTTTCCGTCCTACAAAATTCTTCAATATAAAAGCTTCCTACAATTGGGGAGAATACAAAGGAACAGTCAATGATGAATCATTTAATTACCAACCTATGAATCGTGTCATCGTAGGTGCTTGGTACAACGACCCCAAAGGGCTCGACCTGCGTGCGGAATACGGGCACATAGGAAGTAGCAAAGACGGAGGCGACATAATCAAAGAAGATGGTTTCTACGCTTTGGCAGGTTGGCATGCAGGTAAGTTCCTGCCGGTAGTACGTTATGATTTCTATCGTGATAAGGTAAACGACAGCAGCCTGAACAATTATGACCGTATTCTTTTTTTTGGGGCTCACTTACAATCCTTGCAATCATGTGAAGATACAAGCTAACTATTGTCCCTCTTTCTATACCGACAAAGCAAAAGAAATAAGCAACAACGGTAAGCGAGGCTCCGATCAAATTCAACTAATGGGCGTTTTCTATTTTTAAACATATAAAAATCATACTATCATGAAAAAAGTTATTTGTTTTATTGGCACTCGTTATGGGTGCAATGTCTGTAAATGCACAGCATTTAGGCAGTGAATACCGTTTGAAGAAAGTGATTCCTGTAGCCGGACGCCAAGGAATTGCCGTAGACAAGGACTACTATTACGTATCGGATACTAAAAGTCCTTTACAAGTACGATAAAGAAGGCAATATGTTGATGAAGAATGACCAGCCGTTTCAGCACCCGGAAATAGCCAATCACTTCGGTGATATTGACGTCTATAATGGTGAAATCTACTGCGGTGTAGAAAAATTCGAATATGGCCGCGGTTACAATATTGCAGTATCGGTATACGATGCTGAAACATTGAAATGGAAAAGAGACCTACCCTGGTGTCCTGAATCAGGTCAGGTAGAAGTTTCCGGTCTGGCAGTAGACCGTGACAAGAACATGGTATGGATGTCCGACTGGGTAGACAGCCGCTATGTATATTGCTACAGCCTTGAAACCGGCAAGTACTACACCAAAATGCAATGTCGTCCCACTCCTTATTGGTGTCAGGGCATCTTCATTGCCGACGGTAAAATGCTTTTCACATCAGATGACGGTGAATCACTTTATCAGATACCCGATAATATTTATATCGCTGACATCACCGAAGTACCCTATACTGGACTGAAAGAAGGAGTAGAACCTGTACGAGACACTCCTTTCAGCGTAAAAACTGGACAAAAGTGGAAAAGTAGTGACACGCAAGGGTAGTATTGCAGCCGGTGCTAAAGCCGGAAAGGTTGAACTGTTCCGGGAAATGAGTGACTTCCGTCGTGCCGGTGAGATAGAAGGTCTCTCCATTGACCCTGTGAACGACGACCTCGTTGTATTGAACAACCGCGGCACTCAAATTATTTTGGGTATGTCTCAAGGTCCATTCACCGAAGAAGGCTATAAGGGAGAAATTCACGAACTCTACATCTACGAAAAGATTAAATAAATATCCTAAGGGCACGAATTATACTGAATGACTTACAAAATCAATTCTTCTGTTCGTAAAATCCCGTACAATCCGTGCCCTATCCTCACAATTTACATTATCTTTGCTGCACACTATACTCTTAGCGTCAGAAAGATTGTATGAAACAAAAACTACCTTCCACTCCCGGCCCTATCGGTGTATTCGATTCTGGATACGGCGGGCTTACTATTTTAAGTAAAATACGGGAAGCCTTACCGGAATACGACTATATCTATTTGGGCGATAATGCCCGTGCCCCTTACGGAACGCGTTCTTTTGAAGTCGTCTACGAGTTTACATTGCAGGCAGTTACCAAACTGTTCGAGATGGGTTGCCACCTTGTAATTCTTGCCTGCAATACAGCATCCGCCAAAGCTCTGCGCAGCATACAGATAAACGACCTGCCGCACCTTGACCCGGCACGCCGTGTATTAGGCGTTATCCGCCCTACCGTGGAATGCATCGGCAATATAACCCGCAGCCGCCACGTCGGAGTCCTTGCTACAGGCGGAACTATCAAGTCCGAATCCTATCCGTTGGAGATACATAAACTGTTCCCCGACATCAAAGTCAGCGGAGAAGCCTGTCCGCTATGGGTGTCACTTGTAGAGAACAATGAAGCACAAGGCGACGGAACGGATTACTTCGTCCGCAAATACATAAATGAACTACTTGCCAAAGACCGGGAGATAGACACCGCCATCTTGGGTTGTACGCACTATCCGATACTGCTACCCAAAATCCGGAAATATATGCCGGAGAGTATCACGATAGTATCACAAGGCAAATTAGTGGCCGACAGTTTGAAAGACTATCTCCACCGCCATCCCGAAATAGACGCCCAATGTACCCAGAAACGGCAAATGCAGTTACTATACCACCGAAGCGGAAGACAAATTCACCGAGTCCGCCTCTATCTTCCTGAATGAAGCGGTAATGGTGCAGCGCATCGAGCTATAGGCATAAATTGTCCGGTATTAAACATTAAATCGAAAAAACTTGTTATATTTGTAGGACAAGAACTCTAAATTCATACCGCTATGAAAGAAGAAGATAAAAGCAAGCTCGTCGAAGTATTCAACGGATCGCTTTGGGAAGCCGAACTTGTAAAAAGTTTGCTGGAAAACAATGGCATCGAATCAACCTTAAAAGACGGGATGATAGTAAACATTGTCCTGCCCGAGACAGCAGTCGATGTAGCAGTACTCGTCAATGAAGCGAATTATGAAGCAGCCATGGAAGTGGTTCGCTCATACGAAAAGAAAGAAGACGGAGATTAAATCTTCCCGCATCGGGAAACACACAAATATGGAACAACAACTAACGAGAATTGCTGTCAAAATAGGCAGTAATGTATTGACACGCCGTGACGGTACTCTGGACGTAACCCGCATGTCCGCCCTTTGTAGACCAAGTGGCGGAGCTGCATAAAGCAGGCGTGGAAATCATTCTCGTTTCTTCCGGAGCCGTTGCTTCGGGACGAAGCGAGATACACCCCGCCAAGAAGCTGGATAGCGTAGACCAGCGCCAACTGTTCTCTGCCGTGGGGCAAGCCAAACTCATCAACCGTTATTACGAACTATTCCGTGAACACGGTATCCCTGTGGGGCAGGTGCTCACCATGAAGGAGAACTTCGCTACCCGCCGCCACTATCTCAACCAGAAAAACTGCATGACCGTAATGCTGGAAAACGGAGTAATTCCCATTGTCAACGAGAACGATACCATTTCCGTCAGCGAACTGATGTTCACCGATAATGACGAGCTCTCCGGACTGATAGCTTCCATGATGGATGCGCAAGTCCTGATTATCCTCAGCAACATCGACGGCATCTACAACGGCTCGCCTGCCGACCCTGCATCGGAAGTCATCCGTGAGATAGAGCACGGCAAAGACCTATCCTCTTACATACAGACTTCCAAATCCAGTTTCGGACGCGGAGGCATGCTCACCAAAACCAATATTGCCCGTAAGGTGGCCGATGAGGGAATTACCGTTATCATCGCCAACGGCAAGCGCGACAATATCCTGGTAGACCTGCTGCATCAGGAGCTCCCCGCCCTGTTCCCCGATGTTCAGTCCTCTGCTCTCGATTCTCAACTAACTTACACCCGCTTCATTCCCGCTCCCCAGCCTGTATCCAGCGTAAAGAAGTGGATAGCCCACAGTGAAGGGTTTGCCAAAAGGCGAACTGCACATCGACGATTGCGCCACAAAAGTACTTGCATCCGACAAGGCAGTCAGCATCCTTCCCATAGGCATCACCGATGTGCGGGGTGAGTTCGAGAAGGACGACATTGTGCGCATCATAGACTTTGAAGGAAATCCGATAGGCGTAGGCAAAAGCCAATTGCAGTTCGGAGCAGGCTCGCGAGGCTATGGGAAAGCACGGCAAGAAACCTGTAGTGCACTATGACTATCTTTATATAGAATAAGTCCGGTTAATACCGATTATAATCACTACATTTGCAGAAGTATCAATTAATAAATCACTGAAAATGGATTTAAACAAGACCTTTTCCGCCGTACAGTATGCCAGTCGCAAGCTTTTGGCGCTGAACGACGAAAAGATTAACCAGATATTACTGGCCGTTGCAGATGCAGCCGAGAACCGGAAAGACTTTATCCTTGCCGAGAACCGGAAAGACCTGGACCGCATGGACATCTCTAATCCGAAGTACGACCGCTTGAAGCTGACGGCAGACCGCCTGAAGGGAATTGCAGACGATATCCGCAAGGTAGCCAAGCTACCCTCACCGGTAGGGCGCGTACAAAAGCAGGCAGTAATGCCCAACGGACTGAAGATAAAACGTGTAAGCGTTCCTTTCGGAGTAATCGGCATCATCTACGAAGCACGCCCCAACGTCAGTTTCGATGTATTCTCGCTCTGCCTAAAGAGCGGCAATGCCTGCATACTAAAAGGCGGAAGTGATGCAGACGCTTCCAACCGCGCCATTATCAGCGTGATACACGACGTTCTGAAACAGTTTGAAGTAGACCTGCACGTTGTGGAGCTGCTTCCTTCCAACCGTGAAGCCACCGCAGCATTACTGCATGCCAACGGTTATGTCGATTTGATTATCCCGCGCGGCAGCAGCAATCTCATTAACTTTGTCCGTCAGAATGCCACCATCCCGGTGATAGAAACCGGTGCAGGCATATGCCACACCTTCTTCGACCGTTACGGAGATGTAAAGAAAGGGAGCCGCCATCGTCAACAACGCCAAGACGCGCCGCGTCAGCGTATGCAATGCTTTGGACTGCCTGCTCGTAGACGGCGACCGCATGAAAGACCTGCCCGCCCTCTGTGCACCGCTGCAGGAAAGCAATGTGATTATCTACGCAGATACGCTTGCATACGCCTCTTTGCAAGGCCACTATCCGGCAGAACTGCTGAAAGAAGCCACGGAAGAGGATTTCGGTACGGAATTTCTGGACTACAAATTGGCTGTAAAAGTCGTTGAAGGCATAGACAGCGCCATAGCACACATACAGCAGTATGGTTCCAAACACAGCGAATGTATCGTAACCGAAGACAAAGAACATGCCGACTGGTTCTGCCGCGAAGTAGATGCCGCCTGCGTCTACGTCAACGCCCCGACTTCCTTTACAGACGGCGCACAGTTCGGACTGGGTGCAGAAATCGGCATCAGTACACAGAAGTTGCATGCTCGTGGGCCTATGGCTTTAGAGGAAATCACCACGTACAAGTGGATTATTGAAGGAGAAGGACAGATAAGAAAGTAAATGAACGCTTAATCGCTAATCACTAATCGCTAAAAAAAATATGAAGAACTTTACTTGTGTGCAGGATATCGGAAATCTGAAAACTGCACTGGACGAAGCATTCGAAATCAAAAAGACCGTTTCAAATATGTAGAGTTGGGACGTAACAAAACGCTGATGATGATATTCTTCAACTCAAGTCTGCGTACCCGCCTCAGCACTCAAAAAGCCGCTCTGAACCTGGGCATGAATGTCATTGTATTGGACATCAACCAGGGAGCATGGAAGCTGGAAACCGAACGCGGTGTCATCATGGATGGCGACAAGCCTGAACATCTGCTGGAAGCTATCCCCGTAATGGGTTGCTACTGCGACGTAATCGGTGTGCGTTCCTTCGCCCGCTTCGAAGACCGCGAATACGATTACAACGAAGTAATACTGAACCAGTTTATCAAATACTCCGGCCGGCCGGTATTCTCCATGGAAGCCGCCACGCGCCATCCGCTGCAAAGTTTTGCAGACCTCATTACTATTGAGGAATATAAGAAAACGGCACGTCCCAAAGTCGTCATGACATGGGCTCCGCATCCCCGTCCGTTGCCGCAGGCTGTTCCCAACTCCTTCGCGGAATGGATGAACGCCACGGATTATGACTTTGTCATTACCCACCCTGAAGGTTATGAGCTCGACCCGAAATTCGTGGGCAATGCCCGTGTGGAATACGACCAGATGAAAGCCTTTGAAGGTGCGGACTTCGTATATGCCAAGAACTGGGCTGCCTATACCGGCGACAACTACGGACAAATACTGAGCAAAGACCGTGACTGGACCGTAAGCGACCGCCAAATGGCAGTAACCAACAATGCCTATTTCATGCACTGCCTGCCGGTACGACGCAACATGATTGTAACGGACGACGTGATTGAAAGCCCGCAATCCATCGTAATACCAGAAGCTGCCAACCGAGAGATTTCTGCGACAGTCGTGTTGAAACGCCTGATAGAAGGGTTATAAATACTATTTTATCGTAATCTCCGTATCTCTCATAGATAATACGCTTATATACGATACAAAACCTTAGTATGCCTTATGTTTTTTTTCGTCCCGCAATTGCGGGACGAATAGTTTCCAGCTGCGGGCTGTCGGGCCCGCAATTGGCAACCGGGCAGCCCGCAACTGCAAAACGAAGTTTTACTATAAGCATAACGACATTTTACATGTGCCCGAAGAATAAAACACAGCATACCGGCCAAGGATTTGCCAGCACTGTTCTTTATATTTGCCAGCACTCACGCAAGCTCCTTTCTGCAAAACGACAGCTCGGTCAGTGCTATGTGTCGGCAAGGAAAACAGAATCAAAGAAACTATTTCTCCGTTTCCTTTCCGGCCTCTTTCCATCCGATAAAGCCCTTGTCGAGCTCATAAACCTTATACCCTTTCCGGCTCAAAATAGCGGCGGCTTTCTTACTACGCTTTCCGCTGCGGCAATAAAGAGCTATCGGTTTATCTTTTTGAAGTGTAGAATCCGCAATGGCAGCAAACTGTTCGTCCAGCACATTGATATTGATGCTGCCCGGAATATGCTCTTCCGAATATTCGGCAACCGTACGTACATCCAATCGCTGAATGTCGGAATCTGCTATCAATGTGGCAAACTCGTCCGCCGAGACAGATTCGAAATCCTCTCCTTTCTGCTGACATGAGAAGAGAGTGGAGAAGAACAGGCAAATGCCCGCAAAGAATACTTTCATAAGTCTACTTATTTTAGTCTGAATTAAAAATGCAATCAAAGTTATAACTTTTTCGTTTATTATGCCGCCCATACCGGGAAATATCTGCACCTACACCTCTGTACAACAAAAAAGAGGATGCTTTTCACTGCATCCCCTTTCTTGTTTTTACCTCATTACAGAGGCTCACTAACCATTATTATAAACAAATGCACACAATCAGAATTGGAACATCAGACGGGCCTGGAGCACGTGGAAGTTCTTGTCATATTGGAACTTGTCACGGTCAAGACGATTGTAAGTGTAGCTCAACATTACTTGGGCAAACTTGTTGAAAGAGTAGTTTACACCCAAAGTAGCGGAGTGCATGTTACCGCCACCGACACTTAATGATGTAGCCGGATAGTCTGCCAATATACCGTTGGGATAGTATTGGTCGCGTCCGGGAATATATTTCTCGCCTTCAACGAGGTCATTCAGACCGGTATAACTATAACGGGCAACCACTTCAAGCGCTCTTCCGTTCAAGCCTTTCAACAAAGCATCGGAATTGCTGTATTGATACGGATCGCCGAAGATTTTGTAACCGGCTTCGATATAAGCTCCGTGGAAATAGTTCTCACCGAGCGGATTACCTTTCTGCCATGCTTCGAGTGAACCCCAAGAGTCGATAGAACCCAGATTAGCTTCAAACAATGCCTGGTCGTCACGTTCTTTGGTAACATGTTTGTACATATATTCACCACGGGTAAAGAAGTTATCTGTCTTGTATAAGAATTCAGCACCTACATCAAATACATTCTTCGCCCACGGCAGTTTGGCAGACAGGAAGTCCTGAGTAGCATCTACGTAGGTTTCCAATGAAGAACCGAGATCCAGTTCTGTTTTCAATACGTTGTTCTCCACCACACCCGTAGCGATATTGGCATAACGGAAAGCTGCTCCTACGTGGAATGTTCTGTCTTCGTTATTAATGGGACGCCATACCCAACGGCCGCCGAATGACATGCCCTGATATCCCGACGGCTGGTCGTTGTACTTGTTCTCGGCAAATACACCCTGATTGGCGAAGAAGTGGTTGTTGTAGAAAATATAACTCAAACCCAGCTCACGTGACGGTGAGAAAGCGTTGGCTGCCGCCGAGCGGGAAATGAAGTGCAGGCTTCCGCGGCTGGTATTGTTTGCCATGGATGCCGGATTATTGTAGTAACCGGCTTTAAAGCGATGAGTACCTTTTGCACCTTCCAGCGAGTATTGCAGGAAGATATTCTTCTGTGAGAACTTGCCTTTGGAAAAGTCGAAATCGGCATAGAAGTACCAGTCTTCATAGCTCATAGAGGTACGGATGCGCGCATCGGTAATAGCAGCTCCCGATTTCACCGGAGTGAAATCCGAATGATAGTATGCACCGTCCATCATAAAACGTGCGCCAATCGTAAAGTTCAGATTCTCCTTGGAGTTGCTTACATTAACAACCGGCTTATTATCAAAGTCCTGGGCTTGGGCAACCGATCCTGACAGTGACAATGCAGCCAATACCGGCATTAAAATATACTTTTTCATATAATATAATCTGTATTAGTGTTAATAAATTAATTAGTAACCAAGTCTCTTAAGTGTTTCAACAGCATCCGGCACTGTCTGAGGAGCCGGAGCCTTACGCAGACCGTTGTCAATTAAGTATTTCAAGCTCATTTCAGAACGGTTGGTAAACAGACCGTCGCCATAGATGCCATGCAGGAGCTCATCATATTGTACGGTATTTCCCCAGTTGTACTGACCGAAATATTTTCCCATTTGCGCATAAGAATCGAATGAGTACGGATGGTTGAGCATACCGGATTTCTTGATAAGATAGGCCTGCCACGGAGCGTTCATTTCCGGATAGTCGTTGGGAGCGCCTGCGATGCAAGGACCGATGATATGAGCCTTGTATTCCAAACCGAGATTAATGAAAGAAGCATAACCCTGAGGAGGGTATCATGTTTCAGGTCGGTCGCGCCGTTACCTTCCCACAACAGGAAGCACATAGGAATTTTGCCTTTGAATTCTTCTGCCGTACG
>VOFI01002270.1_pt1 | contig 27349 bp, 48 predicted proteins | sample 5384131 | NCBI WGS metagenome assembly VOFI01 (sample SAMN12384728, study PRJNA508395) | human gut metagenome | isolation source: healthy gut H | host: Homo sapiens | reverse complement strand
GGTTACACGTGACCTTGGTGATCATCTATCCTTCCGCATCACAATAAAGCCATTTCCCTCCACCGCTCCGCATCTCACCCGTTCTTCACCGTTTCCTGTAATTGGAAGGCGTCTCTCCGTAGATTCTGAAAACAGCTCGAAAAGGCTCTGCTGTCCCGAAAGCCAACTTCCGACGCTATCCGCAGTTTTTTATCAGTGGATACCAGCAGGTTGATCGCATGTTTTCATCCGCACCTTGTTTAAGTAATCCTTAAAATTCTCTCCGGAATTCTTCTTAAAAGCTGCTAGAAATAGTAGGGATTCATATGTATTTCCCCGGCCAGTACCTCCAGGGTCAGGTTCTCGCTGTAATGCCTCTCTCAATATACTCCCTTGCATGATAATATCCTTTTTCTCACTGCTCACGACCGCCTTTTTTTATCCGGTCCTATACTCCTTAAAGTATCCTTCAAACAGGCCGTAAGGCATTCATAGGACTCGCTCTGCCTTGCCTGCTCCAGAATATCCTTAAACTCCACGGGCATTCCATCAATGCCCATGAGCAAACACGTTCCTCTATGATACGAATCGTGCTTCCGTAGTGGAAGCAGGCGTCGTCCCTTCTTCCCTCCGAAAATCAGGCACACCAGACGCCGAAAACGGGCGGCCGCATCCGTAAACGCCTTTTCATCCTGGGCCACCATCCCTTCGATCAGCTGATTTCTCACTTCCCGGATCTCCTCGAGTGTGGCGGGCTTCTTAAAGACCGGCTCCCCAACATGCAGAACCGGAATTTTTGATCTGGCTGCTGAAATAGAAATATCCGTCATGGACAGACACGCCATACGCCTTCGGTATCTCTCCAATGGAGTGCCGGATTACCCACAATAAAACCAAGCCGGCAGCGCCCGGAATGTGGCTTTACTCTGCTTCCTCCAGGATAGAACCGAGGGTTCTTCCGTCTCCTCCTTCTCCGGATTCTTGAGCACCATGACAATGTGGCCATTTTTTTTAGAAAACAATCCCCAGATGCCGTTTTTCCAGATATTGCTCCAAAAGCTCAATACCGAAAACTGGACCAGCCTAACTCCACCTGTTTCCCCGTCTGTCTGCTGTAGAGAATTTCCGTCAGGATCGGTAAATATCTGCACTCTTCCATTTCCACCAGTTTATGGTAATGCCGCCGCTGGCCCCTCTTCCTCCGTGTGTAATCCGGGTGCTCCGGGCCGCCGCCTTCGCCATCCGCATCATTTTTCAACATGGTGATGCATTTCTCCAACGTCTCCACCAGCTCTTCACGGATAACGGGCTTCAGCAGATAGTTCACGGCGCCGTACGTCAGAGCATCCTTGGCATACTGAAATCCTCCGGAACCCGCTGACGAAGATCACCTTCGTCTCAATCCCCAGCGCCTTCAGCTCTTTTTAAAATCTCGATTCCCGTCTTCTTCGGCATATAGATATCGAGAAGCGCAATATCCGGTTTCTCTGTGAGAATCCCATCAAAAGCAGCTTTCCCGTCTTCGTATTCCCCCACGATCTCGATACCCAGACGGTTAAAATCCACAAGCTTCTGTAATCCCTTTATGATCACGGGCTCATCGTCCGCCAGAATCATTTTATCATTCCGTCTTCTCCCCCTTCTTTCCACGGCATGATTATCCGAACCATGGTTCCGACTCCTGGCGTGCTGGTGATTCAATTCCGTACGCCTCCCCCATATAAAAACCCGTATCAGGAGTGCATGGCACATTTTTTCATGCGATGCTCTGCCAGTTGTGTTCATTTTTAATCCCCGGCTCATTCCCCCAGAAGCAGCGGCTCCTTCAGCTGTTCCAGTTCCCCGCTGCTCATTCCGGTCCGTGATTTCCCCCCATGCTCCCGGTTCTTCGCCTCCGCCTCATCACATGTCCGGACCCTCCTTCGGTTTGATGCCATGGACATACGCATTCTCCACAATAGGCTGCAGAATCAGCTTGGGAACGAACAGCCTCACCGCTGAGTCCTTTAAATCCGCGGTAAAATGGACCTTTCCCTTGATCCGGCAGTTCAGCAGATAGACATATTTCCGGACAATATCCTAGCTCCTTCTCCAGGGAAACCATATCCTGCACAGGCCCAATCAGATAATGGATCTGCTGCGAAAGCGCCTCTATCATCTCCGACACCCGCACATCCTCATTTTCCAGTGCCGTCATCCGTATGATCTCCAGCGTATTATAAAGAAAATGCGGATAAATCTGCGATTTCAGCGCCGTAAGTTCCGCCTCCGTCTGCTTGATCGCCGCCACATAAGACTGATTGATATAAGCTTTCAACGCAGAACTCATCTGATTAAACCTCTCGGAAAGAATCCCTATTTCGTCCCTCGATTCCACCGGCAGCTGAATGTCAAAATTCCCGCTCTCCACCTCAGACATCTTCTCCATCATATTACGGATAGGCCTGGTCAGCGCCTCGAAAAAACACCGAACCGCCCAGAAGCGCCGCCAGAGACGCACCGCCAGAAAAAACATACATCATCCGCTGAACCGACCTTATCCCCCCGAAAGCCACCGCCGTATCCAACACCGCCATCACATGAAGCCCATACCCGTTCTTCTGGGAATGAAGCACCAACTGCCGATCCGTATCCCTGATCCCTTCCAGCTCCTCCTTTATATTCCTGCCCATGGCATTCCCGTCACTGCTGTAAAAACAATCCCCGTCATCATTCACCACATAAAAGATTTCTTTATCACTGAAATTAACCGTACGGAAAACACGCTCCATCCGGCTCACATTCACATCGATAAACAAAGTCCCCACATAAGGTGTATTTCCCACCTCTCCCCGCAGATCAAAATAATTCCTCGCCACCGTAAACACCGGTGCGGAAAGCCCGCTGAAATATCCCGTAGCATGCGTGGGAACCAGCATCATCTGATTGCTCGACTTATCCAGCCCCTCCAGCCGCACCGCCTCTTCGAACCGCTCCTCATCCTTAAAGAACGTACTATAAGCGCTGTAATGGAAATCCATCCGCCCCAGCGCCTCATTATCCACAATAAAATGCGTACCGCTGATATAACTGTCCACACTCTCCACATACTCCAGAAAGTCCGCCATATCCCCGGCCCTTTTCTCCTCCCGCTCCCCCGAATCATACCCTTCCCCGCTCAATATCTGCCGCAGATTATCAAAATAAAGATAATCCTTCACCACATACCCCTCCCGGATAGAATAACTATAATTATAAGGCATCTTCGAAGCCGTATTATAAGTATCCAGCATAGTCTCCAGACTCCCCGCCACATAATCCGCCGCCTGCTCATAATTAGACCGCAGCGCCTTCCGATACTCCTCAATCATCCGATTCGCCAGAAAAGTAGACAAAATAACCACCGGCACCAGCCCAATCACAATAATAGCCAAAGTAAACTTATAATACAAAGAAAGCCCTCTTCTCCTCTTCCGCTCCATCCCTCGATCCCCCACTCTCTCCATCCTCACCATCTTCCCCCATTATACCCTATCTTCCCCCTCCCGAAAATAAAAAACCTTCCCCCATCACTCCCTCTCTTCCAATACGCAGCGTCCTGCCCTTCCTTCACAAGCCTGCCCTGCCGAAAACAGTCCGTTCGCCGTCCGTTCCTCCTGGGAACCTTCTTCCCCTGGCATCCCTGTTCACGGACTTGTAAGAGAAAATGGAGATATTTCTTACAGCTTTTTCCTTTCCTGCCGCTGTCCGCCCTTAGCGGCGCTGTCTGACGAGCCCGGCGAGGAGTTTAAGCCGCGTTGACAGCGGCAGGAAAGGAAAAAACTGTTAGAAATACCCCATTTTCGAAGTCAAGTCCGCGAACAGGGATGCCAGGGGAAGAAGGTTCCCAGGAGGAACGGACGGCGAACGGACTGTTTTCGGCCCACACACCCCTACCCCTTAGCCGCCCCCGCCGTAATCCCTTTAACGAAATACTTCTGGAACAGACAAAAAATAATCAGCGCCGGAACGATAGAAATAATCGTCCCTGCAAATACGATATCCCATCTTGCCGTATACTGCCCGACAAATCCTGCGATTTCCACCGTAATGGTTTTCGCCTTTCCGCTGGGAAGCACCAGATACGGCATCAGGTAATCGTTCCAGATTCCCAGCCCGTTCAGAATCACCATCGATCCCGTGCAAGGCCCCAGCAGGGGAAATGTCACCTTCCAGAAGGTCTGAAAAGGAGTACATCCGTCAATCATGGCTGCCTCTTCAATTTCCAGAGGAATCCCCTTCAAAAAGCTGCTGTACAGCAGGCATCCGAAGGCTATGGAACCCGATATGTAACAGACGACAGGCCCGACCATATTTCCGAACATATGGAACATTTTCATTTCCTTAAATAGGGGAAACATATACAGATGAAACGGAATCATCATCCCCGACAGGAAAAAAGTATAAGTGAACACCGTAAATCTGCTTTTTCTTCTTTCAATGCCGTAGGCCGCCATAGGAACAATACAGACTATCAAAATTTCCGACATACCAGCGTTAAAAACCACACTGTGGAAAATGGCCGTCACAAAATCCGACTGGGCAAATAAATCCTGAAAGTTCTTTATAGTACAGCGTAGTTGGCAGAGACATGGGATTCTTCAGGATATCGCCGTTGCTCTTGAATGCGGATATAATCGCAAAGAATACCACGGGTAAATAAATAAAAACAGCCAGTATAATCGTCGCGGCCAAAGGACAACATTTCCGGGCCGCACTCTCTTTTTAATTCCTTTTTTCATTATAGCTGCACCTCCCTGCGTTTTAAGATACTCTGCTGAACCGCATTAAGAATCAGAATAATAAACAGGAGCACGATGCCGACCGCCGTTCCGAAGCCCTGCCGGCCTTCATTAAAGCCTACCTTATACAGCAGGTACACGATGGTCTCTGTCGTAAATCCGGGACCGCCGTCCGTCATGACGGAGATCTGATCGAACACCTTCAGACCGTTAATCAGGAAAGTGTCAGATTGATGGTAAAACCCGGAGATCAGAGGCAGTGTGATTGCCTTGAAACGCTGAAGGGTGACGCGCCGTCGATCCGCCGCCTCCACCACATCGGTGGGTACACTCTGCAGCGAGGCCAGGGTAGATAATCATGTAGTAACCAGCGCCTTTCCACACCAGCACGACACCGACCATGATCAGAGCCAGCTTGCGGATTCCCCAGCCAGTCCTGGCAATACTCGCCCATTCCCAGCGAACGGAATATCGTATTGACTGCCCGAAATTGTAGTTGTACATAATCTTCCAGATAAAGCCCGACACGATGCCGCTGATCAGTACGGGAACGTAGAAAGCGCTCCCGGAAGAAATTCTTTCCCCCATCTCATTATCCACGATCAGCGCCAGGGATTAACGCCATGCTGTTTTCCAGAATCGATATGAACGCAGTAAGAATCACCGTATTCTTCAGTGCATTTCCAAAAACGGGCGCTGGTAAAATCTCTTTGTAGTTTGCCAGCCCGACAAACTTGACGACCGGATTCAGTCCGTCCCATGAGGTAAAACTATAATAAACGCTGGCAATCGTCGGCACGATAATAAAACAGCGTAAAAAACAGGAAAGCCGGTGCGATAAATCCCATTGATACGAAATCAAACTTTTTTTTTCTTTCCCATCTGTCCCCATCTCCTTGCCTTTTTCTTATCTACGGGGCTGTTAGAGAACCATTCCGGCTCTGTAACAACCCCTTTTCCATCAGTTTCCTGTTATGTTCCGCAAAGCATCATTTTCGCAGAGCATCACTCTATTCCGCGTTCTTTAACGGGTTAAAGCTCTGCATGGCAACCTGCCACGTCTTGTTTAATTCCTCACATGCGGACGGAATATCCCTCTGTCCCTGGATTATTTCAATCGTTGTCTTATACATAAAATTCCGGAAATCCGGAGGAAGCTCATTTCACCTACTCGTCCGTTCCACATCAGACTTAAATCATCCGCCGTATTCGTAGCCTCGATTACCTTCAGCATAACCGGAGCGGCAGCCAGATCCTGGGGTCTCTGCGGTAGAAGGGATAGGCATTTAACTTATCACAGTAAACCTTATAATTATCCATTTTATAGAAGAAACGGATGAATTCCTCTGCCGCGGCTTTTGTTCGATCCTTTGCGGATTCTGCTGAAATCCGCCAGACCGCCAGCGCCGCCGCCGCCCTACAAGGCGGGTCTTTCCGTCTGGACTTGGCACTGCAAACCATCCTAATTCAAAATCAGGGTCTGCATCTGTGATCTGTGAAAACATATGTGTACCGGAATACATCATCGCCGCCATGTCGCTGACCAGGAATGTCGTAATCTGCGCATCCGGGTTGATACCCAGCCATCCTGAGCGTACTGGAAGATGTCCTTCATTTCTTCAAATGTTGCAGTTATAGCGGGATCAGAAAAATCCTTTGTCCCTTCATAGCAATGCTTGATAAAAATCAGTATCCTGGCTCATCACCTGGTCATTTATATGCCTTTATAAAAACCAGAAACCCATATGCCAGATATCCTGTCCGCCAATAACCAGAGGCGCCATATCACACCCTTATCTTTTATTTTCTGGCAAAGCTCCATGAATTCATCGTATGTCTTCAGCTCTGTGAATCCGTTATCATCAAAATACTTCTTATTATAGATGATTCCCTGCGTATTCTCTCCGCTTAATGGAGCGGTATAAGTCTTTCCGTCAAATGCAACCGTCGTCTTAAATAAGGAAATAATATCCTCCGGCAGTGGTTCCAGCATGCCTGCGCGTACATACATCGGGGTATCCCGCATTTCCATCACATCCGGGAATTCCCCCACGCTGTCCTTTGTCTTTAAGGAAGAACTCGCTGTACGCCCCGCCGTTGCCCGGCTGAATCTTCACCGTGATATCCTGATACGTTTCATTAAAACGGTTGACAATTTCATTCATAGACGCCTTGGCCCCCTCGTCACCATCCGCGAATATGAAGATCAGCTCTGTCGGCTCCGTCGGACAGGAAGCGTCTGTCCCTGCTGCCGCCGTATCTGATTCGGTCTTTGCAGCCTCCGTTTTGCCGCCTCGGTCTTTGCCTCCGTTCCCGCAGCAGGGGCCTGTGACGCACCGCCTGAAGAATCCTTGGAACCACAGCCGGCCAGAGTGTTCCTGCCATGGCTGCACATAATACAGAAGCCAGTAATCTCTTTTTCATGTTGTATCCTCCTTGCTATGAGCACTTAGCGGACGCCTTATGGCCGCTCACGCAATACTTGTTTTTCTTTCTGTCATAACTATATCAGGAAATACATTCCGAAAAAACTCTGTTTTTAATATTCATGCAATTTTTAAAGATCGTTGGCCAAATTCGATAGACAGCGTAACCCAATAACGATACAATAAAGGCTGACAGGATACACGATACCAGGGCTGGGGCTAAAGCCCATTGCCGGACAGAGCACCAGCGCCAATACGCTTACAGAAAGGAAACCTTCTTCCATGAACATAGAAACACTCATAAATGCCGATTTCAGAGGCTGCATCAGGCAGTCCGACACGGCGAGACGATATTGGAAAAGGCATATGGATTCGCCGACCTGGCCAACCGGGTCCCAAATGAACCGGATACAAAGTTTGCAACCGCTTCGGCCGGAAAGGTGTTTTGTGGCGGCAGGGAATATTACAGCTGATCGAGCGGGGACGGCTGAATTTCAGCGACTGCATCGGTGATTTGCTCGGCTTTGATTTAAGAGCCATCGACCGATATCACCGTGGAGGAGCTGCTGTCCCATACCTCCGGCATACCGGACTACTTCGACGAGAGTATCATGGAGGAGTACGAGGACTTATGGAGAGATTACCCCAATTATAAGATACGCTCCAACAGGGACTTGCTGCCGCTGTTCCTTGATAAACCCATGATGTATCCCCCGCGGAAGCCGGTTTCAATACAACAATACCGGTTTTGTCGTGATGGCCATGATCCTGGAATCCGTGACAGGGGCCGCGTTTGATGAATACTTGAGAGACTGCCTGTTTATCCCCCTGCGGCATGACCTCCACGGGATACTATGAGCTGGACCGGCTTCCTGCCAAATGCGCGTCAAACTATATCTATGATGCAGAAACGCAGACGTACCGCACCAACATATTCAGCGTTGACGCAAAAGGCACGGGAGCGGGCGGCGCATTTACGACGGTCGGCGATATCAGACGCTTCTGGGAGCACCTCATGTCCGGCAAAGTGATTTCCCCTGACATGACTGCGGATATGACCGAAAATCACAGCGGCGATGCGCGGTGCTACGGCTACAGGATCTGGCTGCGGGAGCAAAACGGAATTTATTTCCCCTATTTTCAGGGCAGCGACCCCGAGTCAGTTTTATCTCTTCTTATAAGAAAGAGACAGACTGTGGTCACTCTGGTCAGCAATTATGGAGATGATGTCTGGCAGCTTCACAGAAAACTGACAGCGGAATTGTATTAACCACAGACGGGCTTTTTCTTTAAAAATTTGAACTCTATTGTTAAAATATGGACTTACGTTTCCATGTTGCAGTCACTATAATGATACTCAGCACAGGAAGTTTCTAAAGAAAGACTGCCAAAACACATGAACGCAAACACAATTACAATCCAATTCTGAGGGGATTCCATCCGATCCCTCCATTGTCCGGGTGGGGGATGACTATTATATCGCCACCTCCACCTTCGAATGGTTTCCCGGCGTACAGATCCAGCCATTCCAGGGATTTCATTCACTGGGAGTCTCTGGGCGGCACGCTGAATACCCGGCCATTCTGGATCTGAAGGGGTCGGACCCTCCCAGGGCGTCTGGGCCCCGTGCCTGACCTGGGATCAGGGGACCTTCTATCTCGTATTCACCATTGTCCGCTCCTTCTACTGCAACATGTACGACACCCACAATTATCTGGTGACCTCCAAACAGGTCATGGGCCCCTGGTCCGCGCCTGTTCCATTAAATGACTTCGATTCGATCCCTCTCTGTTTCACGACACAGACGGCCCGCAAATACATAGTCAGCATGGTAACGGATCATCGAATTCCACAGAAATATGCAGGCAGAATCATTTTGCAGGAGTATCCCCTTCGAACAGCGGATGGTCGGACCGGTAAAGGAAATCTATCAAAGGGAGATAAAATCTTTCTGAAGGTCCGCACATCTTTAAAAGAAACGGCTGGTATTATCTGTTTTTCGCGGATACCGGCACCGGGAGCTGCACGGTCAGACCATTCTGCGTTCCCGGGTGTCTGGGGACCGTATGAAATGTATCAGTCTCCCCGTCATGGAGAGAACCGCGACAACGAGGCATTTTCCATCCTCACCACACGCCATCACGAGGACTATCCCCTTCAAAAGCAGGCCATGCCGATCTCGTGGAAACGCAGAACGGCGAGTGGTACGCGGTCCATCTCTGCGGCCGTCCCTCTCCAACCGGAACGAAGCGGACCGCAGGCGCTTCCCGGCTGCCGCCGCTATCCCCCTGGGGCGTGAAACAGCGGTACAGAAGATGCGCTGGACCGTGGATGACTGGCTCGTGCTGGATAACGGGACGACGCTGCCAGATACTAAGGTGCCGCGCCGGAGCTTCCCCCTGTCCCTGTCCGGAAATACCGGCGAGGGACGACTTCGATCTCCCCAGCCTCGCTCCTGTATGGCAGTCGCTGAGGGTTCCCATGAATCACACGCACATTTCCCTGACTGCACGCCGGGATGAGCTTCGCATGTATGGAAGGGAGGGACTGGCCTCACGCTTTACGCAGACGCTCATCGCCAGAAGATGGACGGAATTCACCTTTGAGGCATCGGCCCGGATGGAATTTCATCCCGAGGTGTTTAAGCAGATGGCCGGGCTCATCTGTATGTACGATACGGATAATTACTTCTATCTGCATCTGACCTTTGACGAAGATTCAGGAACCTGCCTGACCCTCCTGAGAGCAGAAAACAGAAAGCTACTCCTATCCGGCCGGCATTCTGCCCGTTCCCTGCCGATGCCCTCTGCTCTTTAAGGCTGCGGTGGATCATGACACCATCCGTTTCTTCTACAGCCTGTCGGACGAGCAGCATTTCGTCCCCATCGGCGCTCCCATGGACTGCAGCTTTCTCTCCGACGAGGCTTGCGAAGAGGGCTGGTTTACCGGAGCCATGGTCGGAATCTGCTGCCAGGATCTGACTGGGGGCGGAGTCTATGCGGATTTTGACTGGTTTGAGTACAGAACAGATTCATTTCAGTGATAAAAGAGTCTTGACAAAATAGTCAGTACTGAGTATACTGTAATTACTCAGTACTGACTATTTTGTATAAGAGAGGAGGAACTTCTCATGATCCCGCTTTACATCCTCGGCCTGCTGCTTCGATTTGGTCCACGCAGCACGGCTATCAGATTAAGAAACTGTTGGAAGAACAGTTAGAGGACTTCACCCAGATCAAGCTGCCAACCGTCTATTACCATTTAGAGAAGATGGAGGCCGCCGGCCTGATCGAAGCCCACAGGGACCGGCAGGAGCCAGACCCGAAAAAACCGTATACCGGGTCAGTGACGCGGGAACCGGCCGTTTCAATGAGCTGCTGGCCGAGACACTGAATATGCAGTACCGCCCTACGTTCGACAGCGACGCCGCATTCTATTTTTCCGATCATTTGGACAGCACCACACACTTTTTTAAACAGCCTTTTTCCAGCCATGCGGCGCACTTAAAAAAAGCGCTGGAAACCATCAGACACCACCGGGGAGGAGACCATGGCTGCCATTCCGGAGCAGTTAAGGATACCGGCCGGCATTATATTTGAACACCATATTCTCCATTTCAGGCGGAGCTTGAGTGGGCAGAACAATCGATCCGTAAGTTTGAGGAGGCAGATCAAGATGAAAATGAGAGTCATTGAAACCAATGTGGGAATTCAGAATGAAGTAACCGTAGAAATGTTTGATTCCTTTGCCCGCACCATGCGTGACCGCGGCTGGAATGGAGTGGACTCCATGATTGCCTCCGGCCTCCGCGGCGGAGACATGCTGGAAATCGGCCCCGGCCCTGGATACGTCGGTCTGAAATTGCGAAGAAGCTGACTCCCCGATTCCCTCACCGGATGTGAGATCAGTCCCGCCATGCTCCAATTCGCCCGCAAAAATGCGAAGAATTACGGGATCGATGCCCGGTATGTCCAGGGCAACTGCATGGAGATGCCATTTGAAGATGAAAAGCTTCGACAGCGTCATCTCCAACGGTTCCCCTGCACGAATGGGAAACCCCGGTTCGCGTCTTCAACGAAATTTACAGGGTGCTCCCGTCCCGGCGGACGGTACTGTATCACCGATCTCAGAAGGAACGTAAATCTGCTGGCCAGATACCTGGGGCTGGCAACCGCAAAACCCCGGCAATCCGTCCAGGATTTATTTCCTCCTTAAACGCAGCTTATACGGTGGGCGAAATTACAGAGCTTCTGCGCAACTCCGATTTAAAAGGAGCTATGGTAACGACCGATTTCTTTGGACTGTGTGTATTTCGGGGGAAAAAGTAGGCAGATCAAGAAAAGTACCGTATTCATTTCTTACCCTCCTTCGTTTTATAGAAATTTACTTGTCTTATCTGTCTATTTTTACTGCTGCCAGCTTCTCCGCATACGCCTCCTGAACGGCCTTCTCCGCGGCTTCTCCTCCGGCAGCCTTAAACTCCTCCACATACGTGTCAAAGTAATCGATAGGTTTTTCGCCTGTAATTATGGCGAAAGTATGCCTGCTCGGTGAGGGTATCCAGATTTGCTATAACATTGTTGAATTCAGCCACAGCCGGAACATTGAAGCGATAGTATCCGTTTCCGGTCACCTCCTCGGCAAATTTGGTTCTGCGCCGGTTTGATGTTCTGCATAAAGGTTACCGTATCACCGAAATCCACCTGATAGATTCCTTCTTTTCTCAGATCCAGATCGCTCATCTCGCCCAGCCGTTTTTTTCATCACCACCGTCCTTCGTAAATGTGATCCCTCAATTCCGTAGCTTACCAGCTCCATATACTCAGTCCGAGTAGTACGCATCCAGCATAGCCAGAAATGCATCTACTTTTCTTGGATCGTTGGCCGCGTTGGTCGTCAGGCAAGTCAGGGTTCCCACCTTTCCCCAGCCCTCCGTACCGGATTTTCCATCCGGTCCTGCAGGAGCCGGACCAATTACCACCTCCGCCTCCGGATTCACCGCCAGCAGTTCTTTCAGGCAGGTTCCCCTGTTTCTGACATCGCTCATATCCTGGCTGTGGCCAAAAATAATGATACGTCTGAGCGGAGGTCAAGCCAATCTGCCCGTTCATGAAGGAATGGGAAAGAGCCGTGTAACCGCCGTGATTCTCCCCTGTAATAAACTCTTTATCTATAATTCCCTTTGTATACCAGTCATGCAGCACGGTGAGCGCCTCTTTCGCCTCTGGGCGTATGTATGGGAAAAAATGGGACATTATCTTCACCCAGCTGCATTTCCTCCACTACAAACCCGGAGGTCGTGCTGAGTCCCGATGTGCACCGAAGCCCAAACGCTCCGAATACGGCATTAAATGACCGCTCCGCCATTCCCGCAGTATCTTTCTTTCCGTTCCCATCCGGATCATTTTCCACAAATGCAGTCAGGACCTTTTCATACTCCTCCAATGTCTCTGGAACTTCCAGATTCAGCTTGTCAGCCAGTCCTTCCTCCAGAACATCGCCATGGGGACCACCTGCATGGGATTGATACGCCGTAGTTTTTCCCCTCATAAATCATGGTCCCCAGAGGGATCCATCATCGTACTGATCGGCAATCTTCGTAAAAATTCGGCGCCTTCTCACGAATCACCTCAATCGGCAGTTCCCCGACAATGCCGCCTTCCACATAAGTAGCCAGCATGGCCGGAGTGTCAATCACCATGATGTCAGGCATTTCACCACCTGCAAATTTTACATTCAGATTTTCCTGGAAATTCGTAGCGTCCACATAAAATCCCTTCAGATCGATGTTAAACCGCTCCTCAATCTTCTTAACTACCGGTGAGTCATCATCGACTTCGGCACTGTTGCGCCCCATCAGCCAGGACAACTGCACCGGTTCCTCAATCTGCGGTGTCTGTGATGTTCTGTGCCGGTCCCGGCTGCCCCCGTTGTCTCTGTGGAAGAGATGCTGCATCCGGATACCAGTGCCGCCGCCATCGTAACCGCCATTGCACGGCAATCATTCTTTGTACTTTTTTTCTTCATACTGCCATTCTCCTTATTTTTATTTGTGAACCCCTTTGCCTGTTCTTGAAAGGAAGCATAGCACACGTATTTTACAGGTACAATCATCAAAAAAATTGGGGAATAACACTTTTTTGTACGTGCCTTACCCCCGTATTTATCAGCATTTCTCATCAGCTTTCCCGAAAATACACGCTCTTTTTTGCTGCTTTTTCATTCGATTCTGTACCGTCACTCCACAAAAAATTGTCATATCCCTAAAATCTGTCATTGATAAAGGGCGGCGCTTAAATTATTGTGTCCTTAACAGTAACTGCTTCCATTTTAGTTAAAAATCAAAAGGAGAGTACACATGCAGCATATTACAGAGGTTTTAAAGGATGGGGTAACCGTAGCGGATGTTCTCGCAAATCTTAAGTTACGGGAAAAAGAGCTTCAGCAGGGAATGACATTCCGGCAGCGGGGAAAATCCGCCGCCAGTTTCCCCGATATTTATGCGGCCCAGGTGGAAAATGCGGAAAACTGTCTGAAAGGAATGACGCTTCTCCCCGGCTGTCCCACACTTCATTTCATCGGTAATCCGGTCAAATGGCACGAGAACCTATTCAATGACGCAGAATATACGTATCAGCTCAACCGCATGGACCACTGGCGAGTGATGCTGGAAGCCTATTCCCTGACCGGGGATAAAAAGATTTGCCAACAAAGTTATGGAGGAATTCTATCACTGGATAGAGGATTGTCCCCAGACAGCCGCTCTATAATTCCGGCGGGGAGCTGTTAAAAGACAACTTTGGGGGCTGCGGCTGCAATCAGGGCATCTGGCGCTCACTGGAGATTGGAATCCGCATGTACCGTACCTGGCCTCACATCATCCATCATCTGATTGACAGCGATTATATAGACGAGGCGTTTCTGGAAACATACTTGACCAGTGTCTATCAGCATGCACAGGTCCTGTATCTGGTGGCTCCGATCTTCTGGCCTAAGGCTGACCACAACCACTATTTAATGGAAAACAACGGCTGCTCTACTTATCCTGCATGTTCCCGGAGTTTAAAGACGCCCAGCTCTGGAGATGTCATGCCCTGCATGAAATGGAACGCAGCATCAACGCCCAGGTGACCTCCGGCGGCGGCCAGATCGAAGGCTGTGCTTCTTATCACAATGGCTGTATTTACTGGTTTGTCCTCCCGCTTCTGCTGTCGAAAAGTATGGGTTTGACATTTCCGACAGCTATAAAGAGCGCCTGGAAGCTGATGGCGGGAGTATTCCCTGTTCATGACCCGCCCCCACCGGCAGCAACTGCCCATGGGGCGACAGCAATACGTATACCGGCACCCTGTCCTGGGGAGCTCTCTGCCACTATATCGCTTTTGACGACACCCGCTATATGCAATACGCCCGCTGCTTTTACAGCTATGAGGATCTGACCCGGGCAGCCTCCAAATACATATGGGAGATTTCCGATCTGATGATCTGCAGCGGCCCTGAAAAGAGCAGAGGCCGGGACGCTTCCTTCCATTCCCGTATTTTCCTGGCAAAAGGAGTTAAACAGGTCTTCCTGCGTACCGACTGGTCGCAGAATGCGCTTTCTCTAATGTTTGCATGCAGAACTCCGATTCAGAATCAGCACGCCCACATGGATCCCGCCGGCTTCGACTTCACCGCCTACGGAAAACCACTGCTGGTTGATCCCGAATCTACTGCTACAGAGACGATGAGAACCGCAGAAAATTCAAATCCGTGCATTGGCATAACTGTCTGACGCTCAATCATCAGGATCCGTGGAGATATATTTCCTCCTGGTCCTACGGGGAACAGCAGCCGGGAGAAATTCTTCACGCGGGAGGAGAATGGCCGTCTCATGTATGCGGTGGCCGAGCACAGGAATTATCAGCCCGCCGTACACAAGCGGGCAGCCGCCCTGGTTGACAAGCACTTTCTGGTCATTCTGGACCTTCTGGAGCAGACAGAGGAGGACCCAGTGTACAGATCAATTTTCATATTAATTCACCAACAGTGGCTGCCGATTCCGCAAAATCCTGTGTCTGCTCGCTCGGCTGATGCCAATATCGGCGTATTTACTGACGATGGCTTAAAAACCGGCCCTGGTCCCCGCCAAGTGCTCAAACCGATGCGATGTATGGCACGATACCATAATTGCCCGTTTTGAGTCCGAACATCTCTCCGCGGGCCGCCACGGTTTTGTCTCCATTGCCTGCCCGGCTCCCGCAGGTCAGACAGTTCCCACAGTCTCCGGCATCAAAAAAAGAGTTCACAGCAGATGGGCGCTTCCTGGTGTCATTCTCTGTCATGGAGAAAAGATATGAGCTTGCGCTGTCCGGCAAAAGACTGGATCTGTCTGTGAATGATGTAAATGGTTGTTTATAAAGAAAGAACAGAATAGAGAACTGCCTGATCACCCGGTGATGGTGATCAGGCGGCTCTCTCTTCCGTTCTTTCTGCGTCTCTCTCTCTGTACTGGCCTTCACATTCTCTTTACACCCTCATGCTAAAGCAGTATCACTCTTTTCCCATCATAATCAATCTCACAGCTTCCGCCCTTCTTCAGCCGCCCGAACAGCATCTCATCCACCAGGAGCGGCTTAATCTCCTGACCGATGATCCGCTTAATCTCCCTGGCTCCGTATTCGCGGCTCACGCCTTTCGCCGCCAGGTATTTCCGGCACGCCTTCCCGACAGGGTCAGCTCCACGTTTTTCTCCGCCGCCTTCCGGGCCAGATTACCGAATTCTTTTCCCCACAATCCGGTCCGCCATGGCCGCATCCAGCGGACGGAATATAATGATCCGGTCGAGGCGGTTTCTGAACTCCGGCCGAACACGCGCTTCACCTCATCGGTGATTCCTTCCTCATTCAACTGCCGTCCCCGAATCCGATGGAGGCGCGGTCAGCCTTTTCCGCCCCCGCGTTGGAGGTCATGATTAAAATAACGCTGCGAAAATCCGCCTTCCTGCCCTGGTTGTCGGTCAGCGTCGCATAATCCATAATCTGAAGCAGAATGTTATAGATGTCCGAATGCGCTTTCTCGATTTCATCGAGCAGGAGGACACAGTGCGGGTTCTTCCTGATCGCTTCCGTCAGAAGGCCGCCTTCCTCATATCCCACGTAGCCCGCCGGCGAGCCGATCAGCTTTGCCACCGTATGTTTTTCCGCGTACTCGCTCATATCAAACCGCACAAGGCGGATTCCAAGCACCTCAGCCACCGACTTTGCAAGCTCTGTCTTTCCCACCCGGTCGGTCCGACAAACAAGAGACTCCCCACCGGTTTATTCTCCTCGCTCAGGCCTGCCTTCGACAGCTTGATGGCATTGGTCAGTTGATCCACTGCCGCCTCCTGACCGAAGACTCTGCCCTTCAGCTCCCGCCCAGGCGTGCCAGCTTCTGCCGTTCCTCCGTCTCCACCGTCTGCTTCGGAATCCTGCAGATCTTCGCCAGCACCTCTTCCACCAGCTTCTTATCCACCACCTGGATCTTTTTTTTTGGGATGCAGCTCCAGATAGGCCCCCGCCTCGTCAATTAAGTCAATGGCCTTGTCAGGCAGATACCGCTCATTGATATACTGTTCCGAGAGACTGGCCGCGTGCTCCATGGTCCCCTTCTGGTAGCGGACATGGTGGAATTTTTCATAGTATGGTTTTTAGGCCATTTAAAATCTCTACCGTCTCTTCCACCGTCGGTTCCTTTGATATCAATATTCTGAAAACGCCTTTACCAGGCTCTTATCCTTTGAAAAAATACTTTTATATTCCTCATGTTGTAGCCCCCGATAAATTTAAGCTTTCCGTCGGTTAAATACGGCTTTAGCAGATTGGAGGCATCCATGGATCCGCCGTTTACTGCGCCGGCCCCTACCAGATTATGAATCTCGTCGATATAGAGGATGGGATTTTCTTCCTCCTTCAGCTCTTCCATCACTGCCTTGAGCCGCTTCCTCGAAATCGCCCCGAAACTGGGTGCCCGCCAGCATGGATCCCAAATCAATCCCGTAGATTCTGGCATTTTTCAGCTTCTCCGGTACGCGGCCCCTCGTTGATTCTGGCCGCCAGCCCATACGTGATGGCCGTCTTTCCCACACCGGGTTCCCCACATGGAGCGGATTGTTCTTCTGACGCCGGCACAATACCTGCATGGTGCGTTCCAGCTCCGCCTCCCTTCCTATTAAAGGGCAGCTGTTTTTCACCTCATCATTGATACAGACCGCGTACTGAAGCAGAACGCTCTCCCGCCCTCTTTGCATCTTCCTCATTATCCATATCAGAGGTTCCGCCTGTTCCTGCATGACTGTCGGTTCCGCCTGTTCTGCCCGCTCCAGCCCCCCCATCTTTCTCCCGAACCATCGGTGCCCAGTTCCACCAGAAGGTCCACGCATTCCACGCCCTGCATCTGAACAAAATACGCGCCGTAGCTCTCCTCCAGCTCCATCATGCTGTACAGCAGATGCGGCAGTTCAATCGTATCGCGGTCCGAGGAAATCGCCTTCCTTGCCGCCTCCTCTATGGTCTGGCCTGCCGTAGCTGACCTCGATACCGCCTTCATCCTTCCACAGTGTCCATCTGCCCCAGGTAGTCCTCCAGCCGTGACTTTAACTTTTTCACGTCGCCTCCGCAGCTTTTAAACGCAGCCTGGAAGGCTGGCCGGTCTGCAAGCACAAACCACACGTGCTCCGGGGTCACATACCATTTCCCGCCTCCCCGCATTTAAAACTGCGTCACTCAGCAGCTCTTCCACTTTTTTGCTATCTTCAAATTTCTTCTATCCTCCAGTCATAATCGGCAGCCTTTATCCGCGTCCTGTCTTCACCGTAATCTGCACAGCGTCGTACTATGACTCCACTTCTACCCGGAATGGATATCCCTGCTCCCGGGCAATCTTCACCGCCCTGGCCGCCTTCGTCTTTGCAATATCGTAGGAATAAACGCCCACCACGGCTTTCTGTCCCTTATGGACTGTCATCATGATGGCTACCGCTTCCTCATAATTTTTGCGGAACACGTCAATGAGAATCTCCACCACCACATCCATGGGCGTAAAATCATCGTTGTACATGACCACTTTATACTGTTTTGGCTGTTTCAGCCTGATTTCTGTTTTTTCTGACAATCCTGTATTTGCCGGCATACTGTATCATTACCTCCTGATCCGGATCATTTAAACTCCATTTTAATCCATCATGCATGGAAATGCAAGCGGTAACGGAAGGCTGAAAATCTCCTGATCAGCTCAGTTTCTGCTGCATTTTATATTTTTATTTTCTCTTGAACCCAAAAAATCTTTGTGGTACGATAACCTCATTCCCATGAACAGTGAGGCTTACCAATGACAAAAGAAACTATACTTCCACTGGCCCGCAAAGCGGCCCACATACTTTTACCGTATTTCTTATGACGGTTCCATGTATTTCCTATTTTTATTTGAGTATGTAACCGGCAATCTGGCGACGATCCCTTCCTATATGGCCGCCCTGAACATCGGCTGGATTTATATCCTCTATCTCCTGGTGTTTGCGGCGAGCGGGCGGACCAGAATCGCCATACCCGTCGTGTCCATTCTCCTGTTCATCCTCCCCTGGCCGAGGCCTTCGTGGTGTCTTTCCGAGCCGCCCCATCATGTTCTGGGATATTCTGGCCTTTGGAACGGCCATGACCGTCTCCCAAAATTACGTATTCACCATAACAAAGTCCATGAAAATCGCCGGACTGATTCTACTCGTCATCAATGTCGCTGCAATCGCATTTCCAAGGCGTATCTCCGGCCGCAAATACAGGCTCGCCTTCGCAGGCACCGCGCCGGTCACCGCCGCCTACGGCGTATGGTTTTTACATTTCTCATGCCCTCCTGGGGCCTGGGAATCAACATGGGGAGGTCAACGAGACCTATAAGGAATACGGTTACGTCCTCTCCACGGCGGTCTCCTTCCGCTATGCGGTGAAGCAGAAGCCTGCGGGGGTACGGCACATCACAGATAAAACGGATCTATAACGATTACAAGGCGGAAGATGTCCTGGCCTCTGCCGAGGAGGTGGCCCTGGGTGAAGATATCACCACCCCGGTCAATATTATCTGCATCATGAATGAGAGCCTGTCCGACTTACGCACAGGAGGTTCCTTTCAGACGAATCAGGCGTATTTCCCATTCCTGTACAGCCTGAAAGAGAACACGATAAGCGGAAGCCTGTGTTCCCGTCTTCGGCTCCATGACGTGCAATTCGAATTCGAATTTCTGACAGGTGATTCCATCGCCTTCCTGCCTTCCAACTGCAGCGCCTACCAGTTCTACATAAAGCCCCGGAACGTACAGCCTTGTCAGCACCTTAAGGACCAGGGCTACCGGACCGTCGCTTTCATGCATCCTTATCCGGGTGAAAACTGGAACCGCGATACGTGTTACAAGAATATGGGATTCGACGATTTCATTGATGAAACCCGCTATGAGGAACGGGATTTTCTGAGAAATTACGTGAGCGACCAGTCCAATACGAGAACCTGATCAAACAGGTGGAGAATAAGGAGAATCCTGCCGACCGCCTTTTTCTGTTCAATGTGACCATGCAGAACCACGGCGGCTATGAGGGAATCTACGACAACTTTCCGCAGGAGGTGTGGCTGACCGGCTCCCTAAAGGACAAGTATCCGAAGACCGATCAGTATTTATCACTGATGAAGCGTTCCGATGAGGCCCTGAATACCTGATCCGATACTTTGAGGCCAGCGACGAGCCCACCATGATCGTGATGTTCGGAGACCATCAGCCCAGCGTGGGAGGATGAATTTTCGATGAGATTGCAGGCATGCCCAGCGCCGACGTTCCCGCCGGAGACCACTTAATGTGGTATGAGACACCATTTCTTATCTGGACAAACTATGAATCCAGATCGAGCAGAAAGGGAAGATGAGCGCCATCTATCTCGCTTCCGAGCTGCTGATCAGGCCGGCTGGATATGACGCCGTACCAGCGTTTTCTGCTTTCCATGGAGGAAACACTGCCCGTCATACATCCGCTTGGCTGCTATGATGCCTCGGGAACCTACTACTCCTGGGAAGAGACTGGTCTCGACAGTTTTCCATACCGGGATACCATAAGGGATTACGAGTATCTCGTTTAAACCACAGCTTCGATCCGAAGAAATATAAGGACATGTATATAGCCGAACCATAAAAAAACCACCGTTCACAGATAAAGGAACTTCCATCATTCTTCCGGAAGTTCCTTTTATCTGTTTCATCATCTCCTCGGACACCGAATCCAGCAGATAATTTTTATGCTTTTCCCCTGTCTTTCTCTCCTGATACTCCTGATGAACCGTCTCGCTCAAACGGCGGATCTCTTCCTTCAGCTCCCTGGCCGATATCAGCCGGCAGCCCTGGCCGTGTATGATAATCTGTTCCAAATGGTCCGAAGTGGCCACTGTCACATCGTATTTTCTGCCATTTTCGTGAGCGAACTTCTCAATATACTGGTCTGCCGTCTCCGCCTCCTTTGTAAAGACCACCTGGATGTTGTGGTAGTCCAGGCACTCGGTCACATGGCCCTGGACCCGGTAGGCGTCGAACACGGCAATCAGCCGGCATTTCTTCATGCCCTGGTAATTGCAGAGAATATCGAGGAGTTTTCCTCGGGCGCCGTCGATGGTTTGCTCCGCCAGCTCCTTCAGTTCATCCCATGCGAAAATAATGTTATACCCGTCAACCAGAAGATACTCTTCCCTGGGGGCCTCCTTTTTATAGGTCCTCACCGCAGGAGCGCTGTGAGAGTTCTCCTGTATTTCTCCCTGTTCTTCCACCCGGATTTAACCCCGAAGAATTACCCCGCCGGTTGGCGTAAAGGTGCGTTCCAGAATGGCATCCACTTCCTCCGTGCCGATCCATTCCCTGTCACTCTCCGGCTCATCGTTCCGGCCGTTCGGCGCCTGACCTTTTCTGGCGGCAGCACCGGCAAGCCCGGCTATTCCATCCGGCCCCATGTCTTTCTGTGGTTCCAGACAGCTTTCCAGATGCATATACCCCGGGACCTGGTCCCATTCCACTAAGAATCCCGCCCCGTGGGCACAGAATACGGACCCAGCCGGGTTCGCCGTGTCTCCGTCCGCATCATAGCCGATTGCGGCCACCACTTCCTCTGTATTGTGGCACGGCCCGTAGCCGGAAAATGTAAATGACAGCCGTCCCGCGCCGCCCGTATAGGCGGTTACCTCTTTCTGATATCCCCCCATACAGGCCGCTGGGGCGCTTCCGGTGAGAACCGCCCGGTCTCCCTCCATGACAGGAGGCATCACTTTCCCCTGCCATGCGTTCCACATCGCTCATCGCCCGTCCCACGTAACGGTCCGGAAGTTCAAGGCGGAAATCGTAAAATGGCTCCAGCAGCATGGATTCCGCCTGCATCAGTCCCCTGGCGGACTGCCCGGTAGACAGCCTGGCGGAAATCGCCGCCCTCCGTATGCTTTAAATGGGCACGCCCCGACATCAGCGTGATCTTCATATCCGTGACCGAAGAACCCGTCAGCACCCCCTTGTGCTCCTTCTCCGCCAGATGGGTCAGAACCAGCCGCTGCCAGTTTCTTCCCAGAATATCCTCGCTGCAGGCGGAAGCAAACTGCATACCGCTCCCCGGCTCCCCGGGTTCCAAAAGAAGATGGACCTCCGCGTAATGACGGAGCGGTTCGAAATGCCCCACGCCCTCCACCGTGTTCGTGATTGTCTCCCGGTAGACGATGCTCCGGTCTCCGAATTCCACAGAGAGACCGAAACGTTCCTCAATTACGCTTTTAAAATCTCCATCTGAATCTCGCCCATAATCTGGACATGGATCTCCTTCTTGCTCTCCTCCCATGTCAGATGCAGCTCCGGATCTTCTTCCTCCAGCTCCCGGAACTTCGGAAGTACGGCCGCCGCATCGACGCCCTCCGGCAGCCCGATCCGGTATGTCATCACCGGCTCTAAGAGCGGCATGGCCGAGGCCGCTTCGATCCCCAGCCCCTGGGTCCTCTGGAACCGCTTTAGAGAGTCCCAGCACGGCGCAGACGGTGCCGGCCGATGCCTCCCGCACCCGTCTCGAATTTCTCCCCGGAATAGAGGCGTATCTGGTTTACCTTCTCCTCGTCGATAATCTCCCTCGTCGATAAGCTGCCGCCCGTGATCTTCATATGGCTCATACGGTTTCCCTGAGCATCTCTCGATATCTTGAAAATCTTCGCTCCGAATTCCGGCGGATATTCAGGCGTTTCCGTGTACTCCTCAAGCCCCTTCATGAATTCCTCCACGCCCGTAAACTTAAGCGCAGAACCGAAAAAGCATGGGAAAAAGGCGCCTGCTTAAATCTGCTTCCCCGTATTCCGGCCGTCTCCACATGGCCGGTCTCCAGATATTCATCCAGCAACTCCTCACTGGTCATGGCAATCTGCTCGTAAAATGATCCGTTCCGGCCTCTCCGAAGTCCACAAAGGTTTCCTTTTAAGATTTTTCTTAAGTCATCCAGGATAGCCCCTTTTCCCAGCTCCGCCAGGTCCATCTTATTGATAAACAAAAATGTGGGAACCCGGTATCTGGCAAGAAGACGCCACAGCGTCCTCGTATGCTCCTGCACTCCGTCCGTTCCGCTGATCACCAGAATGGCGTAATCCAACACCTGCAGGGTCCGTTCCATCTCCGCCGAAAAAATCCACGTGCCCCGGCGTATCGAGCAGCGTCATCTCCATGTCCTTCCATTTCAATATCGCCTGCTTTGAAAAGATCGTGATTCCCGTTTCTTCTCCAGTTCATACGTATCGAGAAATGCATCTCCCCGGTCCACCCGGCCCATTTTCCGGATGCTTCCGCCCATATAGAGCATCGCCTCCGACAATGTCGTCTTTTCCCGCGTCTACGTGGGCCAAAATACCGACTGCCAGTTTCTTCATCTTTGTATCGTTCTCCTTCTATGTGCAGCAGAAACTCTCATGGTTTTGTCGTTTCCGCCTCAATACCGAAAGCAAGCTGCCTGCAAAAAACACAGACAGCCTGCTGTTTATGAGTATTATAACATTCACATGGAAAAAGCGAAAGATGTTTTTCCATTCCACTTCCGGTAAATCAAACCGTTGAAAGCGGTTTTCTTTTTACAGCTCATAAAAAAACACTCCTTATCCCCCAGGAGCAGTGTCTGCACGCCGGATTTCTCCCATTTTCCACCAGCTTCCGGAACTTTTCGGCTTGTTCTCCCGAAACAGTGCCTCAAGCGGCTGTTCCCGCACATTCCCCATGGAAAGTCGGTAAAATCAGTACAAAACGATGTCTCCCCGTTCCACATAATATGGAGATGACGCCATGGGGAAAGACAGGGCCTCACGATTTCTCCGAACGAACATGCGGCAGATACCGGACTTTAAAAGCATGCGTCCCGGGCTCCTCCAGGCGGAATCCGGCCTTCTCCATCTCCGAATCCCCCTCACCACTCTGCCTCCACGATTCAACCGCCTCCGCTTCGATGGAAAATTCCCGTTCCATCACGGCTTTATATTCTCCAATCTCCCGGCCGTTTAAAACGATCATATCCTGAAGCAGCACCTCATCCACGGGAAAATCCGACAATTCAGCAAAAAACTCCTTCAGCTGCCCTTTCAGCTCCTCCGTCAAAACGGCCATACAGACCACCGGCAGTAAAAGGCGCCGCCCTCTTTACTGCAAGCAGATTCTCCCGGATCTTCCGGAATGTTCCCGCGCCGCGGATGCTGTCATGGAGCTGCTCCGGTCCGTCAACAGACACGTAAATCTTGTCCAGGCAGTCCGGGACAGTCTCCGCATGCCGGTCCAGCAGAGTCCCGTTTGTAACGATTCCGGACCCGGTACCCCCGTTCATGAAGTGTGGAGGCGATTCATCAAAGCACGGGCTCATGAGGGGTTCCCCGCCCCCAGAGCATGACCGATGGCTTCTTTCCGGCGGCCGCATCCAGCTCATTTACGATCCCAAGCCACTCTTCCGTTTTCAGGGCCATGCTCTCCTTGCCGTCACGCAGCGCTGTTTTTCCTCTGTCCGCAAAACCAGCAGTTTAAATTACACTGCCTGGTCAGCTGTAAATGAATCATCTCCAGTCGTCGTTCCATCTCACTCTTCCTCAAAATATCGCATTTCCATCAGCCTCTCCTCAATCAAAACCAAGCTGGGAGCTCATAATATCGGGTGAATACAGGGAACGGAAGCCCGGCGATTCCCAGTTCCTCCATCGCCCCCGCCACCCGGTCATTTGCCCGGTACAATGCCTCCAGCGCCTCTCTCACATTAAATCTGCCGGGAGAAGTCGGAGCAGGCGGCCATCTCGCATCCGACACCCACCCTTCGGTAACCGCCCGAAAGGCCGCAGCCAATGCTTCACTCTCATGCCGGTCGATCTGCTTATAGGCGGCGATCCCTCAATCCCCTCCAGAATCATTCGGCAGACCGGATCCAGCTGCAGCGCCTGATCCGTATTCAGCCATGCCTTTGCCGTTCCCCGTGCCACGCAGCCCCATTTTCAATTTTTTCAAATGGACAGGTTCTCCAGAAGCTCTGCGGATTCCATCACCTCCGAAGGTGTCGCCGGAACAAATCCGCTTTCTATGGACAGGTCCATGATTTCCTTAAACCGTTTCAAGCTGTCGCCTTCTTCCTCAAAGAACCTGGCCTGATTAAACTGTTTGACATATAGAAGTATGCCGAACTTCCTATGTATTCCGCATCCTCGGCATACGGCATGATAAAGGAGCCTGTCTCCTGTGCACGCGTGTTCCAGCGGCAGAACATGGACTGAATCTCCCTCATAGCGGACCGCCTCGTTTCTCACACGCCCTCCGTCGCCCCCATCAGATACCAGAGCAGCAGATTTGCCATACAATCGGAACGGAAGATCAGCTTCAGCCCGTTATCACAGATAGAGGATTTGTCAGATACTTTAAATACTCAGGCTTATCCTTTATATATTCCTAAATAAGAAACAGCTGGTTTTTAGTTGCTGTGCCCCTGCACGTCATAGCACAGTCCGGTGGCCTTTCTTATCTCAGGAAATGAGAGGAAGAAGGAATCGGCGTCCATAATGAGTGTCTCGATTCCCCACCTCACTTATAGATGCCGGAATCTGTGCGTTCCAGCTGCATTCCGGATTCCATCAACCTTCGGGCGGATTCCCGTATAACGCTCCCATGTATCCAGGCTCCTTAGCCAAGGTATGTACCGCCACCTCACGCGGACACATTTCCCATCATCAGATGTGTATGCAGGGGATGCCACCGGCTCCCACCTGACCGTCAGAATCAGCGCCTTCGCTTTTCCATGACCTCAGGAGCCAGCCTCTCTGGCTTCATCAGCGTCTTGCCGCTGGCCTCAAATCTATTTTTATACTGATTGTCTCGAACCAAGGTCAAACAGCTTTTCATAGCAGTTTTCACGACCCATTCCCGCCGTTCCATTTTCGGCTGGGAATACTGGATGTTCGCATGTGGAAGAAAAAATAACTTTAGGCCTCATAATTATTTGCTCCAATCAAAGATTATTTTTAAATACATCCTCGCCCTTCGCCATCTTGTATTCAAATGCCTCCGCACACTTCGACACCGGCCAGATCTCCACCGGAAGGCCGTTTCGTATCGGAATTCCCCTCGCTGATCCAGGTAAGAATCTGCTCCTTACAGCCGGGCGCCAGCGCACAGGACATGGAAATTGTGCAGTTCTTTGTAAACCAGCGGTGATAGCTGTCCATGATAATTTTCTCCGGATAATCCCCTGCCAGTGAATATGGCCCGGCGCATCGTCGGTTCCCCAGCCGCCGTCCTTCAAATATTTATGGAGAATACCTGGCACCTCCGCATTGCCGGAGCACTCGATGATCTGATCCGCCATGGCGCCTCCGGTGGCCTTCCTGATTACCAGTTCCGCTTCAAACGGATCGGTCACAATATCCACATACTTCTTCGCAATGTCACGCCTGAATTTATTCGGCTCAATGGCAATGACTCTCAAATTCGGTTTACGATCTTTAAAATCTGCATGGCGCTGATTCCCACCATGCCTGCGCCGCTCACCACAATCGTCTGTCTGCCCTCCAGATTCAGCATCCGGATTCCCTTTAGGGCCACACATGGAAGATAAGCCAGCACACCGTCAATATAGGAGAGGTTTTCTGGAATCTTAACCATATAGTCAAATGTGTCATTCGTGGTATCGGAATCCTTTACCGTGTATCGGAGCCGCCGCCCCATGCGGCACAGACATCACCGTATTTCCGGCATTCGTTAATCATAACCCGGTCTCCCGGTTTCAGGCTTCCATCGCTCTCTTCCCCTGCCGCGACTACCTCTACCGGCGGTTTCATAAATCAGGCACCAGCGGATAGTAGCACTGTTCCGGATGCTGAAGTCCCTTATAGGTCTTCATATCGTTCCGCTGGAAATACTGCTGTAATACGTCCGCGCGATATAGGCATCCTTTTTTGGCTCCGTCAGAGTAATCTCCCTTAAGCGGACTTCATATGGTCTCATCGATCACGAGGCCCTTGTCTTCTTATAATCGTAAATAGTACTCATAGCCAGACCTCCTTCAAAATAATAGTCTCCAGGTACTGTTTGCTGCGCCTGGTTCCTCATTCGATCATCAGGGGTATCCGTCCATTTCAGGACCGTCTATGGTGCGCTTCCGATGGGCTCCAGGTTTAAGCGACCGCCAGCTTCACAAAATCCTTGATATGGGCATAGGCGATGCGGCTGCCGACGTCCGCCGTCCTTCACGTCGCATAGAGATTGGCCGACAATTTCGTTGTCATCCGTTTCCCGTCTCCACCTGGTTCCGGCTGCCGAATGAAATGAACCACCCCATCCGGATGCCGTCACTCCCCCATGGGTCTCCATGGCTGTCACCACTCCATGCTCCTTTCCATACCGGGCTACCATGTTTAACGCATCTATCATACGAGAAAAGCGCGTCTCATCCACTTCCTGTAAGGCGTAAAACCAGCAAATATCCGCAGCGTTTCCACTCCTAAAAAGGAACAGATATCGATTACCATCTTAATCTTCCTGATGTCCTCCGCTGCCGCGTTCCCGTCTTCAAGCGTAAAGTCATTGCCTGTCGCCGCGGTATCCAGAGAAATCCCAAATGCTTCATACTCCTTCTTTATCTGCTCGAGAAGACGTACATCTGCGTCTGTC
>VOFI01002356.1_pt1 | contig 27357 bp, 39 predicted proteins | sample 5384131 | NCBI WGS metagenome assembly VOFI01 (sample SAMN12384728, study PRJNA508395) | human gut metagenome | isolation source: healthy gut H | host: Homo sapiens | reverse complement strand
CTTTATAACTTCAGCCTGGACTATATTGTAAGAGACAGCACACATAAAGAGTATGATTCCATAAAATAAAGCCGGTAAACTTTTATACGGATTTAGTCCCATCCATTCCGTTGCCATCGGGATCAATGACATCCAAAAGATCCAATGTAAAATTTTTTCCATAACAATCTACCTGATACTGAATCTGTCATATTAATTAAATGATGATTCCATTGTCCCAAACATCGGATCAATATTTCGATAATCCACACGTCATACCCATTGTCTCTCTGGGGTGACACAAAAAATGGTGTGAGCCACAAATAATCAACACCTAAATCTTTCAGATAATCCAATTTTTCTGCAACACCTCTAAGATCTCCGATTCCATCTCCATTGGAATCCTTAAAAGACTTTGGATAAATTTGATAAATCACTTTATTACTAAAATCTGCCATACTGCTTTCCCTCTATTCTATTTCAATAATCACTGTTTCATTTTCCTGCGCGTAAATTCCTGTATGAAAATGAACTGTTTTTTCATCTGCCCCATCTGTGATCACACAAACAGTCACGTCCGAGTATCCTGCTTCCTTAATTTTCTGACGATTAAAACGAATTCCATGCCATTGTCTAATACAAGTCCCACAGGCATGTCTTGAATCTTCCATAACTCTATCACGGGTTTTGTTGCCACAAATCAAAGGTAATCGTAATATTTTTTATCCCTTGCTTTTGCATAAACCGTTTTCACCAAGCTTGCATAACAATATCATTTAAACTGTTTTGTTCTAGGTTTCAATCGATAATGCCACTTTCTCCAAACGGGACATTTTAATCAAACTGTTTGTCAAAGTCAAGCTTTTCAAGGGACATCTGCAAGTGGTGGCAATATATTCATATCAAGCAGAAACAAATCATACTTTTTGCTTTTGGTATTGCTGCAATGCTTTTTTCCAAATACCCATAGACTGCTGTAACCGTATGCTCGTCTTTTTTTAAGGCGATAAATACCCTTGCTCAGAATTTTATCATCTTCAAGGAAAAAATATTTGCCATAGCCGTAAAACGCACCACCTTCCTCAATATGCAAAATTGCAGGGAACAGACGCAGCAACGCATGTCAACACCGATTGCCGAAATGATCGGTTCTTTCGTCAGTCGTTCCATACCCGCTTCGCTGACAAAGATGATATTCGGCACAATTTGAATGTCCTTGCGTCTGCCAATACCTTCTGAAAGAGTATTATCATAATCATCATAGTAAAAAGCTCCGCCAATTTTGAAATCAGTTGCCAGCATACCCTTTAAGTGCCTCTATCATTTGTTCATAGGACTGCCCTTTGGATTTATATCTACTATCCTCATATTGGATTTTCATAAAGCCTTCTAAAGCGGTTTCATCAAAGTCAATACCTGCCCAGACTGTCTTTTGAATATCTACATTTTCAACACCGTCGATTTGCTTAATCTGTTCCACAAAATGTTCGTCGAATTGAGGTACTTCCTTGTTGAGTTGCTCAGGCTGTTCAAATTGAATATCATTGTATTCAAAGTTATAATCCATGTATTCCTTAATAAAGTAATGGACAGAATATAGATCGCCGGGTGGAAGAACACCTCGGCCTCCATCATCGACTTTCCTTGTTTAAAGCCCTCGTTCAAAACAAGAGGAACAATGCCAAAGGAAACAGCGGTGGCTAACACAATACCAATCGGGATACCAATGCAGGCAAACTTAACTGCCTGATTTTTTACCAGTGATTTAATCTGTTTTTGCGTTGTTCCAAGCGTTTTCATCAAACCGTAAAAACGGGTATCCAAATGGAGATATACAGGACATGGTAAATAAGGAGATACCCGCTGCCGATAATAAAGAACACCAATAGGATTACCATTGCAATCACTGAACCGCTTGATGATTTCATGGAAACCGCACCGCCGAAAGATTGATTTTCGTTAAGCTCCACATCTTTTTGAATACGATAAAAATCATCGGGCATTTTATTCAGCGACAAAGAAAGAACGCCGTCCTCTGCCATTGTATAACCTGCATTTTTGCAATACGCTTCGAAACAAAGCCCATTCCCGTACCTGTATAGGAATGAAACCATCCGCTTAATGTGAAATTTTTTTCCTGCTGACCGTTTTTATCATAATAGGACAGAGGAATTTCCATATTCAGCTTCGGCTCTTTCATTCCAAGCTGTGAAAGAGCATCCTCTGACAGCATAATTTCATTTTCATCTGAAGGATATTTCCCTTCTATATCTTTGATTGTTTCTTTATAGTGTTTTTCCCATTCCGTAGGGTCGTAATACGAAAGTGCGATAGAAAGATCACGCCCCTCGTCGTTCTTCTCAGCAACCGAGCCGACCATATACTGCGTACCGACAGTTTTAACATATTCCAAATTCTTAATCTGCTGTTCCTGCTTTTCTGTCGGCATCGCAAGGGACGCATTAGCGGTTGTGCCTGCGGTACGCACCTGCATTAACTTCATATTTTCCATATAGTTAATGCCCAAACTAAACACAGTTGTAATCATAAAGGTAGTGAGAACGATCGCAAACACCGCAAACAGGTTACGGGTGCGGTTTGCTTTCATCATTCCTTTTTCCACTCGCTTAACTGCGCTTTTATTTCGGTTAGCGTGCATATCTGACACCTCCCGAAACAACCTTGCCGTCCTCAATGCGGATCGTGCGGTCTGCCATCTGAGCGATTTCCTCATTGTGGGTGATCATAATGGTGGTTTGGTGGAACTGGCGGCTGATAGCCTGCATCAGCAGGATTACATCCATACTGGTTTTGGAATCCAGATTGCCGGTCGGTTCGTCAGCAAGGATAATGGCGGGCTTTGTCGCAAGAGCACGGGCAATCGCCACTCTTTGCTGCTGACCGCCGGATAGATTGTTCGGCATATTTTTAAGCTTTTGTTCTAAGCCAAGAGTATGGATAATCTCTTTTTACAAATCTTGTATCGGTCTTGCCACCGTCGATCTCAATAGGGTACACAATATTCTCATAAACATTGAGAACAGGAAGCAGATTATAAAACTGAAATACAAAGCCGATATTTCTGCGGCGGAAAATTGTCAATTCCTCGTCCTTCATTTTCAAAAGTTCTTTTCCTCGGATAGTAACACTACCAGAAGTAGGTCTTTCTTTAACATTCCCAAAACAATTAAGTCAATGGTCGCCATATCAATTTCCTCCTTTACTCTCTTGACAACTACTATAAATTATAGTAGAATACCATTTACGTTTCAACTACTATAATTTATAGTAGTATATTTTATTCTATTTGTCAAGTGAAAGGAGAAAAACACTATGGACAATCAAAACAGAAAATTGGAGTTATTGGGCAATGCTCCAATCCCAAAAGCCCTTTTAGCTATGGGTATTCCAACAATGATTGGTATGCTCATCAACGCCTTATACAATCTCGTTGACGCCTATTTCGTAGGCGGATTTATTTACATTGTTTCCTGCATTTTCAATGTTTTTAATGTCACAATGAACAATATCGTGACAAGTGAAGGAGCTGCAAAAACTACAATGTGTGCCTTGTTGTTAGGTGCAATCCTCAATATCGGTTTAGATCCATTATTTATATACACTTTTAATTTTGGTGTTGCAGGAGCTGCTATTGCCACAGCAATTTCTCAGGTAGTATCTACTCTTGTGTATCTATTATTTCAATTATTGACAAGTATTTCTATCTCTCTAATAAACAATGCCGCAGGTAATTACGGCGATTCAGCCATAGCAGGAATGGGTGTTGTTACTCGTCTTATATCTATGGGCAGCTTAACAGTATTTGGTTTTATCAAAGGCTTTCAACCGATTGCAGGTTATAGTTATGGGGCGAAAAAAAATTTGATCGTCTGCGTACTGCAATCAAAATTTCCATCTTATGGTCAACTATTTTCTGTGTAATCGTAGGGTTATTATTCAGTCTGTTTTCTACGACTATTGTTTCACAGTTTACAACCGGAAACACAGAAATGATTCACATTGGGGCTTCCTCTTTAAGAATAAACGGTATTACATTTATGCTGTTTGGATACTACACGGTATATTCCTCTTTATTCCTTGCTCTTGGAAAAGGAAAAGAAGGGTTTATTCTTGGATCTTGCCGACAAGGTATCTGCTTCATTCCCGTTATCTTAATTTTTCCATTTATATGGGGATTAAACGGTATTTTATACGCACAGCCGATTGCCGATGTTCTCTCTGCACTTATTACAGTATTTATGGCAATCCCTTTGCATAAAAGTTTAACTGTTGCCGAACAGAAAATGAAAACAGCTTCTATCCCCTGTGACAGGCAATAAAATCAAGCATAAAAGTAGTAACAGAGCCGATGAACTGTGAAACATTTCTCAAGTTCATCGGCTCTGCGTCTATGCGTCTGGCTCTTTGATGACAGTTATTTGCAAGTTCTTTGCATCAATTAAACTTTCCTGTTTACATTTCGGACAATAAAGGGGGAAGTTTTTCAATTCTGTATCTTCCCTGATTTTGTCACGGGTTTTATTGCCACATATTGGACACATTATCCATTCTGATTTCATAAATTATCTATAATCCTCTATTCTATATTGTTCTACAACTTCATTTCCTAAAAGAGTTATTGCCTTTTTTGGGGGCATAAGCTAATACAGCGATAACACATTGTACAGCGATCATTCGACACAACTTTCTTATTTCGTAAAATAAGATTTTCATTGGGCATATAGAAACACATTTTCCGCAACCAATGCAATTATTGTTAATCTTTAACTTATTGGAATAACCTTTCGTTTTTTTATAAAACCAAAGCCTTTGTCCCAATAATCCGATGATATGTGAAACTAGCGTAATACCTTCTTGTGGATAATCTCCATTTATAATCTGCAAAGCCACTTCCTCGATTTTTCTATCTGCCTGTGCTATAATACAACGATTTTCATCCATTGTCTTTTTTAATAACTTGCTATCACAAACAGAGTCTGGCATATGAATATGTATTCCACCCAAAATAGTTGCCCCGTATCTTTTTAACATTCTTGTCGTGCAGCCCGCACCATCACCACTATGTCGCAATGCACAGTATTTTCTTATTTTTCCAGATGTCAGCATTCTTTTTTAATAAAGTCACGCACCATATATGGAGCATTAGAAAACTGTGTAGGATACCCTATGTAAATCTCTTCGTTTTGTTGAATTCAATTTTGTATATTTCCTTGCTGAAAAAGAAAGTTAAAATATTGCGGATGGCTTATAAAAAGGAAATATATGCTTTGCCAAATTCCAATAAAAAATAATAGGTGTCCCTCTATATTGGGAAACTGTATTTTCGAGTACTTCTGTAAACTTTTCGTAATATGTAATTGCATTTCTTGAAGCAATTCTTCCTTGTTAGAAAAATGACTATATGGTGCAACGTGACTTGCTACACCACAAGCTTGTGCCACCTTACGGAGAGAAAGTTGATTTATTCCATTCTTATTTACCAATTCAATTCCTTTTCTATCAAATCATTTTTCAAATTTTTATGATGATAAGGCTTCTTTTCCATACACAACCTCCAATCTTTACAGTGTCTATATTATATTCTAAAAATCTTTACACTGTGTCAAATTTTAGACGAGTTTCATTACTTGAAAACACAGAGCAAATGATCGTGGTTACTCACAATTTCATTGGCTCTCTGCGTCTGTGCGTCTGGCTCTTTAATGACGGTTATATATAGTTCCTTTGCATTTACCAAAGTGTCCTAAATAGGAATAATCAGAGTATTCCAAGCTCTGCCTATCTCTGTAATCTAAAAAACATCACAGACCTTTCTCTGTTCCATTGTCAAATCAAGTTGTTCATAGTTTCGTTCCGCCTTATCCCTTTCGTCGCTTTCTTTTTTTGATAATCCTCGCTGCGTGTGAGCATTTTATAAACGGTATCTTCTTTAATTTCTCCGTCGCAATTTTCACAAGCTCGGCAAAATCTTTTGCGGATAACTTATATACCAAGACAACCTCTACACGATTCTACCTTCTTCAATATCCTGAAGATTTGCATAATTCCTGCTGTCCTCAATACTTTTTCCTGATCCCCATCCGAATACTCTCCGACAATCACCATTTCCTTGTTCATTATTTTCTCAATCTTTCTTTTTTGTGGCTTCCAAGCTGTATCCTTCTACCTGCATAGACGTAGATACCCTTTGTTGCTGGCAGTTATCTTCTGCTTTGTCCTCCTTCGGTAATCCATGTGGACGTTCTGAAGAAATCGAAGTGCTGCATTCTGTTGGAAAAAGAGCGTAAAGTATTTTTATCTGGGAATTGCCGCAGGATATTACAGACATGGATTTTGCGGATGATCTTCCGCAGGATTCTGATGAAGAACGCTTCCGAAAACACAACCGTTTTCTGCGTTCTCTCAAAGAAGATACTTTGATGATTGTAGATAATTTCAACGCCACTTCCATACAGGACAGTTTTCTTTCGGTCATACTCAAATACCGCTGTCAGATATTATTTACTACCAGAAGCCGTCTGGACGGACATTCCTGTATGCTGTTGGAAGAAATTTCCGATAAAACAACGCTTCTGCAACTTGCAGGAAAATTTTTCTCCGACACAGAAGAAAAATCTGATGTCATAGAACAGATCATAGAAGCTGTCCATGCCCATACGCTCGCTGTAGAACTGGCATCACGCTTAGAAGAAAATGTCGCTCTTTGATGCAACTGATAAAATCAATATTATAAAGACGGGCAAAGCAAAGAAAGCAGAAACCTACTATGGGACATATTACATACTTTATTCTCTCTATATCAGCTTTCTGAAACTCAACAAGATGTAATGATGTCTGTGCCTGATTCCTTTAACCGGTATTCCGGCACGAAGATTTGCTACGCATGGCTGGGTTTTTACCGGATTTGAATGCCGTAAAATGATTTAATTGAAATGGGATTTATTCAGCCAAAAAACAGGAAGAACCATTGTACTGCATCCATGATACAGGAAATCGCTGTTGCAGATATGCAGCCGTCTGTAAAAACCTGTTTCCCTTTACTGGAAAGTCTGCAAAACATCTGCCTTTTACACGGCAATGATATTTCCTACTACAGACTTGTATACCAACAAATACAAGAATTGTATATCAGTAACAATACAAATTGGACAACAATTATTGAGTTTATTAAAAATGTCTGAATAGTCTACAAATCAAACTATTCAGACATTAAACTTATAACAATATGAATATTTTATATATTAATTAGTCGGCAATAAAACTTTCCCATACTCTTCAAACTGATAGCTAAAGAGTAAGTATTATGTAGTAACGCAGAGGTCGTTGGTTGAATAATTCCTGCCACTCCTAGTGCAATCAGCATTGCATTAACACCGACCAATCCCCCTGTAATTCCCCTGAATACGGTGCATCATCGCATTTAGACAAACGTTTCAGTACTACGATTTCCCTCAGATCCTCTGCTGCAATCGTAATGTCTGCGATCTCGCGCAAGTTCTGCTATGAAATTTCCACAGATTACAGCAACTAATTCTCCGTCAATGGCAAGGAACAAATGAGACAGTTGGTTTCGCCTTTGTCAGCGTACCGGTCTTATCAAATACGATGGTATCTGCCTACCACAGCCTCCGAACTTCCCACCCTTTACGGTAATTCCATTCTGTCCAAAACATGCAGAAAGGACAGAAATCGGCAGCCAGCTTCAATGCGCAGGAAAAATCCACCATAAGAACAGAAAGAGCTTTGTCATATTGCGTGTGACAGACGGTTGCCATCCCAATGCTCTGGTCAAGTTTCACCACCCGGGCATAAATTTCCTTGCAGCTGGAACACCTGTCTTCCAGGATAATATCTAAAATCATTTTACGGCGCTTTGTAATTCTGCGTACCATTTTCTTTCAGTTTTATAATAATACTTTCTTTTTTTCACCGTTCATACCCGCTTTCTCCCATATGAAATACCACGGTCTAGCTTTGAATAGACTCAACTAAAAACCCTGCTTTTCTACTGCGCAGATCAGGATATCTTCCCCTATTTCACGATCAAGGGATATCTCAGCACAACTTTTATTAAGATCTACTCTGGCGGAGACTCCATCAATCCGATTCAAGCTATCTGTCACACTTTGTACACAATGTTCACAATGCATTCCTGTAATAAACATGGTTTTCTTTGCGATGACCGGACCCGTCAATTTCTTTTTTTTCTTTTTTATTTTTGCTGCTGCAATTTCCTCCCGCTGGACATCCAACACATTTCACTCCGCTTCTTTTTGCCTTAATAAGATATGCGCTGCACTCCCTACTAAGATTACAATAACAAGAACTGCTATCATATTTTCCATAGAGCATTTCACATCGCGATAAAACCTGTCACTGCCGCTTCTGCAAGCTGCCACACTCCAAATCCAAGCGGTATGAACAAAATCGCAAACGGATGGGCAATGGATGCCAAAATAGATGTCCCTTCTGCACCTTCTTCTACAAGCTGGAACTGCCAGTTAAAGCTCTGCATGATCTGTACCACCGTATTGCATACCAGAATGATCGTTCCTGCTTTTACGATATATGCTTTTCCTCGCTCCAGCATAGAGCCGCATGCCCTTTTCAAGCTTGGAAACTTATATTCCGGAAGTTCAATAATAAAGAAAGATTTTCTGTATTTTTGTCTACATAGTTGCTGAAACCCACCATGCGTCCGCAAAGAATGCACCTGCAAAAAGAGCAATCACTGGGATTTTAGCTCCACATGGCATAAATGGTGTAAGCATCGCTGTGGTACGACGTTCTCTTTCGTTACGGATTGTACGGCAAGCCATAACGCCCGGAATCGCACATCCTGTACCAATGACCATAGGAATGACAGATTTACCGGAAAGCCCTACTCTCTTAAAAATCGGATCCAGAACTACTGTAGCTCTTGCCATGTATCCACAATCTTCCAATAATGCAATTAAGAAGTACATGACCATAACAAGCGGAAGGAAACCGACAACTGCACCAACGCCACCGATGATACCATCTACAAGGAGTGCATACAGAAGCGGGTTTGCATTTTCCATCAGTCCGCCGACCCATCCCTGGAAAGTCTCGATCCATGCCACCAGCCAGTCTGCGATCCAGGTACCGAGCGTTGTCTGGGATATGTAGAACACAAGGAAGATAACTGCTGCGAAAATCGGTATACCGATAATCTTATGTGTGATGATACCGTCAATCTTATCCTGTACGTTTCTATCCTTTGTAAAAACTTTTCTCTTCTCTACCTGCTTTACAATTCCATTCACAAACTCAAAACGCTTTCTGTCAGCCGCTTCTACTGCCGTTTTATCTTTGAAATCAATATCCCCCTGCACATAAGGTGCTTTCTGACCTTTTCCTCTTAATGCAGCCGCAGCATTTACAGTCTCTTTGAGTCCTTCATGTCCGGAAGAAGTGGAAATCGTCTTGATTACCGGACAGCCCAGCTTTTCAGACAGAATCTTCTCGTCAATTTTTGTCTGTTTCTTATTAACGATATCGCTCTTATTCAGTGCGACAACTACTGGAATCCCAAGTTCCAGAAGCTGTGTGGTAAAAACAGGCTTCTGCTCAGATTCGTAGCATCCACGATACGTATCCGCTGGTAATGCTTTCTTCCGATGTAAAAGGAGACATAGAATAAGCGCCCGGCAAATCTACCGCAACTAACTCCTCCGTCCCGTCATAATAACCTTTCTTGATCGGACTTTCTTTTCTTTCGACCGTAACGCCTGCCCAGTTCCCGACACGTTCATTCCTGCCGGTAAGTGCATTGTACATGGTCGTCTTTCCACTGTTGGGATTTCCTGCAAAAGCAATCCTCATAATTCTCCTCCTTTTCGACGTCTTTAATTATACGCATCTTATCTTTATTAGTATGCACTAACCTTTGTGCAAAAAAATAGTGGAAACTACTATTTTTTTATTATATTGAAATGGCTTTCGCCAGATCAGTATCAATATTATAACGCCCATCCTTAATGGAAACTACACAGCCACCCTTCAGATGAGAAACCACTGTAATTGGTTCACCACTGTAACAGCCAAGAGAAAACAGAAAAGAGGTCTATTCGATGTTTTTTCTCATTTGACATTGTTAGTATATTCTAATTCTCGTAAGTTGTCAATAATTATTTAATACTTTTTATTTTTCTTTTATAAATATATCTGGCTGAATACCATGAATCATGATACAATAACTATACAATTTTTATAAAAGAATCCGAATGATATAGGAGGTGACAAGCTATGCACATAAATTCGTCTGGTGAAAACTATCTGGAAACTATTTTAATATTAAGCAAAAAACGTCCTGTTGTTCGTTCTGTGGACATCGCTACAGAATTAGACTTTAAAAAACCCAGCGTAAGTGTGGCTATGAAGAAACTGCGTACAAGCGGACATATAACGGTATCTCCGGAAGGATATATTAATTTAACTGAATCTGGAAAAGAAATAGCTACACAGATTTATGAACGCCATGTTCTTCTTTCTTCCTGGCTAGAACGTCTTGGTGTTGATCCGGATATTGCCGCACAAGATGCATGCAGGATAGAACATGTCATTAGTTCTGAAAGTTTTGAAGCCCTCAAAAAGCATATCAAATAACTCTCTTCTCACTATAAATTGAATGGCATTTTAAAACCGGGAATTTTAGACTTTCCCGGTTTTTAGAATCTTTTCATTCTCCATATTTAGTATTGCATTATTGATTTTTATCGTGCTTCTTATATCGAATATGCCCAACAATACCTGCAAAGAAAAAGAAGAGTATTGCGGCTAAAAGTTGCATGCTTACCACAAAATCAACCCCATCTTTTCTGAAACTGTCAAAAAAAAGTTAGTCAGCCATATTACTGCGCCTACAAACCACAATAAATACCATCGTTTTCTTTTGCTTTTCATAACTTTTTTACCACCACACAAATCCAACCTTTTTTGTTTTATCTACTTTTACTCCTCTAAAACCGGCATCCTCCAAAGATTTTTCTATTTGCTCAGAATTGTAAATCTTCATCCCCTGTATTATCTTCGTCCACTTTTCATCCTTTGGATTTTCACCGTTTGATTCATTGCAGATCATAAACGTTCCGCCGATTTTCAAAATTTTATATACCTTCTTAAAAGCCTCACTAATATCCGGCCAGAAATATATTGTTTCAAATGCAGTAATTACATCGAAAGTTTCACCTCTGAAAGGGAGTTTCATGACATCCCCCTGCAGGATTTCACAACGCTTACTTTCTATCCCTGCTTTATTGATTTTTTGCTTTTTTCTACACTGATTTCTGAATGATCAATGCCAACCACTCTGCCATACGGACTTTTTTTCTAATAACTTTCTGACATTTGCCCCACCGCCACATCCAATATCCAGACATACATTATCGCTTTGAATTTCCATATGTGTAAATCCCCATTCAGCCATAGATGAATGACAGTATTCATCATATGAACCATAATTTTGCCGCCGATTCCTTTTTGGCTTACAAGTATTTTGAAAAAAAAGACATAACCTATACCTCTATCAACTCACCAAAACAATATCTATTCTTAATATATAAAAAAAATTTCGCTACATACAGATACTTCCAAGAATCTCCTGTAACGCATTTTTGCTACTTGAATGGCATCTCACTACATCCGCATTGCGGCGTTCCGCCTCCTCCACTGCACACCTGGCCATCTTATGGGAAACCGTATTCGTGAACAGTACAATCAAATCTGGATTCCCAATCTGTTTACTTAAAGTTGCAGACATCTGTGTAAAGACTTTCGCTTTACAATTAAAACTTTTACAAACTTTTTGTACTGACAGACCATTCTATCATGCCCGCCTATAATAACAACACTCATACCCAACCTCCCATTTTTAATATATTCATAAAACGCTCCGATAGCAGATATCTACAAAATCATCCGTTCTTGATCATCGGTTGCGTTCTAAATCGTATTATGGGAACGCTGCTATTAACTGATTAAAATCTTTTCTCGCAAAGATTCCCCAATATTTATTAATCCAGATTTTCACCCAACGCTTTGCAGGATTGAATCCCCTCATCATCGGGCATTTCATTGCAGATCACGCTTTCACAAATCAAGACAGCTCCCGCCTCTTTGCATCTTGTCTCCCAGTCTCTCATCCACTCTCCATCTCCCCAGCCATAAGGGCCAAACAGTGCAATTCTTTTTTCCTGAAAGTTTTGATTCACAAGAAGCAAACATCGGTTCAAATTCCTCTTCTTCCAATACTTCTGCTCCCATTGCCGGGCATCCAAAAGCGATCGCATCATAAGAATCCATCATAGAAACATCAAATTCATCCGGAGTTAATAATACAACCTCTGCCCCCTTCTCCTTCGCGCCCTCCAGTACTGCCTTTGCCATGGCTTCTGTATTTCCTGTGCCACTCCAATAAACTACTGCAATTTTACTCATGATTTTACCTTCCTTTCTGAAGTTTGTGATTATATAGTAATCGTAAGCTGTTCAACAGCCACGCCACTTTTCCATCTCCTGCAATAAATTTCTGTGCATTTTTTATATTTTTTTAACAGAATCCTCGCGGCCTGTTCATCCCCCGTACACCTTCCAACACCCAGAACATTTGCTGCAGGCCGCCTTATTCTCAATAAATCCTTTTACATCCTCTGCCGGATACCCTAAGAATAAACCTATTTCATGCGGAAAGTCTGGGTCACTCTGCAGTTTTTGAATCAGTCTGCAGATGCACTGTGATAGATTCGTACAATCATATCCCTTACATTTCAATATGATCTGAGTTTTCTCATCAGAAAAATCTTCTTTTAACTTTTCTGGACGATAGACATAAACCAGCATCCGTTTGTCTGATATGCGAACCGGGATAATCCGGATCCCTTTCTGTGTCAGTTTTTGATTAAATTCACGTATTTCTTTTATAATCATCTTTTGTGAACTATAAGGGCATGAAAAAAGACTTCCCGTTTTCAGTCCTGCTAACGTAGGTGAACAATGGCATACTAACATTTCCTCTGACATTTTCTTTCACTTCTCCTTAAACATCTTTTCTGAAAATGAATCTACTCTACCCAGTAAGTTTTCTTTATCAATAGTTAGTTTTAACTAATTCATGTGAAAAAAATATGCACACCTTGCTTTCATTAAAAACATCCGATGTACGTTTTTACAGTTTTATAAACCTATCCCATTATCTAAACATAAGCCGTTTTTTAATTAGCTTTAACTAACTTTAGTTTACTTTATTTTTTCACTGTTGTCAATCCATAAATAGATGTGATTAATAAATAATATTTACTAACCTGATTATACACCCGTTTTTTCGTTGTAACTATTCCTGTTTATATTTGAAAGTTCATTGTAACTCAATTCTCACTCAATCCCGGCTCAATGCCATTCCCCTTCTTTTCAATAAACTAATCCTGTGCGAAACATCCGCACAAAGATTATCGGAAAGGAGGATTTTTATGAAAACACAAAGAGGAAGTCCTGTTACAGATGAAAAATACTGCAATAGATAAGTGTTCGTCATCTGAGGGGAGGTGAGTGCATGACAACCTTTCTTACTGCAAACAGTACTCTACCGCCATATATGGCATTTCCCAGTTTTCTTCTGGACTGTGATTTCTCCGAAACCACAAAACTGCTCTATATGGTGCTTTTAAACCGGGCAAGATTATCACACAAAAAAATGACGGCTGGATTGATAAAAAAGGTCATGTGTTCTCCTATTTCACCATTGAAGATATGGCAGCAACACTTCGCAAAAAAGCCAGACAACCATCAAAACATCTCTGAGTGCTTTGGAACAAGTAGACCTTATCTGTCGTGCTCGTCACAGACAGAATTCTGTCCGCCAGACAGTCAGAAAACTGTCCCCTAATAATAAAGAGAAGAAAAATAATGATTCAGTAAAACGCCATTATGAATGTAAGGAGGATGAAAGCCTATGATAAAACCACAAAACCTACTGCCGAACCTTTCTCCCCGGCAGCCTTTTAGAAGATGAATATGATTTTTATACAGTATCATTTACTTCATAATGAGATGCAAAAAGAAGTGATCCATGACTGGATGAATCATTTTAATCCAATACTGAATAAATACAACACAGTTAAAAAGGAAACTCAAAGCTAAAGTTACGGAACGGAAAGAACTGAATGTGCAAAAGGATAAAACCAGTATTCTGAATCCCATCCAGCATATAAAATTGAATCAGCAGCTTACCACTATTACCGAAGAAATCGAAGAACTGAAATCAAGGAAAGAGTAGCTAATCTTCCAGGCAGAATGCTCTACCGATAAAGATATGATGAATCTATCCAAGAAATACGACCAGATGAATAAAAATCTGGATGTCCTGGATTCTCAGGACACCTCGCTCAAAAAACTGCTTGAAAAATATGCCGCCGCTTTCCGGGAAGAAAAATTTCGTCCTGAAAACAAATCAAAGGTACTTTTGGGCCTACCTGTTCTTATTTGACTTATAACCAATTCATTTATATCCTTTGTTTACAATCTCTTCCGCACACCCTTCTGCATTCCGGACATTATTTACCGCTCTGACCCATTCCATCTGGTCACGAGCTTTCAATTCTTCCGTAATGCCCTGCCTATCCATCATCTGACTCACCAGAATATCCATTTTCTCCTGTGTTTCATCGTCCACAATATTCAGATGTTCTGTCAATCTGTCTTCCAACATATACAGTGAATACATTGCCGGACGATGCTCTTTTTCAGATATGTTTTCCGCAACATTCCGTATTTCCCATAATGCGGTTCTTCATCTGTACTGCTTGTTATTTTCAGTTTACCTGAGAAATATATAAACTCTGAACCTCTGGGCCAAATTGGTTCCAATGCCGCATAAAGATCCCACACTGTTTCCTCTCCGTGAAGATGGCATCCGTATTCCAGGTTGGAAGTCGATCTTCCCATGTCTGCTGTGGTTTGGCCTGATAAAAAACAATGGAGAAATCTGATAAGAAATATCTCCGATTTTATCTGTCTCCATTGATATCCTGTCCCCAGAGAACCTGAGATTTTTTCTCCCCAGGATTAATCATTATTACGATTTTATTAATATTCAGGTAATGCTATCCTCGCAGCCCTAGGATTTCTCTCAGAGCTTTCACCCCCTGATGACGGGGAAGCATGCTGCCATTGGCAACAATACAGCTTTTCCATGATCTCTCCTGTATGGTAACCGTAACGGCGGGCATATGGCGGATCAGGCCTTTTTCCGGTAACCTCATCGTACGGGAGATATCATAGGTTTCCATATAGTCAATACACGATCCCACACTTTTCTCTGTTCTGCGGATTCCAGCCTTGAAGGACACATGTCCCTGTTTTCGATAATGCTGTGGGTGCGTCCTGCATAAGAATCCTGTTACGATTTTCCATCCCTGTTCCGTCCCACCGGAAACTGTGCTTTGTTGCGGTAATGGAACGGGTTTATCAATATTCAGATAATGGGTTCCATAGACAGATTGGCAAAGCCGCCGATCCTTCAGATGCCCGCGAACCTTGTCAGCCATTAAATTCCAGCTGTTTTTCATAGGAAGCGCCTGAAGCTGGCATCCGCCGCACTGACGGGCAGAAGGACATATCCGGCTCCACACGTCAGGGGGCGTCAGGATTTCCATAAGTCTTCCATACCCATAGTTCTTTTTTGCTTTCATGATCTTGGCTGTAACTCTGTCTCCAAGGACTGCAGTCCCTTTTACAAAAAACAATGAAGCCATCAGCTTTGCATAGATGCCTTCACCATTTTTCCCAATCCACAATATCTAACGTAACCATATGCTTTTTTTACGATATTCCATGGGGGTCACACTTCTCCTGTTCTTCTTAAATTTGACTCAAAGTCTGTTATATCCGTTCCAGTCTTTTTTTCCTTTATCTGCTGCAAAAATCTCAGTCAGCGTCTCCATTCTGGCATCTGTATTGTCCGCCAGGGTTCAAAAGCAACTGCCCTGCAAGCGTCAGGTTTTTCGGAGATCCATACTCCAGTTCCCCGTGATGTGCGAAATACAGTGGGTCAGTTCATTTTCCAGCACTTCCGGAAAGTCCGGAATTTCCTTTGCCAGATCATGAATCATCTGAGAGCCGATGATAATGTGCCCCAGAAGCTGTCCTTCGTCCTTTTCTCGTTCTGAGGAAAAAGCAGAAAGTTCTTTTGTTTTTCCAATATCATGCAGCAGCGCGCCGCTGTGATCAGAAGATCTCTTTTCAGAAGAGGGTAGCGCCTGCCATATAATCACAGAGCCTTGCCACGCTTAACGTATGCTCCATAAGCCTCCGATAAATCCATGGTGAACTGTTTTGGCTGCAGAATGTCCCTGGAAAGCTTTGATAAACTCCCTGATCTTCCACAAACAGTTTCCTGAGAATTGTGTTCAGATATGGATTTTTACTGTGCTGATCATATCGCAAAGCTGACGATACATATCGTCACTGTTTTCGCTGACAGGAAGGTAATCTGCCGGATCATATTCTCCCTCTCCGGCTTTGCGCACACGCTTGATATTTACCTGCATGGCTCCCTGCAAAGCTTTGTCACATCGCCCATTACATCTATGTAGTCCAGTGCATCAAATTCATCAATTCCCAATGAGTTTGGATCCCAGATCTTTCCGTCCAGCACTCCTGTCTTATCCTGTAAAATAATGCTGTCATAAGGTTTCCCTGTTTTTGGTCACCGCTGACTGTTTCTGTTTACACAGATAAATTCCGCTGATTCTGTCGCCTTCGTGTAATTCATTAATAAAACGCATTTCTTTTTCTGCCTCTCTATTTTTGTTTTATCAGTACATCTAATTCTACGTCCACATATTCTCCTTGATGGATTTTGATATACTGTAAGTTCTGCCTGCTGTCCTGGTTTCATACTCTGAAGCCGGATACTGTATTCCCGCATTGTGGTAATTTCTTCTCCGTTAATCCGGTGAAGAATATCTCCGCTCTGAATGCCTGCAACCATAGCCGGGGAATTACTTTCTACCCGGTCAATATAAACCCCTCCCGGAATATCTGCTCTCAGACTGTATTTGAGAAATCGTTGTCCCGATCAGTCCTGCATAGCAGATGGGTTCTCCGTTGGAAAGCTTTTCCAGAAGAGTTCCAAGCTGCGCCACCGATACAGCACGGATCACGCAGCTTTTTTTCCTCATGATCCAGAATAATACCGATCATCTTTCCGTCCATATCCAGAAGCACACCGCCTCCGTCATTACCGGCAGCCATATTCGTTGTGATCAGTGTATATTCTGCATCCGATAGTAAGCTTTCCGGAAATGGAGGTAATATTTCCGTAAATAAGGAATTGGTATCTCCATTTGGACTTCCGATCGCAATCACCGGCTCCGTCTGCTGACGGTCGTCCTGCGGAGCCAGAGTCACTGCAGTAATCTCATCCCTGTATTCCTCTTCTACATTTTTTACCGGAACCCCGACGACTACCAGCTTTGTCCGGGGATCTGCTCCGCACAGAGTTCCCTCTGCCATCACTCCATTAGAAAATGTAATTTTGAATTTCTCCGCTTTTTCCAGCTCATCCGATGTAGTCAGAATATAAAACGCATCTTTGTTTTTCAGAAAAACAATACCTTCTTCATCCCCATAAGTGAGGAGGGAATCATTCAGTAAATCCTCTGTGTCCGTAAGTCCGGTCACCTGAACCAGAGCCTTTGCGCGGTTCCTCTGCAATGTCCCAGATGGTTTTATACACATTTTTCAAATGGTCTGCTGAATCTGCATCTTCCTCCTCTTCCGGCTGAACACTTTCCGCTGTCTGTGTATCCGTTCCTCTGGCGAATTCTGAGCCGGCAGGCGGTGATAACTGTACCGTCTCCGGTTTTTTCGCTTCTTTTTCAAACTGTCTGAAAATATTGGGCACAAAAGCCATTACCGTTACAACTGCACAAATTCCGAATACAATTCCACAGAATGCAGCCATTGCCAGCCTGCGGAGCACTGTCTTTTATCTATGGGCCGTTCTTTTTTTATTGTCTCTTTTATAAATGGATAGTCCTGATCCTTTTTATCAACCATAACCATTCTCCCATAAACCAGATAATTTAGGTGTATTTTAGCAAAAATTTATGAACTTTTATTAACAAAAATATACTTTTTCCTTTTCATTATGAAATAAATCATGTATGATAAGATTGTAGAAGAATTTTTTTTCTGATTCTGTGTTTCATCTGAAAAACATCAGAATCTGTTATGATAAAAGACTAAATACTATCAGAATTTACAGGAGATGCTGCTTCTGGCAGCGAAAAAAATTATGAATCAAAAGCATTTATCTTCACTTGAGTATCCAAAAATTATAGAACGGCTTATAGAAAAGGCTTCCTCTCCTATGGGAAAAGAGCTGTGCCGGAAGCTTCAGCCTTCTACTGATATAAATAAGATCCACCTCATGCAGACTCAGACAAAAGATGCCCTGACCCGTCTTTTTCAGAAGGGTTCCGTCTCTTTGGAAGCGTAAAGGATATCCGCGGCTCACTGAAACGACTGGAGATTGGAAGTTCTCTGGGTATTATGGAAATTCTTTCTGTCTGCGCGCTTCTGGAAAACACTTCCAGAGTAAAGCCTATTCCGGGCGCGACCGGAGCGACCTTCCCTCTGATTCTCTTGACAGTATGTTTGAACAGCTTGCCCCCTCTGACCCCTCTGTCTTCCAGAGATCAGAAGATGCATTCTCTCTGAAGATGAGATCAGTGATGACGCAAGTCATGCGCTGCGCCAGGTACGAAGAGAAATATGAAGGTAACCAATGACAGGATCCATACGCAGCTTTCCGGACTGGTAAACGGAAACGCCCGTACCTATCTTCAGGATTCTGTGATCACCATGAGAAACGGCCGGTACTGTATTCCTGTCAAAGCCGAATATAAAGGACAGGTTCCGGGCATGATCCACGATCAGTCCTCCACCGGTTCCACTCTGTTTATTGAGCCTATGGCTGTGGTAAAGCTGAATAATAACATGCGGGGCTTGAACTCCAGGAACAAAAAGAAATTGAAATCATTCTTGCCGGTTTAAGTGAACAGATTGCAGAAGAACGGGAAGCCATTGCCCTGAATCTGGAGCTGATGGTACAGCTTGACTTTATTTTTGCCAGAGCCGGTCTTGCCATGGATATGAACGGAAGCGAACCTGTTTTTAATGAGGAAGGCCGTGTTCTTCTGAAAAAAAGCCCGCCATCCCCTGATTCCCAAAAAGAAAGTGGTTCCCATTGACATCCGTCTGGGAGATGATTTTGACCTTCTGATTATCACAGGTCCTAATACTGGCGGAAAACAGTTTCTCTGAAAACCGTTGGTCTGCTTACTCTTATGGGACAGGCAGGACTTCATTCCGGCTCTGACCGCAGTGAGCTGGCTATTTTTCATGAGATTTATGCGATATCGGGGATGAGCAGAGCATTGAACAGTCTCTGATACTTTTTCCTCTCATATGACTAATATTGTGTCCTTCCTGGAAAAAGCAGATTCCCGTTCTCTTGTTCTTTTGACGAGCTGGGCGCAGGAACCGATCCTACGGAGGGCGCTGCTCTTGCCATTTCCATCCTTTTCCTATCTTCATGATAAAGGCATATGACCATGGCCACCACCCATTACAGCGAGCTGAAGGTATACGCTCTTTCTACACCGGGTGTGGAAAATGCCTGCTGTGAGTTCAGCGTAGAAACCCCTGCGTCCCTACCTACCGCCTTCTGATCGGTATTCCCGAAAAAGTAATGCCTTTGCCATCTCTTCCAAACTTGGACTTTCCGATCAGATCATTGAAAAGAGCTAAGAACAGATCAGCGAACAGGATGAATCTTTGAGGATGTTCTTTCTTCTCTGGAAGAAAACCGCGTTACCATTGAAAAATGAAAGACTGGAGATCGCCCGTTATAAAGAGGAGATCAAAACTCTCAAAGCACAGCTGGAATCCCGCCAGGAAACTGGATGCCCAGCGGGACCGTATTCTCCGCCAGGCAAATGAAGAGGCTCACAAGGTTCTGAGGAAGCAAAAGAATATGCTGACCAGACCATGAAACTGTTCCATAAATTCCAGAAAAATAATGTGGATACCTCGGCTGTGGAAAGAGAGCGCCAGGAACTCCGCAAACGGATGAACAAAGCAGAAAAATATGTCTGACAGACAGGAAACAAAGAAGCCTAAAAAAGCAGCTTACGGCCAAAGATATCCGTCCTGAGACTCTGTTAAGGTTCTCAGTATGAACCTGAAAGGAACTGTGGAAGCCGTCCGATTCCAAAGGTTTCCCTCTTTGTGCAGATGGGAATTATCCGTTCCAGTACATCTCTGATCTGAGCTTGTGGATGAGCCTGTGATCACCACCTTCTCTTCAGAAAACAGGAGCCGGAAAAAATACGTATGTCCAAGTCTGCCAGTGTTTCCACAGAAATCAATCTTCTCGGCCGCACAGTAGACGAAGCCATTGCCGAGCTTGATAAATATCTGACGACGCCTATATTGCCCACCTGAAAAGCGTCCGTGTTGTCCATGGAAAAGGAACCGGAGCTCTGAGAAAAGGAATCCATGATTATCTGCGCCGCCAGAAGCATGTTTCCTCTTTCCGTCTGGGCGAATTCGGGAGGGCGATGCAGGCGTGACTATTGTAGATTTTAAATAACAGAGGGAGGATTTCCTAATGACATCCAAACAGAAAATTTTTATCGTTGATGATGATAACAACATTGCAGAACTGATTTCTCTGTATCTTACCAAAGAATGCTTCGAGACAAAAATCGTAAATGACGGGAACAGGCGCTGAAAGAATTTTGACTTTTTCATCCGGTCTTCTGCTCCTTGATTCTGATGCTGCCCGGAATCGACGATATCAGGTGTGCAGAGAGCTCCGTCATACCTCAATGTTCCCATTATCATGCTTCCCTGCAAAGGGCGAAACTTTGACAAGGTTCCTGGGGCTTGAACTTGGAGCAGATGATTACATTATCAAACCCTTTGATGCAAAAAAGAACTGGTGGCCCGTGTCCGCGCTGTGCTCCGCCGCTTTAAGGTCAGACAACCGGCTGCCCTTCCGAGAAAAAATCAGTGTCCTATCCTGACCTTACCATCAATCTTACCAACTACTCGGTCACCCATATGGGAAAACAGGTAGACATGCCCCCAAGGAGCTGGAGCTGCTTTTATTTCCTGGCTTCATCTCCCAATCAGGTATTTACAAGAGAACAGCTTCTTTTACCATATCTGGGGTTGAATATATCGGTGATACAAGAACTGTGGATGTCCACATTAAAAAAAGGCTCCGCGAAAAAATCAAGGATAATCCCGGATGGAGCATTGCAACTGTGTGGGGCATCGGCTACAAATTGAGGTAAAAAACAGATGAAAAAAAAAGCCTCCCGGAAATTCCTGGAGGTTTACCTTTTGTGGACTCTTGGTTTTCTGCTGGTTACGCTGTTCGGCTCTCATATGATCGAATCTCAGCTGGAAAAAGATATCAGCGCCGATCTCTATCAGAGCGCCTACCGTATCCAGAAAATGAGGATATCCGGTATAATATTTCCGCTTCCAGCCTTGACAGCATCCGAGAAAAGCTTACTATGGTTGCAGACTATCCCAATACCATCATCTGATCATTAATGAAAGAGGAGAGGTTGTTCTGAGTACCCGGAAAGATATTTCTCCGGAAGAACCCATTCCTCTTTCAGGTTTTGATCCGTCCATCTGGGGAAGCACCCCATTATCAGGTAGGCTATTTCTACGGGTACTTTGAGGATGATGCGCGCCTCAGCGTAATCGCTCCCATTACAGACAACATGACCATCAAAGGCTATGTTGCCATTCACTATATGATGAGCAGTCTTTACCAGCAAAGAGACCGATATCTTTTTTATCCTTCAGTTTCTTTTCCTGCTTGTTCATATACTGATGTCCCTGATTCTGCTTGTGTTCCGTCAGTATGTTCACAAACCGCTTACAGAGATTAAAAAAAGAGTTACCGAATATGCCGGAGGCAACCTTACCTATAAAAATTCCTGTTTATACAGACGATGAGCTTGGATATCTGGCAAACAATCTGAACTATATGGCAGATAAAATGAACTGGAACGGAGAATATCAGAGACAGTTTATCTCCAATATTTCCCATGACTTCCGCTCACCGCTTACCTCCATAAAGGCTATGTGGAAGCAATGATGGACGGCACGATCCCCGTGGAAATGCAGGGATAAGTACCTGAAGATCATTGCCTATGAGGCTGACCGTCTGGAAAAGCTCACAAAAGGTCTCCTCACCCTGAATGAGCTGGATATCCACAAACGTCTCCTGAACATTCAGACCTTTGATATCAACGAGGCCATAAAAAGCTGCCGCCACTTATGAGGGCGCGACTGCACCAGACGTCATATTCTCCTTGAACTGATTCTTTCCGGAAAAGAACTGTACGTCAGGGCAGATGTGGAACAGATCCAGCAGGTGCTCCATAATCTGCTGAACAATGCCATTAAATTCAGCCCGATCATTCAACCATCATTATTGAGACAACAGAAAAAATGAAAAAGATTTTGTTTCTGTCAAAGACCACGGAATCGGCATTCCCAAAGGAAAGCCTTTCCAAAATCTGGGAACGCTTTTATAAAACAGATATTTCCAGAGGAAAGACCAGAAAGGTACCGGTCTTGGTCTGTCTATTGTAAAAGAGATCATCCATGCTCATGATCAGCACATTAATGTGATCAGTACCGAGGGCATTGGAACAGAATTTATTTTCACTTTTGGAAAAAAAGCAATCGATAGGATTTGTCTCCTGCCGTGCTTTTCATTTACCTGAAATATTTCTTTCCATTCCGGGTAATAACATTATGCTTCAAAAGGACTGAAAGAATTCGGTCCTCTTTACAAGATAGATTCCTCTTGGAGTCACCCAGATTTCAGGAATAACCGGAAGCGCCATAAAGGACAAAGTGATAAAAGGATCAAATCCTTGTTTGATTCCCCATTTCATATGCCCTGGGATCATTTTTCCAAGAAGTGTTTACATTCTCATACCCTGCATCACTCATCAGGACCCATAACCGGAAGCGGCAGTGTATCGTAAACTTTTCCGTTCTCCACCAGCGTGTATCCTCCCTTGGTGCGCAAAAAGTTCCCGCACAGCCAGATACATGTCTCCTGTCATTGTCTCCGATCACAATCAGATTGGCGAGAATCGTGAGAAACACTTGACGCGATGGCTCCTCCTGTGATCCTGAACCCTTTTACAATGCCGACTCCTGTTTTTCCTGTATTCTTATGGCGCTCAATCACTGCAATTTTTCTGATAAATGCCATCTGCGGCAAAAATCCTCTCTCCTTGCTTCTTCTCTGAAAGGGAACCTCCTCCACAAGATCTTCTGTTTACGATCTGTCCCTCTACCATCTGAAGTACATGGGCTTTTTCTCCTGTATGTACAAGCCCCAAGATCCTTTTCACTGAAATTATTTAAATGAACGGTATTTTTAAGATAAGGGGAGCAGGGCGGATCTCTGTTTTTCATTTCTGGATTTTATGCCTTTATGATAAACTTCCAGCACGTTCATGTCTCTGAGATTATCCAGAACCACCAGATCAGCCTGATAGCCAGGAGCAATGGCACCAGATGCTTCAGTCCATAACACCGGGCGGCCTGGATCGTTGCCATTTTTAAGAGCCTTTTCCGAGCCAGTCCAAGCTGTACCGCGCGTTTTACATTGTAATTAATATGTCCCTCTCTCTGTATCTCTTCAATGTGTTTATCATCTGTACAAAAGCAGAATCCTGAAGTATCTGTATGATTTTTACGATACCATTTGTATAATAGCTTCCAGATTGGCCGCACTGCCTTCCCTGGATCAGCACCTGCAGACCGTTTCGGCATTCCTCCATAGCATATTCATAGTCCACGCACCTCATGATCCGTTGCGGTCCCAAGCGCATAAGCTGCCAGTTCTCCCTCTTCCAGAAACGGCGCATGTCCGTCCTGGATACGATCCTGAAACAATCCCAGTTTTTCATGCATGGAAACACACTGCCATTGATCACGGAAACGGCGTCCATCACCTCTCCAAGTCCTAGAATTCTCGATTATTCAGATAGCTCTTCATTTTCCTGCTGTCAGAGTGCATCCATTGTCATCATGGGTTGCGGCACAGGAGGGCATCATCACATACATTGGCAGGAACATCCCTCTGTCTGCTCAGAATATAATCAATGCCGTCTGTTTCTGACACATTGGCAGATTCATGAGGATCCACAATAAATGTAGTAGTTCCGCACTGGGGCAGCCTGACGGATCAGCTCTCCCGGAGTCACAAGGTAGATTCCAGATGAAGGTGACTGTCAATAAAGCCGGGCAGATACTTTCCGGAAAGATCTGTTTCCTCTCACCGCTGTGGCTTCCTGTTCCAAGAACCAGTCCGTCTGGTAACAGCCACGTCGCCTTTGCGGAATTCACTGAATGTGCATAAAAATATTCGCATTTTTTCAAAACAAGAGGGGCCTTTTCGAATTCCTCTTGCCATTTCAGAATATATACGATACTGTTTCAAGCTCCATATCCCTGCCTCCTTTTTGATATCTGAGAATATTCCGGTTTTATATTCTCATAAATTTTAATTTTTATCTGTACATACAGATTTTTTCTTTATATTAAAGTTATATTTCAATTATATTATCATTTTTCTTACATATTTTCAATTATAATTTGTGTGTTTTTTAATAATTCACAGCGTTTTTGTTTTTCTTATTTTGGTTTTTATCCATAAATATTCTAAAAACTATTTCATCTCTTTCTGGTTTCTGATCCCATGCTGAGCATACGGAACTTATTTTTTTTTTATATCTGTATGATACATACTGCAGCAGATTCACTTTACTCTTTTGCTCGTCCTTTTATGACAGATAAAATAACCACTCCTTATAGACCAGAACAGCTTTTATATCTAAAAAATTCCTTTATTAAAAAAAGAATTCTTTCCGGTATCATTTGTTGTAAAACAAAACTCTGAGATTTTCCATACCCGGAATGTATCTCAGAGTTTCTACAGCACAGAGCCGTCCCTCAGACAATGCTCTGCCTGATTTCTTTTTATTTCCAGTGATATTTTTGTAAGCTGTCCCTCCAGCTGCATATGGCTGAAATTCTGCTGTCTCAGAGCCTCATAAAGAATTACTGCCACAGAATTGCTGAGATTCAGAGAACGGATGTCGTTGATCATGGGAATCCCACACAGTGTTCTGATTTTTAAGAAGAATTTCCTCCGGTATGCCTGCGCTTTCCTTGCCAAACATAATAAAGCAGTTCTCCTCATAGCTGACATCTGCATAGGTCTGAGGCGCTTTTGTACTGGCATAGTAAATTTTTGCCCCCGGATTTTTGTTCAGAAAATCCTCATAATCAAGATAAAGTAGTTACATCCAGATCCTTCCAGTAATCCATTCCGGCTCTTTTAATGCCTTTTCGCTGAGACTGAAGCCAAGAGGCTCTCGATCAAATGAAGCCTGGTTCCTGTTGCCACACAGGTTCTTCCGATATTTCCATATTTGCCGGAATCTCCGGCTGGTGAAGTACAATATTCAGCATATCTGTTTCTCCTTGTATTTTTCTGGAAGTATACTGCCATTTTCCTTGTCTGTATTGTGCATATACAGCCTTCTGTTTCTCCCTTTACAGAAACATCACATTTATGTTCTGTTTTATATTTTGATTTCCTGTTTCCGTAAATGCCATGTCTTTAGTTCTGTATGGCTCTCATTTATGACTTTTCTGATTTTATTTATCTTTTTTGGAAAGTATTCCGGTATTGCCTTTATCCTGATTCCGTTTATGGCTTTTTCTGGTTTTTGTCTTTGCCCGAAGCAGACCTTTATTTTTCCAGGAACTTCCCCAGGAAAATTTTGTAAGCTCATCTTCAGCAGGACGTTCCAGATATCTGCAGTTTTCTCCGCTGTACAGTAATCTGTCATTGCCCTTTACAGCCTTTCCGATCACAGCCGCCGGAATTCCTTTCTGTCTGCAGAAAAGCTCAAGCTCCGCCCCATTTTGCGTGCCGATCAAAAGCGCCCCTTCCGAAAAAAGCCTGTAAGGATTCAGATCAAACCTCTCACAGATTTCTATGGTTTCCTGACGCACAGGTATTTTGCGGAGATCTGCCTGAATTCCTGTTTCTCCGGCCTCTGCCATTTTCCACAGGCCGGCAAAGCACACCGCCTGTTCCCAGAACATAAAGCGCATCTGCTCCCATATTCCGTGCAGCTTCCCATACAGAGGATTTTTTCTGCACAGGCTTTTTCTCCTGTTCATCTGCTCACAGGTAAGATTTTCCCCAGTCTCCTAAAAAACCTCCGCGTCATATGCTCCATAAAGAGGGGGCTTCTCTGCGCATCCCAGAGAAAGCCTTCTGAAAAATAGCTTTTAAGGGTTTCTTTTTCCTTTTCTGTGATCAAGAGCTGTCCCTGACAGGGCGATATCTCCTGCAACAACCAGATCATCCCCTGCCTTCAGTTCACCTGTGATTCAGCTCTTAATGCTTCCATTGCTTTCAATCCAAGTTTTCATGTATCGTTTCGTCAGACAAGAATGGACAGGATACATTTGGAACCACCATGGCAAGCACAAGGATCACAGCGATCACTGCTGTAATTATTTTTACGTTTTTTCGGATTAAACATTCCCATATTTGTCACCTTTTTTATATTACGGATCACGCTTCTGTTTCTATATCATTTACCGGGTTCCGTTCCAAAAATCTGTTCTGCCCGGGCATTGTTTGTAAGAGGGTCACGCGCTTCATAATCAAACAGAACCGCGCTTCCGTCACCAAATACTTCAATGTGAGCTGTTTTTGAATTTTTATTTGCTTTCCTGTAATTTCTCACAGATGCTTCATAAGGCTTCTGATCCATAGCAAAAAACCGGACGTTTTTTTCAGCTTTTCTCTCAGATAAAGATCATATACCATATGCTGAGATGCTTGTATTTACAGGAAGCTGTGTTCTTCTCTTTCAGAAATTCCAGGAGAATCTCATAACGCCTGAGCCTGGAATGAGATCTCTTCATATCCTTTTTTCCTCATAATAGGCCCCAGACTTTCATAAAAAGAAAACATCTCCTGATAAAACGTCTCGATCCAGGAAAGCGTTTCCGGAACTGACCACTATTATAATACACTTCCACCATACTTTCCACCATTTTCAGCTTCAAAATATCCTCATAAAGAAAGCCAGGCTGTAGACAGAACCCTCATAAGGCTCTTTTTTTGTACAAATTTCATATTTTTTAAGCCTCATGATACATGGAAGAGCCTTTCAGCACCTTCAGAAATCCCAG
>VOFI01001950.1_pt1 | contig 27388 bp, 39 predicted proteins | sample 5384131 | NCBI WGS metagenome assembly VOFI01 (sample SAMN12384728, study PRJNA508395) | human gut metagenome | isolation source: healthy gut H | host: Homo sapiens | reverse complement strand
AGGCAGTTGCATTGCAGAATCTGTTCAATGAGATTTATCTTCGAGATATTACCAAGCGTAACAAAGTGAGGAACATCGGAGAACTGGAGGATCTTCTGAATATTCTCTTTCCTCTGCCATTGGTTCGCTGACCAATCCAGAAAAATTGAAGAATACTTTCAAGACGGTAAAAAAATCCAGAATCACTTCCGCTACCATTAAGAAATATCTGGATTATTTTGAGGATTCTTTCCTGATTGAATCAGCACAAAGATATGACATTAAAGGAAAAGCATATATTGAAACTCCAAAAAAATATTACTTTTCCGACCTTGGATTGCGTAATGCGAGAATCAATTTCCGACAGTTTGAACAGACTCATTCCATGGAAAATGTGATTTATAATGAACTTCGTATGCGTGGTTACAGTGTGGACGTGGGTGTAATACCGATTGCGGAACGCAATCAGGAAGGTAAGGTTATCCGCAAACAACTTGAAGTTGACTTTGTTTGTAATCTTGGTTCTTCCAGATACTATATTCAATCAGCTTATACATTTCCTGATGAAGCAAAGCGCACTCAGGAGGTTAGACCATTCAGAAAGATTGATGATTCTTTCAAAAGATTGTTATTACAAAAGATATTGTACAGCCCTATTATGATGACTATGGTATCTTGACTGTAAACATTTATGACTTTCTCCTTGATCCGCAAATTCTTGAAAAATAAATAATAGTATTCTAATGAGCCAAAGCAAGAGCTTACTACAAAAATCAAATAAATGGGAGGATGCGATAAGAAATCACCTTCTTCCTTCGTTATCCTTCGGGATTACAGATGTGAATTTGTGGTGTGGTAAGATAGAAACACAAACAAAGAGACACAAATATTTTCCATGGAAAATGAATATAAGACTGGAGGGTACATTTATGTTAAAAAACAAGCTTTTGATTTCTGGAAAACTTATATCGAATTTTTTTGACGAAAGGTATGATTGATGTTCCGATGCCTAATCCGGCAATAGAATTCCTGGCTGATGTAAAGGCCGGAAAATATGATGAAATAAGCGATGAAGAATACGATGAACTGCTGAATTCTACAGCAGAACTTGCAAGCTTCTGGAAGAAAAACGAAAAGCAACGGTAGGCGAAATTGTACGGGAAGCTCTAATTCATATGAATTTAAGTCTTAGTGAAACAGAAAAACTGGCTCAGATTCTTGCGGAAGCGTCAACATGTAAGACATATAAGTAAAAAGAAACATTGATGGGACGATATAACACAAGGGAAACAATAAGGGAAAGCTCACCTGCGATAAATCCAGTATTTTCAAGGGTTTGCGGAGAATTTTAATAACAAAATATAACAGGTGAATCTTAATCAGAATTTGGAGGCTATTGGAAATGACTGAAAAGAGAAAAAAATGCTAAGCGGAAAGTTGTACGATCCAACAGATAAAGAATTGGAGCAATTACGCCTGAATGCACGTAAATTAGCAAGAAAATACAATTCAACAGATGAAGATCAGACAGAAGAACAAGCACGGATATTGCAAGAATTACTGCCAACAACAGAGGAGCTTCCGTATTTGCAGGCACCTGTTTATTTTGATTACGGATGCAATACTTTTGGGAAAACTCAGTTTTGCTAATTTTAATTTTACATGTTTAGATGTATGTGAAATACATATAGGCGATAATGTGATGATTATCTTGTAGTTTGCGAATATCCGTATAAATAGAAAAAACCCTTTGAGAAAAGGATTTCTCCTCTCTCAAAGGGCAAGTTAGCAAACTGGAAGTTGACTATCAACTGATAATCAAAAATATCATTCCTAAAATTGCAAATCCTTCACAGATCGCAATTATCTAAAAATCTGTCGAGCTCTTCGTATAGAAAAACAGTAATTTCATTCTTTCGAAATTTTTTAATTCTACGTCTCCGTTACTCAGCAATTCTACAACCTCACGCTCTGGCATATTCATTTTTCCCAGTCTTATCTCTTGTTTATCATCGTTCACGGAATCCTTGTTAGAACTACCACATGCAACCAGACAGGCTGTGAGGATAATTTCCAGAATAACTGATAAATATTTCTTTATATGGCTACACCTCGTTCTTTATTATTTCTTTTCATCCAGCAAAACAACTCCCTGCTTGGGATTTTTATCAATTGCACCAATGATCTTATGGGGAACATATGGCTCTTCCAAATATGCAATATCCTCGGCAGTTAATTTTATATTAAATGCTCCGGCTGCATCATCCAGATACTGCGTTTTGGTTGCCCCAATAATAGGCGATAGAATTCCCTTTGCCCACTGCCATGCAATGGCTATCTGGGACATTTTGCAGTTATACTTTTCGGCAAGCTCCGCTACACGTTTAACTATCTGCATGTCTTCCGCTTCAGTCTTATCATATTTTCCCATGGCAACCCTATCCGTGGTTCCACGAAGAGACTCTGATCTCCACTGTGGTCTTGCCAGATGTCCGGCTGCAAGAGGGCTATACGGCATTAACGAAACTTTCATTTGCTTACAAATTGGTAGCAATTCTCTCTCATCCTCTCTGTAAAGCAGATTGTAATGATTCTCCATCGCCGAAAATGGTGTCCATCCATGATTCCTTGCAGCCACCTGCATATTGTAAAACTGATATCCATACATCGCAGATGCACCAAGTGCCCTGACCTTTCCTGCTTTTACCAGATCGTACAGTGCTTCCATAGTTTCTTCAATTGGTGTATCATAGTCAAATCTATGGATGATATATAAATCAAGATAGTCGGTTCCAAGACGTGACAGAGTTCCATCTATTTCCCTCATGATTGCCTGTTTTGATAAACGACCTTCATTAAAATATACCTTGGATGCAATCACAACCTGATTTCTCGCTACATTTTTCTTCAATGCTTTACCTAAATATTCCTCACTTGTTCCTGCTGAATATCCATTTGCTGTATCAAAAAAGTTATATCCCAAATCAAGTGCATGCTTGATAACATTCTCACTTTCAGCTTCATCCAACGTCCAGTCATGCATGGTTCCGGCTTTTCCAAAACTCATACAGCCCACACATAATTTTGACACTTCTATATCTGTATTTCCGAGTTTACCGTATTCCATAGTGCTCTCCTTATCTTAATCCAGCGTACTCTTTCTCCGATACCGCCTCACACCACTCATTGGAACAATCCACTCCCGGCACCTCAATTGCCAGATGGGAAAACCATTCATCCGGAGCGGCCCCATGCCAGTGCTTTTACATCTACCGGAATGTTAATACAGTCACCCGGTTTCATTTCTACCGCATCCCTGCCTTCTTCCTGATAAAACCCTCGGCCGGCTACACATACTAAGATCTGCCCGCCACCGCTTTTTGCATGATGAATATGCCAATTATTCCTGCATCCGGGTTCAAATGTCACGTTGAAAATGCCAACCTGAGAAGTGGAAATCGGTGCAAGAAAACTTCTGCCAGAAAAATACTGTGCAAAGCCATCATTTGGTGCACCAATCGGAAATACCATCGATTTCGCATGTGCTCTCATACCTTCATCTTCATATGGAAGATCTCCTTCCTTCGGCTGCCATACTTCCTTTGCCAGATTGAAAACAGCCCATGCTTTTGGCCATCCTGCATAAAATGCGACATGTGTGATTACTGCGGCAATCTCTTTTTTTGTGTTACACCATGATTTTTTTTGCATTTTGAAGATGATATTTTAAAGAAGAATCTGTAATTCCGGAAGCCATCAGAGCAACCACGGTGATGATACTTCGTTTTTACGTCAATATCCTGGTTATTCCAGTTTTCACCGAAAAGGACATCATCGTTAAAATGTGCAAACTCCGGTGCAAATTCACCAAGTGCATTTCTTCCTGCTGTCTGTATTATTTTTCCCATTTTTCTGTATACCTCCATAGCACTGTTATTTATAAAGATTTTACCCACTCACTGATTTTCTTTTTTGTTCCACGGTTTAACAGGCTGCCTTCTGTGATAACTGCATCCGGTGCAGATGGCTGTAATTCCTTTACAGTATTACCGAATCCACTTCCACCGGATGTTGCAAAGAGCACAATCTTTTGCCACTGAAATCATAGGCTTCCAAAAATGTATTGACAATTGTCGGAGCTACATACCACCAGATTGGGAATTAAAATGTAGCCAGTTCCCCTCATGCGTTGATTTTACTGGGTTTAACTGTATACAAAACTGTGTTTACTGTTACTATCTTTCATTCTTTTTTCCAAAATAGCTTTGAAGCATAGGCCACATTATTTTCATATATGACACAAAGCTCAGCTCTACTTGTGCTTCATTAAACCATCCAACCATAAAGCTATTTATCTCTTCAAATAATACTTTTGAAAGTTTCTGAATAATAATTGTGTTATCCACTTCTTCAGTATAATCTTTCGCATACATTTTACATATAGAACGCACTCCAAAATAATTATATAGCACACCTACCGTTGTTTTTAATGCTTCAATATCTCTTGGAAAATCTGTTCTATTCATCATATTCACTACTAATTGATGTCTTGAGTTTAGGTAATTCCTAACTGTACTATTACCTATTTCAACATCAACTGTAAATGAAAAATCTTGAGTTTGTATACTATCTGTCCTAACATTATCATCAATTCAACTTGTGCTGCATGATATTCTGTATAACCAGACAAAGCCATATATTTCCAAGAATCTTGCTTTGCATACATTTCCGTATCTAAAATATGCGTAAATTCATGAAACACAATATACCTTGGTATTTCCGAACTTTTGCATATCCTTAATATATGTTCATCTGTTTTCGTATTATAGTAAGCTTGGGCGGCTGAAGCGAATCCTGCTGCATCGCTTTCCTCAACATTAATTTCAAAAAAATCTATCTTATACTGTGGTAATTTCTCAATTTCCATAAACTCAATATATTCTTTTTTCATATTCTTTAATTAAATTTTTAATTTGTATTTTCTCTGATTTTCCTCAATCATCTTGTCGTATTTGCTCATATTCTTCACCCCATCTTGCCAGACTCATATATATGATGTCACTCATCATCTGTCTTACTTCTCTGGTTTCGTCTGCCATTCTTTGATTGCTCATTTTCCGGTAATGTTGTACATTATTCAGTCTTTTATGCCCCAACAGTCTCGCTATCGTCCAGTCATCCAGATGCATTTCTGTAAGTTTGACGCCATAGTAGTGCCGGAACATGTGCGTTCCAAACCCGAATAATTCGCCATGATCATCTTTCAACTGCTTTTCCTGTATCATGGACATGACTTTTTTTTTTATAGCCATATACTGCATCGGGCGGTCAGGTTCTTTTTCATTAACAAATATGTATTCTGCATCACCGAACTTTTCCTGTGTATATTCAATAGAACTCTGTAACTCCTCAACGCTACGATCATGATGTACTACTACTTCTTTTTGTTGGAAATATTCAATTCGGAATGGCATTCTTGTAATATACTGTTTAACTTCCATGAATTTATAAAAATGACCGATACCGAAAATTCTTTCATTAAATCCCTTTGCCGCCAGTATCTTTTCTTGTTCCAGCAGTTCAATAAAATTTCTAATACATACAAATCTTCGTACAATCGTGCTGACTGCCTGTCCAGTAATTCCCAGTTCATATTTCATGTATGCCTGTAAAATTTCTCGATTCTGTATTTCCTTGACTTCCATAAAAGAAATGCTAATTAAGGATTTACTTTCGTCTATTCGATGTTTTCCAAGATGTAATCGTTCCAGATACCATACATTTGCTTCCCATTGAATCTGTTCCTGCTGCATAAACGCATCTCTTCTGCATTCACCTAAAATACTTCGTTGACTCGTTTCGGGAAAATTCTTTAAAATAGTTTCCACTTGTTCCATTTCCAGCAATCCAATATCCGTAATATTTAACTGAACACAAGAATCATAAATGATACGACTCAACGTATAAAAAATTTGTTTCTTTAAAACTTCTGAACAATTTTGTGTAAAATCCCACACCAATAGGTTTGTTTTATAAGAAGTTTCAAAGGTCTCAGCTATTTCCTTTTCCGGATAATACTTCAGAAAATAAATTTTATTTTGATATTTCCATTCATATATCCGCTTTCCATTTAGCGTCTGCATTTGTTGATAGATATGTTGTTGTTTTACCGTATCATATATTTTCAAATAGAAAGATACAATTTGTGATCGTATCTGTCCTCTTAAATATTGTTCATACGAATTTCGCAAAGGATAATCCATTTCTTCCAGATGCCAGATTTTTCCCTACTCCAGCAGACGTTCCGCCCCATAAATAGCAGTGTGTTGTACATAAAACTCATTACTTGCTTCTATCAGTTCATCATCCAGCCAGTCCAGATACTTTATAGTCGTATCCAAATGTTTATGCCCCAATGCCTGACTGATCATTTCCAGTTCCCATCCTGCCTGCTTTCGCATATTTGCAAAATAGTGACGTAACATGTGGGGTGTGATTTTTAACTCCGGTTTTTTTTCCATTTATCGGTCCAACATATCATATACACTGTCCACTCTTAATGGCTTTCCAATGTTCTCACCCATGATATTCACAAACAGGTAATCCTGATGTTGCAGGATTTTCCGATATTTTGCCAGATAATCCATGAGAAATTCAAACAAAAGGATATATTCTGTAAGAATTAAGCTTTCTGGAGTGCAATGCTGGAAGTGGATATCACGACCGGACGTCGCTCATAAGGGGAACATCCTTCTGCAAGGAGGGAATATTTTCTCATCAGAACACAGGCCACCAGATAGGCATACGTCTTGCCGATACCGACACCCGCGTCACACAGTGCTATGTTTCTTCCCAACAAGGTTATCCAGCATTTTGTGGCATAACATAATCTGTTCTTCCCTTACTGCCATTCCATGTTCCGGGAACAGCACTCGGAAAATAGTATCAATTTCTCGATGCGCTCTATTGAGATATTCTCTTGTGTAATACATAATTTGTTACCTGATATGCGTGCTGATATCACATCAATACGGCTGTAAAGGGATTTCTCCCTACACCATCATAAGTATAATCCATACTGTTTCCACCATTGTCGGAGGAATGGATCAGGTTGCCTGCTCCGTCATATTGATAGGTAATTACGAGTCCCTGTGCATCCGTACATTTTACAAGCTGTCCGATGGCATCGTACTCCATCAGCACCTTGTCCCCTGTCGGCAGTATTATGGATGTGTTATTTCCCTCTTTATCATACACATAACTATACGCATTGCCGAGGGCATCTGTCATCTTTGTGCTGTTGCCCTGTGAATCGTATTCGTAAGTGGTCTTTCCTTTCAGGGCATCCACCGTCTGTTCCAGATTGTCCGGTGGAATCATATTTCATTGCTGTAATGTTGCCCTTTGCATCGCTTACCGATGTCATGTTTCCATTACCATCGTAAGTCCCATGGTACTGGTATTCCATTTCATCGGTGGGGATACGAATTTCCATTTAAGGTCGCGCTTCATGGATACGGTATATCCAAGGGCATCTTTGGATAGTCAGATTTCCTGCCTTGTCGTAAGCATATAAGTATCTGTTCTTCCCTCTTCATCGGTAGAAGATACCAGATTTCCTGCTTTTATCATAAGTATATGTGGTAGTTCCACCTTCTGGGTTGGTTTCACTTAAGCGGTTTTCCTGTATTATCATGTAGGTATAAGTCCAGACTCCACTGTCATCTGATTTTGGATACTCAGATTGTTCAAGTTGCATCATAAGTATGTAAGTGGTAACTGCACCTAATCTCATCTGTCTCTTTAGCGAGTCTTCCGCAGTTATCATATTCCTTGGAATGGCTCGCCCATCTCCATAAGTAATCTTTGGTTTCATTTCCTAATGCGTCATATTCATATTTGGTTATATTACCAACTGCATTTTTTGGACTGAAGCACCTGTCCAAGAGAATCAAACCTGATACATGCATTTCCATTTCCATCTGTCGTTTCGTATTTCCCAAGGATTCTGTCATATTCTTTTTCTGGGTTTTGTTCCAAAATCCGGATATTCAATGATGTTGTGCGGTACTGATCATCATAATGATAAACGGTCTTATTTCCTTTTGCATCGGTTGTTGTAGTAGAACTCTTTCCGTACTTGAAAGTTGCCGTTCCTTTTTCTGCATCAGTCTGCGCTCTTACAACTGGTCCTCTTTTATCATAAGTATTCTTTACAATATTGCCATTCTCATCTTTCCAGCTTGATGGCTGTCATCATCATATTTGTACTCTTTGTTGTTCCATTCGGATCTGTTACAGATATCAGATTTCCCCTGCTCATCATATTTGTAAGAAACTTTTCCACCATCTGGAAGAGACAGTTCCTTGATATGCCGGAATTTATCCTGTTTTAGCCCGAATGTTTTTCCGGATGGTGTTGTAATCTTACTCAGATTATAATCATCGTCATAATCTAATACTGTATTAAATCCATTCACATCCGTTACATAACGTAAAATTCCATATTTATCAAATGACCAGACGCTCTGATCCGCATCTGTCAGTTCCCATCCGATGTAGTCATGGTCTGTATCTTTATAGCTGACTGCTTTTAAATCATATACATAACCATCCGGAGCAGTGTAGCTTCCATCTTCATTCTTATCAAAGATCAGATAACTTCCGTCCCCTCTCATATACAGAAGACTTCCGTCCTCCATTTGAGAAAGTGACTGGTCATAGTTAAAGCTCCATCCACGTCCGAACATGGAATGCTGGTCTGTTCCTTTGAATTGTAGCTTCTTGTAATGGAGAATTCTCCATTCAGTTCATTCATCGTCGCATCGGACTGATCCATGTAGAAGTTACCAGTATTTAAAAAGTTGACTGGTTCAAAAATCCAAATTCACAGTGCAGGCCTCTTCCCATCAATGCTCCGTCAATCCGCATCTTATCCTGATCGGTAAGCGGTGCAGGACTATATGGAACATTTGTCTGTGGGTTACGGATAAAGATCGTGTTATTTGCGACTACCAGTGCGTCCATAACCTGATTGTCTTTCATAATGTTCTTAAGCGGAACACCATAATATTTTGCAATCTTCGGGAATGTATCAAACTGCTTCACTTCATAGATCACAAAGCTGTCACTGGTCACTTCTTTTCCTGTTTCCAGCTTTCCATCAATCTCTTTCGATGCTTTTTGCTTTGATCTTATAAAAGCTTGTCCTTCGTCAGCCCTGAATACAGTGCACTCTGCCAGTTGGAATCTTTGCTGTAATACTTATTCGCCTCCTGAACTGCTTATTGTATTCAGTACTGTCTGGATAGAATACAATGGTTTTGCATCTGTTTCGTGATGTTCTTCATTTTCCTCATCTGGAAGCAGATAATATTCTACTGTAGATTTGCTCTTTGCAATTCCGTCTGCAAATACGGCATCAAACTTCAGCTTTCCATTTGTATTCTTTTTCTGTCATCGGGCGAAGCAGGATCGTTGTTTCATCCAGTGACATATCTCGCAGATATGGATCTTCAGCCGGTGACCACTGAATACTGAGTTTCGGTCCATAAACGGATGCCCTGTTATTCAGTACCTCACACTGCATAGAAGCTCCAAGGTTATTTTGCCTCGGCAATGGCTACCAGTGCAAATCCGTTATTCGCATGAGTTCCCTGCACCCAGTCATTGACCAGATCTTTAACGTCATAATTGATATAGCTGTTCCTGCTGGTACTTGCATTCTGTACATCCTGGAACGTAAGATTTACTGGTTTTGTTTTCCATGTGATGGAGGTGTTCCACGACTGATCTACACGATAAAAGTCCAAACTGGGATGCACCACCACTGTATGCAGTTTTCTGACTGACTGCAAATGTTGCACTTCCAATTTTGGAATCTTTTCGGAATCTGACTAAAATTTGAATTTACTTTGATATATTCGCATCTTTGATTGTCTTCCCTTCCGGATAGATATAGACCTGATTGTCTTTTACTTCTGCCTGATACCCCGGAATCTGCAGCTCGTATTCATAGACTTCCCTGTCTGTTGGCTGCTGAAGTACGATATCTTCCTTAATGCTGGAATCCAGTACTGTATACTGAACATCTGCGCCCTCGTAAACTTCATTATAAAGGATCGCATTGTCTTTAATAACGGAATGTGTATAATCTCCATCTACCGGAATGATCCCGATTCTGGTCTTTCCATTTTCAATCGTTACACCATTCTCTTCTGACATCTGTTCCGGAAGAAGGATAGCATAATCGTTTGCCTTGTTCTGATAAACTTCTGTTTTCTCTTCCTTTTCTTCAGTTGCCACTACACTGCTGGCTTCCTGTGCTTCTTCGGATGCCGGAGTATCTGCTTCTTCTGGTTTTACAAGTGTATTATCAACCAGCTCGGTATCTCCATCCTCATTCTTATAAGTTCCGACATAACCTCCATAAACGGTTGTATACTGCTTGTCCCCTGTCTTATAAGTCTTGGAAATGGCATCATAATCAATCAGTTCACCTTCCGGTTCTTCTGGAATCGGATAGTAATCCTGTGGTTCTTTCAACTCCACTTCTTTTTCCTGCGGATTTTCTTCTGTTTCTTCCGCTGGAGTTGTCTGTTCTTCCTGCGTCTCTGTATCTTCTGATGGCGTCGTTTCATTTGTACGTCCGCATCAGACTGCTGACTCTTATCTTGTTCTCCAGATGTGGAATCTGTAATCCCTGCTTCCTCTTCCGTCAAAGCCTCTGGTCTGGAGAAATCTGCATTCTTCTGTACATCCTCAATGGCCTCTTTTGCCTGATCAGGGTGCAAGTACTAAAACTATAGCCGACTTTCAAATCTCTTCATAGTCTCTTTCTCCCTCTTGTAATCTTTTTCTATAATTCCTTTACAAAATAACCAGCTACCCTCCTTTTTTTCTGACTTTGGCACTACTATAATCTAAAAAATCACAAAATTTTCATAAATGGTAAAAATGCCCCTTGAGGGGTGGCAAAAATAGACGAAATCGGTCGAAAAAATAGTAAAGACACCATCGCCTTACTATTTTTCATCTAATTTCTATATAATAATATTTTCACTTGAAAGGATTTCTCCGTATGGCAGAATCTCCATCTGACCATGATATTTTTTCTACTACGAGTTTCACATTTTTTTAAATCCTATTCCATGTCCTTCTTTCCTGCTTTTTCGTTGTCAGATAAATTCCATTCCGCACTTTTGGTGTATCTTTTATGCTATTCTCAATCTGGATATTCATGATTCCTTTTCCATAATACATCTGAAACGATAATCTCCTTTCATCTTATTATACTTATATCAAATAATTCTTCCCCTATATGATTCGGTATTTTTCTACAGAAATCTCCGGATTTTCAATTACTGATTTCGAATCTTCCAAAATATAATTCAACAGATTATTCATATTACGGTTTTCTGTATATAAATGATGACATAAAGGCTGTTCCGGCTATATTCTCCATTTGTTTCAGATACGATAGAATCTCTTCATTTCCTCCCTGTTTTTGCCATTGCCCCTATTGTTGTAAGATGGTGTTTGTAATCATGATGTATCTTATTCAGCCTGTCCTGTGATTTCATCATCTCAGTTCTTTTTAATACTGGCTCATCTGATTTTCATCTCTTCCTGTTTTTGCTGTTTCAATATAACTTTTCTGAACCTCATCGTGCAGATAGAAAATAAACACATTGATAAACAGTAAGAATAATACAATCGTAGACCGCACACCTCTTCTGTCTGGCAGCAATATCCTGATACAGACTATAATCAATAATGACTTCCAGTAAAAAGAATATAAAATTTCCCATTACAATAGTTCCTTGTCCCATGTGATGATGCACCGATTTCTTGCTACCGCATACCGTTGAAAGAACACGATTGGAATCCCATCACATAAAATTCCCATAATATATACCATAAGTGTATTCCAGACATGATGTTGCCAGTCTGCCTGATATGCCACTGTTATAATTAACAGAGCTATCAGCTCAAAGATCAGATCTCCGTACATCGTTCCCCACTGCATGCTTCCCCAGCATGAAAGCAGACATGCACAAAAATATGCAAATAGCTTTTGTGTATCCTCATTTTTGGATACAGGATGGTATTGTAACGGAACACAGTATAAATCCAGAATAATTTACTTGTCAGATAAGTGATCAAATGGATATTCATAATCTTTTCTTCTCCGTTTGTAATAGTCTTTCCCTGACCTTCTTGCGATTTGCTTTACTGATACTGAGACGTGTCTTGTCTTTCATAACCACGTTGTCATATTCGTAATGCTCCACGTGTTCCATATTGATGAGATAGGACTTGTGAATCAGTAAGAAATATTCTTCTGTTACATCCGCTACATCCTTTAATTTTCCTCGATATTCATATTCTTTTTTTCCGATGTCACGATATGTACTCTTTTTCCCCAGACTATAAAAATACAGGATCTTGTCATTTTTATAAGTTCATCCGACTCCATATCTGTCGTTTTAAATATAAATATTTTCTTTCATTTGTTATGAAAAAAAAAAGAAGTTTTTATATAAGAACATTCTATCAATATTTTTAAATTCATAAATTTGATCTTCATCTATTTTAATTGCGTTTTCATCGATATCCACCGTTTTATCCAATCCCCATTTGAACATTTTTTTCAAAATTTTTACCAAATTTGAATCCAAGCCACACAAGCCACACAAGTTCCAATCCCTATTCCAAACATCAAACCGACAGATAACAATTAATCGACAGTAAAAATTCTACAGGTGTAAAAATATAGATAATCATTCTACTTTTCTGTCTTGTTTTAAATAATTGATTAGGAATTATAAACCCAAGCGAAAGCATTCTTTCTAATTCTTCCCTATCCTCATCTGACACAATTGATTTAATATGCATTCTTCTTAATCCCCCTTTTTGCCAGAGGTCCTCTTTATAAAATCGAACCTCTGGCCATTGTCTCTTTTATTCTTTTACAATTTACAGCGCTTGAATCAACAAACCAAAAACAGTACCTGCTCCAGCTGAAAATAAAGCAATAATTGACGGAATTGCATTTACAACTAATGCACCCGCAAGAACTAATATTACGGCTCCTGCCAGTATATTACTATGCTCTTTTTGAATTCTACAACATTAAATTCAAGACCACTATTAGAATTTAATGTCATTGTAAAAATCAAAGCAACCGATATTGTCCACTCTTTTTCCTCTTCTGGCAAAGAAATCTGATGTACTAAATACAATGGAAAACTCTACACTATTGGCAAAAACATTATTTATTTCAAAAGCAATATTACCAGATTTAACCGATAAAGCAATTTTTTCTATCGTATTTCCAAAGTTATCTGCTCCCTCTATACCTGTATCTGATAAATTTGATGAAATCTCCATAATTTGATTTTTGCAAGTTTGTGTCAATTCTCCATCATTTCCTATATCCACTTTTATATTATAAATTTTACCAGTTGAACTTTCAAGCGATGTGGATATTTTAGTAGAAATATCAATTGCTCCTTGAGGACTCATCATTGTTCCCAGTGAAATTTCCTTATCATACTCCACACCCACATCCATAATTTTATTCAGATAACCAAGCGGCTCCATTACATTATAGACATATTGATTTCGTGCTATTTTTACCTTTGCCCGAAGATTTTCTTGCGCTATTTCCTCATCTGTTTTTTGTCGATACGGCATCGAACTTTTTAACAGTATCTCTCCCTGAATATGCATCTTTATCCAGTGGGAACGAAGGTGATGAAGAAAATGAGTTCAACTCACAAAATTGATCAAATGCCCAGTTCTTCGGCATCGAATATCCCAAATTACAGCTAAATCCAGTTGACATATCTGCCACAAATGATTTACTTGCCAATCCTGCTTCATAAACTTTAGTACATACATATCTTGGTGCATAAATGCCGACTTTATAATTTTTATCATTTGTCGAACTGAAAAAGATCATGTGAATCTGTTCAAAATAAGGTATAATAAATGTATCAATCTGATATGAATAACAATCAAAATCCACTGCAAAGTATATAGTCGTTCCACTTGGTATACCGATTCTCTCGGTCGCTAAAATTGCTGTCTGTGCATCAACACTTCCCTGGGACGGATCCTTAAAATAGTTTAATTCATATCCTCCATCCTGATATATCGGGAATACCGATAATCCTGCATTTTCAATGTTTTTCACTTCTGTTGATGTCAAATATTTCGGTGTATGTTCTTTTCCAACAGAACCTGTCAGATAACGTCCTACATGAGTATACCCTGCATTTTTTATATCTAATGCCTGTTGTTTATTTAATACTGTTGCACAGTCACACGCTTTTGCTTTGCCCTGTTTGTATCGCCTTTACTCGTAAGCAATGATTTCATAGTAGAAACATTTACTTTTCCTTTTGTTACAAGTCCAATTCCTGTCAGACCATAAAACTCCTGAAATTCTGACACCTTTGACTCTGTAGTCGAATCAAACACGCCATCGAATCTTCCCGGATTATATCCGTTAAAATATAGTCCGTATTGAGCAATCTTATTAAATGGAACATATTTCGTCGAGTTCTGTCCGTTCTGTAATGTACCCGGAAACGCATTTGTTGTTGCATCGCCAAAATTAACTGAATTCAAATCTGTAATTAATTCAGTTGTAACTCCTTCAGCCGCCTGCAATGCACCAACTAAAGACAAAATTGTCTGTCTTGAGCAATTCCATCACAAGGTCCAACACCAATAACATCTGACCAGTCACTATTTAATTGCTGTTGAATAAGAACAATATTGGAATCCCCACCAGAAACCTTTGTAAACCAGTTTAGGGATAACAATCCAGACCAAACTTTCCAATCAATTTTGCCCGTAACTTCCAGTCCTGCATTTTCCTGCATCTTTTTAACTGCATTTACTCCTGATGTATAATAAATTCCAGTAATTCCTCCAGCAGCATATCCTTTGCAAAACAGAGCACACTGAATCAAGCATACATTAACCTGCGGAGTATCATTCGGATCCATTTTTGTAATAATGGCTAACTTCTTCATGGTATTAATAGTAAGTGGTCCAACCGTTCCTGTAATCGTTGAGATTCCATTCTGAATCTGAAATGCACGAATGATTCCCTGCATCACGGCTGTTCCGGTCTTTCCATCTTCATCCAGTTTTACCCAATCCTTATGTCCACCAAACATCGCATTTAAATATTTTTTGTGCTGCTTTTACATTCTGATCACTCATATTCACTACCTCCTAATTCAAGTCAATTATAAAGATTTCTAACTCTTTATATGTCTATCACTAAAAGTTACAATAACAATTTATCAATCAACTGTGCCTATTTTGTGACTATTTTCCAAAGGATTCATTAACTCCCTTATAAAATCCTTAACAAATTATGAAAGAAACCATCAATTTATCACCCCATATCCCATTATAGAACTGTAATCTACTGCATAATTTCTCTGCCGTACCTGATCACTGGAGTTTCCCTCCACTGTGTAGACTCTTCCACCTTCACATTTTTCCACGATTCCTACATGGTCCGAATTTCCATCATGATCCCAGTCGAAGAAAATAATCATTCCGGCTGATGGAGTTGTTCCACCACTCTGCCATTTGTTCTTTCCCTGAAACCAGGACACTCCATCACTGCACAATGAGAATTTAGGAACATTCCCACTTGCAATCAGACCGCTCTGATCCGCACACCAGCACAAAACAGGCACACCATTCTACCCGACTGTCAAATCCGTACCAGCTCCAGAACTTCTGACCGCCACTGTTTCCAAAAGGCGCCCCATTGCAACCGACACAATCTGCTGATTACCAAACAAACCAGCAAACAGGCTGCCACCGGAATAATACCGCATCACATGGGGAACGTATTGGGGATCTCCGTAACTGCTCCATCCATGCGAAGCTGCCTGTTCCTGTGAAAACTGCAATGCATTGGCTTCTGTATAACCGCCTCTTTGCAATGCCCATCCTATGTAGCCATTTCCATAGTTATATCCCTGCCATGCAAGTTTCAGCTTGTCCAGATCCTGTGGACTGCTGCCATCCTGCCTGTCTGATACAGTCTGCAAAGGTCTGTACTCCAACCTCTATCGAATAATCCGGATCAGTAATAGAACCAGATCATGATGGCCTGTATCGCAGACACATATTCCGGAATGCCGTATTGGGATGCATACTGCTGTATCACAAAGTATCACGCAAGCCATTCTTCACTTTCTGATTCTCTTTCCGAATTCTGCTGAAAAAATTTGCAATGATTCCATAATCAGAATAAATACCAGAAGAAATGCAACCTCATCGGCAATCCATATTTTCCATTTTTTCAAAGTTTTTACCCCTTTTTGAATCAGCTGCTGTAATTCCCCTGTACGGATAACTTTGAACCCTTTCAGTTACCTGAAGGACTGCTTTCCACCTGCCGATGCCTGTGCTGACTTTCTTGCCATCTGGGCTGCTCTTGCTTTCATGCATCGCCTGAAGACTTTTTTTCCATCTGCTGTTTCTGCATGGATGCCTGTGTCTTTATTTTCTCCTGAGACCATAGGATAAAACCACTCTCGGTGCTGCTTTCACCTGCCGTTTACCATTCTCCTTGGCAAGTCTGCCTGCATCAACTTTCAACGTTAATTTCTTTCCGCTTTCTGCCCCCTGCTCCATTGCTTCTTCGGCACTTTCGCTTCTTCCTGTCTGCTTTTTCTTTCCTTTATCTTCCTGTTCACTCCAGCAAGTTTTTTTTTGCCACCTTGATATCCTGGTTTTTCCCTAACTTTTTTCCTGCCACACTCGCCGCTCTGTACTGTACGTGGATTCTTTTTTTCATTCCATACTGTGTTGGGGATTCATACTGCCCACTGCTTTTTCATGTAGTTCCTTGGCTTTTGATTTGTCCAGAACCGCTGAGCAACCTGTTCTTTCGGAGCCTCTACAGCCAGGATTTCGAATCTTCAGTTCTTATCCCTTACCCGTTCCTTGATATCTTTCATCCGGTCACCCTCTTTCCGTATCTCTTATCTCATCGGGCAACATCCCGATGTTTCTTTTCCTGCTGTTTCTGCAACTGCTCCACCTGTCTGATTGCCTCATTTACCAGTTCTTCCCCTGTCGGCTACCAGAAGGTTCTTGCTGACTGCATTCTGCCCATAATAGATACCTCGGTACGGGATTTCCTGTGTATGGAACGAGGATTAAAACAGCCAATTTGATTCCGTTGTCAATGTACGCAGGGCATTGATCTTTCGCCGTCGTAAGGAAGCACTGTATTGAGTCCGTCCAAGGTAACCACTTTAATGTTGCCATCTGACCTCTGCTTTTTGGATTGACAGAATCATGATCCTGTTCTCGGAATCGACATTGGTTTTGCTGTCTGCCAGATGTACCATTGTCAAAATCCCGAACATCATACGCTGGTCTCTGGATTCAACTGTCGGTCATCGAGCATTTCCTTGGTTTCTTTTCTCTAAAGTTCCATATCGTATGGTACCGAGAGAGATTATTATTAGCGTTCTGCCTTACGTTCAAATTCCATAGAATCCGGACACATCCAGTCCTTGAAACTTGTTCCCTTCTTGGCAAATTGTTTCAGATCAAACGGAAATGCCTGTGGGACATCTCCCTTGAAGAAGTCCCCTGAAAATCTGGAGCCGGCTCTCTGCGTCCAGTCCTTCTGCTGTGGACGATAACTTTGCCAGATGTGTTACGATGTCTGTTCCGATACGTGCAAAATAGGTTCTTGCATCGTCAATCGATCTTTTATGTACACTGACAGTCAGATACCGTTCCTGATAGATGCTGTTGTTTGTTCCTGTAATCTTAGACAGGAGCATTTCGTTGTATTCTTCCCGATAGTGGTCCAGTCCATCTTCCTTCATTGGAAGCAGAATAGACTTTTCGAATTCTTCTTTATTGATTCTCCGGTTATTGATGGTAATTTTGGCAGAAATGCCGGAATCCAGTGAATTTAAGAGTTCAGAATAATCCAGAAACATTTCTGTCTTATTGTCCTTACTCGCAATATAATAGTTGATATCTGTAAAACGATATGTTTTTGAGAATTTCGTTCCCTGTTGAAAAATTCCATCCGGCCAGATTCGCTGGATGGCCCATAAACATGGATTCCTGATAGTCCCGGATTTCTTTATTCATCTTGACTTCCATAACTTATCGCTCCTTTCCTCTGCTTTGTTTCTTCGTTTTCTGTGGTTTTTCTTTCGGTACTTCTATCCCGGCAAATCTACAGTGTTCTGCAACGCCTTCCGGATCAAATTCCGCAAGTCTTGCTAGATCAAACGCTACCTTCTGATAGGTTGCATATCCTGATCTTCCTGTTTCATTCAACACTTTTCCTAGTTTATGTTCCTTGATAAATGAAGCATATCCTTGGTAAAATCTCCTGTTATAAAAAGCCTCATTTGGCTCTTAAGAACTGATAGGGCAGATTAATGGTTACATCTCCAAAATCTTCCCCATTCTCCCCCTTCCTTATGGCAGAGTCCTACATATAAATTTCCATTGTTCCGATAAGAGCTCACTCGTATTGCTACTGTCTCACGTCCAAATTCCCAGTTATATCTTAATGTTTTCTTTATATCCATCTGGAGCCACTCATTACGGTTGTCACGATTCCCCTGCACAATGGAAAAACAGTGCCTGCATAAGTTCCATCCTGTATGTAATTGTCATTTTTCAGTTGTATTCTTTTTGTTCTATTTTTCTCCTGTGAGAAGTTTCTTCAAATACACATCACCCAATCTATCAAAAAACAAGTATCACCAAGGATGTCCTCTGTGACGCAGTTCGTAATCGTCTAATCTGTTAATGTCAATCTTTAGGTCGTCGTGAGCCAGTGGTGTTTTCGCAAATCATAAGGCGATGCACCACCGTCCCTGTGTATCTGAAATTCATGCTTTTTAAATCATATTTATCGTCCATGATCGGACGCTCCCCACGAATAAACAAAATCGCTTTAGGTTTATCTAAAAAACCGTATTTCATCCGGTGTTAAAGTTCCCTTCCTGTCTGCTGATAATTCACCGAACAGCTGCCGCTACGCCCTTGTCTGTCCGTATTAGATCCATCGTCTTTTTCCCAATAATTTGAGACATACTTTATGTCCTTCTTTTTTACTCCACCCAGATATAAAATTCATCGCAGTTGCTGATCAGACTCTCATACGAGGTTCAGTGCATGGAATGTCGTTACTTCACTCATTCCGTTGCGGATATAAATGGTACGGTATCTCGGATTGTACTGGGCCTGCACTTTGTCTGGCAGATCATCCTCAATCTGCACACGTACCGACTGGTCTTTTAAGACAGTTCCTATCAGTTCTGTCAGACTTCGCTGAGGGCGTTCTTCCAATGGCTTTCCTGACATCTGACTGATGTCAAATCCTTTTCCGATCGTATACCCTCTCCGCATTTCACCGTCTTTTTCGTATTCAGTGGAAATCATATAAGGTCGTTCATAAGACCTTACTACCTTAAATCTGGATGCTGTCCGTAAATCAAAAAGCAGAGCTGCATATTCTTCCTTTGGTCAATTTCTGTTCAGGAATCTGCTGTTCTTCCGTTCCACCTGAAATCATATCTGTTAAATCCATATACATTACCTGCCTTTCGTTTTCATATTCTTACGTTTCTTCCGGCTCTCTGGCATTTTTCCGTGGATTCTTTCATTTCCTCCTGCGCCTGTAATTTCCTTCCTAAAAAGCCTCATCCCCGATCTGAAACATTTCTTCCGCATCATCCAGTTCAAATTCTATCTTGCCTTCCGGCAGGACAATAACGGTCTCTGTTCGTACATTCTCCCCGGTTTCTTTTTCCATCTGGTTCTCTGCCAGACGGTCACCCTGAACAGTAAAAAATTTCATCGAGGCGCTGTTCCTTTAACATTCTGGTGAAGTCTTTGTTTTTCCCTCTTGTCTTTTTCTGGTCCTTCAAAGCGGCAGCAATAAAGACATCTTCAGCGAATACTCCATCCCTTCCAGACTTCTGTACCGTACCACCTGATTCGGTTCTGCTCCGTAATTCATACTTATCTCACCTCCTCTGACTTTTCTTGCATTCTTTCTTTATCTTCCACATCGTTTTTCATCCTGACTCTGTTCTTCTGCTTCCCGAAGTCTCGCTTCGATTTCCATGAATGCTTCTCAATCTCTGGAATCTTGTCATACGAACTTCCTTACGGAGTCGCTTCCATTCCTCATTGATTTCGACAATCGTTCTTCCCCCCGTCTTGTCATGCCTCCATTCCGATACAATCTTTCTGCGTTCTTTCATAAGTTCCGCAATCCCCTGATATCAAACGGATCGCCGTTCTCCATGTCGGCTTTCCTTCCTGTTCTGCTTTCCACTGTACATAAGTGGGATTGATTTTTTCTGATTGATTCAATGATAGACAGACCATATTTTCTGCACAGGTCATCGGAAATCTTACGGCAATATATTCAGCCTGCTGGCGGAAACGGCCTTTCTGTGGACGGGAGTTTCCCTTATCCCACACCGCTGTTCCTCGCCAGATCCATCCTGCCCACTGCAATGCATCGGTAATCGATGGATACTGACGCCAGTCAATGAACAGACAGATCAGACACCTTTCTTGCAGGCTTTCCGCACATCATAAGAGCCATTCAGCCATCCAGTGCGTCCAAGATCTCTGGTCTTTGTTATCCCCCATCGAAATCCGGAAGTGCATTGGCGGCACTCATACTGCTGTATTTCTGATTTGTAGTACGATTTCTTTCATTCTGTTTTGTTCCCCGGATGCATACAGCGGATCGGTAATAACTGCATCAAAAGATTCCCGGCTGGAATGCTTTGACCAGTTTTAATGTATCTCCATGTAATATTTTCCAGTTTTCCCCTTCAGTATATTCCTCGGGTATGTTCCCTCTTTCATAAGTTCTTCCAAACTCAGGCCATTTGTCATAGGCATCATCCTTTCTTTTCTCAGCGTTCCGGCTGATTTTCTTCTTTGTCTTTTATTTTCTTTTTGGGCGGCGGACTCAACTCAGTTTCTACGAGGCATCGCCCATAATGGAAAAAATATTCCCATCATGTCCAAGGAGCTGTAACTTGGGACGTTGTTTCTCAGGCTTTGTCGGAATCTGCTCTGTTTTCTTTTCATACATTTTCGGCTGTTCCATATTAGGATGCCAAAAATGCACATTCATCGTTCCACCATCTACCTTGATATCCCTCTGTTCAAATCCTTCACCCCAACCGTCACTGTACTGTCCTGTAATGTATTCGGTGAATTCCTGTAGTTCTTCCTGACTTAAAAATTCATTTAATTCCAGTTTGGTACAGCCGTACAGGATTCCGTCTTTGTTTTCTATCGTAACAACTGCACTTTGTATCTTTCCCTGAATGGACTCACTTCCATCAAAATACTGCATGAGATCATCTTCCCCATAGCGTTCCAGTTCTTCTCGGATGACTTCTTCATAATCGGCAAGTTCTGTTCCATCTAACGGCATTCCATATTCATCACTCTCAGTGTCATGTGTGCCAATGCATCAATACACGCTTCATATACGGCAACTCGCTTTGTTTCTCTTTCCGGTGGCATAGATTCCTCGCAGGAATGCATATCTTGCTTTTCTGGATTCATCTTTCCCAACAAAAACAGCGTTATGGTACGGGACACTTTCATAAAGGATTTCATGCGAAATGCAATACGTGATCACTTCATCGCTGATTCCTCTGTGGTTTAAATAAGCCCTGATTCGTCTGCAATTACAATATCTCTCCGGCAGCTTAAATGGCAGTTTTTCCCTTTCCGCAGCCTGTGTCGGAATAAAAGACGGACTCTCTTCGCACAACAGTTTTACGGCATCTGTAAATTTCATTCCATCTACTTCAATCAGGAACCGCAGTGCGGACACGCCACCGATATCTCTGGATTTCCAATGCCATTTGCTGGACAGTTCATTGATTTTAAAACTGTCATGATCCGTCAACTGCCATTCATTTCTGGTCCTTGTCTTTTTTGCAGTCGCTGTGCCTGATGCGTTCGCAAATACTCATACGCAGTCATATTTTTTTGCTTGCCTGAATCTCTTCTTCCGTTACCCAGGGCATTACAGAATTGCATCCTGAAGAGCCAGTACCTTATCCGTCCGCTCCCAAGGAAACTCCTTTCTTCCAAAATGACCAAAAACTGCCGTCTGCCGGAAAATCGGACGGTTCAGTCGAAGGGATTCCATGATCTGAACAGGTGTCACTCCAAACACCAGTGGGATTGCTGCCGCCAGACAATCATCCGCACACACTTTTCCTGTACCAAAGGTGTCTACCTCAATCATGACCGGCTCTGCTACTCCGATTGCATAAGCCAGAGACACCTGACACTTGCTTGCAAACTCAGCAGCTACTATATTTTTTGCGATATACCTTGCCATATAAGCTGCCGAACGGTCTACTTTCGAACAGTCTTTTCCCGAAAATGCACCGCCGCCATGCGGAACCATACTGCCATAAGTATCCACCATCAGCGGTCAGTCCGGTATCTGCATCAAATCCTCCGCACACAAATTTTCCTGACGGATTGATCAGAATCTTCGTATCCTCATCCGGCGGCAGTAATCTGAGTGCTGAGCGAAGCACTTTCTCTCTGATCTCGGCATCTAACTTCTTCAGGTTCTTTTTCTGCACCATGCTGGCAGGAAACAACAACACTTTCCGCATTCTTCCAGAACCTTTCGGATCACATCAAATACTGGCGGCTCATATCCGCGCTGATTTCTCCTGCCACAAACACATTTCCTCTTGTGGCAAGGACTTCACATGCCACTCTCGAAGATGGATCATAACGCAGACATTCATCTAAGATTGCATCTGCTATCTGATCGCATACTTTATCCGGGTGTCCTTCTGTTACTGATTCTGCTGTATAAAAAACGTCTCATCTTTCTTCTCCTTATCTACAGACAGGGCAGGGCTGCTCTATGCACATCTCCTGCCCTGTCAGATTGAATTATCCTGTAATTCTTATTTTATTTTTCTTCTGTTTCTTCTTTGTTTTCTGTCATTTTTTGACTTTTTTCTGCGGTATACGGTCACTCCTGCAGCTGTTCCGGCAGATGCCAGACCAAGCAAAATAAATGCCCATACTTTCTGGTTGTCACCTGTTTTTGGTGCATTTGTTTTTTCTGTTGTTTTTCTCCGGTGTTCTGGCATCTTTCATTTCTACTTTCTGGACTTCCATTGTATCTTTCAATGTGAATGTAACATCTTCCGCAATCTCGTAACCATCTGGCGCTGTGATCTCACGCAGAGTAAGTTCTTCATTGACCGGGAGCTTTGCAACGGAATGTGGCTTTCCATCCGTAATCCACTCTTCCAAAACAGTTCCATCTTTGCGGATGATCTGAAGCTTTGCCCCTTCCAGTTCTTTTTCCGGTTGTTAGGTCTGTTTTGAAATTTCCACTTTGGAATATTCATCTTTCATCTCAACCTTTGTCACACTTCCATCTTCTTTGACTTCAAACGTCACATCGCTGGCAGACACATAGCCATCTTCATAAAGGAGCCAGTTCCTCATGTAAGGTATAACTTCCTTCCGGCAGTCCGTAAATGACATGTTCTTCCTTCACTGCTAATCCACTCTTCCACAACAGTTCCGTCTTTATCAATGACCTGCAGTTTTGCTCCTTCCAGCTCATTTCCGGTTGTTGCATCTGTTTTCTGATTTTCATAGGTTGCGTCTACATTCCATACTTCCTCATTTGGAAGATATCCGGCTTTTCTGACTTCCTCTTTGACATAATATTTTCCATGTGGAAGGTCACTGTCAAAGGTCAGATTTCCGTTATTGTCGGTTGCTTTCTTTTCCAGCAGGGTATCCTTCTCTACAAGAACTTCTCCCTGATTAGAAACGATATCTTCCCCGGCATACAGTCCGAAGATGACTCCTTCCAGTCTTTCTCCTGTAACAGAATCCTTCTTTTCTACCGATACGGAAACTTTCTGTCTTTCATTTTTTATAGGTAACACCTTCATAAACAACTGCCTGTGTATCATCCTCTGCTGTCAGGGTAAATTCTTTCTGTTCTGTATTCAAGACAAAATTCTCTCCTGCTACAACTTCTTTCAGATAATACGTTCCCAGTGGCAGATTGTTGATAACTGCTGTTCCATTTTCATCTGTAGTCAGTTTGGCTACCAGGTCATCTTTCTCATATCGGACAACTGGATTTCCTGCTTCGTCCTTTGCTCCGTCCGGTGAATAGATGGTATCTTTGGCATATACTTCGAATTCAGCACCTTCTACTCCGGTTTCTTCATATTTAAAGCCTTTATAAATACCTGTTTCTTCTTTTCCAGATACGGCATTTCTTACTTTTGAAACCAGTGCTTTTACTTTTGCCAGAACAGAATCTCCGGTTACTTCGGTAAGCTGTTCTCCCTTTTTCGTCAGGAGCAGGCTTCCTACCTGTTCATCGTTTTCTGTTCTACCTCTACAATCGCAGCTCCTGTATCTGGATCAATCTGATGTGCAGTGTTTGAGGATACTGTAATTACAATACCACTCTGTGGATTTTCTTTATATGTTCCTTTTGTAGTCTGTTCTAATGGTGAAATAATCGTTGTGAACAACCTGTTCCACATATTTCTTATTTGTCACATCGTAAAATCTTATAAAGAAGCTCCGGCCTTTAAAACAGTATTTCCAGTCTGTGCATCCTTCTTTTACAATTTTCAGCAAAAAATTCAAACGGGCGGTCATCAAATACTCTCCACTGCATTGGCTCTCTGCTGTCATTTTCCACATTTACAACAAATGGATCAATGGTTTTCAAATTCTCAGGGGTAGTACTTTCCACTACAACATAACTTCCATACGGCAGTTCCGGGCTGACTGCATATCCTTTTGTATCAGTGATCAGTTCTGGTACTGGTACGGCTGTTCCATTCTCGTAAGTAACTGCAACCTGCTCTTTGCTGAAGTCATAATTTTTGAAATCGCTTGCTGTATAGCTTTCTCCATTGGCTGGCTTCAGTTTTCCATTTTTTACCTGTGTCAGGTCGCTGATCAGATATACCTTAAATCCTGTTTCTTTATCGATCTTTTGCGATTTTTTACCTTTCCGGTGACTCTCTCATCTGTTGCTGTTACAGTCATTGTCTTTCCGGCAGTAACAGCCACTTTATATACTTCTGTATTCAGTTTGTATCCTGTCGGACAGTGATCTCTTTCACGTACACTGTTTTCAGTGCAGAATCAAAATAATCGCTGACTGCTTTTCCATCTGTTCCGGTTGCTGACATTGTCATAAGCAGATTTTCACACTTCTTATCAGTATAAATACCATAAACTGCTCCAGACAGTGGATTCTGTGTATTGACATCTTTCTTCATAAGTTCAATGCGTGTCATATTCAGCCACTGTACACTGAAGCTTACCGGCGCTGCTGTTTCGCTTTCAAATACACCGATATCCTGCTGAGAATTTCCAGTAGTCAACACCAGTGTTCTCCATGTCTTTCCGACAGAACCATATAAGTTGCCGGAAGCATAACTGCCTGTCAGTAATAAATCCGCGGACAGATAGAATGTATCTCCACCATAAATCTGGATTTTTCCATTTGTAACACTTGTTCCTTTGGAAAGATTATGTGCTGTCACATTTTCTGGTACACTCAGTGTCACATAGTTTCTGTGATCTCCAGACAATGTGATATTCGGTGTTTTCTGGATATTTCCATCCCGTACTGCATTCAGCTATTATAATTACACCCTGTAAATCCGGCTTCTCCTGCATAAGCGTAGCTGGCTGCAATGTGTATACACATACTTTTCATCTTCCGTTTTTCCAGACAGATAACTTCCTGTCAGATCTCCTGCCCCGCCATAACCATAATAAAGGACTTTCTGCAGATTTTTTATTGCTTTTTACCTGAATCGATTCTTTTTCCCATAAAAACTTGGGAATCCTTCATAAAAATCCAGACTCTTCTCACACGCTTCTGTGATTTCCCTTCCTCGAAATGCCAGCCGATAATCTTCAAGCCGAACATTTTCCACAACTTCCGCAGACCGGACACCTGTACTTCATCTGCTCCAAATTCATGTTGCTGCCATAAGCGAAGTAATATCTATCTTCCATTCTTTCTCACCTCTATCTGACTCCTTCTGTCCTTTGATTTTTTCTTCAGACACTCATACGTGCTTTTATCATATCTCCACGCAAGATCACCCTCCAGATTTGCCAGCAGATGTTTTCGGACATTTTTATATTCATCTCCACTAACCCAAGTCTCAATAAAAATGTACGAAATGTAAATGCCGGATTTTCTGATATCAGTGTCTTTTTCATCTGTGTAGATCTCTGATTGATCGCCTGTGCGGAAATGGCTAATGAACAGCGCCATTCCAAAGTTCCCTTGGAAAACACAGCATGAAGATTTAGAGCATAATAACGGGTATCATCATAATGGATATGACTTCTATCCCTGCCTCCATACCAGACATTTCTTACTCGGTCCATAGTGATTGACCTATTTGGTATTTTTCGGATTTTCTCCAATACCTCCGGTTGCACCCTCTGACAATAACTATTTGCTCTTCTCTCCTGCACTTTCAGTGCTTTGAACAGGATATCTTCCTTTGCATACATAATTGTCAATGCATTTTTCAGGCTTTGCGGTGTATGATTCGATGCATCTACATGAACATGCTGACCACAGGACTCATTTTCCACTTTTTCCTTCCAAAATCTATTACTGACCAGATTCGTAAGTAGTACCGTCATAATATGCTTCTTGTTCCAAACACATTTCAGCAACAACTTCTGCAGCACGTTGTCTACTGAGGATGGTGCAAAACGTCCGGCCTTGTCATGCGATAACAAACCGGGAACATTTTCAAGGATAAAATACGATGGTCTTTAGCTTCAAGAATCCGGGCAATTTCAAAAAGAGAGTTCCTCTTTGCATCTGCAAATCCTTCTCGCTTTCCATGATAGAGAATGCCTGGCAAGGAAATCCTGCACAGAGTAAATCAAAATCTGGTATTCGTTCTGGTTCAATTGTTCTTGCATTTACATCATCACCAAATTCTTTCCATAAGGCGATTCCATAGTTCTCCAGTTCAAAAATTCTGTCAGATATGTCAATCGTTCCATATCCCCCAATGTCATTCTTTTTTCACCTGACAATAATGCTCGATCTCTTTTGCCACATAGATTTAAAAATTTTCTCTTTCCATCTCCACATCCATTATACTTTTTTACCTCTTCCTGTTAAAAATAATTCCTTATTACGAAACATTATAAAATTTAAATTCTTTAGAATCAATATATATATTTCTGTATTACGAATCTTTTTTTATTTTATAAGGGGAGTTCATCATTATGCAAAAGATTAGACCAGATATGGATATTGGTAAAA
>VOFI01002260.1_pt1 | contig 27408 bp, 44 predicted proteins | sample 5384131 | NCBI WGS metagenome assembly VOFI01 (sample SAMN12384728, study PRJNA508395) | human gut metagenome | isolation source: healthy gut H | host: Homo sapiens | reverse complement strand
GTTCAGTTGCATGTGCTGCCTGATTTCCGCGGTACATGGCTTTTTGCAGAAGTGCAGGAGGAAAAACGGCAAAAAAGCGCCGTACCTTTACTACTTCACCCGGCGGCTTCCGGGCGACGATTTAGGTTCTTTCCATTCAGCAGAACTGTGGTTTGTCTTTTGAAACCCTGACCCGCTGCTGACGTCCCTTTTTACTGGTGTGGATTTTGACCTGTCTGTCGGAATGGCAGATTACTACGCAAACTTTGCAAAGACCGGCAATCCGAATGGCAGTGGGCAGCCGGAATGGCGGCCTTACACCAAAAAGGGACCCGAGCGTTTGGAGCTCGGCGTAACCCGCGAGCTCAAACCAGCAGAGAGGAAACACCTTACCAGAAATTCCAGAAAGACTTTTTCCTGGGGCGGATCCAATAAAAAAGCTGGGCTGAAGCTGCGCCTTTGGAATGTGTTCTGTATCTAGCTGAAAAGATTTGTATTCCAAGACAATAAAAAACATTGCTCATTTCTTCCCCAAGCTGGGAGTTTTCCAAGAATCCCGAACTGTTGTTGAACGGTTCGGGATTTCTATGAAAAAAGAGGAAGGCGAATCGCCTTCCTCTTTTTAAGGTTCTTTATTTACTGAATTTCCTGCGGAGGAAAATGCCCCCCGGCAACGGAAAGCCAGCATAATTGCGGCCAAGAGAGCAGCATTGCTGTTGTCACCCGTCTTAGGCGCTGTAAGCGGAACTTCTTCGTCTTCAATGACTTCATCATTTCCAGCCGGCTCCGTCGGCTCAGACGGACCTACCAGCGGCGGTTCCTCGTCCGAAATTTCTTCGTCTGGATTGTTGTCCGGGATCATCCGGGCCTACCAACGGCGGCTCTTCATCCGGCAGTTCTTCTTCCACTACAGTATACAGAACATTGATGACATTCTCACCATCTTTGACAACGATGTACGGAACACTGCCCGCCTGTACGCCGTCTGCATAACCGAGTACCGGTTTGAGGAAGTTTAACTGGGTACCGTCTATTCCGGCAAGGAGTGTGATAGCATCGCCGGCCTCAAACGGGGTTTCAAAGATTGCGCTTCCCAGGAAATTGTTTGCATCGTTCGGATTGGTAATGGAGTCCTTGTAGTAATTGACGGTGACCGTATAAGTCTCTGCGACGTAGAGAACATTGATCACATTGTTTTTCGCCCTTGGTGACAATATACGGAATGCTGCCAACCTGTACGCCGGATACATAACCTTCCGGTTTCAAGAAATCAAGCTGGGTGCTTTCAGCACCGGCTGCCAGAGTGATTTCAGAACCAGCGGTGAATTCGTCGGTGAACGACGCGCTGCCAAGCAGATTGCCCTCTGCAACGCTATCTTTGTAATAGTTTACCGTTACCGAGAAGGTCTCTTCAACGTAGAGAACATTGATTACATTATCCTCTGCAGAAACAACCACATACGGGATTACGCCCTGCTGTACGCCGTCCACATAACCAGTAGCCGGTTTGTAGGCGTTGAGCTGTTCACCATTCAGAGTGATGGCGTCATCCGCTTCAAACTTGCCGAGGTTTTTGGTGCCGAGGTAGTTGTCATCCTCCGGGGTGGTAACGTCTTTGTAGTAGTTGACGACAACGTCAAATCTCTCGGTTACATAAAGAACATTGATCACATTGTCATCCGAAGAGACGACTACATACGGGATTACGCCCTGCTGTACGCCGTCCACATAACCAGTGGCCGGTTTGTAGGCGTTGAGCTGTTCGTCGTTCAGAGTGATGGCGTCATCCGCTTCAAACTTGCCGGAGGTTTTTGGTGCCGAGGTAGTTGTCATCCTCCGGGGTGGTAACTGCGTCTTTGTAGTAGTTGACGATAACGTCGAATTTCTCGGTTCGTACAGAACGTTAATAACGTTGTTTTCCCTTTAACAACCACATACGGGATTACGCCCTGCTGTACGCCGTCCACATAACCAGTGGCCGGTTTGTAGGCATTGAGCTGTTCGTCGTTCAGGACAATAGTGTCGTTGTTTTCATAATTGCCAAGCGTCTGGGAACCGAGGAAATTGCCATCGTCCGGATTGGTCACACTTGTCCTTGTAGTAATTGACGGTAACCGGGAAGGTCTCCGCTACATAAAGGACATTGATGACATTGCGACCGGAAGATACGACGATATACGGTACGTCGCCCTGCTGCACGCCGGAAAGGTAACCTTCTACAGGTTTCTTTGCATCCCGCTGCTCTGCACTTAGGATAATTGGCGTATTCGCCTCATATTCGCCAAGAGATGTGGTGCCAAGGTAGTTGGCGCTGCTTATACTGTCTTTGTAGTAGTTGACAATAACTGGAAGGTCTGCGGTTTGGCATCATACGCATTGGAACCAAACCGAAGTTGCCTCACCTTTGCGGACTGAGGCAGTCAGGCCGTCGTTTTCCAAATCCACATTGGTCTCCTGTCCATTGCCTACTTTAACCGAAGCCGTGGTGGTTTTGACCATGCTGCCATTGGTATAAGCAGCGGTTTCGGTTACAGTGTAGCTGCCCGGGGTGAGATTTGCAAAGGTGTAGGAATCCTACCCAGCAGAATATCCGCTTTGGTCAGGGGTAAAACTCGTATTCACACCATTGCCGGTGACGGTGAAGGTAAAACTGGCGTCTTCCGGGAGGTTGACAGCATCTTTGTTTTCCTCCAGGATTTTCCCAACCGTCAAAGTACCCTTTTTGGGTATCCTTTTCACGTTGGTAACCGTCAGGGTTTTGTATTCATTCGCCTCTTTGAGGACAACCTCCCGGTTGTAACCCTCACCGTATAACCGGACGGAACATTGAGTTCGTCAACATAATAGGTGCCGACCGGCAGGCTTTGATATTTCTTGGACTCCCCGTTTTTCAGTGTAAAAAGTTTCAGAAAACGGCCGTCTGCACTGGTAATCCGGAAATAGAAGCTGGTGTTTTTATCGCTTGACGTTGATCCGTCTGCATTTTCAACTACCTTTTGATCTCGATGGTGCCGTATTTGGCATAATCAATGATCGCCTCGCTCTTGATTTTCACATCAAGGCCGGATTTGTCCGGGCAGATATTGGAAACGCCCGAAATTCTGTCATCCCAGTGGTAAACATTTTTCAAACTCAAAAGAACTTTTTGACCTTGTGCATTGGTGTCATACAGGAAGAAACTTCCCACTCGTTAAGTCCTAAATCTTCCACCGGAATTTCTACACCACACGACCCGGGTCGGTTTTTTTCGCCGAGACATCAATACGGGTCCTCATCGTTTCCGCCGCCCCAACCCCAGTCAGGGTCATGAATACTTGAAGGCACAACTTTGGTGGTAGACCCCTCCCCAATGTAAATCTTCATGTATTTCATCATATTCTGCTTGTTCCAGGTGATTTTTAACGGTTTTCTGCTCATCGTTCTGATTCAGATAAGCAAGCGAACCGTCCAGCTTAATATCAAGATGATTAAATTTTGATGATCCTCCGCCGCCCGGCCAACGATCACCGTATCCTGCAAAGGCAGTTGTCGGCAGCATGGCGATCAACATCATCAGCGATACCAAAAGACAACGAGCTTTTTGGATACCACACGACCTTCTCCTTTCATGTTGTTACCTCCTTCAGTGACTATCGTGCTTTCAGTATAATCATCCGAAGTCACACGCCAGTAACAAAAAGGAAATAACTCTAAAAAGTGCCAATAAAATTTTACTAAACAAAAAAGGCAGGGAAATTCCTGCCTTTTTTCTTCTATAAAAATTTTCTCCGTCTCCTTTACACTTGGCAAAAAGCAGAGAGTTAAAAACCGCCTCTACTGTGTTATTGCAGGTTGAGCCGTTTGGACAGCAAACCAACGGGAAACCAAAAAGTAACCCGCCAACAAAAAGGGCAAACACCAACGCCATAACACCTACTGCGAGGAACAGAAAAGGATGCAGCACACCTGACATCAGTGGGGCGCTTCCTGTGAAAGCTCATTTGCCCAGGGGAAAAGAATCGGCAGCGCAACTGCCAGCAAAAGAATGGTCTCTGCAATACCGCAAAGATAGTAAGCGACAACACTGCCAATGATGCGGTGCTGCCCAAACTGGCTGCCAATGACCATAGCGGCATACAGCTTGCACACAGCTTCCATGGCTCCCCAACAGTACGGCGGCGAGCAGACAAAGAACAAAGGGCCAGCCATTCTGCAATCCATTTATCTGCTCAAAAAGCAGTCCGCAGCACAAGAGCGAATTTGCAGGACTTATGATGAACATACAAAGAAAAACAACTACAACGCTGCCCAGGCAAAAAGAATGCCGGCCGCCAACTTTGCCGCAATATGCTGAGCGGCTGTTACCGGAAGGGTAAAAGAGAGGTAACCTTCATCGGAAATCAGGTTTTGGTAAAACCGTACAATGACGACGACCACACTTAAAACAGACAATCCAACAATCAGCAAGGCCGCAAATAATCGCCGTGACTGCGTCTACAGCCGGGCGAACATCAACCGATGAAACCGATTGGGCAATGGCATTGACCAGTTGACCGCCGCCGAGCAAAGCAATGAGATGCCAACCGCAACCGCCCACATTGGCAAAAGAGCCGGCCGCTGGCGCGGAATTCATATTTCATCAGTTTTCCTAACATCTGAACACCTCCCGGAACAGCGCATCCACGCTTTTTCCTTCTGTTTCGCGAATATCATCCACGCTTGCGACACGTACAACCCTGCCTTCTTTGAGAAAAACAACGTCGTCTAAAAATCTTTTCAACATCGGCAATCAGGTGGGTGGATAAAAACCAACGTCGCCTCTGCCGGTAGCCCGCGATGATCGTTTCAAGAATGTAATCCCGCGCCGCCGGATCAACGCCGCCAATGGCTCATCCAGCAGGTAAAGGTCCGCTTCCCGGCTCATGACCAGAATGAGCTGAACCTTTTCCCGGGTACCCTTTGCTCATGGAAGAAATGCGCATTCGAGGGTCCAACTTTAATCGTGCCAGCATATCCAGCGCCTTTTTGGCGGTTAAAATCGCTGTAAAAATCCTCAAATTCATCCAGTGCGTTTTGCACCCGCATCCAGCTTGGCAGATAGGTTCGTTCCGGCAGGTAGCTGACCACCTTTTTGGTATCAACTCCAGGCTGCTTTCCATTGATGAGAATTTCCCCTGCGCTGGGCTGCAGCAGCCCGCATGCAAGTTTGATTAAGGTTGTTTTACCGCTGCCGTTCGGTCCCAGCAGTCCAATGATTCGCCCCCGCGGCAGGCTAAGGTCGACTCCCATGAGTGCCATTCTGCTGCCATACCCTTTTTGCAAATCCTTTGCAATGAGCACCGGGCTTTGCTGATGATTCATCTTCCGTTTTCCTCCTCTGTATGTTGGATAATTTCCTTGATTCCTCTTTGTTGTAACCCAGGGCGGCCATCTGTTTATAGAAGGATTCCACTACAGCTTTGGCCAATTCGTTTTTACCGTTTCAATCATTGCTGCATTCTCCGTTACAAAACGCCCACTCGTGCGTTGGCTGTAAATAAGTCCATACTGTTCCAGTTCTGCCAGCGCACGCTGCATCGTATTGGGATTGACCGCCGCTTCGGCCGCCATATCCCGCACGCCGGGCAGCTTCTCTCCCGGGAGAAACTGCCCGGTGACAATAGCAAGCTCCACCTGTTCGAGCAGCTGCGCATAAATGGGTCGGTCACTTACAATTTCCCAGTTCGTAGTCCCAACCTCCTTTTGTATTATTGTATTAATTATCTAGTACAATAATACATTGTTTTGAAATTCCTGTCAAGTGTTTCAACAAAAAATTTATCGGGGGAATCCAGAGGTGTATCTCCAAAAACGCTGTCAAAAACAAACAGGCACGGCGCTTTAACAGCGCCGTGCCTGTTCGGAGGCATTGTGATAAAATTACTCGTTTGTTTCCGGAACCTGCGGAAGGCTGTCAAACCCTCTCTGCAGATCCTCGTCGGTGGGGATATAGTCGTTCATCTTCCCTTCCAGGAAAGCGGTATAAGCGGTCATATCAAAATAACCGGTACCGGTCAGGCCAAACAGGATGGTCTTAGCCTCCCCGGTCTCCTTGCAGCGAAGGGGCCTCATCCATTGCGGCGCGGATGGCATGCGCGGACTCCGGCGCCGGGAGGATGGTCTCGTGTTTTTGCAAAGAAGGTCGCCGCCTCGAACACCTTGGTTTGTTCTACCGAAACAGCGTCCATATAGCCGTCATGGTAAAAAGCTTGGAGAGGATGGGAGACATTCCGTGGTAACGCAGGCCGCCCGCATGGTTCGGGGGAGGGGATGAAACCGCTGCCCAAAGTATACATCTTCGCCATCGGGGTGATTTTTCCGGTATCACAGAAATCACTTGGCATATTTGCCGCGGGTTAAGGACGGGCAAGATGCCGGCTCCACTGCGACAATGCGCGGATCCGCCTTACCGGTGAGCTTATCCTGCATATAGGGTGCAATCAGGCCGCCGAGGTTGGATCCGCCGCCTGCGCAGCCGATGACAACGTCCGGGTCTCTCCGAGCTCATCCATTGCAACCTTGGCCTCCAGGCCGATGATGGACTGGTGGAGCAGCACCTGGTTGAGCACCGAACCGAGTACATAGCGGCAGCCTTCGGTGCTGACCGCTTTTTCCACAGCTTCAGAAATAGCGCAGCCCAGGCTGCCGCCGGTATTCGGGTCATCGGCCAAAATTTGCCGGCCGACATTGGTGGTATTGCTCGGGCTTGCGATAACGTTGGCATCAAAGGTCTGCATCACCGCCTTGCGGAAGGGCTTTTGCTCGTAGGAGACCTTTGACCATAAAACGGTCAAATCAAGGCCAAAATAGGAGCAGGCTTCGGAAAGGGCGGTCCCCACTGGCCTGCGCCAGTCTCGGTGGTAAGGGGAGGTTAAGCCCTGATCCTTTGCATAGTAAGCCTGCGCAATGGCGGAATTGAGCTTGTGGCTGCCGGAGGTGTTGTTGCCTTCGAACTTATAATAAATCTTTGCCGGCGTGCCCAACGCTTTCTCCAGATTATAGGCGCGGCAGAGCGGGGATGGACGGTAGATTTTATACATCTCCAGAATTTCATCCGGGATATCGACGTAGCGGGTCTCGGCATCCATTTCCTGGTGGGCGAGCTTTTGCAGAAAACAGGGTAGAGGTCCCTCCTCGGTCGCGGGCTTCATAGTCGCCGGGTTGATCATCGGCTCCGGCTGTTCTTTTTCATATCGGCCCGCAGGTTATACCATTGCTTCCGGAATCTGGTCTTCGGTCAAATACAGTCTGTGCGGAATTTTCATGTTGTTCACCTTTCCTTTGGTTTATGCTGCATCAAACGGACTAGGGACAAAAGCAAAAAAAAGCCTTTGTCACAGTTTTCACTGGGACAAAAGCTCAACACTTCTGCGGTACCACCCTACTTGGCATATACATGCCCACTGCCCGCATACAAAATATGCGCTTCCTTGATAACGGTGAAGTTCCCGTCAGGCACTACTGAGCACACGCCGTTCGTCCTGCCCCTCATAAGTCCATTCAGCCAAACTGCCGCTGCCGCCTTACACCACCCGACGGCTCTCTGTAAGCAATATTTTCTGGCCTACTCTTCTTATTCAACGGTTTTCCTTATGTCATTATTATATACAGCAGAATTCATAATGTCAACCAATTTTTTACCGTGTGGCAAAAAGAACGGGACCGCATCAGCGGTCCCGCCCGAAAAAACAGTTAACGGAGATGGCGCTTTTTCTCAAATACCACGCCAGCAGCAACAGCCGCACATACAGAGAAGACGGTCAGTGCAGCAAGCGGCATATTGTCGCCGGTCTTTGAGGGTTCTTCTACCTGATCCGAGCCTTATCCGGGTCTGAGACGCATCTGGATTCGGGTTCTCGTCAGGACCCGGGGTCTCATCAGGGTTCGGGTATCGCCGGGATCCGGATTCTCACCAGGGTTCTCCTCTTCCGGGGTATTCGGAACTAGGCCGGCCTGAGCTGCTTCCTTCAATATCTGCAATCGCTTGGTCGAGCTGTGCTTGAGGGGGTTCGCGCCTTCCGCCAGAAGGGGCTTTCGCCGCGTTCACAGCATCGGTCAGGGCTGCAACGGAATCCGAGGTATACATGGTTGTATCCATCGCTTCCATATCATTTACTATTGCTTGCAGATTGGAAACAGTAGCATCCAGCTTGGCCTCTTCGCCCAGTGCAACCTAACGCATCAAAGGCAAGGTTTTGCTCAAATCTGCGTTGAAAAGAATTGGCAGCTGGGAATTTTCCAAGAGAGTTATCAGCAACACCCCAGATGGTAACGCTGGTGATGTTGTAACCCTGCTTTTTTCGCTTCTACCAAGTTGCGGAACAGATTTTCGTAAGCAGTCGCCTGCTGGGCGAACTTTCTTCGGTTCCACTCCACGGAACGGTAATATCAAGCTCTCGGTCAACTGCATTTCATAGCCAAGGTCGGCATAAATTTTCAAGGCGTTTACGATTATCCATGTTGTCCGTAGCACTCAAATGACTCTGCATACCAATGCCGTCAACCCAACCCGCCTCTTTTCGCTTCACGGAGCAGGTTGATAACGTTCTGCTGTTTTGGATGCACTTGCCATACCGTAGTCATTGTAGAACAGCTTCATATCTTCGGAGCATATTTGTCTGCATACTCCAATGCTTTGGTAATAAAGCTGTAATCGCCAAAAAGTCCTGTACCACTCGTGTTTTGGCCTGCAAGAGGCCGCTTCCATTGACAACGTCAACCGCATAAACAACGCCGGGGTAATTTTCTTCACACCACTCAAGAATCTGTTTGATGTAGTTTTCCAAGCGTTTGGACATCAATTCCGGGCTGACCCGGTTGCCAGAGGTATCATAGTTCTCACTAGACAAGGCCGTCGGGGTCTGGCTGTGCCATACCAGCGCATGCAGGCGGTATTTAACACCGTTTTCTGGCAGTATTGCAGGGGTAGGCTCAATGGTGTCAAACTTCACAGCCGGAGACTCGTTGTACTTTTTCCGGTTCAGCTATGCACGCGTTAATATCAAGCAGGTTTTCTGGTTTGGCTTCGTTCTCGCTAGTAAGGCTGTTGTACTGCTGGCTGATAAGGCCCTCATAATCCTCCGAACGCAGTAAAGCATACGGGGTGCAGGTGCCAATCAGAAAATAATCGCCGTACAGGTCTTTCAGGGAAGCATAACCGGAATAATCCGCATAAACGGTCTGGGACTCGGCGCCCACAACCTGAACGTCGTCCACATAGAAGTCGTTGGTGGTTGCAGAGGTTTCAAAGTACAAAATAGGCCTGATCAATATACGGTGGGACCTCAAATTCACCAGTAACCTCGTACCAAGTTCCATTGCCGTTCTGCGAGGTCGCAATCGTCGCATACTGGGAGGCGCCGCTCGCAATCTGCTCCAGATTCGCTTTGATCGACGCATTTTTTGACCGCCGCCCATATAAACCTTTGCCGTTACGGTGATGCGTGTGCCAATAAATTCACTGATGTTAAATTTTACGCCCGCATACGGGTCCGGGGTTACGCTGCGGTTGGTTACCTTAGAACAACGTAATCCGCTGGTGTTAATGCCGCTTTACTCGGATTTGCCGCAATTTGAACCGTTTCGCCAAACTCGCGCGGTTCAGCTCGGCCCAGCTGCTGATCCTCCAAAGGTCACAGGGCCAAAGTCCGGCGGGATATCTGCCGCCATAGTCAGCTTGGGACAAAGGTTACGGCCATTGCACAGGCCGCCACAAGGGCGAGCAGCCTTTTTTTCAGTGGAAACTTCGCATAATTTTCCTCCTTCTCTCACAGTTAAAGATGAACCGATCTCTCAAACTGCTGTTTTCTGTACCGGTTTCCATTACCACCACGAGGCGCCCCAAAATGGTATATATATATATATATATATTATGCTTATTTGTCAATATAAATTGTGCATAAATAATAAAATACTTTTTGTAAAAAGCAACAACTTTGTTTCAGAACGACAAAATGCACTTCCGTTCCACTTTTTTCGTACTCCGGTTTGTCCCCTGTGCTTCGGTTGTGCTATACTGTTTGTAAATCCACACGGAAGGTTTGTGAGCCAATGCCACCTATGAATCTGCTGATTAAGCCCCGCGTCGGAAGCTGCAATATGGCTTGCCGGTACTGTTTTTACCGTGACGAAACAGAAAACCGCGAAACAGGCTTTTACGGCATTATGAATACTGAAACTATGGAACATCTGATCAACGCACCTTTGAATTTGCCACCGGCAAGGTGACCTTTGCCTTCCAGGGAGGCGAGCCAACCCTGGCGGGACTGCCGTTCTTTGAGGCGTTCATTGAACGTGTTGAGAAGTGGAACTCCAAGCGTCTGAAAGTGAGTTACGCCATCCAGACAAACGGCTATGTCCTCGACCGTGCGTGGACCGACTTTTTTGCAAAGCACCGGTTTCTGGTTGGGCTTTCGCTGGACGGCGTCAAAAGAAATTCACGACCAACTTCGTCCGGATCATACGGGCGGCGGAACCTTTTCCAAGGTGGCCCATGCGGCACAGCTTTTTGCGCGCGAGCGGCGCGGATTTTAATCCTGACGGTGGTGACGGCACAGCTTTGCACGGAACATCCATAAGGTTTACAGCTTCTATGCCCGCAGTGGCTTTTCCTACCAGCAGTACATCCCGTCTGGAGGCCATCGGGGGCGGAACGGCGGCGAATCCTATTCGCTGACTCCGGAGGGCTGATGGCAAATTCCTCATGGACCTGTTCGATTTATGGTACCTCGACCTTCAAAAAGGCCGGCGGGTTTCCATTCGCTATTTTGACAATCTTCTGCTCATGCTCCAGCGACACACCGCCGGAAAGCTGCGGTATGATGGGGATTGTTCGGTACAAAATGTTGTGGAAGCAGACGGTTCGGTCTACCCCTGTGACCGTCCTTGACCAATACCGGCTGGGCAATCTGAACCCCAGACCGGGTTTGATGCAATTTATCAGGCGCGGCTGGACAGCGGATTTTGCAGGCGTCCAAATCCATGCACCCGGACTGTCTCACCTGCCCATGGAAAAGCATCTGCCGGGGCGGGTGCCGCCGCGACCGGGATGGCTTTGACGGCGGCCCGCTTGGAAAAAACGACTTCTGCAAATCTTACCAGATGTTTTCTCCCATGCCATCCGCAGGCTGCAAGGGCCTTTGCATACCAAGGGGGTTTAACTCCCTGGTTTCCGGCATTGGATGTGGAACAGTTCGGCACAAAACACAAAAGACACAAAGGCGCTCTGCGGATTATCCGCTGGGCGCCTTTATTCTTGGTTCTCCCGGTGTTACCGTGCAGTTCTGTACCGCGGCACAAAAACAAAACTCTATACAAAAGCGGCAAAGATTGTTCACCCTGCCGCTTTGAACATTATTTGATTTCCTTAATTTCCAGAATGATCTCGCCTGCGTCCTTTGAAAAGGCAAGCAGGCGCTCTCTAAGTTTTTTCACTCTAGCATAGGCTGGATCTGCGATGAGGTTATTGCGCTCCAGCGGATCATTTTTCAGGTCAAACAGGTATTTCTCTTCATAAAAATCGCTGTCCGCTTCCTGCCGCGGCATTTTGCCCGGCGCGTGCAACACATATTTATAGCGGTCAGTCCGCACCGCACGGCCGACATAGCTTTTCGCTGATTTGGATGTAGACGGCGTTTTCCCAATCCTTACCGGTAAAAACAGCCTGAAAGTGCGCGGCCGTGCATGCCCTGCATCCGCTCTGCGCCGCCCGCCTCCAGAATGGTGGCCGGCAGATCCATTAGGCTGACAAGGTTTTCCACCCGCTTACCGCCGAGGAAGCCAGGTCCGCGGAGGACCAGCGGCACATGGATGGTGTTTTCAAAGCTGTTGCGCTTATAATCATCAAAGCCGTTGCCCTCCCGCTCGTCAATGGTGCGGGAAATGGCAGCCATGATCGCTCGCGTAAATGATCAGGGTGTTTTCATACATTTCTTTTTTCTTTGAGCAGGTCGATGATACGTCCTAGGTTTCGATCAAGCGCGTTGCAACAGCCAAGGTAATCCGGCAGGTATTCCTCCCAGTCGCCAACACCGTCCGGCAGGTCGTCCGGCTTTTGAAAGTCCTTGAACTTTTCCTGGCTGCCCTCCGGGCCTTCAAAATCATTTCGGTCATTCTGGTGGTGCGGCTCAATGTGGAAATCATGAGAAAAAGGGTTCTTCCTTGTCATAATCCCGGAGATAGTTGAGCGCAAAGTCGGTGATGCAGTCAGCGCGGTAGCCTTTAAATTCAACCTTGTTGTTGTCGCCGTCAAAGACATATCCGTCATAACCGTGGGAGGTAAGCTCCAGCATATCGGCTACATACCAGTAATCGCTGTAACCACCGCGGCGTTCCACCGGAACCGGCGCATGTTCGTAATGGTGCCCAGTACGCATATCCGACGCGAGGTGCCACTTGCCAACATAGGCGGTGCGATAACCCGCGTCGCTCATCCGTTTGGCAAGGGGGTATCCTGCCCTACCGGCATGGCAATGCCATTGATGGTGCAGCCGGTTTCAGTTGGGTACAGACCGCTCTGAATACAGGCACGCGCAGGGCCGCATACCGGCTGCGGAGTAAAGGCGCAGTCGAAATTCACGCCTTCTTCTGCTAGCTTGTCCAGGTTTGGAGTCACCGGGATGGGCTGCCCGTTGCAGCCCAGTGTATCGTAACGCTGCTGGTCGGAAAAGAAAAACAGGATGTTGGGTTTCATGTCAAGAATGCCTCCTTAAAATCAACCTCGGACCGCCTGCCCGAAAGTTTTGCATGCCCCATTATATCGGTCTTTGCAGAAAAATTCAACAAACAAAAACAGCCGTATTCCACTTGGGCGGCCCAATCCGGCCAAAATAGGCAGGACCCGTTGCCTTTTTTACAATATCGTATTCAAATTGCCGCAGCAGGTACAAACAAAACGCCCTTCGCTTTCAACCGAGCGAAGGGCGTTTTTCGTCCATATACCGTTTATTTCACCCGAACCTTTAAAACCACTGGAAAATCACTGGCGACTCCCGGGGCCGAAACATGGAGGCCGGTTTCATCCTGCCGGAAACCGGCTGAGATTTGGGGGATGCCCTAACGCCTCCACCCCGATGATTAGCCCTTGAAAGCCGGAACCGTTGTGATCGCTGTTTGCGGCAAGCGATTTTACGGTAAACGCCCCGTCCGCAGGGCAGTCCATGCAGATGGCATAAATGCATCCGTTCCCGGCGGTGAAGCGAAAATCCTCCGGTGTATAGTCGACTACGCCGTCACTGAATTTGCCTTCCGCCTCTTTGGTCGGTCCCTCCTGAGCAAAGCGACACGGTTTACTGTCATAAACGGCTTCTCCGTTCACCTTCAGCCACGCGCCAATCTCTTTGAGGGCTTTGGCATCCTCGGGGCAAAAGAACCGTCTGCCTTTGGGCCGATGTTGAGCAGCAGGTTGCCGTTTTTGCTGACAACATCCACCAGATAGCACACCAGCTCACGGCCGGTCTTGTAACGATTGCCGGTGGTGTAGCACCAGGAATCCCAGCCGATGGCGGTGTCGGTCTGCCAATAGTATGGCTTGCTGTCGGCAAACTTGCCGCGCTCAATGTCGACAATGCCGCTTCCAAAGGCCATCGCCTCATGCTTATAGCAGATGGCGGTCGGTGTGCCCCATTCCAGCCCGCGGTTGTAGTAATACGCCGCAATTTTTTTTGAGGTGCTCCTTGTAGGATTCATGCTGAATCCACCAGTCAAAATACAGGATGCGCGGGCGGTACCGGTCGACAAGTTCGCAGGTGCGCACCAGCCAGTCGTTGAGAAACATTTCATCTGCATAGGGCTTTGCGCAGACGTCCTCCAGCACTTCCGGCTGTTCGGCAAGCGCGGGCCAGTAGAAGTCACCGGCTCCTGCGGGTCTTTGACATCGCTGTCAAATGCCCGGCCCGGCCCCATGAACCACAGGTGCTCCGCGCGGTGGCTGGAAACGCCGAGCAGCAGCTTCCTTTTTTCAAGGGGAAGCTTTTAACTCACCCACAATATCCCGTTTTGGGCCCATATCAACCGCATTGAAGTCGGATAATTCACTGGCGTACATCTGGAACCCGTCGTGGTGTTCCGCAACTGGTACGACGTATTTGGCTCCCGCGCTTTCAAACAGGTCAGCCCAGGCTTCCGGGTCAAAGGCGTCCGCCGTAAACAGTGGGATAAAATCCTTATAGCCGCACTCCTTGTGCAGACCATAGGTCTCAAATGGTGCTGATATTCTGGAGTTCCCTGCTCATACATCTTTCTGGAATACCATTCATTGCTGAAGGCGGGCACGCTGTACAGCCCCAGTGGATAAAGATACCGAATTTCGCCCGGCGAAACCAGTCCGGAACCTCCATACCGGTTAAGGAGGCCCAATCCGCCTTGTAAGGCCCCTTTGCGATGACCTCGTCAATTTGCTTCAAATAGCGGTCGATCTTTTCCTGATAATGCTCTTTTTTACTCATTGTTCCACTCCTTTTTGCTGTATTGATTTTCCACCCACAGGTGGTGTTACTGGACAAATGCAAGGCAGAACCACGCAATAATCAACAAGCCGTTGCCGCACAGCAGAATGCGGCGGGTCCGGTGCTTCTGTTTCCATTCGCCGATGAGGATGCCAATTCCGGAAGAAATCACCAATGCCAGCGCATTGAACAGGATCCACCGACCGTTTCACCCATACTGCCGAGCTGTTCGGTGGCAAGGCCGTACAGCAGCAGTGCCGCATACCAAACAATGCTCACCCCAAACAGAATGGCTGTCCGGCGGAGACTTCCTTTTTGGATTAAGGTTTTCCACTCCCGCTTTGCGGATAGCTCCCCGGCACACCAAAAACACCGAGTATACTTCCGCCTACCAGGACGGGCAGCCAGCGTGCCGCAGAAACCGCTGCATAGGAACCGCCAAGCGCGGCAAGCTCTTCTTCAATCCTCTGGGTCTCGGTAAAGCCGATGTTCATAGCGCCGGATCAATACCGGAAATCACGGCGAGGACAATACCCGCAACCGAGCCCTTGGCGCCGCCGTCCCGCTTGATGCCCGCAACCGTTATCACCGCTACTCCGGCCAGGGTAACGGCAAGGCCGGTCCAAAACAGCGCCGCGTCGCCCCCTCGCGGGAGGTTTGCGCTCAGCACAAGCGGCATGACTGAACCGACAATGGTGGAAATTCCCATTGAAACACCGTAAACCATCGACATGCCAATTTTATCAATCGCCTTGGAAAAGCCGACGGCGGGATCCCCCACAGCATGCCGCAGAACACCGGGAGCAGCAAATCCTGCCCGCCGTTCCGGAACAGCACCTCCCAAAGCTGTGGCGCCAGTATCCAAAGCCGCAGCGGCTGAGACAACAATGCACAGAAGGCAGTAAACACCCCAGAACGCCGCCCACGAAAACGGACCGTATTTTTTTTTATAGCCCAGCCCAAAGCTCCCCTGGCAAATCCCCGCCACGAGCAGCAGGGCAAATCCAAAAACCTAACATCAAATTCCTTTCTCCTGTCAAAATCAGTCCGGTAATCATCATAACCCCCGGCCCGCCTTACCGCAAGACAGATACCCGACATTTTCTTAATATTATGTCGTGTTTTTTGCAGGTTTCTTGATTTTCCCGCGTAAAAAGCCCTATAATAAAAGCACTTTATATTGGGGATGAGATGTCTGTGCAGTACGAAAACCTGGAAATCTCCTGCCGGATTGGCGAGGCAGTGTTTCACCTTGTCAACCTAAAATTTGAGCAGACTACCCGTGACTGCCCCAAACACAAGCACAGCAAAAACAGCTATGAAATCCACTATTTTCCTTACGGAGAAGGGCTTTTGTTCTCTCAGGGAAAGCGTTACCCGCTCCGGCAGGAGGTTCTTTGCGTAACCGGACCCAATGTGGAACACGAACAGCTTGTGACCGGCCCGGGGCGATTGGCGAATACTGCCTTTTTACATTAAAATGGATGCGCTCCCTCCTGCGTTGCAGCAAAATATACCGCCCATTCCCCACTCGGAATTTTCTGCGCACCCCCGTTCTGGTATGGCCAGGGCGATTCCTGTTACCATGAAATGATGCACAGCCTCATTGCCGAATGGACATAAACGAACAGGCTACAGAAGAAAACCTGCAGGCCTATTTCAAGCAGGTGCTGATCTACCTGATACGCAAATATGAAACGCCGCAGCCGAAACAAACAGGTCTTTCCCCCATCATACACGATCGGAAAAATTCCATTATCTCACGATTGAAGAGTCTTTCCTGTTTGAATACGCCACCATTACACTGAATGCTCTGTCCGCCCGCCTTGACTGAGCAGCCGACAGAACCGAACGCCTGCTTAAACAGCACTACGGCCAGTCCTTCCCACCAGAAAAAACTGAGGCGCGCATGTCTGCCGCGGCAGCCCTTTTGCGGGACAGCGTTACGCCGATTACCGATATTGCATTCCAGCTTGGTTACTCCTCTGCCGAACATTTTGCAGGCGCGTTCAAACGGTATTATGGCTCCTCCGCGCGGGAATACCGCAAAAAAGCGATACCAGCAGGCCGGCGCTGAAACAACGATATAACATCCGCTTGCTGAAAGCACTATTGCAACCACCGTCAAACAACCGTTAAAAGTAAAAAGACGTCTGCTTTCCAGAAGCAGACGTCTTTTGCTGTTTTCACATTGCTGCAAAACGGTGTTTCCACAAAACTTTGAGAATAGCGTGCAGCCTCTCTGTGAACCAAGATTTTTTAGAAACAACGTTCCCAAGTTAAAAACGCGACTTTATCCAGACTTTTTCTTAAAGGCCGCCCTTTGCAGCCGGGTCAGTCGTCCGGGGAAATGATTTTCCAGGATCGGATCGGTTTTTGTTGAGGCTTTTCAAATCAATGCCGATGTCGTTCTTTAACAGCCGTGCGCTCCGACAATCACACCCTTGCCGAACCGCTCTCGGATCCATCCATTGCGATTTCCAGTTTTTCTTCCCGTTGGCGGTCAATGCCGGCTGGCGTTCCAAACAGGCTGAGCTGTTCCGGCAGCCTGTTCGGCCGGAGCAAATTGTTCCGGCAAGCGAGCATACGGATGGCCTGCGCAAATCCCATGACGCCTGGATGAGTTCCATCCTGCCTGGGCCAGCTCTTTTTGGCGAGAAAGGCTCGGCGTCTCCAGCCCTTTTCTGACGCGAAATGCTTTTTGAGGTTTGGATCCCTTGATGAGGATTTGCACCGTCGAACATTTAAGCTCCATCCGCCGAAGCCGGGCGGCGACATTGTCCGCGATGGCACTGGGCCGATGCGGATATCCTCCTCACCCACAAGATTGCGCCGGAAAGTGATGTCATGGCTGACCGATTTTGGCCTCCTGTTCCTCAATGGTGACGGGGGACTCGTCCAGCCGTTTGCATACTGGTGCAGGGGTTTCCCCTGTTTGCCCAGCAGGCGTTGAGGTACTCGGCGCAGACTCAGCCAGCCAGTCCTCAATGGTACGGATGCCGCACTTTAACAGCGTATCCTCGGTGGTTTGCCGACAAACAGCAGAGCGCGCACTGGGGGAAACAAAACTGCCTGCGGTAATTTTCCCGCGTGATAACGGTAGTCGCATCCGGCTTTTTGGTAATCGCTTCCCATCTTGGCAAAAATCTTGTTAAAAAGATACCCCAACGCTGATGGTGATTCCCGTTTCCCGGCGCACCACGGCGCGCAGTTCGTCTGCAATCTGCCTGCCGCCCCCAAACAGAGTCCGGCTTGCCGTTACGTCCAGCCAGCTTTCATCAATGGAAAAAGGCTCGACGAGCTCGGTGTACCGCCGGTAAATATCGTTGATCCATGCTGAATATTCCGCATATAAATCGTGATGGGCGGGACCAGCACCAGATCCGGGCATTTCTTTTTTGGGCCTGCCAGATGGTCTCGGCTGTCTGAACGCCATAGGCCTTTTGCCAATTCGTTTTTGGCAAGAATAATGCCCCGCCTGCTTTCAGGGTCGCCGCAGACCGCCATTGGCACAGCGCGGTATTCCGGGTGGCAAGGGCATTCCACCGAAGCGTAAAAGCCGTTGCAGTCGCAGTGCAGAATGGTGCGTTCTTTGTCATGCTGTTTCCCTCCGCCCTGTTTTAAAACCATCCGCCTCAACAATGGAAACTGTAATATAATAGCTGTGCGCTATCTCCGCGGGTTTTTCACGCAAGTTTCCGGGGGGTCTATCTTACATCTGCCATTTACTCGGCACCGTCCGCCAAGCTAGGCTTCAAAATGCCTCAAAGCACAATAAGCCATGGACAGCCGTTTGTTTGGGCGCTCCATCATCAGCAGTTGCTTTGCTTCAACCGTTTCCAAAATATATCGTCTTTTATTTTAAGGCTTGTTCCAGAAATTGTCAAGAGTTTCGAAAACGGAACGCGCAATTTTTTTTTTACGCTCTTAAAGGCATAAAAAAGGACTCTTACGAGCTTTTTAACAGAACAGCAGGAATTCCACCACGGCAGCCTTTACAATATTCCAAGCAGAAATCTGCGGAATGCTGTTGGTCATGACACCGTTATACTCAAATACGGATGATATTGCCCCGGCAGAACCGCTGTGCATTCGGTGTGATTACAACGACCCTGCTGGCGGGTCTCAAGATCTAGCACCAACAGGCGGCCCTCGCTGGGTACGCGGAGAACCAAAGCACGCATAATCATACAAACAATCTCCAATCGACCCCATGGCTACAGAATATGTCGAATGGCGCAATGGGAATCTTTTGACACCGCCCAACAAACGGGCGGCCCCCCAAGAGGGCTGTGAGGCCAGCGGCAACGGAGGAGAATCAAACCAGGCGGTACAGCCGTTTCACGGCAATCCCATCATTCCATATTTCTGCTCCAAATTTATTTGTGGCGCAGATACAAAGATGATACAATGGGGGAGGTAACAACATACAAACATTAGGAGGTGACCCGATTGATCAAAATTCTGATTGCAGAAGACGACGCTTCGATTGCAAAGTGCAATCTGGATAAGTCTTGGCAAAAGCGGGTACCATTGCAGCATTGCACTCGGATGGCGCCAAAGCGGCAGAAATGATTGAAATCGGCCCATTTCGACCTGGTACTGCTGGACATCATGCTGCCTGAAATCAATGGCTACGAGCTTTGAAATACATTCGAAAATTTGACACCCAGTTACTTTATTACAGCAAAAAGCCGAAATAGCCGATCGGGTTAAAGGCCTTTAAAATGGGAGCGGACGATTATATTGTCAAACCGTTTGACCTGGCGGAGCTGACCGCACGGATTGAAGTTGTGCTGGGCGTTACCACAAGGCCGAGCGGCACCTGCAAATTGGCGGTTTGAAATTGACGCCAGAGTCCCGCACGGTGGTTAAAACGGAGCACCGGTTGAGCTTCAATTTACGACATTTGTTTTGCTGTTTGCCCGCAACCGCGCGGCATTGCCTTTATACCGGAAACGATATATGAGCGCGGGTATGGGACGAACCCTATTTCGGCGACACACGAACCGTTGACCTACACGTACAACGGCTTCGAAAAAAAATTGGGGCTGTCGGAGGAAATCCAATCGGTATACAAAGTCGGCTACCGGCTGAGGGCGGAAAAGCCATGAAATTTGCCTGGAAAATATTTTGTTTCACCTATCTTATCGTCATGCTGACCGTCGGCATCGGTGGTTTTGTGCTGGTGGAGGTTACCGCTTCCTCTGTTATGGACAGTCGGGTAGAAGTTACCTTAACCTCGAATGAATACGCAGGAAAAATGTTTTTGGCGCTGGCAGAGAAAAACCTCGTCGTTAACGCTGCACACCAAAGAAATGCAGACGCAAATTGCTAAAATTACAGACGTTGGTCAGAACGATCGGCTTGCCATTTACACCGCAAATTGCCGCCCAGGAGCGCGGCGCTTGGGAGCAGCTGGCTTTCCGCCCAGCAGGGGTACTACATTGGAACTGATGGATGACGGCCTCATTTGCTAAAGCGGTCTGCCGGGTGGATTTGTCCGACGAACCATATTATATTGAAACCCAGTCCGATTTTCAGCGGGGGCTTTTTGCACAGCGCAGCCGGCTCACCCATATTTACCACTATACCGTTCTGGCTGTTGCATTGTTAAAGCGGAGCTATCCTTCTCATTTTTCCTGGTACCTAGCACGTCCACTGAAACTGGCTGTCCTGGGCAGCAGAACGGATTGCCGACGGGAGTACGACAAACGTATTCCTATCCAAAACACGGAATGGGGGCAGTGAAGAAATACGAGTACTGTCGTCCGGCTTAACCAAAAATGGCGGAGGCCGTGGAATCAATATCAACAACAGCCTGAAAAAGGAAATTGAAAAGCGCGAGACTTTTGTAGCAGACTTTACCCACGAACTCAAAACCCCCATGACTTCAATTATTGGTTACGCGCGCGGACATGCTACGTTCATACGATCTTGCAGAGCAGGGAGCGCCGAGAGCGGCAGATGCCGTTTACCGGGAAGGCAAACGGCTGAGCGGCTTGCTATGCGGCTGCTGGACTTGATTGTCTTAAAAAAACGGAACGGCTGTTCTCAGCCCCATCCACACCGAAATGCTGTTTGAGTCCCTGCGCTCCTCTCTCCGTTTTCTTCCGCAAAAAGTACGGTGTTTCGGTGAATTTGCAGGGGGCAGAACCCGCCGTTATCTGCGCAGAGATGACTTTACTGCTTTCGCTGCTTTACAATCTGGCTGACAACGCCTGCAAAGCCTCCCAAAGGGGGAAACCGTGCGGATCTGCGGAACAGCGGATGGTGAATGGTACCGAATCTCGGTTGCCGACCGCGGCTGCGGTATTCCGGCAGAACCTGGAAACGGATCACAGAACCGTTTTATATGGAGGATAAATCCTGCCCCCGCGGACAGGGCGGGCCGGCTCGGCCTTTTGCCCCTCCAAGCGCATTGCTGAGATGCACCAGACCCGGCTGGTATTTGACAGCGCCGTGGATGCGGTACAACGGTATCCATTAAACTGAAACTTGAACTCGAAGAGAAAAAAGAGGTGTATGATAATGAATGGATTAAATACGCTTCTTCCGGGTTCGCCATTCTACTGCTGACAACGCTGGTTCTGTTGTTTCCAACCGCTTACCAGTATTCTCTTCAGAAGGGCCGGAAATCCGCTTTCGCGAACTCAGTCTGAATCGACCGAGCAGAAGCTGACACAGCGGCAGGTGCTGCGTCTTCTGCGATAACGCTGCCAATAGTGCCTGGTCTGAAGTGCAGAACAACAAAACTACGCTGGAATACAAGCAAAGACTGTAAGAACATTCTCCGAGCTGTATTCGGGGGAGGAAAAACAGCGGGGGAACTGACCGCCCTGCTGCTTGACCAACTGGAAAACAGTAAAAACAAGCATGGTAAAACCTTCAAATTTCTCACCTTGTCGGGAGATGATATTATTGCTTGAATCTTGTACTGGCACGTTTTGGCAGCCTGTACCTGTTCTATGAAGAAGAAACCAAAGCCGCACTGCAAATTGCAGTTTATGGTGATATGCTTGAATCCAGTGAGGTGTATACTGTAAACGAGTACACCTCCGGCCTGAAAGACGGGAAAAATCCCTTTGCTTATTATGGCTCTCTCGGAATAGAGGACTGGGAGTTTGACTGCTATGCGTACAACAGCCCCTCCGGGAAAAAAAAGCTTTTTGTCGGCTTGATCGGGATGGAAGTGCTGGATCAATACATGGATATGGATGACAAAGAGATGCAAAAGTGATGCAATTCGGACACAACTACAATACAAGCCCCCCTTTAGTATGAAACTGCCATACGGAAAGGGGGCTTGTTTTCATTGGTTCTCTTTTAATGTGGCTACAACAATCAAATGGGGAAGTCGATGCAAAAGGTTGAACCAGTTTCCTTCAAAGGACAAAAGGTGCGAAAAAACGGCTGAAAAAGGTTCTATTCTTCCGGCTTTTTTGTTTGCCGTACTGGTATCAATACTGGTTTGGGCGCAATTTTTGCGTCTTTCAGTTGTTTCCGGAGCTGGGCGGCAACGCGAAAGAACAAAACCGAGCGTGAGGGAACCGCAGGCAGCACTACTTTTTACACAGCGACGAAGCAGGAGCCAAACCGTGCCGTGAAATTCCAGTAATTTTACAAAACCCAGAACTTCCCGTGGGGGTGCGAAGCTACCGCAGGAGCAATGCTGCTTTATGCCTACGGTTATGATATTGATAAGGAGTCCTTTGCCGACGCGCTCCCCAAAAAGCGATTTTTGAAACCTTGAACGGCTGCAACTATGCTGCACATCCCAGCAGCGCGTTTATCGGGGATCCACAACATATGGCTACGGCGCTTTGCGGAGGTCGTAGCCGACACTATGCAGCATTTCATTGACCATGCAGGCGGGCACCACCGTGCAAATGATATTTCAGGCGCTGGTGAAAAAAAGTATTCTCGCCTACATTGACAGCGGTATTCCGGTCTGCATCTGGAGCACGATTGAAATGCGCCCTGTCGTGCAAAAAGCGGTTGGTACCTGAAACAAGGAGAAGTTTATACAAATGAATACTTCTCCCTGGCCTGGAAACGAACACTGTATGATTTTAGTGGGGCTACGACGAAAAACTGTCACTGTATACGATCCATTGGCTGGTCGCAAATTATGCACGTAAGACCTTTTTCAGCGCTACAAAGAAGTTGGGCAGTTCGCCATTGTGCTGGAACCTGCCTGACGGGCAGGAGCTTCCGTAAATAGCTGCGGAAGCCCCCCTTTGCTATTTGAACGTCATCCGGTCTGCCGCCTTATCCGGCGGCAGAAAACATCCTCCGTTATGGCACAACAACCTCGGTCAAAGCTCCGTGCAGGAGCAATTACCAGGCCCTTTTGCCGTGTTCTGTCGGTTGGCGGCTGAGCCTGCGGTATTGCGTCGGCGTCAAATGATGATACTGCCGGAAGATCTTTCCAAAATAGCTGCTGGTGCCAAAGCCGGTTTCAATGGCAATTTCCAGAATGCTTTTCTGCGTATTCATAAGAAGCGACTGCGCATTTTGAACCCGCAGAGAAAGAATGTATTCGATTGGGGTAATGCCAAGATGGTTCTGAAACAGCCGGTAACATTCCCGCTCGCTGACCGGAACGCTGGCGGCGATTGATGTCACGGCCATTTTTTCCCGGAAATGTTCCTGAATATACCGCATCATCTTTTTCATGCGTTCATTTTCGGCAGAGCGGGAAACCGAACGCCCGCTTTCCGGAATCCTTCACGGCAAAATTGTAAACCGCTTCCCACAGCTCTGAGAACAAAGCTGCGCAGGCGAAGCTCAAAAAAGGCCCTTTCTGCTGGCAAAGCGCCGCGCCGTGCTGAATCCGCGCTAAAACAGGCTGGGCATAAGCGTCGTCATGATAAAATGGGATGGCGTCCAGCCAGGGCTGATCCCGCACCGGTGCAATGTATTTCATGTCCAGCAGGCTTCCCAGAAGCTCCCGCCAGAAATTCCTTTTGTCAAAAACTGGGTTTGCAGCCGCGCACTGGGAGTTGGTTCTACCGGGTGCAGATAATGCAGTGTCCCGAATTGATAAAAATGCCATCCCCTTGCCGCAGTGTAAAGGTATGGTAATTGGTCTGGTAAACAACACATCCGCCCGTCACAAAAGCCCAGCTCAAATTCGTCGTGCCAATGCCAGGGGATGTCCATATGAAAAAAACTGCGTTGATACCCAGAGGTATACATGCCGTAATGAAGCATGTGGCTTTGAAAGGTAATGGTCTCTTTCAGCCTGTTGTTCAAATCCATTTTTCGGTTGCCGGCATGGGATTCATCTCCTCGGAATGGCAGAATGTTGATATTTGTAGGCAGTATGGTTATTTTTATCCAAAAATCGTTACGGTATAATTATATTATGACGACTCGACGATGTCAATTCGTACGGCGAGTTGAATAAAACATACAGACAGGAGGACGAACCAAATGATTTATTATGTATCCGCTCAGGCATTCCGCAATGGAGACGGCAGCAAACAGAGACCGTTCCAGAAAATTTCAGACGCTGCGAAGGTTGCCCGCGCTGGCGACGAGGTCGTAGTAGCGCCCGGAACCTATCGGGGAATATGTTGATCCACTTTTCGGAGGTACCGCTGACGACCACCGGATTGTATAACAGCCTCGGAGGTACCGCTGGGCGCGGTAATCACCGGTGCGGAAGAGGTTAAAACCTGGGAGCCGTACCAAGGTAATGTATGGGTTTGCCGGATTGGGAACAGCTTGTTCGGCGATTATAACCCCTATACACCTTCCGCTATGTTTACGGCGACTGGTATTTTGCAGGGCGCAGCAGCAAACACACCGGCGCCGTTTATCTGAACGACAAGATGATGTACGAGGCGGCAGATTTGGAGGCCTGTATCAAAGGCGACGTTTATGAGTGCTCCTGGGAGCCGGACGCCTCAATTTATAAGTGGTATGCCGAACAGGACGGCGACGAGACAGTGCTTTTATGCAAACTTCCAAGGCAAAAACCCCAATGAAGAAAAAGTTGAAATCAACGTGCGCCGCGAGTGCTTCATGCCGTCTAAAAACGGAGTGAACTACATCACTGTCAGTGGTTTCCGCGTAGAAAAAGCGGCCACTACCTGGGCACCGCCTGCCGCTTATCAGGACGGGATGCTCAGCCCGAACTGGTCAAAGGGCTGGATCATTGAGGATTGCGAAATCAGCAACAGCAAGTGCGCTGGAATCTGCCTCGGTAAATATTTGGATCCGGACAACGAGCACTACTTTACTTACAAGCATGTCAAGAGCCCGACCCAGATGGAACGCGACGCCGTCTGCAAAGGGCAGTACCATGGCTGGTTGAAAGAGAACGTTGGCAGCCATATTGTCCGCCGCTGCAACATTCACCATTGTGAACAGGGCGGCATCATCGGCCGGATGGGCGGCGTTTTCTCGCTCATTGAGGATAACCACATCCATCACATCAACAACATGATGGAACTGGGCGGCGCGGAAATTGCCGGTATTAAATGCACGCCGCTATTGATGTTACCTACCGCCGCAACTACATCATCACTGCACTATGGGTATCTGGTGCGACTGGGAAAGGGAACCCGCATCACCCAAAAACCTGTTCCACGACAATCAGCGTTCCTGCATTCGCGCAAGCAGCCGTGGTGGGCGTGATGAGCTGTGGATATCTTCATTGAAGTCAGCCATGGACCTTACTTTGATTGACAACAACATTTCATGTCCGACGCCACCCTGCGGATGGCAACTGCGAAGGCATCGCTATGGTGCACAACCTGATTTGCGGTTCCCTTTACGGCGGTTGGCGGCGGTACTGACAGTGTGGTGGAAGGAGTCAACCGTGCGCGTTATACGCCATACCACATTCCGCACCGCACCGAGGTCAAGGGCTTTATGACCATCCTGCACGGAGATGACCCGCTTTACAACAACATTTTCGTGCAGAAATGGCCTTCCTTCGCCCGCTGGTTATTCAACGACAGCGAGGTAAAAACAGATCTTGAAAACCGTGAAGTCGGTACGCATGTAATGGACGAATACCCGACCCACGATGAGTGGATCAAGAAATTCGATATGGATACCGACACGCCGGATATGAAGAAGCTGGAAACGGCACATTTCCAGCATCTCCCGGTTTGGGGCAAAGGGCGTATATTTTCAACGGCGCAAAAAGCGTACCGGAACGAAACGGATCATCTTGTGGACACCCGAAACTGTGCTCCAAGGTAGAGGTGTCGAAAAGATGGGCAAGTGCCGGTCTGTCCACCAATCTGTAGAATTCCTGAAAGACTTTACAGTGGATATGGTGAACACCGAAGTTTTAGGCTGCATTCGAGCCGGAGCAGCCATACGAGAATCCGGACGGAACACCAATCGCTTTTTGATGAAGACTATTCGGCAAGCACCGCGGCACCCGTATTCTGCCGGGCCCGCTTGCCTCTGCCGACAGCGTTGAAAAAGCCTTTCGTTTTAACATCGTTTCGCCATAAAAGAAACTCGGAAATGTTATGCACTTCTGGGGTGTTACTTTAACGACCATACAAAAAGACGGATGCTTGAAAAAGCATCCGTCTTTTTTGTATGTGCAAAAACTGCGCACCTTCCGGTTGATCCTACGGAATCTCACACATTTTCTTCAACAAAATGTTTCTCGGATTGATCCCAATACTTTGTGAACACCCTTCGCTGTTCCCATCGAAATTCAGCTGGTACATCGAAAAGTGACGAGGAAATTCTTGGGCTGCCATTCTTCATAGAGTACCAGTATTTCATCCCCACCTGTTTCATTACACCGCCGCTGCGGACGTTGTTGACTGACGTCATGCGTTGCGGTGATATAGGGGAGCCCATCTTTTTCGAAACCTGATCGACAACGGCTTTCCCGCTTCGGTTACAATGCCCCTTGTGCCAGAATTCTTTTGCGGAGCGCATAGCCAAAAATCGTGGCTTTCATCCATATCCACCTTTATGTAAACCGATTGGCACATTGTCGCTTTTTTAGGCAGATAGCATACGCATAGGCCTGCGGTTTCGCATAACCGTCGCCCCGTTGCTGGTAAAACCGTTTGGCCTCTTCGAGCCGCTTTTTCCGGCAGGGAACCATGGCTTAGGTAAGGTGTTAACCTGCTCATCCTTCAAAATCAGGTATATTGCTTCCAGATCGTTTTCAGAATTTGCGTAAAAATTAGCGTTCGGTTTCCAGTGTTGGTATTCATTTAAGACCCTCCTCAATCTCCAATTATTTGACGGAATCCTTTAAAACATCTGCGGCCATTTCCGGGCAGCTGGTTGATCCAAATCGACCCATTGTCGGCCCCATTGAGGAACGGCTTCCTTTACCACCAGGCGAACGATCAAAAACTTTATAATAATATCACGGTTTGCAGGCTATCAACAAGAGGGCTTATCTTAAATCGTACGCTCCACACTTGACTTGCGTAATGACATCCCGCAAACGGTCCGTACCAACCATGTATTCCAAAAGCTCATCTACCGTATCACAAAGCCATTCTGTTTCTTGCTTGTAAGCTTCAGATATAGCAAATTTTCCAGCATAGCTGCTGACCGCATAAGTGGTTCCAGTCCAGGAAAACACCACCTCCCCACCTCGAATGAGGCATTCTTTAAAAGTCAGAGATTGTTTTTAAAGCGATTATCTTCTTCTGTGTTAAAATAATTTTTCATATAATTTCTTCCCGCTGATTTAAATTCTGGGATTCCATTTGGAAAATCTTCAGGCCAATAATTAATATGTGGCTTTTCAAAATTAGGGAACACCATAACGCGGAGATGTCCAACTAATTCGATGATCATGTGGATTGCTGTGTGCCCAAGGCCGTTTGTGGTCTGTATAATGTCGTTCAGCAATTGCCCTTCCATCCTCACCACTTTTTGTTTCTACTCTGGTACCGTCTTTCGCATAGGATACTTTAATCTCACCCGGTGTACCGATGAAACGATAATCTAGCAATACGTA
>VOFI01004263.1_pt1 | contig 27453 bp, 28 predicted proteins | sample 5384131 | NCBI WGS metagenome assembly VOFI01 (sample SAMN12384728, study PRJNA508395) | human gut metagenome | isolation source: healthy gut H | host: Homo sapiens | reverse complement strand
GGGGCGATAAATATCCGGTTGTTTTAAGATAAGCCTTTATCTCGTCTATACTGCGATACATACGGCAATAAATATCGGTATTGAAATTTTGTTCTGCCCGTTCATATTGTACCGGACGGTTAGTCTCCACCGATTTCAGCCACTCGTAAGTTTTCTCAAAATTAATTCCGTTGCCGGCTTCATTACCCAACGACCAAATCGTAACCGAAGGATTATTCTTTGTCCGCTCATACATACGGCGGGTGCGGTCCATGTGTGCACTCAACCACGATGTATCCTTAGCCAAAGTCGCCGGACCGTACCCCATTCCATGAGATTCGATATTCGCCTCGTCTATAACATAAAGACCATACCGATCGCACAACTGATACCAATAAGAATGATTAGGATAATGGGCACAACGCACTGTATTGATATTATTTTGCTTCATCAGTTGTATATCTTTCAACATCAACTCTTTACTCACCGTACGGCCCTGTTCTGAGAACTCGTGTCGATTCACTCCTTTTACCAACACAGGGACTCCATTGATACAAAAACGTCCATTCTTAATCTCAGAGGTTTTAAAACCCACGGGACAACCCGTCGTTTCTATTACCTGCCCCTGCTCGTCTTTCAAATCGACAACCAACGTATAGAGATAAGGATGCTCGGCATTCCACGGTTTAACATCAGGAATAATCGCATCAAACGATACGATACTGTCTCGCACCGGAGAACCGCCGTCCTGTGCGACCATTCGATGATCGGCATCGAATAATCCATAATGAACCGTTACGCCGTGTCGGCCTTTCAAGCCACCTATATGCACGTCCAAAGAGAACTCCCCATCTTTATACAAATTTTTATCCAATGGAGAAACCACTTTATAATCGGCAATATACTCTTCGGGAGTACTATACAGGTAAACATCGCGTTCGATTCCACTCAATCGCCACATATCCTGACATTCGAGATACGCCCCCGCACTCCAACGATAAACTTCGACAGCGAGTGTATTCTCACCCTGTTTCACCTTATTAGTAATATCCCATTCAGCCGGAGTTTTGGAATCCTGATTATATCCCAAAAAGCTCCCCATTGAGCCACACATAATAAAAAAGAAGTAACACCCTCGAAACACAAGACAATACGACGTCCTATCCAAGATTCAGGCAAAACGAATGTACGGCGATAAGAACCGACCTCATTATCCTCATAGGGGAACAAAAGGAGGGTTTTTCTTAAAATGAAACATCGGATCGTCAAACTCGTATGTCTCATTCACATATATAGGGATACCATAATTCTGGCATTCCCAGTTCCCCGGAACCTGTATATCATTCCAGCCACCGGTATAAAAAGTCAGGACGGTAAAAATTCACCGGACGCTTATCGGGATTCCGTACCCAATTGAATTTCCACGTGCCGTTCAAGCTCATATAATAAGGAGACTGTTCATAGTCTTGTGCCCGCACGCTGTTTATATCCCCCCTCTTTATACGGCCAAACATAAGCATGAGGAGCCAATTTATTCAAGCCTATGGCATATTGGCTCTGCCACTCCGGTGTCTCTACCCTAGCGAAAGTCTTTCCCAACGGGCACAACAACATACAAATCAAAAAAACAGGATATTATTTTTTTCATCATCTTATTCTTAAAATGGATATATTTCAACAAATTTTTCCGTTATCATTTAAGCGGAAGAGCAACTCGCCCGTCTTTTATTTCCAATAATCTCGCTGCTAATTCTTCGACGACATCGGGATATTGTTCGGCTACATTTTTCCGCTCTCCCAAGTCCTTATGCAAATTGTACAACTGGGGAAGAGAACTATTACCTGTTTCAATACCGACATTTTTATTGAATGGCTCTCCCTTTTCCGGGTTCTATATACTTCCATTCGCCGGAAGTAATCGATAAATTATTTTGTGCATTCTGTTCAACCAAATAAGGACGCCCCTCGGCTTCTTTTCCCAACCACGTATCTAAATAATTCTCACTATCAGGAGCAGCCCCTCGGGTAAATCGGTTCCCAACAACGAGGCAAACGAAGCGAACCAATCAATTTGGCATACCAACGCATCCGAAACGGTCGGCTTCACTGTGTCTACCCAGCGAAGAATACAAGGGACTCTGGTCCCCGCCTCATAAGAACTATATTTACCACCCCTGAAAGGCCCTCCGGGTTTATGTTCTCCCAATAGCTCCACAGCCTGGTCTTTATATCCGTCGTCTACAACCGGGCCGTTATCGCTCGACAAGATAATAATTGTATTTTTATCTAATCCGTTTTCTTCAAAGCCGATAAAATCTCACCCACACTCCAATCGAACTGCAACAAGACATCTCCTCTCGGCCCCATACCCGATTTCCCGGCAAAGCGTTCATTAGGTACACGGGGAACATGTGCATCCTGCGTGGCAAAATAGAGAAAGAAAGGTTCGTCCTTATGATTCTCGATAAACGAAACGGCTTTGCTTGTAAGCTCATCGGCAATTTGGTCGTCTTTCCACAATGCAGATTTTCCGCCTTTCATATATCCAATACGAGAAATGCCATTGACGATACTCTGGTTATGACCATGCGAAGGATGCATAACCAATAAATCAGGATTCTTTTCCCCGTAGGTTCTCCCGGAAAATTCTGCTTATAACTGACATAAATAGGATCTTCCGGATCAAGATTTACAACAGCCCCATTCTCTACGAATACACAAGGGACTCGATCGCCCGTAGCGGCCATAATATAAGAATAGTCAAATCCTATATCGGCAGGATTCGGCGACAACCGTTGATTCCACTCTTGTGTCCCTTTTTTTCATCTCCGAGCCCCAAATGCCACTTACCGACAACCCCGGTAGCATATCCGGCATCTCGGAACATATCGGCCAACGTGTATCGTTCGGGACGGATAATCATTCCCCATCCCCATCGGCAATACCCGTACCTTCCCTACGCCATGCATATTCGCCGGTCAACATCGCATAACGGGAAGGTGTGCTGGTAGCCGCAGCACTATGAGCATTAGTAAATCTCACTCCCTCGGTAGCCATGCGTTGCACGTTCGGGGTATTTATCGTCTTAGACCCATTACAACTTAAATCGCCATAGCCTATATCGTCGGCATAGATGAACACGACATTCGGACATTGCGGCATCTCCACGTTCCCTCTCTTTTCGGCTTGCCCCGAAATTGGGAGTGCCATTAACGGTAATATCAACGGTATCGATTTCATATCTATTTTTCTACTAAAATAAACATATTTTTTTATACTTTCCCTCGAACAGGCTATTTATTTACAACCGGAGAAAAAAGTATTAATTATTTTAATTTACAATTAACTCATCGAAATACATCCATATCTTCTGATCCTCACGTATATCTCCGATGGGACAAAGTCCGGGATTTTCCATTTCGAGCTTCAAATATCGGGCATTCAAATCCAACCCACTGAAAACGGCATCTTCCACCGCTGTACGATTCTTAAAAAATCCTCCTGAGAAAAAGATAATCTCTCTTACCGGAACGAATGTTTTTTTATTGTTCGATACAGATAACCGAATTAGGTTTATGAACGGCCATTCAGAGTTAGTGATACACCCCTATACGAACTTCTTTCACCGGAGTCCTTTTTTCCCATATCCAGAACAAACGATGCATCTTCGTCATACCACCCGGCCCATTCGAAATCGGTATGACGCAAACTGCCTCTAACACCATTGGTCAACACATATCGTTTTTCATTCGAAGCCAATACCTCTTTTCCCGTAGCCTTGTTCCACTGTAAATCCAGGAGCAAAGTCTCTCCCATTTTCTCTCCGTTCATGAAAGTCGCGGCTTTTATACAGGTCGTACTCTTTACCGTCAAGGGAGAAGCGTAAAGACTCGACGATGCGACAGGTTCCGTTCCATCTTCGGTATATCGGATTTCTACATCAGGCCTAATACACGAAAGCTCAACCATCAACTTTTTCCCCTTTGGGGTAACCTTATGATCTATATTGTACATCGAGCGGGCACAAAAAGTAATATCCATTGCCTCGATATGAGGCAAAACCTTATCGATCCTTTTCAAAAAAATCGGGCCAGTCTTTTTGTCCCTTTTTTTTGCCCAAGCTATGTCAGACAATGCTAATAACCGAGGGAATAACTGATATTCCACATCATCGGGAGAATTACAAATTCTGTCCACATAGAATGCCTGTACCCCCCATCAACAAATCCTCATAAACAGGTTTCCATTCCTCTTGAACCGGCTCATAAGTATATACGTCTTTTAATGTATTATTTCCGAAATAGGTCAAAGGCTCAAACCACTGAGGCCCCTGATAGCGAATAAAGTAAAGAATCCTAGCAGGCGTCATAATAAACCGATGCCCTTGTGCGGCAGCTTTCAACGCCGCTTTTCCAAAACCTTGCCAACCATAAATAATCGCACCTTCGGGCAACGTGCTGTTCGTTAATTCGTCCCAGCCCATCACTTCTTTACCCTTGCTCCTTACATAATTGCTCATACGAGTCATGAAATAGCTCTGCAACTCCTCAGTATGTTCTATATGCTCGGCCTCCATGCGAGCCCGACATTTCGGACACTTCGCCCAATTTACCTTCGAGGCTTCGTCTCCCCCAAATGAATATATTTAGAAGGGAACAGTTCCGACACTTCGTCAATTACATCTTCCAGAAACGAAAAGACACTGTCATTACCGGCACAATAAACGATCTCTGAATTTTTTACCACCGATACCGGGCAACACACCGATAAAACGATCTACGACCGGACATGCCAATTCAGGATAAGCAGCCAATGAAGAGTTCGTATGAGCCGGCATCTCTATTTCGGGAATAATCTCGATTTGCCGTAATGCGGCAAATCGAATAATCTCTCTCATATCGTCCTGAGTATAATACCCTCCGACAGAGACAGGTTCTCCTTCCTCTTGATTCCTACGATTCGGAAAAGGCTCGTCTCGTTTCACCCGCCAAGCTCCCACTTGCGTCAATCGCGGATATTTTTTTATCTCCAATCGCCAACCGTTATCATCGACCAAATGCAAATGTATCTTATTTATTTTCAAAAACGAAGCTGCATCTATAATCTTCAATAAATTGTGCTTAGGCATGAAATACCGCGATCATCTATCATAAGCCCCCGATAACCGAACCGAGGGACGATCGTTAACAGTCATCACAGGGATCTTATACTCCATCGTTCTATTCTGCTTCTTGCCCTCTACCACACCTGCCGGCAATAGCTGGCGTAGCGATTGTAAAGCATAAAAAGAATCCGGCATCGCCCGCAGATTCTATTAGAATTTTTTCCGAGGTAACGATCAAATTATATGCCTCATCGGGCAAAGACGTAACTGTTTTCAATCGTACATCGGCCGTTTCGGAACCGATCATAATGCTAGGTATAAAAACCGGTCTGCCGCCCCAATAGAGTTACAAAGTCGGATACCATACGTAACTGAGATTCATTTCAACCCCGAACTTCATATCGGCATTGAAATAGAAATATCCCTCACCTACCGAATACTCTGCTGGAACCGGAACCACAGGTAAAAAGGTATTTGCGACCGGAGCTCCTATACAAAAAGATGCACAAAACCAAAAAGAGCCTAAGACTAACGCTTTTCTTATCTTCATATCGACCATTCACCGTTTTATTCATTCACCAATAGGAAATTCTTTCAAAATAGGGTCGTCATACTGGACTTGCAGTCGCTTCAACTCTTTCATCAAATCGGCTGTAACCTGCTCGGTTCCCTCTTGTCCGAAAATATTGTGCATCTCCATCGGGTCGTTTTGCAAATCATACAACTCCCACACATCTATATCGTTATAGAAATGTATCAATTTATACCTATCGGTCCTAACGCCGTAATGACGTTTTACCGCATGCTCTGCCGGATATTCATAGAAGTGATAATACAGAGAAGTTCTCCAATCGGCAGGCGACTCTCCTTTAGCAACGGGAGCAACGACACACCCTGTATATCGGAAGGAACAGAAACACCCGCCAGTTCGAGGAATGTCGGGCATAATCTATATTCTGCACCAATTGAGGAATGTCTCCTCGCTTATCAAAACCTTCTGGAAGAAGCATAATCAAAGGGGTACGCATTGACTCTTCATACATGAAGCGTTTATCGAACCACCCATGTTCTCCCATATAGAACCCTTGATCCGAAGTATATACGACAAGCGTATTATCGAGCAATCCTTCCTTTTCCAAGTCAAGTACCTTTCCCACATTGTCGTCCAATGACTTCACCGTCTTAGCATAATCCACATATAACGTTGGGTTGTTTCCAACGTACCAAGTCTTCTCCCTTCAAATCATCTTTATAAAATTTATCGATAATAGGGTATAAAATTTATCCCATACAGCTTTCTGGGCCGAATCCATACGCCCATAAAATTGTTCGTATAACGATTTTAAAGGTTTCTTTATCAGATCGCTGCATTTTCAAATCGTAAATCAAATCCATATCCTTTGCAATACTCATTTCTTGCGAAGCGGCAGCCAAACGACCATCATAAGTATCGAAGAAATTTTCGGGATAAGTAAACTCCTTATCTTCATATAAATTCAAATCGCAAGTATCGGCCATCAATTGCGGTGTATCGCTTTATGATGGATAAAAAGACCCAGAAAGGTTTACTTCTATCCCTCTTGTTTTTTGTAACCAATCGAGACTCTCGTCTGTGATGATATTGGTCACATATCCCCTTTTATTCACGGTATCATTTGTCTGCGTAATAAAATCGGGATTATAATAATCGCCTTGACCCGGCAGAATTTCCCAAAAGTCGAATCCCGTAGGCAATGTTTCCAAATGCCATTTCCCGACAATAGCGGTTTGATAACCAGCCTGCTGCAACAGTTTCGGCATGGTCTGCTGAGTTCCATCAAATTTACAGGTCGTATTATCGGTAAACCCGTTTTTATGACTGAACTTCCCGGTCAACATACAAGCCCGGCTCGGCCCGCTGAGCGAGTTAGAAACAAAACTGTTGGTAAACCTCACTCCATCTTTCGCTATGCGGTCGAGATTAGGGTCTCTATATACCGTGTATCATAACAGCTCATCATCTGAGACGTATGATCGTCGGTCATAATATAAACGATATTCAATGGTTTCTGTCTACTTTGACAAGAAACGAGACCACCCAATACAGCAAAAAGAGGCCGCCGTGTAAAAGAAATTAGGACTGATCGATTTCATAAGCAACGGTATAATATTATATAATTTTATATGACACAATATAGCACCGGAATACAATTTACGACACATCGAATCGTGTACGAAAGTATTCCACAAAACACTTTGTAAAATAATGAATGCCCGGAAAAACCGAGTCATTCATTATTTATATACGGTATATCAATATCCGAAGTTTTGGTCTGCGGCCGACAATCCGTCGTTAGCACTTAATTCGGAATGAGGAATCGGTAAATGCAGATTCTTTTTCAAGAAACTCTCGTCGCTCACTTTTCCATAGAACGTCGCATCCTCCCCGAAATAACGATCTCTAAACCTTTGATCCGGGTTGTTGTGTTGAGCCTCTCCTTCACAATGCTCGTAAGTTATATCATGACGGTTCACGATTTCCAATGCCATTTTCAAAGTCTCCGTTCCCCCTCGACGTATATCGAAATACATCTCGGGCTCGGCAGCCAACTCAAACAACCGTTCATAAAATATTTTCTTACGCATTTGGTCTTTGGACAATCCACTGGGGAAGTCAACCGGTTGCGAGGCTTCTGGCGAAACCGAAGTACGCGCCCTTCTCAAAACCTCATTTACCAGATTGGCCGCTCTATCCGTTTCATCTAATTCGTTATACACATCGGCCATTAGCAACAAAAAGTCGGCATAACGGTACAATATGATATTGTTGTTGCTCTGTTGCGCTTGACAATTAAAATCGATCTGTTTTTCCATAAAGGCCACCCGGCATGATCACCCACCGACGTCGCAAACTGTCCCACCAAATTAACGACATTCTTTTCGCCTGTCGTCGTATTCTCGGTGTAAAACTGTTCCTGCAAAACCGTCAATTCCTCTACGGTAGGGTTAGTAGGATCGTCCATCTGGTCATACGGGATATAAGCAACAGCATCTGCTACACGGCTCGTCGATTTGGTCTTATATGTCTTATATGGATAAGTATATACCGAATCACTTATCAAGTGATAAGAACTGCCGTTTTTCACATCGTACCACCGAGTCAAAAACGTAGCATCATACCGAGGATCTCCCGGATAAGTTCCACGGAACAGATCGTGAAATGCTTTGGTCGAACGGATACGCTGATAAGCCGTACCCGGCGATGCATTGTCGGCAGCAAAAATCCAGTTCAATCTATTCCAAGAATAATCCGACGAAGTGGTAAAATTCAACTGGAAGATAGATTCCGGCGAATTCTGTACATGGTTTACAAAAAGATCGGAATAACGGCTCTGCAATGAATACTTTCCATAAACCAAATCGCACCAGAATTTAGCATCTTCTAAGTAATCAGCTTTGCGGTCGGCCAAATCGGGATTACACGAAAGCATCCAATTCAGTTTGGCCAAATAAGCGGCAACTCCCAACTTATCGATATATCCGTCAACGTGTTCGCCATTCTCCGGCAAATTGTCATACGCATACTTCCAATCGATGAAAATCTGGCCGACAACGTCGATAAAAGACGATTTCGGTTCCGAAATCGCATCATGGGCCGACGGTTCGATCCGCAAAGGAACATCACCCCACATCATAGAGAGATAGTAATAACACAACCCGCGAATAAACGAAGCCTGCGCCGTGTAGTTTTTTCTTTCAAATCTTCACTCAACGAACCCTTATTCATATTCACGATGAAAGTATTACATTCCTGTATAGCTTTGTACAATCCTCGCCAAGCCCACAGCACGGCATCACCGGCCGTAGTGGCATTCAACGAAGCGTAACGGTCCGGTTCCGAACCATTTGTCTGCGACCACGAGAGCCCCGATGACCCCACTGACATTTCATAAACACCCTGTCCGAAACAGTCTTGTGTCGTCAAATAGCCATAACAAGCATTCAACGCCTGCTTAGCTGTCTCTTCCGAATCGAATATAACGGTATTATCCACAGAGTACTTGGGATTCTCGTCGAGCCAGTCTTCACAAGAAGAGAAAGTGACACCCGTCACTATTCCCCAAGACAATTATATATTTTAGCGATTTCATAAATTACTATATATTAAAATGAAACATTCAAACCAAATATAAACGACCGAGCATGAGGGAACGAACTCATATCCACTCCCGGACGTAAACCATCGAATGCAAAAGAGTTAACCTCAGGATCGTAACCACTGTAATCGGTTATAATAAAAGCATTTTTAACCGATCCGAAAATATTGATCGAATTAAACCCGATCTTTTCATTACCGCCTTCGGTAAATTATACGAAAGGGTAATATCGGTACAACGCAAGAAACTGGCATCCTCTACATAGCGATCCAACACAGCCGGTGTAGGCAATGTATAATTTACTCTCGGATAAGCGTTCGAACGGTTTTCGGCAGTCCACGCGCCTACCCAAGCCTCGGTTCGCAAGTTGCCACCCGTACGGTTCGGGATTGCTTGATAACGAATATTGGTATTGATCATATCCTTCCCGTGCACTCCATTAAATTGAGCCGAAAGACTCAGACCGCGCCAAGTAAAACGAGTTTGAAAACCGTAAGTAAAATCGGGATTCGGGTTACCGATAATCACACGGTCATCGGTATTGATCACACCGTCTCCGTTCTGGTCTATGATTTTAATATCACCAGCCTGAGGCGCTCCACCCGTACTTAAATCTTGCGTTACATTATACGAACCGCCATTTGCCGGCAAAATCTTCTTCCTGAACGATTCCATCGGTTTGATAACCCAAGAATAGCCCTGGCTCATGTCCTACCCAGAACAAGTGTGCATTCCCGAAGTGGTTACCCAACGAGTTTCCTTCATAAGCCAATATATTCTCATACACACCGAAAATTACCTCTCGAAACACCCAGACTATTGATCTTCGGGTTATTTTTTCCGATATTTCCCCGAACGTCCATGTAAAGTCTTTCGTTTGGATAATATCGGCTTCGAGACTGAACTCGATACCTCGGTTCAACAAATTCCCCGAATTATAATAAATGCTCGGGAAACCGGCCGAAGGCGGCAATACTCTGGAAATGAGCAGGTCTCTCGTCTCTTTATTATAAAAAGTCGAACGAACCTCTCAACCTGTTTTTCAATACCCCGAAATCCACACCGACATTCCACGACTCGGTCGTTTCCCAAGTCAAACCTTCGTTCTGTAATTTATCGACAGCCATAGCGAGAACCTTGTCACCCACAGCATTAGCATAGTCTATAATTTGACTATAATTCGAGAAACTACTATACGGATCGATAGCCGAGTTTCCGGTCTGTCCATATCCCACTCTCACCTTAAACTGGTCGAGCCAATGCACATTATCCTTTATAAAATCTTCCTGTTCCATACGCCATGCCAATGAAAAAGAAGGGAAATATGCCCAACGATGTCCACGGGCGAAACGACTCGAACCATCGGCACGGAACGATGCCGTCGCCAGATAACGACCTTCGAGGAACGACATGTTCACGCGTCCCAGATAAGAGAGTAACTGATAGTCTCTTTGTACGGGTTCGAGGTAAGATATGCGTTCGGCCATGTGCAATCCGTCTATACCGAAACTCATATTGAGAACTGACGGCCCTGTGTTCTCTTATTCAGATAATTGTAATCGTCATAAGTAACAGCCCCGGTTACATCTAAATCGAGAATACGGTCGAACGTATGATGATAATTCAACATATTCTCGACAGTGATATTGTTTTGGCTCAAATCGGTGATACCCAAAGAACCTTTATCGTTATTCCCCGGAAAGTCTCCGTGCCGAACCAACGGGCACGATATTCGTCCCTCAAATTGCCACCTGCACGAAGATTATATGTGAGGCCTTTCCATATTTTCCACTTCAAGTCCATCGAAGCACGAAAGGCGTTCTCAGTCGTTTGGTCGTCATAATCATTCAACCAACTGAATACAGTGATCCTCTTCTCCATACCGTTCGTACCACTCAACGAAGGGTCGTCGGCGGGATACTCAAACGGTTGGGAAGTAATAGCGGTTACCGATACCGATCCTTGTGCTCCACCGTTGGCATTGCTACCCGACATCATATCGTTCTTTTTCAACGACCCGCTTAACGACAAATCCACCGATACGGTCTTCGACAAGTCCATCGACAAATTCGCACGTAAGTCCCCCTGTTGTAAACCGGTCTGTTTCACAATACCGTTGATATCTTTGAAAGAGGCCGACACAAAAATAACGTACCTTGTCGGAACCACCGTTCACCGAGACCGAATAATTCTGTGAGAAAGCCGTACGATAAATCTCACGCTGCCAATCCCGTTCCTGCAATATGCGATACGAAGTAGGGTCGGTCTCGTCGTATTTTCCACCCGAGAAAATATAACGCACCTCGTTCCCCGATTTGAAGAACTGGCGATCGTCGGGACCAGACTGAGCATTCCGGTAATCGGCATAATCGCTCAAATTCAACATATCGTACAATCGAGTGGCATTCGCAACAGTAAAGTTAGGATTCACATTTATGCGAGGTTTACCGCTCTTTCCTTTTTAGTCGTAATCAATATGACACCATTAGCACCCCTCGAACCATATATCGCCGTGGCCGAGGCATCTTTCAAAATTTCAATACTCTCTATATCCGCAGGATTCAAACTGCTCAACGGATCGGCCGCAGTTTGATAATCGTCATCGCCGAATGCGGAAGCGGCGAACTCACCCGTAGAGGCCTGAGGAATATTATCAATTACATATAACGGTTGGTTATCGCCACGTAACGAACTGGCTCCACGAATCGTTATAGAGGTAGCGGCTCCCGGAGTCGTGTTGGTAGCCCCTACCACCAAACCGGCAACTTTACCTTGTAACAAGTTATCGAGAGTCACGCTCTTCGAAGCGTCCATCTCATCGGGGACGTATCGACGCGATAGCTCCCGTCACATCGCTTTTCTTGACACTGCCGTAACCCACAACGACCACCTCGTCCAGCAACTGGGCATCGCCTTGTAGAACCACATTGACAACGGTCTTATCACCTACCTTAACTTCTTGTTTCTGATAACCCACGTAAGAAAACACGAGTACAGCATTCTTATCCGGTACTGAAATCGTATAATTTCCGTCCAAATCGGTTGCCACAGCTTTTGTCGTACCTTTCGCCTGTACAGTAACGCCCATCAATGGTTCAACATCGTCACGGACATTACCCCGAACGGTTATACTTTGTGCGTATGTAATTTGCATGCCCGACAGCATGACAATTACAACAGACAAAGCCTGTCTAATCATATCCTTTATTTTCATGTAATTATATTTTAAGATACTTATTTAATCCTGAACTTAAAAACATCTACTCCTTCCGACGACCTCACCCGAGCGATATACACACCCGGAGAAAACGATCGGTCGATATGGTATATTGCTTTCCCGAAATTCTTTCGTCCCGAAAAAGGACACCCGAAGCCGAGAAAAAAGCGATCTGCGATAAATCGGCATCCGATGTCGAAAGCACTACTATTTCCCCCGACCGGTCATTACAAATGAGATTGGTCTTTTTTTTTTCCCTCTTTCGATAAAACCGGCAGTGAAGACACACCGTCTGTCCGAGTGATTAGTGTATCTACATTGGCCGAAATAACCGAGTTCGCAGCACGAATCAAACTCAACGGGTCGGAAACTGCCACATCGTTCCCCATGTCAAAATACATGACCGTACCGCTATTCTGTTCGAGAATGAAGTTCATCTTGTCCTTTACGCAATCGACACCATTAAAAGTATAAGAGGACCCCGACATAGTCGCCGTATTCGCATCGGTAGACAAATCGGGATTGGCAGCTACAATATTTTTATATCCTGTAACGTTGCTTCCTGTCGTCGCCGTAGTAGGATAAGACATACCTATTTTTCTTTCGGAAATCCCCACGACACAAACTTATTATACGCCGAAACATAATTGTCATACGCAAACCAAGTCACCTGAGGCCCATAAATCTGGAAGGTATAATAATCGGGCATATCGATCCACTTCGTAGGCAGAAAATAAGCTACCGGATGCAACGAAACACTGAACACTTTATCCTCGGGAATAGCAGCACGCAAAGCCTCTACCATCGGGCCATATCCCGAAGTCCACCTCGAATCGCCGCTATACAACCACTCGAAATCGACATCTATACCGTCGCAATAAGGCAGCAACTCGGCGACGTCCGCAGCCAATCGTTCGCGCCATGCAGCATCCGAAATATGCGAAGGCCACACCTTGTTCCCGTTCTCACTGTCGGAAGAGATCAAACCCAAACGTATCTTGAAGCCCCTGTAACCATCATACATTTTCCTAATCTGCGACAACAGTTCTTTCCAGCTCCGAGTGTTTTTCCCGGGGCTATCCGCATCATTGAATTGCCAATACGACAACAAATAAATAGCTCCGTCGCCACCGCTGGGAAAAGTGAGGTCGCCAGACGTTCCGGCGGCATCCTGTGCTATCTGGGCACTTGTCCGGGCATTTCCCCAAACCGCTACCTCATCGATGTATCCTTTGAAATTCTCCCCGATAACGGCATCGGCCGAAGTATTCATAAATGTAAAATCGTCTTCGTCGGGTATCGTTGTAATGTTATCGGCATAAGTTTGACTTGCTCCGCTATCGGTAAACAGCCGAATACGGGATATAGCCCGACCGGTCGTCGAAACGATAGACACGGCAATATGTTCCCAACCTGCGGCAGTGAGCGCATTCTCAAAATTATACGTATAACCGTTGATTCCTACCAACAATTCCTTCTTCGACTCATCGCCCAATTTTATGGAAAACTGATTGGATTCATCGCTCTTATTAAAAATCGCTGCCCCCATTCGCCATTCTTCAATAGAAATCCAAGCCTCGATAGTAGCGTAATTCATTGCTGGAAGCCCGCCGGTATTCTGCAAAACTTCTTCGCTCACATTCATGCCGGCGCCTTCGCCATTCAAATGAAGAACTCCGTTTCGCCCTTCATATTCGGCCACATACGAAGCATTGGACAGCACACCTTGATTATCGGGGTAAGTCATCGTCACTGCTCCGGTATAGCCCGACACTTGCGCATCGAGAAATATCAAATCATTAGTCATCAAATGCATATCCCTATCTATCTGCAAACGGTCACAATGACGCACGAAAGAAGAATAACCCGTTACCACTCTATATTTAAAGTAATCGTTATCGATAACGGCTTCACGCGTCACATTCGTAGGCTCGCCATGATGTGCCAATTTATAATCCACAATATCTTCGCACTGGTCTTGGTCAAACTTGTAATAGAACAGAAGATCGTCATATTTCGGGTGGAATTTGTTCACCGTATTACGGAACATCAGGTTCTCGGGTTCAGCTCCCGGCATCTCCGTTTTCCAGAAACGGAATTCGTCGATACGTCCTTTAAAGTTTTCTCCTATGACAAATGGCTCCGATGTCTCAGGAATAACTGCTCCACCGGTATTGGCAATCCACTTTTTCTCACCATTAGTCCACACATCGATTCCATTGGCAAATGCCGAAATGGTAAGTTGCGTCCACGAACCTATCGGCAAATCGTTCGCTACGATAAATTCTTGTGTCGCTGTTTTATAAATCAACTGCCCCGAGGTTCCGAACCGTAAAGAATATTCTTCGTCTCCGTTTCCTCGTTTAAAAACATAAGCATTTTCCACCCATTCGGACGGATTCACCAAACACTGAACCGAATAAAGATCCAAATTATTTAAGTCCGATATAGTTCCGCAATCGACTTTTCCGTCACCATTGAAGCGTAACGCAAAATTTGTAGTCTGTGAAAACAGCGAACCATAAAAAACGAACTGAAAAGAATAAGCAAAAGAATCCTCGTTTTCATGCATATTTTATTTAAGAGTATAACAAAACAAAGAAAAAATAAAGCCGAGGAAATTTATCCTCGGTTTTATAGGTCTCATTTATAAGTCATTAAAGCACGACTTTCGATGCTTTGTTTCCATATTTCACCACATAAGCACCGCGAGACATCGGAACTTCCACGAACGAATCGGTTACCTTCACGGTTTTCACCAATGCACCGTTCAACGAATAGATAAATACCTCGGTCCCGAAGTCTATATCGTTCAAATAGATATACTGACTATCCCATGCCACGAATCCGTTGGTCTCACCTATCGCGTCAATACCAGTAGCAGGTGATCCATTCGGGGTATCCCAACCATCGAAATTCACAGGATCGAACTCAGGACATTCTCCGCTCGGATTAGCCGTAAATTGTATCGTTGCGATATAAATGGCTCGATTGCCCAAGTGTCCTCCGGGAATATTGTACCGTATCCGCAAAGGAATCCTATCGTCGCCTGTAATTCCGGCAATATTCAAATCGGCATATATCGGCCACCATTTCGTATCGATCGAACTGTAAGTAGTAGTTTCGGGGAGTGGTACATTGGTCGTTGCCCCTCCGAAATTCCAAACAGAAATCTTATAATCCGCAGTTCTAGGATCTCCTACTACTTTCGACACGAAATGGAAACGTACCGGAGTATTAACCGGGAAATCTGTTTGTGTAAACATACTGACGTTTATATACCCGGCCAAAGCATCAGCGGCTGACAATGTGGGTTCTTCGGCACTACCGTCCCCTTTATCAACAACATATTCCCATAATCCGAAGCAACGATGTGACACCCTTTATTAAAGCCGGCCACACTGGCATCTTCATTTTTAACTTGACCTCCGGTCAACACGACAGTACCCTCCTCTTTCAACTTCTCGGTAGGATAAGGTGAAACAGGATTGGCTCCCTGCGAAGAATAATGAACAAATTCATACGAACCGACCGCTTGATCGGCAAATTTCAAATGACCGGGAGTAACATCTTCATCGGCAGCCCATGAATAATTAGCACCCAGCAAACATAAAGTCGAAATAAGTAATGCTTTCGTTTTCATACATACAAGAATTAAGAAATTAAACAATAAAATAATTTGCTTTCACGAATGCAAATATAAAATCGCCCCCAACAAAGGCATGTTCGAAATTGTCTAAATCATTTTCGAAATCGTCTAAAACAAGTATAACAGGCTATTGAGAAAAAACAAAACGTTTGAAATTAAGCCGATGGCTCGTTCCTTTTCTGCTCTCGGTACTCCCGAGGAGTCATCGATGTAAATTGCTTGAAGCAGGTGCTGAAATAACGAGCATTGGAAAACCCGATACGCTCCGATACCTCTGCGATCGGGATATCGGTATCGGTAAGCAATCTCATGGCTTGTTCGATTCTTATGCGATTGATTAAATCGTTCACGCCTAAACCTTTCAATGCCTTCACTTTGTTATACAAAGAAGCTCTGCTCATGCCCATTTCGACCGTTAAATATTTCACATCTAAATCGGAGTTATCTATATTATCCAACACCAGCTTATTCAATTTCAACAAAAATTGTTCGTCAGCATTACTGAATGTCTGGTTTTAGGCATGATAGAAACCTGTACGGCATCGCGATAATAGTTCTTTATTTGCTCCCTATTCCATAACAAATTGCGTATAACTGTCAAGAGCACATCGTCATCGAATGGCTTGGCAAGATAAAAGTCCGCGCCCAATTTATATCCGGCTGCGAGGCTATCGGGGTTATCCCTTGCAGTGAGCAAGATAACCGGGAATATGACTGATTTGAATATCGCTCTTCAACAAACGACAAAATTCGAATCCGTCCATGTGGGGCATCATAATATCGCAAATCACCAAATCGGGTTGGTACTGATGAACGACATGCAAACCGTTCACTCCGTCATCGGCCGTATAAATTTGTTTAAAAACACCGGAAAATGAAGTTTTAATAAAAGAACGTATATCCATCTCGTCATCGATAATGAGAATAGAATAATCTTGGAGAGGAAAATCTTTTTCGGGAACTGTCGTCTCCGGCATATCGGTTGCATATCCTATATCGTTCAAATACATACCCGGAGCACATGCGACATCCTCGTCGTTATATGCCAACGGTAACTCAAACCAAAACGTGGCCCCTTTGTCCTCGTTATTGTATGCACCTATTTCCCCGCCATGCAATACCAACAGAGTCTTAGAATAAGACAGACCTATACCGCTGCCGCTCAACCGGTGATCTCCTGATAGAACCGAGTGAATAAATGGGATAGGTCACTCTCGTTCAATCCTATTCCGTGATCCTTGACAGAAATGCGCACACAACTTTCTCTACGTTCGGTGATGACCGTTACCACAGTTCCTTCCTCACTGAATTTAAATGCATTCATCAACAGGTTGGACAATACGATCTCGCATTTCTCTCTATCGAAAGAGATTTTATCTATCGTCTCATCGGGATTGAAAAGAAGCATTATTTTCTTGGACTCGAACTCTTCCGAAAAATCCCCGATGACAGCCCTTACCCACTCATTCAATGAATAAGGAGCCAAATGCAATGCTTCATATCCCACCTCCATACGCCGCATATCGAGTACCATATTGATGATATTGCGCATACGACGGGCCTGTTTGAAAATCTGCATTAACTGTGTTTTCAGCGTATCATCGACAGTGCCGCTCTTTAAAAAGTCGCTTTAACGGAGCATAAATCAAAGTTAAAGGTGTTCGAAGTTCATGACTAACGTTGATCAAGAACCTTACCTTATCTTCATACACTTTACGTTCCCTCTCTTTCATTTCGAGTTGCAACCGGGAATTTTTTCTTTTTACAGTGTAACTTATCATCAAATAGCACAAACCGGCCGCTACAATCACCACGAGAGCGATAAACCAAAACGATTTCCACCACGGTGGAACAACCTCTATCTGCAATATGCACCGGGATTGGCTCCAACCGCCGTCTTCCGTACTACACGAAGCCATTACCCTATATGTACCTGCCGGCAAAGTATATAAAGTCAGAGTATGGTCGTAAGTTTCTATTTCCGATCGACCGAGGCCTTCGATGTTGAACCGGAACATCTTCTTCCTGAAAATATTCTTCTCCCGTACCATCGTCTTCAAAGTGAGCGAAGTATAATTCCATGCAACACGCAAGCTCCGGTCTGTATCGCCCATTTTGTTCATCACCGATTTTCCATCGAGAACGACATCAGACAACTCGACCGACGAAGGAGAGAGGGAATTGTACTCCTTGTATATTTCCCGATCGATATGTAAAAGTCCGGTTACACCGCCCATATAAATGTGAGCTCCGTCCCGAGTTACCAAAGTAGATTTATGCAAATATTCGTTAGGTATAGCGCCGTCGGATTCGCCGTAAATAAAAATTTATCCTCGCCTATGGAATATCGGAAAAGCAGACCGTCGGCGCCTCAACCACAGATATTGATTGGCATAGGCAACCGAAGTCACCTCCCTAAACATATTTGTTTTTATTTCGTTCAACGCTTGGGTATTCACATCGTAGTGGAACAGTCCCTTGTCGGTCCCTATCCAAAGTTTCCTTCGTCGTCCCTACAAGCCGCATTGATGACCGCTTTTTGAACCGAAAGTAAGAAGACACACCGCAGCATTCTCCGCATGGTCGAGCCGCAAGATATAATTGCGGCCAAAAAGATAGGTAATATCCTTATCGGAATAAAACCGCTGAACCGTACCGTAATACCGAGACGAATCGGCAACATGCGCAATGGTAAAAGAGCCTGTCGATTTATCATAAGTATATATCTTGTCCGCAAATAAATGGATTTTATCGGTATCGAAATAATCGACATTGACCGATATGCCCGAATGTATAATCTCCTCGTTACGCCTATCGTTCAATAAAGTAAAAGGCCTTAAATTACCCGTACGTTTATCAAACAAATATAACCCTTTGGAAAAAAAAATACATCAATAATTCTCGCTCGTTATAACGGGTTATCGAGGCAACTTTATATCCGTAAGTATTGGGATGAGTGGGTAAATCTATTGCTCTTCGGCTCCAAACGGTTCAGTCCCCGCCATCGGTCCCGACCCAGATAATTCCGTCCTCATCTTCATATAAGCACAATGCCGTTTTATCGCTCATGCCGTAATGATTGCCCGGAGAAACATCGCGATACGTTCTCATATGTACCTCTTTGATGCCGAATAATCCACCTCGTATCGTTCCGGCCCACATATTGTCGTCCCTGTCCTTATATAAACAAAATACCGAACTATACGGAAATGAATAGATATTACCGGGCGTATATCGAATATTGGAAAAAGTCTCGTCTTTCAAGTTCAGGATACTGATTCCACCGCCATCGGTAGCCAGCCATAAAGAACCGTCCCGCTCTTCTATATCAAGAATCACATTATTAGTTAGATCTGAGTTCGACACATCGTAATGCGTTTGCTTTCTACCGCCATCGATATACCGGTCGAGTCCCTTGCCATAGGGCGAAATCCACAAATCTCCCTGAGTATCGACCTTGACCGACATAATCTCTTTCTCCTTACAGAACGTCGGTCGTTCTATTTCCCCTGTACGGCAGTCCAATAGCCACAATCCGTTCCATCTCGACGATAATACCCAGCAATGCTCCGACCACGGTATCATGTGATTGAAAAACGCGTATGACTTATCTTTCCACCGGACTGGAACCGTATCCATAACAGCCCGGTGATAATCCCATCGGTATATTACTCCCCTTCCTCCCAAAAAAAAAGAGCATCGTCAGTCAACAAATAAGAATGTGCCTGCAAAGCCTTCTGCCTCCAAAGAACAGTCTTGAAATCGTCGCTTTCCCGCTGATAAACACATACACCCTTATCGGTCGAAATCCAAATATTATGACGGGCATCCTCTACAATGAAATGAACTAAATTGCCCGGTAAAGAAGCAGCTGAATCGGGAACAGCCGAATAATTCTTAAACTCGTGATAATCGAAACGGCTTACCCCCGACTTCGTCCCGACCCACAGAAAACCATCGTGGTCGAGCATGATAGAACGCACAAAATTTTGAGAAAGCCCATCTTGTTGGGATAATTGTTTGAAATAAAAATTGGGAGCCGCTTCGACAATAACTGTCTCACACGCTATAATACCTGCGATTAATAAGAGATAAATATAAAGCAAGCGTCTTCTCATACAAAACAAAAATTCAAAAATAAAATACGGCGACAGCGAGTTTCCTCAATGGTTTTATCACCCCGATTCCGATATCTAAATATCTCTTCCCGGTGTCGGTTAGATTAACCTCTGTAATCTAAATAACTAGCCATATACAAATATATTCCTCTCTAAATTTCAAAAAACGATTCCATAGAATGATATCAATCAAAAACACAAAAATTATGAAAATCTTGATGTCTTTCGATATATTTTTCACGAGAATTTCCATACCATATTCGGAATAATGAATTTTAAAGTAAAAAAAGAAATTCTATCCTATTCCCAAAGTAATAAAAGAATTACAATTCTCTTAAAAAGTTCAAATAAGTCTCGATACCGATAAAATCTCGCCGATAAATCACATTATCGCTTTGCCCGACAAATAGAAAAATATGTATCTTTGCATAAAATGCAGAAATAGCATCGGTTCAGTTTGGAAAAACGAATCTATTCATTTCGTTCTGCATTTACTTTTCGCTATGTTTGTAAATACATTTTTATTAGAAAACAGATGATTCCGGCAGAAATACAGCAAACCAAACAACGATTCGGCATTATAGGAAATGCTCCGGGTCTGATTCGAGCCATTACAAGAGCTCTACAAATCGCACCTATCGATTTGGCTGTGCTTATTACCGGAGAAAGCGGTGCGGGAAAAGAGTTCTTTCCACAGATTATACATGCCAACAGTTCCCGAAAGCATGGAAAATATATTGCCGTAAACTGCGGAGCGATACCCGAAGGAACCATAGATTCCGAATTGTTCGGGCATGAAAAAGAGCTTTTACTGGCGCATTATCTGCACGAAAAGGTTATTTCGAAGAAGCCGACGGAGGAACAATTTTCTTAGACGAAGTCGGCGAATTACCCCTCACGACTCAGGCTCGATTATTGCGCGTACTCGAAAGCGGAGAATTTCTAAAAGTCGGTTCTTCCACTGTTTTGAAAACCAATGTAAGAATCGTCGCTGCGACCAACTTGGACATGGTAAAGCCGTTTCGGAAGGAAAATTCAGGGAAGATTTGTATTACAGGCTCAGCACGATACATCGAAATTCCCCATTGAGAGAACGGTCTGAGGATATTCTCCTATTATTCCGTAAATTTTTCTACGGACTTTGCTGAGCGTTACCGAATGCCCGTAATCCAACTGACGGAAGATGCACGCACCGTACTGCTCAACTACCGTTGGCCGGGAAATGTAAGGCAGCTAAAAAATATCACCGAACAAATCTCTATTTTCGAAACGAACCGAGACGTAGACGGAGCAACGTTGCAAAACTATCTGCCCCAATATAATATCGAAAAATTACCGGCTCGCGCTACCTCGAACGAACAAGAGCACTCCTTCTTCGAGAAAGAAAGAAAAAATGCTCTACAAGACGCTGTTCGAAATGCAAAAGAGCTGGCAGACTTACATACGAAAGTAGAAGAACTGACGAGGGAGAAAATTCAGGGACAAACTCCTTACGCTCAAACGCCCCAACCGGTTCCTGTCGCACAATCGATGGCTCTTACTCCTATCGTACCATCTGTTCCGGTACATGTCCCGTCCGCCAAACGAACGGCCATAGAAGACACCGTAGGAGAAATAATACCCAACGAACCCGAATATATCGAGGAACAACCTACGACACTCGAAGATACGGAAAAAGAGACCATCAAAAGGCATTATTACGTAATCACGGAAAACGGAAAAAAACAGCCGAAGAATTAAAAATATCCGAAAGGACTCTTTATCGTAAAATTAAAGAATATAACTTAGAATAGAGCCGCACGACAATGAAACGTTTAACGACTATATTACTCGTCATACTGTCGTCATGCAGTATCTCTTATAAATTCAACGGAGCTTCGATCAATTACGAAACGACCAAGACCATATCGGTAGCGAACTTTCCCATTAAAGCGGCATTGGTTTACCCTCCATTGGAAGAGTTGTTCACCAATTCATTGAAAAATGCTTATACCCGGCAAACGCGATTACAAATGGTTAGCAGCGGAGGAGACCTGCAATTGGAAGGAGAAATCACGAATTATGACCTCACCCCGCAAGCCGTAACAGAAAACGCATATGCATCGCAAACGCGCCTGACTATTTCTGTAAGGGTAAGATTCACCAACACCAAAGACCCTCAGTATGACATAGACCAAACATTCTCCGGGTATAAGGACTTTTCCAGCGACCGAATGTTAACCGATGTGCAAGATGAACTTATCCAACAAATCACAGACGAGCTGGTAGATCAAATTTTCAACGCGACGGTAGCCAACTGGTAACACTATGATAACCCGGAACAAATACGAAACCTTCTAAACGGGATTGGCGATGAAACAATCTCGAAATCCGATGCCGACCAAATGGCCGCGGATTATCCCTATTTCAGTATCCCGCAACTTCTCTATCTGAAATTCACACCGGGAGCCATGCCCGACGAGAAGCGCATACAACAGGCTCTGATTTACGCCAGTCCTCATGCGCACTTAGAGACCATTCTCGGTATCGAAGGAGAATCTTTCGCCGACCTCTATCCGAAAGCTCCCCGAACCGACAGCACCATGCAAGCGATCGATCTGTTTTGGGGACATACCGTAAAGAGCAAAAACGAGGTAATGAAGAAGAAAGCCTCGACCGAATTATTTCAGGCAATATACTCGCTCAATCGGACTATATAAGCAACCTGCAAAAAGAAGAACAGACCGATTTAGCCGCAACGCCGGTTCACGAGCACGAGACAAATCCATATCCTGCCGTTCTACCGAGAACAACCGGTCGCGATCAAGAGAATACAGAACAATCCGCCCCCTCCGAAAGCAGCAACGACGACACTTTCTTCACGGAAAGTTTAGCAAAAATCTATATCAAACAAAGACGATATGAGAAAGCATTGCAAATAATTAAAAAATTAAGTTTGAAATATCCAGAAAAAAATATTTACTTTGCAGACCAAATAAGATTTTTGGAAAAATTGATTATTAACATAAAAACAGAATAATAAAAAATGTCAGTAGTATTAACCGTTTTTATCATCTTGGCATCATTGCTGATGATAGGTATTGTATTGGTTCAGAAATCAAAAGGAGGAGGTCTTGCTTCTAACTTCGCATCATCGAATCAAATCATGGGAGTTCGGAAAACAACCGACTTTGTAGAAAAAGCGACATGGACCCTTGCTATCGTTATCATGGTTCTGAGCATAGCTACCGTATTCGTTTCTCACAACGGTCAGCAATCTTCCGTATCGGAAATTAAAGACATTGTAAATACCGAAGCACCGGCAGCTCTTCCCGGATTTGAAACGCCTGCTACCGGAAATAACGCAGCACCGGCACAAGAGGCTCCTGTTCAAGAAGCTCCTGCAAACTAAAATATGAAAAGACTTTTATAAATTTTCATATATCAAGCCCGAACGTAATGTGTTCGGGCATTTTTTACAAATCGAAATTTTACTTTTACCATGGACGACACAAAACCATTCTGGCATCTTTTCCGACATAACCGAAACGATGAAAAACCTTCAGAAATAGAAATCGAAGCAAAGCTCAAAGAGCAAATACAGGCACTTGTTCGTAACGGAATCTTTTTCGACTTTGAAAAAGAAAAGCAGCCCCCGTACAATCCAAATTCGGGGAAAACCGGCCTTACCGAAAAAATTCGAATGGCCTCACTACACCGATGAATACGGCGAACACATCGTTCTCCCGTTTTTCCTGCAACTATCTTGCGAAGAACTATCGGTTTACGACACAGACAATCTCCTTCCACACGAAGGCATGTTCTATCTCTTTTATGATCTCACGAATCAACCGTGGAGAAATAGTAAGGGAGCAAAACTATTATACACCCCTACTCCCATTTCCGAATTAGTACCGACCAATTTCCCCGACAATCTACCGGAAGAACACAGGCTTCCCGAAATGGCGCTCAAATTCACAGCACATACTTGTGCTCCCGATTGGGAAGATTATGTCGGTATGACAGGCGATGACAACACCGCATATACCGATTGGGATATCATAGAACGAAAATTAGGGAAATGGGGATATCCCCACATGGAATCGGCCGGACGTATCTTGGGATACGCCTCACTCATTCAAAACGGTATAGCCGAAGCATGCGAATCGAGAGCGCAAGAGGAGAAACAACAGACATATAGCAAAAAGTCTGCCCGCGAATGGATTTTACTTCTGCAACTCAACTGTATCGAGGAAGAAGAGGTAGATATACCGTTCGGGGACTGCGGAAGCCTTTACTTTTATATCCGGCAACAAGACTTGGAAAGGCGAGATTTCAGTCAAATTCAATTCGAGCTGCAATGCTATTAGAAAATTCGGCTCAGTAGAAAATCGGTGGGATAGACATGAATTTTAGCGATGTCATGCCGACAAGCACATTCCGGTTCCCTCGGCGAGTGGTTAAACAAGCAGCCGAATAGATTTTTGACAAAAATCAACCCCTCCTTTACTACTCGACACCCGCCCTATATCTTACTTGACAACAAACACCCTGTAAGGCTATGAGGCTCAGCAAGGAGGAGGGTGAAATCCACTTCGAACATTTTTAAGCTCCTCCATTGCCGTGCCCCGTAACATTACAGGGTGGCACGTATAAAAATCGGAATAGAAGCGAAAGAGAAATACATCTCACCCTCCTCCTCTGTGTTTTGCGCAGCAAAATATAGGGGAGGTGGCACGTAGTGACGGAGGGGTTAAAAAACAGCGACAGTAACAGCAACAAAATCAAATCTCAACCATTCCCCCTACCTGGCTTCGCCACATAGGGAGAAGATTAAAAATGATATTTCTCATTTCTGCATAAGGATAGATTTTAAACTTCTCCCCTGTGTTGCGCCAGCAATATAGGGGAGACACCGAAGAAACAATAGTTTCTGAGGAGAGGGGTTAAAAGATTGGATAGCACAATCCCCTCTGATTTCCTACTGTGCCGAAAACTCCAATCTATCTTAACCCGACATTATAAAAAGAAAAAGAGCCGAATTTTTTTTCGGCTCTTTTTCTTTTAGGCTACCCAATATATTTATTTTACAGGTTTCAAGGCCTCCATTATAGCGGCTTCCAATTCATCGGCCAATTCGGGGTTATCCTCTATACATTTCTTGGCGGCATCACGACCTTGCCCAAGTTTAGTATCCCCGTAACTGAACCAAGAGCCGCTCTTCTTGATAATACCTTTATCGACTCCCAAATCGATAATCTCTCCTGCACGGGAAATCCCTTCGCCAAACATGATGTCAAACTCGGCTTTGCGGAAAGGAGGTGCGACTTTATTCTTCACCACTTTCACACGAGTCTGGTTACCGATAACCTCATCACCATCTTTTAACTGACTGACCCGACGTATATCGAGACGCACGGAAGCATAGAATTTCAAGGCATTACCTCCCGTCGTCGTTTCGGGATTTCCAAACATGACCCCGATTTTATCGCGCAACTGGTTGATAAAAATACAGGTCGTGTTTGTCTTGCTGATCGTCGCCGTGAGTTTACGCAACGCCTGTGACATCAACCGGGCTTGCAAACCCATTTTCGAGTCACCCATATCTCCTTCCAACTCAGCCTTAGGAGTTAAAGCGGCAACCGAGTCGATAACGACTATATCGACAGCCGATGAACGAATCAACTGGTCTGCAATCTCCAACGCCTGCTCTCCACTGTCGGGCTGCGAAATCCACAGATTCTCCACATCGACACCCAACTTTTCGGCATAAACAAAGCGATGGAACCAGTGGGTATCACAGCGACTTCCTCTACCGAGTCATCTCCCAGTTTCATAATAGCACCTCGGCCATAACTCTTTTCTATCTTGTCCATGGCCGCTTGTAAAAGCCTTTAATTTCTCAGACGAAACCGGCACTCGTTTGCCGGCAGTTTCTTGTTGTTCTTCCATAACGATATATTTTTTATTTATTTTTTTCAAAATTTGTGAAGCATGATTCTTTGTATCCACCTTTTCTATAATATCGGTGATCACACCGTTCTCATCTATTATAAAAGTAGTCCGCACCGTTCCCATATAAGTACGACCGGCCATCTTTTTCTCCCGCCACACACCCGAAGGCCTCGTTCAATTTACACTCGGTATCGGCTATAAGAGAAAACGGCAAAGACTGCTTCTCGATAAACTTGCGATGAGATGCCTCGCCGTCCTTGCTCACGCCTATCACGGCATAGCCCGATGCTTGTAATTCGGCGTAATGATCCCGCAAGCTGCTTCGGCAGTACACCCGGGCGTATTGTCTTTCGGATAAAAAATAAAGTATCAATTTACTTCCGGCAAAATCACTTAGCCGAATCTCCTTACCAGTCTGATCTACACCCAATATCTCGGGCGCTTTATCTCCTCGTTTCAATGCCATACTATATTCTATTAGTTTACAAAAATAGTGTACAAGAAAACAGCGACAAAACCGTCCTATCTATACCGCACACACTTGCCTTTGTTCATTACACAAATATACCACTTTTTCTCTCTCTTCCATCAAAACCAAATAGACAATTACCTATTTTTCTCTGACGAAGGCATGAAAATCGGCCGTGTCCCGTTATAATCCGGTAAACTCATTTCCATTCTCTTTCCGCTCTATCTTTAAGCGATACAAATATAGAACCGGACATAAGCAGATTATATACACATAAAAGTTAATATATACTAACAAATAAATCCATCAATCGAAATGATTAACTCACAATTTAACAAATCCTCTATAACCATTTGGTCAATAAAATATTCCCCTATTTCAAAAATATTGTTATATTTGCATGTGATGATAAAAAAATATTGCCTATGATTATATAAAGAATCCGATACATACACTATAAAACATATTGAAAAAGCGTTTTAGCTATATTCTTCCTATCTAAAAGTTTGGCGACTTAAAAGGCAAAGAAGGATAATAGGTGAAATGCTCACGTGTAGCGTGGGCTTTTTTGTATTATCTTGTTTGCCTAGGTTTCGCCAAACACCTTAGATAGCAAGATATGTTAAAAAGTGCCACGCTTTTTTTGTGTACGTATCTAACCCACGATTTCTGGCACTCAAACAACGGGTATTCCGAAAGGCCGATAATAAAAACGAGTAGGAATTTTTACATTTTACTATTATGAAAAATTTATTTTTTAATTCTGTTTCTAATACTAGGAATAGGTATAACTTATGCAGGAAAAAATAATATAAAGTTACCGTTACATACGAAATAATATATGAAT
>VOFI01001445.1_pt1 | contig 27489 bp, 29 predicted proteins | sample 5384131 | NCBI WGS metagenome assembly VOFI01 (sample SAMN12384728, study PRJNA508395) | human gut metagenome | isolation source: healthy gut H | host: Homo sapiens | reverse complement strand
AACAGGCAGAGAGTGACTCGAGTATTAAGCCCACCAGCAGGTTGAACCTGCAGAGACATCGCGAGGCGACTCGCAGGAAAAAAAGAAGATGGAAGCCGCGGCAGACGCTCGGGGGTAATCTGAGAGGTTTGGCGGGGCGAAATTTTCGGAAAGCCTGAGAGCGATGAAACTGTCCGTGAGAGAGAGCACCTTGAAAACTGAATAAAGAGAAAGAAGATATCAAGAAGCAAACACGTAGTTTAATTTATGCTTACAGGAAGACTGTAAAGGGTAAATGGAAATTACTACAATTTCAAGATAATCGAGTTTCAAAAAGAACGAAGAACCAAAGATCACTCACAAATGGTCAAGCTAAGAAGAGCGCAAGGGGAATGCCTTGGCACTGAGAGCCGAAGAAGGACGCGACTAACTGCGATAAGCCACGGGGAGCCGTAAGTAGGCATTGATCCGTGGATTTCCGAATGGAGCAATCCGGCTGGAGTCATGTCCAGTCACCGTATTCTGAATCCATAGGGATACGGGGGGAACCGCCTGAACTGAAACATCTAAGTAGGGCGAGGAAAAGAAATCAACCGAGATTCCGCTAGTAGTGGCGAGCGAACGCGGAAGAGGCCAAACCAGAGGTAGCAATACCTTTGGGGTTCGGACAGCGCACGGTATGGAAGGTATCTAGCAGAATGGCATGGGAAGGCCAACGAGACAGGGTGAGAGTCCCGTATGCGAAAGAGAAGATCCGCCAGCTGAATCCAGAGTACCGCCGGACACGTGAAACCCGGTGGGAAGACGGGGGGACCATCCTCCAAGCCTAAATACTACTCAGTGACCGATAGTGAAGAGTACTGTGAAGGAAAGGTGAAAAGCACCCCGGGAGGGAGTGAAAGAGAACCCTGAAACCTTGTGCTTGTAGCACCGAGAGCCCGTCAACGGGTGATCGGGTACCTTTTGTAGAATGGTCCGGCGAGTGAATGTAACTGGCAAGGTTAAGGACTTAAGGTCTGAAGCCGCAGCGAGAGCAAGTCTTAATAGGGCGTAAGAAGTCAGTTGTATTCGACCCGAAACCGGGTGACCTACCCATGTCCAGGTTGAAGTGGAGGTAAAACTCCATGGAGGACCGAACCGACTCCCGTTGAAATGGTAGCGGATGAGCTGTGGGTAGCGGAGAAATTCCAAACGAACTCGGAGATAGCTGGTTCTCTCCGAAATAGCTTTAGGGCTAGCCTCGTATTAGATTACTGGAGGTAAAGCACTGAATGGGCTAGGGGCCGAGAGGTTACTGAACCCTATCAAACTCAGAATGCCAGATAATTGATGTATGGGAGTCAGACAGTGTGAGATAAGTTTCATTGTCAAAAGGGAAACAGCCCAGACCCACAGCTAAGGTCCCAAAGTATGGTTAAGTGGAAAAGGATGTGGGGTTGCTTAGACAACCAGGATGTTGGCTTAGAAGCAGCCACTCATTAAAAGAGTGCGTAATAGCTCACTGGTCGAGTGACCCTGCGCCGAAAATTTAACGGGGCTAAATCATACACCGAAGCTTGGGATTGACAGATATTCTTCATGTTTTCAGGCAGGATAGGAAAGAGAGAAAATCTGATGACGCCGAAGAATGAGGCGGCATTAAATTTCTGTTCAAGTAAAAGCATGAAGATGTGAAGAATATCTGTCGATGGTAGGAGAGCGTTCTATGCGGGGAGAAGTCTGAGCGGAAGCGCAGGTGGACTGCATAGAAGTGAGAATGCCGGAATGAGTAGCGCGAAATATGTGAGAATCATATTGGCCGAAAGTCTAAGGTTTTTGGAGGAAGGTTCGTCCGCTCCAAGTAAGTCGGGAGCTAAGGCGAGGCCGAAAGGCGTAGTCGATGCACATACGGTAGATATTCCGTAACCGCCGAAGGATTAAAGCAAAGGGACACCTGCAAAGCGTGTAACCCGGGCGATGGTTGCCCCGGGCGTAAGGGACCGAAATTTAGTAGGGAAGTACATGTAGAGCAGGGCGAGAAAAGCTTTGTGTATATCCAAGGCGCCCGTACCGCAAACCGACACAGGTAGATAGGAAGAGAATTCTAAGGCCAACGGGAGAAGGGTAGTTAAGGAACTCGGCAAATTGGTCCCGTAACTTAGGGAAAAGGGACGCTCCAGAGATGGAGCCGCAGTGAATAGGCCCAGGCGACTGTTTAGCAAAAACACAGGTCTCTGCCAAATCGAAAGATGAAGTATAGGGGCTGACACCTGCCCGGTGCTGGAAGGTTAAGAGGAGATGTGCAAGCATTGAATTGAAGCCCCAGTAAACGGCGGCCGTAACTATAACGGTCCTAAGGTAGCGAAATTCCTTGTCGGGTAAGTTCCGACCCGCACGAATGGTGTAACGATCTGGGCACTGTCTCAACTACCCGCCCGGCGAAATTGTAGTACCGGTGAAGATGCCGGTTACCCGCGACAAGACGGAAAGACCCCATGGAGCTTTACTGTAGCTTGATATTGGGTTTCGGTAATTTATGTACAGGATAGGCGGGAGACTAGGAAGCCAGTACGCCAGTATTGGTGGAGTCGTCCTTGGGATACCGCTCTTAAGTTGCTGGAATTCTAACCTGCGGCCGTGAATCCGGCCGGGGGACATTGTTAGGTGGGCAGTTTGACTGGGGCGGTCGCCTCCAAAAGAGTAACGGAGGCGCTCAAAGGTTGGCTCAGCACGGACGGAAACCGTGCTTTTGAGTGTAAACGCAGAAGCGAGCCTGACTGCGAGGGTGACGGCCCGAGCAGAAACGAAAGTTGGAGTTAGTGATCCGGCGGTATGTGAATGGAAATGCCGTCGCTCAACGGATAAAAGCTACCCTGGGGATAACAGGCTGATCTCCCCCAAGAGTCCACATCGACGGGGAGGTTTGGCACCTCGATGTCGGCTCATCACATCCTGGGGCTGTATTCGGTCCCAAGGGTTCGGCTGTTCGCCGATTAAAGTGGTACGCGAGCTGGGTTCAGAACGTCGTGAGACAGTTCGGTCCCTATCTGTCGTGGGCGCAGGATATTTGAGGAGCTCTGTCCCTAGTACGAGAGGACCGGGATGGACGCACCGCTGGTGCACCAGTTGTCACGCCAGTGGCACAGCTGGGCAGCTAAGTGCGGATCGGATAAACGCTGAAAGCATCTAAGCGTGAAGCCGGCTCCAAGATAAGATATCCCATTCCGTAAGGAAGTAAGACCCCTTGAAGACTACAAGGTTGATAGGCTGCGTGTGTAAGCGCCGCGAGGCGTTCAGCTTGGCAGTACTAATAGGTCGAGGGCTTGACCTTAAGAGTAATTTTGGTAAGGCCTTGAAGGTTTGCTCCCTCTTATCTTCCCTTCCTTTCTTTATTCAGTTTTTAGGGCGCTGTTTCAGTCCCTTCCTTTCGCACCATTAGCTCAGTTGAGTTGGTGTCGATGACGCTGAGGGTCCACCCGTTCCCATCCCGAACACGGAAGTTAAGAAGCTGAACCAAAATTGTTCTTGCTATTTCACTCATGAGAAGTCCCTCCGTCCTTTTCTATGTTCTTATTATAGCACAAGTTTGTTCATGTGTCAATACAAATGATGACATTTGGAAATAAAAATAATGACATAAAAAATCAATAATATTGACATTTGGAAATAGTTGTGTTACTCTAAAAAAAGGCAGGTGATGGATATATGGAGATTACAAAAACAATTAAAAAGTAATGATTGATAAGGATATTCAGGTAGGGGAATTAGCGGATAAATATGTAATATCACGCCAAAATTTCAGCCGTATATTAAATGCCGGAGATCGTAATAAAAATAGAAACCTTGATAAAGATAGCTGATTTATTGGATTGTAACGTGGAAATTACTCTGATTGATCGTGAAACCGGAAAAAAATATAATTGCGAATAGGAACGCAACTAGTTCCGCCTGTGCAGGATTCTTTGCTCTTGTGAGGCATGAGCAGGTGGATAAAGGCAAGATGGTAAAGGAATTTGTAACTGCAAGGTTATGGTTTGTTTATTAGAAACAGGAGGAATAAGCGTTCCAGTGTTAAAAAGAGAGGCAAGCAGTAATTGTAACTCATTTTTGGACGCCGGTGAGCTGCTGCGGGATATCATTTGAGATACAGACGAAGAATTGGTTTCAGGCTCGTGCTCAATTAATTGCATTTGGTTATGTAGATATTCCTGGTCGGGGTGAGTATACCGGTTAAGGGTAAAGGTTACGTCAGTATGGCCCAGCAGGATAGAAACGGCTTTCGGGTCTGCGGTTTGTTCGATCATGCGTGTGGCAAAGGTATGTCGGCAAACGTGGTTTGTAAAAAAAGTCAATGCCGGTTTTTTTCCGAATCCGCAAATACAGCTTACGAAGCGAGGACTTTGTGATAGGGTTACCATGGGTATTAGTGAAAATATAATCACAAAGGCGCGATTGTCTTTCGATAATCTCTATTAAAGTGGAGGTTAAGGGGAGAATTCTGATTCGGGCTTTTGTTTTACTTGTTCTGATTTTTAGCTCTTGATACCGCTTGCTGTAATCGTCCCATTTAAGATTCATTAATTCACCAGCACGTAAGCCGGATTTTAAAGAAATAGAACGAGATCGCCCAGTGGGTCATCGGCGGCGGCGGCTTCTACACGCTGTTGTTGAAATACAGACAAGGCCGGAACCTCTTTTTCTGAGGCATAAGCTGGAACGGTCAAATCAGTTGCCGGATTAGAACGGCACCATTTGTTCTTGTTTCCCTTTTTATAGGCGTTTTTCAATATGATAATCATTTTCTAATGGTAGACTTTGAATATTCATATCCAATATCATTTAATAGATTTTGAATATCTTCCTCATGTAGTTGATCTAAGAACATCGTTTGAAATTCCGGTTTGAAGATCAGCATGATTTTGATACAGCAAAGATAACTGTCATATGTAGTGTTTTTACAGCAAGGCTTTATATAGATGTTTAACCATTCTTTCATTGCATTTTCGACGGTTTTTTCATTGTAAATCCTCCTGGTGTATTTTTCTTATATGAAAACTTAATTATTATATAACGGTATTAATTTAGTTCAAGATAGTGTGATGGAATTTGTGACAAAGCCAAAGGCGGAACCAGTTCCGCCTTAAACTTTTGGTGATATTAAAGCACCGAAAAATAAAGTCGAAAGATTGTAACTCATGGTTTCGGTGGCTCCAGGCTGATCGGTGCAGACCTATAAGACTAAACTAGTTACAAATCAATCCTTATGATATATGTTCCAAACTTCTATTTTGTATAGTTGGATACCCCCCATGAGCTTCAAAAAGTCAAGTCCGAAAATAGGCGATTATATCAAATTAGCATTTTATGGGAAAGAAAAAAAGGATGCCTAACCACAATATTTTGTGGTTAGGCATTTTTTTTGTTAATCTCCTGTTTTCTCTGGTATTCTCCGTTTTTTAAGGTTTACCTTTTAACCTCGCTCAATGCCGTGTTTTCATGAGAACGGCGCATTACATCTTCCGCCCTTGCTTTCATATTGGCTATCATTTTTTTGTCTAAATCTAAGAAAGAATCTAATGAAACGCCGTATAAAGTGGAAAGTGCTTTCAATGCGAACAATGAAGGTTCCGTTCTCCCTAATTCATATTTGGCATAGGTGGAACGATCAATTTTTAAGTAGTCGGCAACCTCTTGCTGTGTTAGATAATGGTCTGTACGCAATTTTTTTTCAGCTTGGTGTTTAAGGTGGGAAATCTAACCCTAACAAAAATTCCATTTCGTCCTCCCAAATTTATTGGATTGTAAGGCTTGCTTTATATCCTCAATTAAATCGGTATCCGTTTCATGTTCTTCATAATTTGTATCTAAAAAAGAAATCTATTGGAACCCGATAAAGACGACTTAAAGCTTTTAATATACCAATGGAAGGGATAGTTCTACCGATTTCATAGTACGCATAAGTAGAACGATGAATTTCAAGAGCGTTAGCAACATCATCTTGTGTTAAATCATACTTATGACGAAGCAATTTTAATTTTTTCGTTAGGTCGGAAATATATACTATCTTTTTCATTCCATCAACTCCTTATAAGTAATATATCTGAATTGAAACTAAATAAGGTTACATACTAGTTCTATTATATCACTGAATTGAGAAATATAATAGTAGTAAGATAGGTGATAAAAAATGAATGTTACGGAAAAATTGTCGCAACTAATACAAGAACGAGGTTGGTCAGAGTATAGATTAGCGAAAGAATCCAATTTGCCACACTCTACAATCTTAAATATATTCAGACGAAAAAATTTGCCCTCTATCGTAACATTAGATGCTATATGCAAAGGGTTAGGGATTACACTTTCACAGTTCTTTTCAGATGATGAAACAATGGTAATGCTTACAGAAGATCAAAAGCAGATGCTACTTAAATTTGAATCATTAACAAAAGAGCAAAGAGAAGTCTTATTGGATTTAATAGATGTTATGTTTCGGCATTTTGAAAAACAGGAGGCGAAAAAATGACAGATAATGAGGTATTATTGAGAATTCTTGAAAAGATGGAAAGTGTTGAAAAAAACATAGGAACACTTTCGTTAGATGTTTCCGGTTTGAAAGAGGATACCGCCAGTTTAAAGGCAGATGTTTCCGGCCTGAAAGAAGATACCGCCAGTTTAAAGGCAGACGTTTCCGGCCTGAAAGAAGATACCGCCAGTTTAAAGGCAGACGTTTCCGGCCTGAAAGAAGATACTGCCAGTTTAAAGGCAGACGTTTCCGGCCTGAAAGAAGATACCGCCAGTTTAAAGGCAGACGTTTCCGAAATGAAAGAAGATATGTCAATAGTAAAGGAAGATTCTAACATCACACGCACAGCGGTAAACAAATTACTGGATTGGGCGGACGACGCTAGTATTCAAATTGTCCCCTTTATTCAAAAAAGCAAAATAGGTAAGGCACCGGGGGAGTTTCCCCGGTGTTTTTATATTTAGAGCAAGAGCGGAACCAGTTCCGCCCCCACGGGAGATACCCGGCGCTTTACGGTATTTTCGGAATCTTCCACGATAGCGGATTTCATGAGTTCGGTGTTGTATGAATCCTCGGCCTCTAAATGATAAACAAGGGAATTGAGAATTTCCACGATCACCTCAGTGCGGCGGTCTGCCATTGTGGAGGCCAGCCGGATTCTGGTGAATAGGTTCTTGTATTTTCCTTCCAGCAGATCAATTACTTTTTTTGCCAAGATATCAATTTCCTGCCCCTGGTTTTCCTGATGCTCACAAATGAGTTTGTTTAATGCGGCATTGTCACTCAAATTATGCTGTTTAGCAAAATCGTGCAAATGAGTGTAAGTTTTTCGGTTAATCGGAAGGTACGAGCGTGAGACAAAATTATTCCTCCTTTTTCTCTAAAGAATTTCTTAGCTTCTGTAATTCAGAGGCTACAGAAGCCAAAGCCTCAGCGTTGACCGAAAGAATGTTTTGGTACTTGTCGTTAGTTCATTGAGTACGGCAAGGTTTTGCAGATACATTCTTAAAAACGCTTCCCGTGACATATGGCGGTCAGCGGCTTCCTGATCGAGTTTCGCAATTATCAGCTTGTCTACATTGCGGATTTTCAAATCCGGCATATACTATCACTCCTAACTGAAATCCCGCACGCAGGTGCGGGAATCGGTTTTCTACTGCGGAACGCAGATAGAAAGGGCATAAGGGAAAACTGTCCCCAAATTCTTTGGGGAGCCAGGCAAAGCCTGGCGTTTTCATGGGGTCAAAAACAAGCGATTGAACACAATTTGAACACATAAAACAACCTTTTTGTGTTACAAACTGAACACAAAAAAAGTATCGATTTAATACTTAATAGATCAAGGGCGGAACCAGTTCCGCCCCCAGAGAGGTGCGCAAGAACAAAACTAGTTCCGCCCTTGTTACTGTTCCAATTCATTTCGCAGTTGTTGTTCCATATGCTCGTAAACCATTTGGTTATATCTTTTGTCGCGTTCATTACCAAGGTTTTTGAAGAGCCTAGAAAGCAGATAACCAATCTTTTCTTTTTACCTTTTGTTTCACCTCCTGGTATTGGTACGTTTCCTTTTCCAGCAGAGCTTTGGCGAAAAGATTTCCTTGTTCCGCTGAACGGGAAAGCCAAAGGTAAGCTTTTTCTGCGTTAGGGGCTATCGGGCCTTTTCCATAGTAATACAACTTGCCAAGGGAATACTGCGCGAATTGATTTCCTTGATCGGCGGAAAGGGTCAGCCATTTCACCGCCTGTTGGGTGTTCGGGGCCAAATCCTCTTTGCCGTTCAGGAACAGCTTGCCAAGGGAATACTGCGCGAATTGGTTTCCTTGATCGGCGGAAAGGGTCAGCCACTTAACCGCCTGTTGGGTGTTCGGGGTTAAATCCTCTCTGCCGTCCAGGAACAACTTGCCAAGGGAATACTGCGCGAATTGGTTTCCCTGATCGGCGGAAAGGGTCAGCCACTTAACCGCCTGTTGGGTGTTCGGAGCCAAATCCTCTTTACCGTCCAGGAACAGCTTGCCAAGGGAATACTGCGCGAATTGGTTTCCCTGATCGGCGGAAAGGGTCAGCCATTTCACCGCCTGTTGGGTGCTCGGGGCCAAATCCTCTTTGCCGTCCAGGAACAGCTTGCCAAGGGAATACTGCGCGAATTGGTTTCCCTGATCGGCGGAAAGGGTCAGCCATTTCACCGCCTGTTGGGTGCTCGGGGCCAAATCCTCTTTTTGCCGTCCAGGAACAGCTTGCCAAGGGAATACTGCGCGAATTGGTTTCCCTGATCGGCGGAAAGGGTCAGCCATTTCACCGCCTGTTGGGTGCTCGGGGCCAAATCCTCTTTGCCGTCCAGGAACAGCTTGCCAAGGGAATACTGCGCGAATTGATTTCCTTGGTCGGCGGAGGCGGTAAACCATTTCATGGCTTTTTGAAGATCATAAATATCTTGTGATTCAAAGAGAAAGCATTTTGCCAAGGTGAATTGGGCCGTATCAATGCCCTTTTCTGCGCTTTCTGTTAGTAATGGAATGATTCGCTTGATTCCCTCAATGTCCTTATCTTTCAGATAGATGTTAGTCAGCATATTTTTTGCGTGGATATTGCCAAGGTCACAAGCCTTTTCCAAAAGGTTCAGACCGTAGGCTTTATTAATATCTGTCCCGGTTCCTGTATAAGCCATTTGTCCCACACGATATAAAAGGTTATCGTCACGCCGTTCGTCCAATAGTTCAGAAAAACGTTGATAGGCAATTTTAAAATGGGTATTGGATAACTGCGTATTAACAGGAGTTCCTATGCCGTCGCGCTCCATTTTCGCAAGCTCATAAACCGCATAGGCGTTTCCCTGGTTGGCGGAGGCTCCATAGTAGTAATAAGCTGATTGGAGATTCTTTTCAACACCCTTGCCATGGCGGTATAACCCGGCTAGGGAATACTGAGCAAACTGGTTTCCCTGATCGGCGGCGATTTTAAAGAATGGCAAACATTTTTCCTAAATCGTCCATTGCCAACACGTTTCCTTTGGTTGCTTCCAGGGATAAAGCGGCGAAAGCCTCTTTAAAATCGGGCTTTAGCTTCATGGTTCCATAAAGGAGGCGGCGGGCCTTTTTATAGCCGTTGCTCCATTCCATGCGGAATTTACCGGAAAAGAAAGGGGAGGTTTCGCTGTCTGCTTCCGGCTCCAAAGAAAGCTCTGTTAGGAAGCTTTCTTCTACGCCGAGAAAAATTGGTTCAGTTTCCGGGACTTCCGCAGAGCCGCCGCCCTCCGGCAGAGGAAGCAGGTTTTGAGCGATTCCGGCCTTTTTGACCGCTTTATCTAAGGCTTTTAATTCTTGAAGAATGGCGTTTCCCATTCTGACATATAGGTCGTTCAAATGCTGTTTTGTAAACTGGTTGGACTTTCCGCCTTTTCCATAAGCTAGGATATATTTTTCCTGTTGAGCGTTCAGCCGTTTTATTAACTCCTGAAAATCCTCCTTGTGGTACTGTTCTATAAATTCTTTACTGAGCCGGTCAAGAGCAGGGCGCAAGGGCTTCATGGCGTTCATGTTGTATTTCCAAAGCCGCCGGTCTTTTGGAAGATGGGAGTATAAAGCCCGCAGCCCTTTTGTCAGATCAGGTGGCGGCGCTTGAAGTCCTTCCTGGAAACCGCCAATAATTTTACCCCGAATCAGATCGTTGATGATCTGGTTTTCCTGCTTCTGGTCTAGTATCCGGTTAACTGCGGCGCTTTTAGCGGCGTCAATGGAGCTTTGCCTAAACCGGCCTTTGTATTCCTCATGACCGTCGATGATCTTAATGGGCCGTGTGGGGATAGGCTCTACCATAGCGATATGAATGTGAATATGTTCCGTGTTGTAATGAATGGCGGCGCTCCAAACTGCGGAGCCTTTCAAGGCTTCCTTTTCCGTCAGCTTGTCCATGGCGGCCCTGGTATACTCTTTCAGCTTTCTGGCGTCAACCTGCCGGGTTAAAGGGTTATACAGGCCGTTTTGCTGTAACCAGCGGTTGTCAAAGCTGAAAACTGTCTGCCACATGACGCTATTGTTTTTCTGCGCCCGGGTAAACAACTCCTTTAGCTTTTGCTTGTCCTGCTGTGTCAGGGTATCTTTTCCCCACCGTAAATAGCCCGGTTGTTTTTTCTGGATTTTCCATATAGGTTAAATAGCCCTCTGTCCAGCTATCCTGTTGAAGTTGTTCCGCGCCGTCATGAAAAAGGTCATACTTCTGAAAATTGTCGTTTCTTACCGCCTCAACACGGTCTATGTAGTTGATATATTCGGTGAATTTATCGTTTCCAGCGGCGACAAATTTTGTTTTTAAAAATCATTCCCGCCTGAATTGGTTTTTCCATAGGGTCAACTCCTAATCGTCAAAGATACTGAATTTTTCCCAGGCTTCAATGTCATAGGAGGGAGTGCGGGCCTCCCAATGGCGATGGGGCAGGGGCCCAGAAAACCGGAAGCTGTCGGGAGCGTTGCGCAAGGCTGTGAGCAGATAGGCATAAGGGTTATGAATTGGTTTTTGCAAGGCTGGACAGACAGGCGCAGACATACCGAATGTGATCTGAGGTAATCCGGGGAAAACGGGTTATCGGGGCTTGGTGAGGAATCTTGTGCCGCCAGGATTCCCACAATAGCCTCTAAGTAAGGAACTACTGCGGAATCGTCCTTTAAGCTGTCGTATCCTATCCGCTTTTTCACTGTTTCTATGACATCATCATGATTTTGATGATGATGATTATAGAGAATGATGTTTTTAGAACCTGATACTTTTATATTGTCCTGGTTTTTTAAGGTACGGGTCTGCAACGTCCTGGTTTTTAGGGTACGGGTCTGCAATGTCCTGGTTTTTAAGGTACGGGTCTGCAATGTCCTGGTTTTTAAGGCACGGGTCTGCAATGTCCTGATTTTCAGGGTACGGGTCTGCAACGTCCTGATTTTCAGGGCACGGGTCTGCAACGTCCTGATTTTCAGGGTACGGGTCTGCAACGTCCTGGTTTTCAGGGCACGGGTCTGCAATGTCCTGATTTTCAGGGCACGAGTCTGCAATGTCCTGGTTTTCAGGGCACGGGAAAATCCCTTCATAGTCCTGTACCATTCGGTTTTGCTGGCGTTGGTCGGCGTCAGGAAATTCATTGATATAGTAATCATTGACGCTGAATTTATGACCGACTTTTCTTTGCACCACGTTCAAATAGCCACAGTCTATTAATTGGCGGAAGTGCTTGTAATAGGTGGATTCGCTGATTCCCAATTCTTTGAGAATACGGGTACGGGACGGAAAGGAGACGGTTCCGGCTCCGGCATAGGAGGACAGATAGGCAAAGATCGCTTTTTGCCGTAGCAGACAGCCGTTTATCCTGCATGACAGCCTTGTATATCAATCCATAACCCTTTGACCGGATACCGGAGGAAACCAGCTTCCCGGCTTTGGAACCGCCCGGCAATCCGGCGGCTTGAAGCTTTTTCGGATTGCTCACCAGAAGATAGCAATTCCGGTTTAAGTAGCCTTTCATTTTTTTTTTGAACACTGATATATCCTTCCTTGATTAACAGCTTGAAATGGGAATAATAGCGGTCTTTGCCAAGGTTCAAGTCGGAAAGAATTTTGTCCCGGGTGGGGAAACTGCTTTCTCCCGCACCGGCAAAGGAGGCGAGATACGCATAGATCGCCTTAGCCTCCGGGGTTAAGCTGGCGTCCGCCATAACCGCCTTTCCTACGATTCCAAAGCCCATACAGGCGATTCCCTCAGATTTTAAACGGTGCTCAATCCTTTTTTTCCATTTTCATGCCCATTTGCTCCTTTCCATTTGTCCTATTGAAAAAAGGCAAGGGGCGGAACCAGTTACCTTACCGGGGAAACTCATATTTTATGTAACTCAATTTTTTCCTTCAGCAGCATCTCGCTGCTGCCGGGCGTAAATGAGTTACATATTAAAAAAAGTAAAAATCTGCTTTTTAAAAGGTCTTGGGCGATCACAAGCAGGTCTGCCCGTGTGCTTGGGTAAATCAGGGCGGCAAGCCCCACCACGGCTAAACACAAAAGAACCGCCGAAGCCAATAGTTTGACTAGGGCGGCGAGCGTCTTTACTGTGAATTTAGCCATGTTGGACTTTTTCTACTACGATCACCTTTTCATCGGTGATATTGTGCTGTTCCTTTAGCTTCTCCTGGCCTTGCTGAAACGCCTGCTTCTCCTTATACTCTTTTTACCAATCCTGTCTTAAACTTTGCCATTATTTTTTTTTCCTCCCTGGGAAGCGGAAGCGTTTCTTTTTTCCTTTACCGGCTCCACCGATGAAACGGGAAGAAGCTTTTCAAACTGTTCGCCAGCCTGAGAGGAATAAACGAAGGGGTCAGGCGACCAGGGAGCGAAAAGGTGTGTTCCGCCCGATCAGACATTAATTCCAAAATATCCTTTTTGTCTGATTCATGAGTAAAAGAAAAGATATATTCTATTTCCTTGTCGTACAGGGAAGATAGCACCTCGCTCATACAGCCGACTTCATTAGGCTTAATGCCGCACACCATGACCTTAATATTCTTTTCCAGATAGGAAACCAGGGAAAAACCCACGGCGTCAAAAATGCCGAAGTCATAAACATAAAACTCATAGCCCAGCCGCAGGACATCTGCGATCTTGTCCTTGCGGTAGAACATATCTACGCTTTGATAAGTAACCCGGCCTATTCCATCATCAGACGAAACGCCATCTTCATACAGTTCTTTCAGGGCTTGGATATAGCCGTTTTCGTTTAATTCAATGTAACAGGCCCTATGACCTCGAAACACCAGATACTTAACAAGCTGAATAGCCTGGGTGGTGGTTCCGATTCGGTCAATACAGCCGGAAACAGCGATAGTCTGATAAGGCGGTAAGGCTTGAATGACCGGCATTTTTCTATTTCCGAAAATTTTTCAATTGAATTCTGTTTTCTTTTGGTTCTTCCTTCTAGTCAAGCGGCAAACCTCATGAAATGGTCGGTCTAAAACTCCGTATTCATTTCGGAACCGTTTTCCAATATCATTTTTGGAATCGTAATTCATTTTGTGCGCCTCCTTTTAATGCTCCATGATTTTTTTTGCGTGGCGCTTTTTGACCGCCATGCTTTTTTTGGCAGTATTTTAAGATAGGGTTTTTGCTATCCGGTTCTTTTGCTGGCAAAGGCGGAACTGGTTCCGCACCCTGTTCGGTTTCCTGGATATGGGCTTTTTTTCTTCCTGAAACAACGGGGAGGTGGAAAGAAGCACCTGCAAGCGGAGGTTCAAGGTGCTTGCGTCGTCCGACTGTATAAGGGTATCGGAAAGAAAGTCTTTCACCTTGCGGTATTCCTCCGGGTCTGTCCCGTGGGGAAGCTCCTGCTTATCCATACTGGAATAAAGGGCCTCGATTCTATTCATGGAATCCCTGTAAAGCTTGTCCAGGTTAGCGTCGCCGTACTGCTCTTTCAAGTTGAAATAGTTTTCCAGTTCATGAACTATATACTCCTGTACCTCCTGATTAAAAGCCAGAGGATCCTTTTCCATCAAGTTCCTGTATTCCTCAACCAACGACGCCAGGTGAGGGCCGCCTGCGTCTTTTAGCTGGTTTACGCCTTTTTGGGTGTCGGAAATCACAAAGGTAATATTTTTAAGCCCTTTTTCCAGTTCCGCTAGGGTAAGCGGTTTGGCGGCGCGGTCAGCGTTTTTCTAAAGGCGGAACTGGTTCCGCTTTTGGCTTCTGAGGCACAGGGACTTGAAACGCCTTGTTGTGGTTCATGCTGTATACGATATTATCCACGCATTTTTCAATGGTGCTGTGAAAGTATGTACCGTAATAAATGTGGTTGCTATCCAACAGGGCTTTTACTTCTTGGTCCTTTTTCTTGCTTTCCTCTAAGGTGTGCAGGCGACCCGACTGTTCATAGTAATCACCCCGTTTTACAAAAAGATTGAAATTGTGGTATCCACAGAAAGCGTCCATAATTTCCTTTTGAAAAGCGGCGTCAGGCTCTTTCAAATATACCTGGTTTAACAGAATGGGCGAGTCGGTGACAACTACATCAACTTTGCCAATCAGCCGGGCCAGCCGGTGGTTTTGTTCCTGAAAAAGCTTCTTTTGGTTTTTCAGGCTTCCGTCCAGAAGCTCCCGGTTATCGTCCCAAACCAATTCCTTTGCGTATTCTGGCACATATTCGGTTTGAATGTTGCGCTTTTTAATTCGCTGGCGATTTCCCAGGCGCAGGTGGTTTTCCCGGCCCCCGGCCCGGCAAACAGATTGACAATGATCGTGTTTTGGTAGGCTCTTGGGCTATCCGCAAATTTGTTACTGGCGCGGCTCCTTTGATCTGGTCTTTATCCGGCTGTTCGGATTGTTCAGGGCTGATTTCCTGATTAATAAGCTTTTGCTGTTGCAAAGCCTGTTCTATTTGCTGAATCATTTCGTGAGCGTGGGATTGGATTCCCTCTAAAAGTTCGCATAGCTTTTTCGTTTCCATACCCTCGCTCCATGAGGCGAGATAGTCAAAGGAATAGGAAGAGGTATCCAGTCCGAAATGCTCTGAAACCACAAAAGAAATGCTTTCCGCCTCGATCTCGTTTTGCGCTTTCTCCATAGAAAGGTTATGGAGCCGGGAATGTGCCAGTTCATGAAACAGGGTTTTCATGGCCTGTGCTTGGGAAATACCGTTTCGCAAAACAATTTTTTCGTGGAATATTGGCAATAGCCGAAGGTGTCAGGGACAGGGATATCTTCAAAGGAAACGGAATAATCCGTAATGGATTCCACGGCCTTTAACACTTTGGGAAAATCTTCTCTATCGCCTTTCAGCGGAGGCGCAAGCTGAGGAGGGGTTCACCTTCTGTTTGGGAAATATCAAAGACGAAAACAGGGCGAAATTTAATGATGTGTTTTTCCTCTGGCTCTCCGTCTTTTTCTTTTGGCGGGACGACTACCTTAACTTTGTACGGCGCGAAAATTCGGATTCCTTTTTCTCCTTTTTTCACATGACGCTTTAAAGAATTCCAGGTTTTATATCCGGCTGTAAGAGTAGCGTCATGACGGGAGGTATAAATGAGAATACTGTTTCGATAGGAATATAGATGAAATCGTGACATTGCCTTTAGATAGTCCTGGAAGCGTCCACTGTGAAAAGCCTCTTGTACGCCTGCTAACATCTCTTGGGTAAGATCGTCCAACTCTTTGTTGTTCGCCATGGCAACCGCCTCCTTTAAGAATGAAAACCGTCTAAGACGGATTTCAGAATTTTCAGGTTGTCGAGGTTGGATTCCTCAAGAATAGAATCCTTGAGAATTTGAACTTTTTCTGAGAGGGGAAAGGGTTCCAGCGTTTCAATGACTTCTAGTTCCTCGTTATTCCAGAATTTTTCCATAGTTACGCACTCCTTAAAAAATAAATAAGGGCGGAACCAGTTCCGCCCTCCGGTAGTGTAACTCAAATTTTCTTCTGCAGCTCGACCAGGCCGGGTGAAAATGAGTTGCAAAAATCAAATGAGATCGTCAGCCTGTTCCTGGGTCTTTACGATTCTCAGGTTGTATTCGTCCTGGTCTTTCAAATTGTTTTCCTGCTCAGTTTTTAGCGTTTCCAGTTGGTTTTTGTTGGTCTGGATTTCCTGGTTGGTTTTCTCGATTTCCTCAGCGGTTTGATATTTCTTTCCTTCTTCCAACTGCCGATTCTTATCCTCTAAAGCGGCGATCTTTTGCTTGTTCTGATCGTAAGTGTCTTTCAGCTTTTCGATTTCTTCCTGGTAGCCGCTGATCTTCCGCAACAGGCGGTCTCTGAGATATTCATTTTTTGTTTTTTCGTGCAGTTCCGGGACAGTATGAACAGATTCCGTATTTGCATAGCATTTTAAAACATCAGTTTTGGAGGTCATTAACCTTGATTCGCAAGGAAACGCTTCTCCAATCAGAGGGAACGCCGGAAAGCTGGATCACGTAAAGGTCGCTGTCCGTAATGATAGGCTTCACGGTTAGCTCCGATTGTCTCAGGTTTTTACTGAGAGCGGAAAAAAGAGTAGGTGTCCAGCCCGTCGAAGCTTTGGTTATCCAATTCCATTTCAATTTCCATCACACCCTGCTCCGGCGCATAGTCCCACCGGGTAATGGTAACGGTTCTCTGGTCGTCAAAGGACAGCGGGTAATTCATTTTTGTGGCAACAACGGAATTACCGCCTGGGAGGGTTTGGGCGGAAGTGAAAAAGAACACATAGCCAGCCGCCACAAACAGAAATATGACGAGAAACAAGGTGTTTTTCATAAGCCTGCCTTGGAACCGTCCAGGGCTTTTTTATCTTTTGTCATGGTATTACCTCATTCAAAAATCGATAAATCCACCAGGAGGCGGCTCCCACATGGTCTACCAGCCATCGGCCCTCTGGGAATCATAGACGATTTTCAGTTTCACCAAAAGGCCGTTGTCGGAATGGGATTGCTGGGTATATATGGTTTGTCTGCATAGGGCCAGGACAACAGCGTTTTGACCGTCTGTTTTTTCGGTATAGATAGAATTGACGAACAGGGAGGAACGGAAAGGAAAGTATATTTCGCCGCCAGAATCCGTTTGGGAGCTTTCCACGTCTTTTGTCTGCGCATAGGAATTGATGTTAGGAGGGGGAGAGGTTTCCACCGGGCAAAGCTCATCTAAACAAGCGTCTGTGACATAAGGCGCAATCTGGTCTCTGCGCACTTCCAGATCAACCGTCAATTCGTCGTTTTCATAGTTGGCTTTTAGAAAGTCTGTTACATCGGATTGAATGGTGTCTGAATCGCTGTTTTCCTGTGCTTCCAGCTGATCTTTTAATTCCTGGTTTTCCGTTGCCAGAACAGCGGCGGGATTGTCGCCACTGGAAGCATTGACGGCGGATAAGCGGTCATAGCTTTCCTGAACCTGCGCCAGCTTGCTGGTGTTCAGGAAGTTTAATACCAGCAGGGCAAAACAGGCAAAGGAAAGTAGCGTGACCGCAAGGCTGGATTTACTGGATAATAGCTTTTTCATCTTTGCGGCCCCTTTTCTTTTCTTGCGTGAGAAGCAGTTGCTTAGAAACGCGCTGGGCTTCCACGTATTCAGACAACGTTTCTGCGGCGGCCTTGTTGTGGCAGTAATGCTTTATTGCTCCTTCCGGGGTTTCTCCGGTCAGATCTTTGATCTGCTCTTTTTAATTCCTCCTGCTTTTCGCAGTTGATCTGCTTCCTGTTTTCCCACCGGTTATTAAGGTCGGCAACTTTCTGGATTTCAGGCTTTTACTAACGTTACGGGTTCTTTTTTTTGCCGGTCTGCCACTGTGCCAGCCTTTATATTTTCATATTGTTCAACGGCGGCGGGTTCCAGTTCCCCGTAAAACGTCCAAAATCTCTTGCTTGTCTAACGACAGGTCGGGGGTTAAAAAGCTCATGGAGTTTGTTGGTGTACATTCCGAATTTTTTGTACTTCCCGCAATCCCAAAGGGTTCCCGTGTTCATCGTGCAATAAAAGAGCAAATTTGTCTTTTGCGTCGGGGCTGTACCAGAAGCTACATTCCTGGTCTTTTTAATATGCACTGATACTTGGGCTGGCCTTTGATTAGTTCACGGGGTAGGGGGGTAAACATATCTGTTACATTACTCATAAATGAGGCTCCTTTCCATGGAGAATAGAAAAGGCCGTTGTGAGATTCACAACGGCCTTTCGTATTTCATTAAACACCACTAAAATCTATTTTGAACATCAAACATTATTTTCCAGAGGGCGGAACTGGTTCCGCCCTTTTATTGCTCGCCAATAATCCAGAATAGGGGACGGCCCTCGTCTAAAATAATGCTCATATCCCATTCCACATTGTTGTTTGCGCTGTTGCCGCAATCAGCAACCAGAATTTTCCCGGTTGAGGTTACGTCCCGGAGCACCAGGAAATGCCCGGAGGTTGTGAAGTGTCCCGGCCCTACCAAGGTAACTATCAACTTCCCGGAAGAAAGAGCGTTAATGAGCGTTTGAGGGTTGGAGCCGTCCGTCAACTCACAGGAAAGGCCAAATTCAGCGCAGACGGTAGGGGGGCAGGGAGTGTAAGCCTCCTTCACCGGGAATCCATACGCCTTTTCATAGCACCAATCGCACATTTCCAATGGGTCTATTAAGGTTCCCGAGAGGCTGGAAACGCAGATTGCAAGGGAAGTAGGGCCGCACCCGGATATGGCCACGTCATTTCCAAACCGCCCATTTTGATAGGCCGGGTCACCCTGATTAAAATAAACGACTGAAATCCCCTGGTCGGTGCCAGGGAGGATAATCCCGTTGTCGCCGCCGTAGAGGATAGCCCGGTAATCCGCAAGGATTACCTGCGCGTATCCGGGGTTCCCATATACCTCCCAGCCAAGCTTGGCTTTCATCATGTCAGAAAACGCCTGGGCGTTTTCCTGGGTATATCCGCCGTCCCGGTCAACCGCCCATTGAATGTAGCCGTTGCCGAAGTTGTACCCTTTGCAGAGCCAGGGCGATATGGTCGAAATCGGCGGGGCTGGTACAGCCCGCCGCCGTGATCGCGTCGGCTAGGGTATGTACGCCGCAATCAATGCTATAAAGAGGGTCTTTGATAGAAAGGGGTTCCCTTGGGAATCGTGTGTTATATCCGCTTTCTGAGGAAGCCATGGGGTCATTGCCCTGGCCTCCGCTTTCCCGGAACATAACGCACAGCACCAGGTTTTCGTAGCCCTCTATTTGATACTGTCCGCAGTAAAGGGTGACGGCGTTTCGGTATCGCTCTACCTCGGCGGGGAAGGAGTTAATCCCCTCCGAGGTATCTCCTGTTTGATTTCCCAAACCGGCCTCGGCCTGGGAGAATAAAGCCGCCGCCGCTGAGAGGATTCCAGCAACCAGCATAAAAGACATCAGGAACACAGAAAAAGGAGTGTGAGCCGCTTAACCTTTTGCGCTTCTTTTTTTCAAGGTTATGCACCGCCTTGGAATAGAATCCGTTGCTCCTCACTGATCTGCACATGGTAATGATAGTTTTGATCGCCGGAAATCACCTGGATACATTCACCACGTTCCAGCCGGGGAACCTGTTCATATTCGCTGTCCGTCAGTTGGTTGCCGAAAATCTCTTTTAAGCGAAACAAGGAATCGCTTCCCTGTTGAAACATATATTTATACTGCATTAGGCTGAATAAGGTTTTAATGGCCTCCACGCCCTCCTTTTCTGAGTTTTCCGGCACACAGTCCAGGATACTTTGAGTTGCCATCAGAATACCGGTAAAAATTTACGATCTTCACGGGCCATGACGGTTAATTGCTGGACAGCGGTGAGATTGTTGGCGTTTACTATCCGGTGTGCCTCGTCGATGACGATGAAAAAGCGGGTGATATCCTCCCAGGCAATGGATTGGGATTCATACAGGTTTTCATGGGCATACCCACCCGGAGGGCATTGTCCCAGCAGAGGGAAAGGGCGCTGTATAGCTGGGCCTGAAAGATTTGCGGTTTCATAGACGCCAAATGCCGAATGTTAAAGAACACAAGCTTGCGTGTCCAGAATGTTTTCAATGGAAGTGTGTCCGTTGAAAATATTCCCATAGTTTTTGACAATGTTCTGAACCACCGCCCGGACGTTGCGGAGCCGCCGCAAATCGTCCAGCATTAGTTCTTTTTGCACGGCGGTTTGTTTGGAAGGAACCACCGCCAGCTTGTTATCGATCAGGGCTAATAAATCACTTAGAATAGGGTACTGATAGGAAGTAAGGCCCGTGCAACACACATTGAAATCCGGCACGCCGTCTTGTGGTATTTGAATCCCATGCTTTAAGTAAAGTTCCGATAACAACGCCTCATACATCATAACATCGTACATATCGCTTTCCGGTGCCCAAAAAGCGGTAAAGGATACTCATTTTGGAAATGTGGCGCGTCCAGGAAAGACTGTCTGATTCGTCCGTTTTCATGATTTCCAGGGGTTCAGGATACCCACAGAGCCGTCCAGGGAGATGCTTTTCCCGCCTAATATTTTGACAAGGTTTGAAAACTCCCCGGTAACGTCGAAACCCCGGACAAAATCACCTCTGGCAATCCGGTCTTGAATAGCCTTTTTCAGAAAGGTGGATTTCCCGGAACCCGTGGTTCCGGCGATCATGCCGTTATAGCTGAACCGCTTTTTCCCGTCGTTAAAGGCCAGGTCTAAAAAGATAGAACCGCCGTTTTGGGTGGTGCCGTAATATGCGCCCAGGGGGTCAGATAAGTCAGCACCGTTGAAAGGATCGCCAGCCGCCAGGGTTTCCGAAATCACGGGCTGTCCATAGCGGCGGTTTGGAAGCTTGTCCTGTTGGGAATAAGGGAGATAAAGGGAAGCCCATTCATATTTGCTTTCATTGAGGGACACTGTGCCTTTGTAACCGTTGCTTTCCAGATAGCCGAGACAGGTGGAAAGCCGATCTTCTAATTCCGCCTGGGTGCGTTCCGCGACAAAGATACGGGTGCGGAGAAGCTTGACGATTTCACCCATGCTGGTTAACTGATCGTATAGGTTGGATAGCTCAATATACCGGGCTTGGGCGTCCCGCCGTTCGGTTTCCTTTTGGGCGGAGCCATACCGGGATTCCTGTTCCTGCATGGACTTATTGATATTCCTCTTTACCTCCGCTATGTTTTCCGTGCCGATATCCATTGTTACCACGGCGTTATCGATGTTCAGCAGGTGAGAAAGCCAGCAGTAATGAATGTTCTTGGCGTATTGGTACACATAAACGCAAGCTTCAAAGCCGTCCCCGGTTTTTATTACCTTTTCGTCCTTGAAGGAAACGCCGCCCTGGGGCTGAATCGCTTCTATCAAAACTGGGTCATAGCCGGTTTTTTTGATAAGCTCGTCAAGGGTTACCTTTTTCTTGTCCAGAATAGGACGGTAGCTTTCGGCAGTATCGTCTATATAGGCGTTCCTGCCGAAAACAGCGGAGCATTTGTTGTTCAGCTTATACAGCACTTGTTTCTTTTTTGCCAGGGGCATTTCATAAGCCAAGGAATTGTTGCCGAGAGATTTTGTAATTAGAGAAATGTTGTCATGGCGTTTTTCCTCATTTTCCGAAAACACAAACAGGTAATATTCCCGTTTTGTCCGGTTCTTTTGAATCCACTCAGCTTCTTGTAAGCATTGGTCTAGGTGGGAAAGAAACACCTGGTTTTTGGTCGTTTCCAGCTTGTGGCGAAAGTACCGTTGCTGAGGTATTGTGTCGGTGGGAAAGTTGAGGCTAACGATTTTAAGATCAGCCGGGCAGGTCTTATACAGCTTTGAGAAATACAGGATATCAAGTTCCAGTTCATCATCGGAAATCCGTTCCAGGTCTTTGCACCGCAACTCCAAAATATCCAGATTACTTTCGTCTTTTAATAGGAAACAGCCGTTTTGTTCTCTGATGATGGGGATTTTTTCTGAAATGGAGCGATCAGATTTAGCGGATAACATCATTTTCACTGTCCTTTGGAATGAAGATGGGTTTATATACAAAGCGGTCTTTTTTTTTACTATAAACACCAGGCTTTCGTAGATGTGCATTTTAACATTGAAGGGAGAGGGGAGAGCCAGCGCCAGGCCGACAAAAATATTCCAGATGAAATATGCGGTTTGGCACGCAGGGTGAACCAAACCTTGAAAAACAGACATGACACACACAAAGCCTACGATCATCAATAAATCTTTGGCGTACAGCCAGGATAAAAGTTTTGGCTGGCTCTTTAGTTCCTGTACAGTTGTAAAACGCATTTGACGCATAAATAACCTCCTTGTAATGAAGGAATTTTGAGTTACACAGTTATTTCAACCGGTTCCCTTTTTTCTCTAGCCGTCTTTCTTCTCTTTGCTGTTTTCGGATATCCCTTTTTTCCGCCTTCTGAATCCCGGTGTCATAACCAGCGCGGAAGTTTTCGGCAATGGTGCGGGGCTGGCGGGTAGAGCCTGGGAATTGATGGGGAAGCGTCTTTTCCCTGGCGGTTACGTTTTCAGAAATCCCGCCAGCGGAATAGGGCGAATCCTTTATACTGTTACCGCTGTTCAGCCCGTCCCTGGTTTTGGAAACTGAGGTATTCGGGAAATATTCAGCGGAAGAACCATGCAATGAAGAACCGGCTTTTTCCCGTGTAAGCTCTTGCTGTGCAAAGCCTGGGGTTTCCAATTTCGTTACTTTTCTTATCCTCTATACCGCCAAGATCACGGGAGCCGGAAGAAGCCGCCGTGCCGGTAGTTTCAGAGAAAGCTGGGGAGGCCGTGGAATCCGTTTCCCCCGCCACAGCAGAAGCCCCAATATCCGGTTTTTCTTTTCCCTCCATATTGAGGCCGCCCAAGGTTCTGTTTTCGCCTGTTTTGCTGTCTGGTGCCTGGGCGGAACTGGTTCCGCCTTTGGTTTCTGAAATGGGGTTCCTGCAGACGGGGGACTTGCCTCCTTCATGCCGCCGGTGTCCCTAGTTACTTTTCGGCTTTCTCCCGCCGAATCCGGACTGGCTTCCGATTTCAACCTTTGTTCCGCCTGTTTCGTGTGCTTGTAATCCAACCCACCCATGAACCGGCCTATGCCACGGCTTGCGCCTTTTGTGGCGGATTCAGCGCCGGAAGCGACCTTTCCTACAGAGCCAACGGCGGATTTCACCATATGGGTTGCGGTGCGTGTACCGGCGAAAATAGCGGCGGTGGTGCGAAATACGCTGGATAAGCCCACGTCCACACCAATACACCGTTCGATGATGTTCGGCCCATCAATCACAGCGAACGCCATAATCAGGAGAATAAAAAGGAGCACCCAGGGGTCAAGGGGAAGGGTTTTTAAATACACGTTCATAATCATGTAAAACTTAATAATGACAGCGGAGCAAAACAGCGTAAAGAACATACCGCCCATGCTTTTTTAAAACCTGCTTTAATCTTTGACCGCTGGTAAAGTCTGAGGCGGCGAAAATCATTGCCAGAAATTCATGCACGGCTAAATCGAATATGATACGCCCTACCTTGAAAGCGGAAAACAGCAAGGCAAACGCCATAGAAATGAGGCTTACGAAGATCGGAAGGAAATCGATATAATAGCGATAATAGGTGTTGTCGATGAAAGAAAACATACTATTCCAATAGACTTCACTTAATTCCTCGTTCCGGTTCCCGTCAGCGTCATAGGTGATGTAGTACCGGAAAAAATCTTGATTGTGCAAAGTGCTGTCGTCACAGTGGACACGTAATCCGTCGCCGCCATGGTGATGTTGCTGATGGATTGCACCATGAACGGCATTGTGGTTAACACCAGCACGGTTAAGCAGATATTCTGCATTACCCGGCTTCCTTTTACCTCCGTCTTGTTCACGACCAAAAGATAGCCCAGAATGAACAGGGCAACCGCGAAGAGCACCCATAAAACCGGCTGGAAGGAATTGATGAAATCAAGGACAGGATCGGAAAACAAATAATCGATCAGGCTGTAGCACACGCTAAGAAGCCGGTCACACATATCCACCAGCATTTTTAAAAGCTGAATGAGCCACCAGCCTACCCAGCGGAGAAAGGTTTGAAAAAAATGTCCGACTTGGAACAGTAAACGCCGTACTGGTCTGTAAAATCAATAATTTCAGGAAACTCACTGATCGTCATTCGCTTCACCTGCCTCGATTAATTTCACTAGCATATCCTTTTCCTTTTCGGAAAGGTTTCCGGCGCTGAACTGATCGCTTATCATTTCTCTAAGCTGGCCCACGGAACATTTGGAAGCCTTGGGCCGTGTCAGGCCGGGAACCGCACCACACAGAAAATCAATTAATTTTGCGGAATTTTTCAACTTGCTAATGGAAAGCTGGTTCTGTTGCTGTTCCAGTTTTTTTTTTCAAAGTAGCTGTTGACGCTAAAGGAACGTTCCGATAAGTCAATACCGCTGAGATCGCCGGTAGGCAGTTCCTCAATGCTGGTATCGGCGGGAAAGGAATCCAGCAGGTATTCATAGCGGTATAGAAACCGGGTTTTTCCGTGATTGAAAATCGGATAAGATTCCACAGGGTTCCCCCTCTAAATCCTCACGCTTTAAAACCCGGTGTATGATGTTTTCTCCCGGTGAAGGTGCATAAGCTGGTTAGGATTGATAAGCGGGTGTTCCTCATAGCTTTCGGTCAGGCTTTTTTATCTAGGGAAAGCTTCTGCCCGATTCGGCTGATGTTGGTAATGGTTTCATTGCCGATCATGGCGGAATATTCCCGCGCGGTATCCATATTTGCTGTCATTAAGAAAGCCTTATTCCCACAGCCCGTTATAATGGTATTGGCGCTTTCGCCGTAAAGGGTTTTTAGCTGTGCAAAGTCATGAATCACCAGGGTATACAGCAGATTCATGCCAGGGCCGCCGGTGAGCCGTGCCCCCAGCTTGGGGATAGGGGGAATATTACCGAGTTCGTCATATAGATGAACCACTTGCCGGGCGCATTTCTGGCCCTTGGAAAGCACCGCTTTCCGGCCCAGCACCATGTCAAGCTGTTGCAGGAACATGGTGGCAATACCGCTGTTGGAGGTATCGAAAAGGTTAATGCCGATGAAAACGGCAATGGGTTGTTTTCCGAACTCGATTTCTTCCAGGTCAATGCTGTTTGCCGTTGTCATTTTCGCCACGCTGTTTAGGGCGAAGATTCCCAGCTTGGAAAGCACGGAGGATAAAATAGAGCCTCTTGTCTGCCCGCCAGAAGCCACTTTAATAGAGGAATAGCACATTTTCGCCGGGTCACCCTCCGGGCGCTCCGCAAAGAAAATATCCAAAGCCCCCTCTACGTCGGCAAGCTCCGTAAAGGTCTTGACGCAGGAGTACATGGAAATTTTGTCCTCGTTGATGGTGGAAGGCTGGAACGGCTTCCCCCGCCGGTAGGATTCCTGTAACCGTGCCTCATTGAAAACCCGGTCATCTTCCAGACAGATATCCACCAGGGCTAAGATCATTGCGGCGGTGGCGTTCGCGCTGTTATCCAGCCAGAAATCGCCGTCACGTTCCGATTGAGAACCCTCAAACCAAGCGTAGCCCAGGCCCTTAGCCTGTATTTGGGCGTAATCGTAATCCCCGGCTTGATACGCCTGAGCGATTGGCGTGAGAGGATTATAGCCCATGGAATGGGCGGGGTCTATGGTGTTCAGCAAGAGAGGGACAAAGCCCCTGCTTTTCAAGGTTTGATAGCTGGCGGCGTACAATTCAAGCTTGGGGTCTATCACCACCAGGGAAGGGGTATTCTCCGCCCTGGAATACAGGTCGATCATGGGAAAGACAAAGCTTTCCCCCTTGCCGCTACGAGGCGCGCCGATAATCAGATTGTTCACCGGGCCGTCGTCGATAAAGATTTTATCCTTGATTCGGCAAACCGGGAAACCGCCGCACCCTGGATAACGCTGATCTTTGGCGGGGATTACCCGGTATTGCCGTTGAATTTCCTCCGGGGTAGTGAAACGCTCCGTTCCTTTCTGGCCTACGTTGTAATCCTTCCAGCTTACCCTTGCACCGTATACAATGCGGATATCGGCGGCAATAATCAGAAGAAGGACAACCAAATAAAAGCCCCAGCACTCCCGAAAGCGGAACGTAAAGGCATTTTGGAAGGAGAACCAGGGAGCAGGCTCTTGAAAATTTTTGAGATTTTGCAAGATCAGTAGCAAGGTGTTCATACAGTAATTAAAGAAGAAAAAGGAAACCGCCGAGATTACCAGAATCACGGCGGTTAACGCATACTTTGAGGATAAAAGCCGGTTTGCGCGCATTAAGGTTTCTTTTTCTTGAACCGGCTTTATGATTTCCTCCCGAAACCTATTTTTCATAATTGGAATCCTTTCAAGGGCGGAACTGGTTCCGCCCCTTTAAAACGTTATCATTTCACAGACCCATTTCCCGATTTCCACAGCACCCAGCATTACCACAGCGCCGATAATAATACCAGCCATACGGTCTTTTACAGCGTCTTTCCAGCTTTGCTTTCCCCATAGGGCAATGCCGCCCACGGCGAGAAGCCCGGCGACAACCAGAATCCAGACGTAACCGCGAATCGCGGTGAAAAAGGCAAGGGCGGTTGATTCAATATTTTGCATTTTTAAATCTCCTTTTCTTTTTTCTTTCTTCTTTTGCTAAAATCGATAAGAGGCCCACCACCAGCACCACCAGCAGAAACGCCGCAACAGAGAGCAAAACAATCTGAATCGGCGTTAGCCCTGTGTTCGGCTGGCTTTGGGCCTCCGGTTCGCTTGTTGGTTCCTTTTCATAGGTGGCGACGGCCTTTACGGTGTACTCAGTTTTGCCGGTCGGCTTTTGAATAGTTCCGGTATAGGTGGCTACAGCGTCATAGCCCGGAACGTCAGGAAGGGAAACCGTGCCGGAATATACGGCCCGGTAGCTTGCGGCGTACCGCTGGCCCGATGCCGTGGCGTCCCGGTGGAAAACCCCGTCCTGTTCGTATGGCTCACCAGTCCATTGAAAGCCTGTAATCCGGTATTGCTCCCGGCTGAGGCTCAGGGAATCCAGCAGGACGGATTCAAAGCCGTCTATTGCGGGGATTTCCTCGTTATAGGGAATGAACACGTCCTCCAGCACATAACCGAAGGAATCATAATACGAAAAGGTGAGGGGGATAGTGACATCGGAACGCCAGGAAAAACCGTCCAGGGCTTCCAGGTGGTCGAAGTCCAGAACGGCGGATACCGCTTTCCCCGTTTGCGGGTCAGTGTATGTGATTTCCTTGGTTTGAGGGGGCTTTGGCTCGTTTACGTCCAACCCATAATCCGTGTATGCGTCAGCGGACGTTTCCCGGCCTGTGATGGTGATGGGGGTATAGTCAATCCCGGTAAGCTTCCCGGTAATGCTTTCCCCGTCAGCGTCAATAGTGATGGTGGCGGGTGCTTCTGCGTTTTGCTCTAAAAGACCGGAATACTCAACTTGCTGTGTTACCGTGATGGGCTGTTCCAGCTTCTTTTCGGAAAGCACGGTGTATTCGATATCCTTTAAGGAATAGGAGCCTTCCGGCTGTTCCAGCGTTTTCTCGAAGCTGGCGTTAAAATCCTTAGAGACGGTTACGAA
>VOFI01003239.1_pt1 | contig 27496 bp, 40 predicted proteins | sample 5384131 | NCBI WGS metagenome assembly VOFI01 (sample SAMN12384728, study PRJNA508395) | human gut metagenome | isolation source: healthy gut H | host: Homo sapiens | reverse complement strand
GCCTGATCACAGTTTTGAATATCAATACAGGAAATGTTCATATTTCCCTGTCTGAGATCGTAAATATCCTTTTGAAAAAAAGTTACTGACACCAAGGAATACAGCATCATCTGGAAGATCCGTCTTCCCAGGATCCTGATGGCAGCCATCCTTGAGGTGCATTATCTTTAGTGTGACCTGATCGCCAGAATGGCGTTCGCGCCTCTGGAGCTGAACATCAGCACCGTTACCTCCATCTTTGGAGCACCAGTAGTTATATTCATGATGTTGCGAAAGAAGAGGAAATTAAAATGGACAATTATTATTTTTTCATATGGACAACCTTTCTGTTGGTTTACAATCGAAGGCACTGATCCACGATATCTGTATTGGAATAAAAAGGGAGAGATCGTAACTCTCATTGGTCTAACGGTTCCGGAAAATCTACTATTTTAAAAAGTATTACAAGACAGCTGCAGATCATTGGCGGAAAGGTCTATTTTGACAACCAGATGTCCTTTACGCTTTCGGGATCTGTCTACCCGTTCTTACTGAGAGAGAATGAAGCCGGAGCTGATGACCTGCCATGACATTGTAGCAACCGGCCGTTATCCTTATACAGGAAGGCTTGGCATTCTTACAAGGGAAGATGAAGAAAAAGGTAGAAGAAGCTATGAAGGCGGTACATGCAGAAGCTCTTGGCAGCCGTGATTTTAACAACATCAGTGATGGACAGCGCCAGAGAGTGCTTCTTGCGCGTGCGATCTGTCAGGAACCAGATATTATTATTCTGGATGAGCCTACTTCATTCCTGGATATTAAACATAAGCTGGATCTTTTATCTATTCTTCGGGATATGGCGAAGAAAAAAGCAGATAACTGTTATCATGTCTCTTCATGAAATTGACCTTGCACAGAAGATTGCGGATAAGATCATCTGTGTAAAGGGAGATACCATTTCCCATTTTGAAAACCTGAGGAAATTTTCGAGGAAAATATGATCCGGGAGCTTTATGAAATCAACAACGGCAGCCATGGAAACCGCCTGTGCTGGCCGATCAGGTGATATCTGTACAAACTTCAGTTTAAAAGCCATGGAAAGCCAGGGTTATCTGTACAAACGCGTACCTGTTGAAGCTGCAATAAGCGGCTGGGAGAGCTTATCGAGGCAGCGAAGAAGAGCAGAAAACAGCAGTTTGTATAAAGAAAAACTCTATATCAAAAGCAGTGAGGGATTTTAAGCTCATTATATATAAAAAATAGTTTCTTATACAGAACACATTTTTTACGTTATACTGAGTTTTACTGAAAGAAGGAGAGGACTCGTTTTATGAAAAAAAGATTTTTACAAAAGATAACCTGATTTTCTTTTTCAATTCTGAATCTGGGATTAATTTTTACAGCAGTTGGAATTTCCATTTTAAAACGCCCAAAATCACTTCGCATTTGGCGGTACATCCGGTTTGTCCATTATCCTGTCTACCCTGTTTTCCGAAGTGGAATGTAGGCGCATTCATGTGGATCGTCAACGCAGCGCTGGTTGTACTCGGATTTTTCTTTCTGGGAATCCGTTCTATGGGCTGGACTATTTATTCCTCCTTTGCCCTGTCTTTTTATGTAAGTGCCTGTGAAGTGATCTATCCGCTTAGTTTCCCGCTGACACATGATGTATTCCTGGAGCTGTGCTTTGCGGTTATCCTGCCAGCAGTAGGGAGCGGCCATGGTATTTAACGTAGGCGCTTCCACTGGTGGTACCGATATTGGCATAGCCATGATCCTGCATAAATATACCAGTCTGGAGATTGGACGCGCCCTTCTGGTCAGCGATCTTGGAATCGTACTCCCGATCGCCGCTTACCTTACGGTGCACAGACCGGACTTTACTGTATCCTGGGAATGATCTTGAAATGTACCGTTGTAGACAGTGCCATTGAAAGCCTGAACCTGCGAAAAGTCTGTCACCATTATCAGCAAGTACCCAGATCAGGTGGAAGACTTTATTATCAACGATCTTCACCGTTCTGCAACTGAGCAAAATGCCTTCGGTGTTTATACCAAACAGGAGCAGAAGGTACTGATGACTGTTCTCACCAGAAGCGAGACCAACCGCCTTCGCATTCATTTAAGACAGATTGATCCTCATGCATTTATTACCATCGTAAACAGCAGTGAGATCATTGGAAAAGGCTTCAGATTCTATCTGATGCCTGCCAGCTAATGCAGAAGACTGATTTTCCATAACAGAACAGTCACAGAAGCTTGATTTAAAACAAGAGGAATACAGGCCATGATTTCCAAAACCATGCGAGCAATTCTCCACCCTTTCCTACGGCAATATCGAAGTGGGGAATCCTCCCAGACTGGTGGACATTAAGAAGCTGGATGCCATGAATATTTTTCTGAAAAATGGCTATCCAGATTTTCACCAGAGGACTGCATGAAATCCTCTGCGGATTTATTTTCCTACTGAAGAAGCCATGACAAACGGGGTGGAAAGGCCATACTTTTCCAGTTCTTTCTATTTTTTCATGGCGGAGGATGGGTGACAGAGGCTTGCTCCTGAATATCGTTTTCCAACGGCTCTGATGGACTGTTATGCAGCGGCGAAAGCGCTTTACACCAATAAGCTGATTCTGAATACCTGATCCCCGGAAAATCACTATCATGGGTGACAGTGCCGGAGGAAATCTTGCAGCCGCAGTCGCTCTTATGGCAAGGGACAATGGAGAATTCCAGTGCCCGGCAGATTCTTATTTATCCGGCCTTATATAATACGTATACAGCCGCTTCGCCCTATGCCTCGGTGCAGAAGAACGGTACGAATATCTGCTTACTGCAGTGAAAAAATGCAGGATTATCTGAATTCAGAGTGAAAGCTGCCCTGAGGATCGGGTCAACCCTTATTTTGCACCTCTTCTGGCAAGAGATTTTTCTATCATGCCAGAAACCCTGATTCTCACAGCAGAGTTTGATCCTCTTCTAGTGATGAAGGCGAAAGTTATGGAAAAAAACTGGCAGAGGCTGGTAATTATGTAGAAGTACACCGGATCAAAGATGCACTTCACGGCTTTTTTGCTCTTGGAATCCGCTTTTCCATGTGCAGGAAAGTTTTTCTTATATGAACGAATTTAAAAAGGGAAGTGTGAAATTGAAAGAAAGGATATTCGAACTGGAGAAAACTGGATAACGCGGCGCGCTTTCCTCTGGTAACTGGCAAAAATGATACCAGAGTATTTCGTTTTACACAATGAACTAAAGGAAAATGTAAAACCGGAGCTTCGCCAGGCCGCTCTTGAAAAACCATGGAAAAATATCCTCTGTTTAGATGGTTTCTCCGAAAAGGATTATTCTGGTTCTACCTGGAACACAGGGATATTCGTCCAATTGTAAAGGAAGAGAAGAAGCCTCCATGCAGCAGGCTGTATATTCCAGACAAAAAGAATCTTCTTTTTTCAGGTCAGCTATTATGAAAAAAAGAATCAATTTTTGAAGTTTTCCATGCACTGACAGATGGTACCGGGGCAATGCATTTTCTCCAGGAACTGGTAAGCAATTATCTGAAGAAGGCTCACCCGGAACAGGATCTGCCTTCTCTGCCAGTCACGGATATGAGCACCCCCGGTGATCAGGAGGGAGGATAGCTTTTTCCAGTATTCCTCAGATATTCCCGGAAATTCTGAGAAAAAACCTCGTGCTGTCAGACTTCCGGGAGAACGGCTGCTTCATGAGGATATGCATATTACAGAGATTGTACTTCCGGTAAAAAGAGCTTCATGCAAAGCAAAAAAGAATACGGTGTCTCCATAACCATTCTGATCACAGCCATGTTTCTTTGTTCCATCCATGAGTAGGGCCAAGAGTAGGCAAAATCGCCCCATTGCCCTTATGGTTCCTGTAAATCTGCGGAATTATTTTCCCCTCACAGTCTATGGCAAATTTTTTTGGCTGGATAGAAGTGGGACATGATTTTCCCAAACTTCTGATTTTACAGAAATTCTGGCTCACGTGAAAGAGCAGTTTGCCGCAGAACTGGTAGAAGAGAAAATTGCCAGACATATGAATAGCTATGTCCGTCTGGAGAAAAATCCGGTCATCCGTGCAGTTCCCTGGAAATAAAGAAATATTTCCTTATGCTGAGCAAACCTAAGCTCTAGAAGACATTACGGCTGTTTATTCCAATATTGGAATTCTTCTGTTTTCCAAAGGAGTATAACCAGTACATTGACCGTTTCTCTGGAATTTTCGTAAGTACCAACCCATGCAGCTTTGTTCCTGTTCTTACGAAAACGAAATGGTTCTTGGATTTACCTCCAAGCTTCCCAAGGATAATATTCAGCGAAATTTTCTGAACATGCTGAAAAGAAGAAATTCCTTATACAGAAAAAACTAATAATTTCCCGGCTGTTCCCCTCGAAAAGAGAAAAGGAGGCGCAGAGAATCGTGCAGGTTTTCAATTTTGTCTGCATTGCAGCGTAATTCTCTGCGGCATGATCAATTACCTTACACGGGAAAAACTGACTGGTTCTGCTCGCCGCAGTTGGCTGTCTTTGCGGATGGCTGATCGTAGGTTAAGCTTATGCCAAACGGAGGAATATCTTTAAAAAACGAGATCATACAGTTGGATCCTGGTAATATTATCGCGGTTCTGTGGACAAATATACCGGATGGCATGGATGGTCTCTGGATTTTGTCCTTCCATTTGGCGCTCTTGCAGTGCTTGGCTCTATACCTGTGATCGTAAAAGTACAAAAAGCTGGAAAAAGAAGAGTATCTGTTTTATCTTGTTCAAAGTTTTTGCTGGTCTGGTACCGCTGATCCTTATGTTTTTTCACCAGATCCGTTTCCCATACCCATCTGTGGTATGCACAGGAATCAGTCTGCTGGTATTTGCAGGAATGTTTATTTTAACAGCAATGATACTATCCGGGAGTTTCATAAAAAACTTAGAATGTAATAAAATGGAGACAGATTGCAAGGACTTCTTTGCTGAAATTTCGCTAAAAGCAGTCCTTGCAATCTGTGTCCGTCTGTTATGTGTCTGATAACCTAAAGCGTATTCGCTAAATCATTCCCGCAATCTGCACGCCCCACTTTGCGGAGTTTTTTGCAGAAAGCCCTTTTCAAACACGCTCTGGCAGTTAATATAATTAAATTTCTACAAGAATTCCCTTCTCTTTATCATACTTACAATATTTGCCATTTCCGGAAATAAATGGCTGATAAGTATTCGTACGTGTATCTTTTACATATACAATTCCTGTGGCGATCATTTTCTACCAATGAGAAACGTTTACTCAGCTGGAGATCCAGGAATAGGTCTTATTACTGTCAGAATCAGCAGCAACCAGACTGTATCCCTCTTCACACGGTTTCAGAGAAAAGTAAATTTTCTCCGGCTTAGAAGTCTCTTTAAATACCTGGCTTGCTTATATAAGTAGAAAAAATTCTTCTCCACAAACTGCTGGAAAGAGTATAAGGTATAAACCTCTCCGCTGACTTCGTCTGTAATCCGGTCTCCGCGCTGCAGACGCGCCTTGATCAGAGACAAAGTCTCAATGGTCCAGTTGATAAAGGAAATGCTGCTGTAGGTCATGCTCTCCAGAAGCTGGTCGATCAGTTTCTTTAGTGAGAACATTTGATTTCGTTGCTTCGTTAAACAATTCTTCATTCATAATCTGCACCCTCCATAACATATATATGTTAATTGATAATCTTAATTATAAGATCTTATTTTATTAAAAATCAATAATTTCTCCCTCGTTTTGTATTATTTGTTATTTGTTATTGCTGTTATTTTATATATATTGTTTGCCTTTTAACACAAAAAAACCATGTTATCATCATAAGAGTTGAGTTTATAAAAAGCAAAAACAAATTTTACGAATTTGAAGGAAAAATTTATGGAAAAACATCATCATGAACGAAGTTTTTTCCGGTAAACTGGGATTTGTACTGTCTGCTGCCGGAGCTTCCGTCGGACTGGGGAAATATATGGCGTCCTTTGGTGGCCAATGCCATTTACCCAGTCTGGCAATACTATTCCGTTAGGCGGAATATTTTTCTGAGTTTATTTCGAATGGTACCTCCACAGAGGTCTGTTTCCTTATTTTTGCATTTTTAACAGTTGCAATCATATATGCAGGAGTCCGAAACGGAGTTGAGCGTGTTTCGAAATTTATGATGCCGGTTCTGGTGTTTTTGTCTGTTCTGATCACAGTTTATTCTGTGACAAGACCGGGAGCACTGGAAGGCGTAAAATATTTCCTGATACCGAATATTGAGAATTTCTCCTGGATGACAGTGGTAGCCGCCATGGGTCAGATGTTTTATTCCCTGTCTATTGCCATGGGAATTCTGGTAACCTTTGGCTCTTATATGAAAAAAGGACGTATCTATCGAAGGTTCCACCAAGAATGTAGAAGTGTTTGACACTGCAATTGCCATTATGGCAGGTCTGATGATCATTCCGGCAGTCTTTGCATTCTCAGGCGGAGATCCGGATACGCTGCAGGCGGGACCGGCGCTTATGTTCATCACCATTCCAAAGGTATTTGCCAGTATGGGGTTGGGAACTCCCATTGGGATTCTGTTCTTTGTACTGGTGCTGTGCGCAGCTCTTACCAGCTCTATTGCCCTGACGGAGAGCGCTGTATCTACCTTCCAGGACGAACTGAGATGGCACAGAAAGAAAGCAACCGTTATTGTTGGTGTGATCATGATTCTTCTTGGAACTCTTTCTTCCCTTGGATATGGACCGCTTGGCTTTGTAAAAATCATTGGAATGCAGTTTCTGGATTTCTTTGATTTCCTCACCAATTCTGTAATGATGCCAATTGCCGCACTTGCAACCTGTCTTTTAATTTCCAGAAAAGTGGGAGTGGAAAAGATTGAGGAGGAAGTAGTAGCTGAAGGCGGAACTTTCCGCAGGGAAAAAAGATTTTTAACTTCATGATCAAATATCTCTGCCCGATATTTGCAGCAATTATCCTGCTTAGCTCTGTAGCAAATGCATTTGGACTGATTTCCATGTAAATAATTTGTAACTGTTCTGTACTTCTCAGTTACCACTTCGCGAAATAATACCTGCTGAATAAATACTATAATTTTAATCGCCCCACCCATCTCAGGTGGGGCGATTGTATAAGGACTGCCGCCATATCTACAAAGCTTTAAAGTTTGCCACATTTCCATCAATAACGCACACAACTTTTCCCCTATATCTGCTTTTTTACAATATGGTTACATGTATCACTACCAAAACATGGATAATAGAACCAGGACATCAAATAAGGACTATTTTTCAGAGTATACAAGAAAGGACCCAAAATGAAAGCCAGAATACTTGTAATAGAAGATGAACCAGCAATCAATAACTTACTTTGCATGAACCTGGAAGTCACCGGCTACCAGACCGTAAGCTACCTGGACGGCAATGACGCCAGCGAAGGAATTGCCTAGGATCATGATTTCCAGTGCGCCTTGTAGACATTATGCTCCCTGGAAAAGATGGATATACCCTTTTTACCAGAACTGAATCACTACGGCATTCCCGTCATTTTTTCTCACCGCCAGAGCCGACATCACAAGCAAAGTAAAAGGCCTTAAAGACGGTGCGGAAGACTATATTGTAAAAGCCCTTCGAGATGCTGGAAGTGATGGTCCGCCTTGAGAAAGTACTGGAACGGCACGGAAATGTACAGGAGCAGATACAGATTGACGATATTACCATAGACACCATAAGCCATACCGTTACCAGAAATGGAGAGGAAATTTACCTGAAACCAATGGAATACAACTGCCTTATGATGTTCGTCCGCAATCCCAATAAAGCTCTTACAAGAGAGCAGCTTCTGGCCGGCCTCTGGGGCGTAGAATTCGAAGGAGAAACAAGAACAGTAGATGCACATGTGGGACGTATTCGCAAGAAAGCTGAGCTGGCAGAACAGGATCAAAACCATTCCCCGCATTGGATACCGACTGGAGGTGGAATTTTGAAGCTTTTACAAAAAATCTTTTTACAGGTGGCCTGCGTGATCCTGATTTTATCCTCCGCTGTTTTTTTTCTATACTTCATATCGCTGGAAGAATCAGAGTATTCAGTATATCAATAACTATGAATATACCAAATTTCAGAATAATCTTTTACAATTTGAGGAGAAATTAAGACTTACAAGCAGTCAGTCCGCTAATTCCGATGAGAAAGTCCGAAACCGAATTCTTATCTACGCTTTCCGACAGATTTTCCATGACAGTGCTGTTCTATATCAGAATGATGAAGAACTTTACAACGGTACCGCCTATGACTTCGATGTTCAGGGAATCCAGGAACAACTGGGAGAAGTGGAATTACACGGAAAATGGTATGACGCGGATACTTATATCTGTGATCCCCTTTATCAGCAAAGCCGACGGTAAAACACTGTTGCTTTTTTTTTATTCCTCCACAGAGTCAACTACAAATCTGAATTATCAGATTGTCACTTATAAAGACGTTTCTGATGTTCTGAGAGTAACAGGATCCTTTTTATCAGGCGGGTATGTTGACGCTGGTTCTTCTTCTGTTAACCGGAACAATTCTTTTTTCAGCCTGCTGAAAATTATGGCACCCCTTACAAAATTAAGGGAAGCTGCGGTTTCTGTATCTGAAGGCAACTATGATATACAAGTTCCTGCGGAAGGAGATACGGAACTGGCGCAGGTTGGCAAAAAGCTTTAATCAGATGTCCTCCAAGGTTAAAGAACAGATTGAATGCCTTTCCACTGTAAACCATACACAACGACAGTTAATGGGAAGTCTTGCCCATGAGCTGAAAACACCCTATGACCTCTATCCTGGGATATGCAGATATTCCCTTCTCACAGTGCGCCTGCAAAGACAGCAGCAGGAGAGAGCTCTCTCCCTATATTTCCAGTGAATGCCGCAGGCTGTCCCGACTTTCGGTAAAAATGCTGGAACTTACCGGATTATATGAAACTGGGGAGGCACGTTTTGCCCCAACAGAAAATTCAGTGAAATCTTTTCTGGAGGATTCCAGACAGCTTAACCTCTGCCGTCTGAAAGAGAAGAATATCTGTCTGGAACTTCAGTGTGAACCTGCTGATCTGAAGAAAAAACTTTGACAAAGATCTTCTGTTAAGTCTGGTAAACAATTTTATTGACAACGCAGTAAAAGCCTCCGCGGACAATTCCAGACTCATACTGGAAGCGACGGCTGAGAAACTGATGGTCCAGGATTTTGGCAAAGGAATCCCAGCTGAAGACCTTGATAAAGTGACAGAGGCATTTTATATGGTTGACAAATCCCGTTCCCGGGCGAATGGAAGTGTGGGTCTGGGACTTGCACTTTGTAAAAAATCGCGGATATACATGGATTTCAAATGAAAATTGAAAGTGAAATAGGAAAGGGAACCTGTGTATTCATTGAATGGTAAAGAAATTCTTGCCAGATTACAATTCAGTTACAATTTACGGAAGATTTGGTGTAATTCCAAGTACTATAATCTATATCAGAACATGACCGGTGATTACTATGAGCAATATCAAACACCCGTTCCCCTAAATCTCCGGTTATGTTCAAACATCGAAAGGGAGACTTCAAACAAAATGAGAAAGAATATAGAAAGAATGATTGGACTTACTCTCTGCATGGGAATGTTAGCGGGATGTGCACAGACACCAGAATCTTCCCTTGTAAGGCAGAAGGGAAATAAAGCACTGGATTCTTACAAAGAAGCGGATGACAAGGATGTCAATATGGCAGGAAATGCCTCCTCCGCTGATCAGACAACTGCTTCTGAAAATACTGGTACAAGTGATACTGCTGCCTCCACTGACGTTCACCCGGATAATGCCTCAGCTGCCAGAACCACTATCCGCGACCTGATCAATGCGCCTGAGACTTACAAAAGTCAAGTAACAGACGACACATCCAAGCTTGTGGTAAATACGGATGCGGCAGTAGAAATACCAGATGTGGAAAGATATCTGCAATTTCTGTTACACCAGCTGCAGTCACACAGGATCTTCTTGATGGTATCACAGATGCCTTTTTCTCAAATGCGAAGATTTACACTGCAGACAGCTATTACGTACAGACAAAGGATGAGATCAAGAAAAAATCGACGAATTAAAAGAAGATGTTGCCAACGGAAATCTGGATCCTAATAATTGGGGAACCGATGATAATGGCAATCTCATATATGATATTTACGATGACATTGATTATTGGGAAAACCAGTATGAATCTGCACCTGAGACTAGAAATCTGGTAGAAGGAAGACCTGCCGTGGGAGTACAGACATACAGCAATACTGGTGAAGTTATGGAAGACAATGCTTTTTACCGGTATCCCCCAGTTAGATGACGGCTCCCAAGATTCTTATCGTACCTCTTCCTTGGGGGAGCCTATTCTTTGGAAGTAAGAATCCAGAAGATAGCCCAAAAAGACGGTAAAGAAATCCCTTCTGACGCTGTCTGGTCCGATTATTCCAGCAGCAGTCCATATGAAAAAACCTACCGAAAAATCTATTGGAATTTCGTTGGATGACGCGAAGAAATTAGCCCAGGAAAAGCAGATGCCATGGGCCTTGACGATTTAAACCAATGCGGATGGGATTATGCGATTCAGACGTCCATTGGAACAGATGATAACTCCAGTTATCTCGGAAGTGGTTATGTTATCTACTACAGCCGTACCATAAATGGAACTCCACTTACCTATACCATGGATGCAGGTGGAGCGCTTGAAGACATGGACAGTACTATGGAAACCTGGGCTTACGAAAACCTTTATTTTTATGTAAATGCAGACGGAATCGACAGCATGACTTATTGTAATCCATACACCATCGGAGAAACTAAGACTGAGAATTTAAACCTGCTTCCATTCAGCGAGATCATGAATATCTACGAAAAATGATGATCGTCACCAACGCGGACAACCTTACCTATGAAAATTCCAGGGTATTCAATATTGACCGTATCGTTCTTGGCTATGCCAGAATTTATGAGCCATCCACAGATTCCCATACCGGTCTTCTGGTTCCTGTCTGGGATTTCTTCGGATCCCGCAAGATTGACTCCGAATATGATGGCGAAACCTACTCAGATACGACAGATTGGCCTACCTGGAGCTTTCTTACCATCAATGCAGTAGACGGAAGTATTATAGACCGTAGTCTGGGATACTGATATGAAGCAGACACTTGAATTGTTCGCTACAATTTCTTCGGCTTTTTCCGTAATCCCAAAGTGATTTTTACCCTCTTCTGAATTTGTGCTCAGTTTTCTGCTTTTCCAGGCAATTGAACCTTTCCTGTGGACCTTCGGGGATGGAACAGCAGTGCTTCTAAGTTCCATGCTTTTGCTTTTGCTGTTCTCCGACCTGCCGAAAATGACACCAGTCACTCCTTATCAGCTGATCCGTACCACCAAGAAGAAATGGCTCTTAGGCCAGTTTTGTCTATATTACATTCGTAACGATTTTATATACATGTTTTATGCTTTTGTTTACTTCTGTGCTGTGCATGAAGGACAGCTATCCAGGCAATCTGTGGAGTGACACAGCAGCAATGCTTAGACAGTATCGATTCAAATAAAAGTTCTACTGAATACAGCAGTTCCGTTTCCAGCAGTAGTTTCACGGCTATGGACAATCCGGGAATAATATTTCACCAGTGTCCTGTCTTCCCTGTAAAGTTGCTGCAATACTCCCCGGAGAAGATAATCAGATCTATATCCCGCTCTCCCAGGCAAAAATTCTGTGCAGCGAATCTGGCACTGCGCTGACTGTAACAAAGGTGTTGCTAAAGATAAATGGAAAGACCAATCTTGAAAACGCTAAACAGCATTTTGAATAACAAAGATACTTCCTTTTCAGGTGTAAATAAATATCTGCTTATGTTATACTATTGTATAAGACCAATAAAAAGGAGCACTCTATAATGAACAGACAGGAACTACTTAACCAAATTGAGTATTATACCCCGTTCAATGAACAAGAAGAGACGGATAAGCAGCTTATTCTGAACTGGATCAGAAATAATACCAATGCTTTTTCCAGAGAAAACACGGTAGCACATATGACTGCTTCTGCCTGGGTGGTAAATCAGGATAAAAACAAAATTCTCATGGTCTATCACAATATTTATAATTCCTGGTCCTGGCTGGGAGGACATGCGGACAGGGGAGACGGATTTACTTGCAGTTGCCCTTCGGGAAGTGAAAGAGGAAGCGGGGATTTCCCATGTCAGTCCTGTATCTGAGGAGATTTTTTCTTTGGAATCCCTTACAGTAGATGGACATGTGAAAAAGGGCAAATATGTGTCCAGCCATTTACATCTGAATGTAACATATCTGCTGGAAGCAGATTCTGAGGAAGCTGTCTCCATAAAAGACCGACGAGAACAGCGGTGTCGCCTGGTTTTCCCCTGAAGAAGCGCTGAAGAAATCTACAGAACCATGGTTTGTAGAACATGTGTACTCAAGCTGATTGAGAAAATGTAATGAAAGAAGCCAACAATTATAATAAAGGTGGCGCAAGAGATATGGCTGAAGCTTTTTCCAGGCGCACAAATACCCCAATCTCTGAAAAGCCGGGAGAGCACCTGACGGTGCTTTTTAATTCCAAAGGTGTTTCTTTAACCGGATATGGTCTGGCTTATCAGGGGAGATTTCGAAAATATGCTTCACCGGGTGACCAACGGAAGATTACAGCATGAAATGCTGGTACGGGCTTCAAATCAGAAAAGCCAGGGCGCAAGGCAATAGATGCCACAGCAGGTATGGGAGGGATGGATTTCTTCTGGCAGCCCAGGGGTATGAGGTAACTCTGTATGAGCAGAATCCAGTGATTGCTGTTCTTTTGAAGGATGCCCTGCGCCGGGCAAAGAAGCATCCCTATTGAAAGAGATCGCTGCCCGCATGAAACTGACAGAAGGCAACAGCGTGGAATTAATGCCCGCACTCCTGGATCCTGTAGACGTCATATACCTGGATCCCATGTTCCCCGCAAGACAAAAGTCCAGCCTGATCAACAAAAAACTGCAGCTCATCCAGAAGCTGGAGCCCCCATGCTCCCAAGAGACCGACCTTTTCGACGCCGCTATCAGCGCAGACCCGGATAAGATCATTGTAAAACGACCGCTGAAAAGTGATTTTCTGGCAGGAAGGAAGCCTTCTTATACGTTAAGCGGAAAAGCGATTCGATATGATTGTTATACGTTGTAGAGGAAATAAATTGGCAGAGCAGGCAGATGAATAAATGATATATGCATAGCAGCATTTTATAATCCTTTTCGATTACTGTCAGAAGTGCTAGTGCAAATCAGAAGCAACTATGTATAATAAGAATAAAAAGGACAGTATTGCTTATAAGAAAGGAGAAAATGCTTATGAGAAATGGTAAAAAATCATTAAAAAAGCCAGCGTACTGCTTACTACATTCTTACTTGTAGTAATGTGTCTGGCAGTGGATACCACATCTGTAAGTGCCGCGAAGATCAAACTGAACAAAACAAAGCTTACCTTGACCCAGGGCAAAAATACCGGTTAAAAGATAAAAGGCACAAAAAAGAAAGTAAAATGGTCCTCCACAAAAGAAATCAGTGGCAACTGTTAATAAAAAGGGTGTCGTTACAGCAAAAGGAACTGCATATATTAAAGCTAAGGTTGGCAAAAAAAAACATACAAGTGTAAGGTTACTGTTAAGAGTAAAAAGCACCTGCAAAGCCAGCACCTACAACACCTTCTGCTCCGGTAAATCCGCCGGCAGAGCCTACAGCAACACCTACCGCAGCTCCATCAAAAACACCAGTACTAAGTGCAACATCTTTAAATATGCGTAAAGGTGAATATTATCAGCTTAGCGTACAAGATCCTAAGCATCTGCCTGTATGGACCAGTTCAAACAAGAATATTGCAGAGGTAGACAGTCAGGGAAAGGTACATGCAATTAATGTTGGAACAACAGAAATCAAAGTAGATGCAGGGATTGTTCTTACATGCACAGTTACAGTTACCATGGAAACAAAGCCTCAGACTGAACCAGTTCTTTCGAAAGCAGTTATAAAAGGGCAGCGGTCAGTCAAGAATGAAGCTGGCGAATCTGTAGTGATTGAGATTCCTCTGAATACTTATACCTATACTTTCAGCACAATTCCAACAAACGTGGAAGAATTGAAGCAGTATAACATCAGCGGTGATGATGGAAGATATAAGGTGCTCGCTCTTTATGTCATGTCACTTCGGACCTGGAAACCGGAAAATCAGACAGATTGCGAAGAAATGATCGGATATTTATGCAATAAGCAGTTATCTGTTTATGAGAAGCAGAGATTAGCAGAGCAAATGAAAAAGAGTAAACAGTATCTCTATCTTGAAATGCATTCTTAAATGGTGCAACTCCGGCGAATGACTACACACCTTCACAGCCTTATTCAATTACATTAACTCAGGATTCTGTAGTAGATGAAGATCAGATATACATTCCGGCAAATCCTTCCATACCATCTCCTGATCAGTATAGAGCCTTTATCTATTGCAAGGCTTCTGACAGTGGTAAATGGATCGATGTTTATAAATCATCTAAGGACGGAAACTGGTATATGTATAAATGGATGGATCTGATCACTTCAATAAAAGCCCCGGCTTCAAGTAATCCATTCTAAATATGTCTTCAGGTGATTCATTCTAATTACAAGAGGGCAGACATCAAAGACCTCGGTTTTTGGTGTCTGCCCTTAATGTATTTTATAAAATTATATCTGTAACCGCTGGGGGTGACAGTATACTAAGAGAAATCTTTTTGGACACTTTGACAGCAGCTTCCCAAACTACTGCCACGGACTCCCCAAAAACAACTTGTGACGATCATCAGCAGTTGCTTATAGAACTATTCTACTAAAAATCATTCTTTCCGTATTAGCTAGCCAGAACGGCTCTCCTGTAGGGCAATGAGTTTCATACCAGTTAAAACCGCCTTTTTCACTTCCAATCTTTTCGATTAATGATGTCTGCCCAAGTGAAAATAGATATTCTACATTTTTAGGCTCTTGATACCATAATAGCAATCTAATTCCTCCCATGCTAAAATACCCTCCATTTCCACTCCAGCCGTATTGAACATGACCATTAGCAAGCAGTCTTGCAATAATACTTGCATCACCCATTTTATATTCCTCCGTTCAGTATTTTATTGGACCTAAACTGTGCTTTAACATATTCTTTTTAAATATAATATATTTTATATTGTATGTTAAGTCATTTATCCCGTTTTTATGGTATTATAAGAAAACAAAGAACAGGATAGGAGGCGTTTGAAATGAATCATAATGATATAGTCAGACAGTCATTCAAAAAACAGGCTGAAAAATTTGTAGCATATCATATGTCAAAAAGTGGAATATACAGACTATCTGATTCAGAAAATCGCAGCAACAGGAGAAGAACATGCATTAGAAGTAGCTGCCGGGACCTGTATTTGTGGCAGGGCTCTGGCTCCTTATGTAAAGGATATTACCTGTCTGGATATGACGGAAGAAATGCTGGCACAGGGAATCAGACTTGCCGAAGAAAGTCATATAGAAAATATTTACTTTCAAAGTGGTAATGCCGAAAAACTTCCATACGAACCCGAAACCTTTGACCTGGTGATCACAAGGCTTTCTTTCCATCATTTTGACAATCCTGAGAAACCTTTTGAAGAGATGAAACGTGTCTTGAAAAAAGGGGAAAGATGGTGGTCTGGGATATGGAAGCTGCCGAGGAGCCTTTACGAGAAATTGATGATAAGATTGAAAATATGCGTGATCCTTCTCATACCAGAATCCTCAGCAGGGGAAGAATTTGAAGAAATGTTCAAGAAAGATTTTGCACTGCAATGCGAAGAAACTACTCTGGTGCCGGTGAATCTAAAAAGTTGGATGGAACTGACTGATACTTCGGAAGATGTGCAAGAAGAGATAACAAATTTGATGAAAGCTGAATTAGAAGGCGGTAGAAAAACCGGTTTTTTCACCATATAATAAAGATTCACAAATCATGTTTGATCATAGATGGCTATTACTAATTGGTGTAAAAAAATAATGGTAATAAAAATAAGCAGGAAACTCCTTTGAAGAGTTCCTGCTTTTCTTTGAAATGTCCTAATATTTAGATAGGATTCGGGGGCATATTTATAAAATGTAATTACAGCTCTAAAAGAATCTTCTGCATCTATTCGGGTTTTGTTACACCAGACATCTGTACAAAATAAAGAAATCTCTGTGCAGATAAAAGCGACGTTGGAAAATAATAGTCAGATGTATAAACTGAAATTGCATACGCTGTGGTCGCCTATGAAGAAAGACGTATGCATAGGAATTATCGGGTATTTTGACATTATAAAATAGAAAAATACAACAAATGTAGGATATGATGGAATTGCCGTTCATGTGTATATCTGGATGGAAGGAACAGACGCTGATTGCGTCAACGGAAAATCTGTTGAAGATGATTCGTTGCCGGAGTTGCAAGCGCAAATTCAATGTTCTTTTGAAAGGTCATGGCACGAACCATGGCTTTTCTTTTACCCCCAACATCCCCATATTGGCAACTATCCCCACTCACCCCCCACTCTTTTTCAGTACATTTACTGAATTGCTATTTTCCCGACTTCCCGGCTTGCCATATAGCTGAGAAATTTATGAAATGTTCCTGTTTTTAAATCCTGCAAATACTACTGATGAGCGTGTAAATTTTCATTCTACAATGTAAAAACTCTTTGTTGACGGATATATTTGGATAAGGATATAATCTGTATCAGAGAATTTACAGGGAGATAAACAAGTATGAGTCAGGATATGATTAATAACCGTTTTTTGGAAGAGTCGGTATTTGCTATTGCCGATGGATACTGCGTGATCAATCTCACAAAGAATATTGTACGTGGTTCCATGTATCAGGTAGTTAATGGAAAAAAATATAATCTGAATGAACAATTAGGTTTGCCGGAAAATTCAAGCTTACAGAGTCTGGTGGATGCATAGGCATTGACCATACCTGAAGAAGGTCTTCAAGATTTTCTGCACGAGTTTGACAGAGAACGACTGTTAAAGCGTTTTGAAAATGGTGAACGGCATATATCATTCCGATATTGGACCAGGACTGCTACTTTTGAGCCTATGCTTGCAGAAGATCACATGGCTCTGTATCGGGAAGAAGAGACCGGAGATGTCATTGCAGTCAATTATGTTCTTGACCGTACAGAACATTACCGCTTAGAGGAAAAAGAGCGGGCACTGGAAAAATCAAACAGAGAGTATGCGAAGCTTCTGGAAGAAGAGAAAAAAAGCATACAGCTATGATCGAGGAATTAACAAAAAAACTGCAAAGTCAGCTGGAGTTATTTACCGTATCCATCCCTGGCGGTGTCAAAATCAGTAATGATGACCCGGAATACTCTTTCTAAATATGTTTCAGAACAATTTGCAAATATGCTCGGTTACGCAACACCGAAGGAACTGATGGACGCTTCTGGCGGTAATATTATCGGTCTTGCTCATCCAGATGACGTAAAGGTCGGACTTGCAGATGCATTAAATCAATATACGCATTCCGATCATTATGCTACTATTTACCGGATACGCTGTAAGGACGGCACATACAAATACATCGAAGATCGTGGACAGAAAGTAATAAAGGAAGACGGAACCATTGAACATTGGAATCTCATGCTGGATAAAATGACTTCATGCACAAATCAATTGCCTTGGAAAGTGAAAAGAAAGCAAATAAAAGCAAGTCTGATTTTCTCTCCAGGATGTCTCACGATATGAGAACCCCGCTGAATGGAATTATCGGATTGCTGAAGATTGCTGAGAAGCATTTTGATGACAGTGAATTGGTTCTGGAAAATTTCGGAAAAATGCAGGTAGCCGCAGATTATCTATTGTCACTTATTAATGATATTCTTCAGATGAGCAAAATCGAAGATGGAAATGTACCTCTGACGCAGGAAATCATCAACTTTGAGGAATTAAGCCAGGATGTTCTGACTATCATAGAACAGCGGGCAAAAGACAGAGGAATTCAAATGCAGTTCCGTTCAAAAAAGAAGGGCTTCGATATCCTTTTATTTATGGAAGTCCGGTGCATATGAGACAGATTTTTCTTAATATTTATGGAAACTGTATTAAGTATAACCGGATTGGCGGCAAGATAATAACGGTGTTGGATTATACAGAAGTAGTGGATGGAATTACGACATATGAATGGACGATCACAGATACAGGCATTGGCATGAGTAAGGAATATCTGAAGCATATATTTGAGCCGTTTTCGCAGGAAAGGAATGATTCTGGAAGTACACAACAGGGAATTGGACTGGGAATGTCGATTGTAAAAGGTCTGATTGAAAAGATGGGTGGAACTATTGAAGTTAAAAAGCGAAGAAGGCATTGGTTCAACCTTTATCATCAGGATTCCGTTTAAACTTGCTCCCGCACCAGATACAGTAAAGAAAACAGCAGCACAGATGGATATCAGCGGATTAAACTTATTGTTGGTGGAGGATAATGAACTGAATGCAGAAATTGCGGAAACGCTGTTGTCTGATGAAGGTGCAAATCTGACAGTTGCAAGAGATGGATTGCAGGCGGTCAGGATGTTTCAGAGAAACCGGAAGGTTATTTTGACGCAATTCTGATGGATATCATGATGCCTGTAATGGATGGGCTTACTGCGACAAAAACAATCCGGTCACTGAAACATCCTGATGCTGAGACAATTCCAATCATTGCCATGACAGCAAATGCTTTTCAGGAGGACGCTGAAAAATGTATTGCTGTTGGAATGAATGCACATCTGGCAAAACCTTTGGATATTGAGAAAGTAAAGATGACCATTTATAAATATATATAAGAAAAGTCAGCAAGGAGGTATTGACGCATGTTTAGAGAAATATATAATTTGCACAGCACTCTTATTGCGTCCAATGATAACATCTCCATGCCTGTTGATAAGATAATGATATGAGCAAAAAACGTCTTTTTCATCTGTTTGAGGAAAGACGTTTTTTATATGAAAATGTTTTGGAAGAGGAGTGACCGAAAATGAGTTTATTATGGATGGAATATGAAACAGAGTTTGAACACTTGGTAGAGAATGGTGATCACGCACAATATCATCCAGATGATGGGCGGAACCATTCAGGTAGAGAGCAAACTGGGAGAAGGAAGCCATTTTGAGGTGATTCTTCCGATAGAACTAGATAAAACAGCGGATCGAAGTATCAGATCCCGGATGGAAGTTATAGATACCGTATCTATGATTGGACCTTATATGAATGAAGTCCTTCCGCCGACACCGCCAAAGCGAAAACAGCAGCCTATAGATATTCCAGATTTATACACTTTTTTTCTTTACACAATAATATCCTTGAATTTATATTCATGAGTAGGTATAATAAAATATAGTATGTCAAATTTTAGCTGTTAAATGATGGCTTGTGTCAAATAATAGTTAATAATTACAAAGTAGTATAATATTCACTTTTTATCCCATAAAAAATACTGCAATATCAGCTAAGTTAGCAACCACCAGTTCAACTGGTGGTTGCTAACTGATACGGGAAGAAAATATTATTTTTATACCCTTTAGAATAGAAATAAACCTAAAAGGGTATTTTCCTCTTAAGCGACATACAAGGGAGGGGTTTTGTAGTTTCTATCTTAAGAGGGAAGCTTCCTGGTTGCAGTAAATACATCTATACCTTCTGGGACGACCGGTGGCAGCACCATATTCACCGCCAGCTTTCCGCAACGCTTCTTCCCAGTCATCGGACATGGCATGTTCTGCCACAAAAGGACCTGCGCCAACACAGGTGGAATACGCTTTTAAAACGCCAATTACGTGATCCAGGGATTTTCCAGGGATTCCGACACCAATGGAACCATAGGCAGAAATGGTAGAGGAACTTGAGGTATAGGGGAAAATACCGTAATCAATGTCCCTCATGGCTCCAAGCTGGGCTTCCAGTACCACCTTTTTGCCCTACAACAGCGTTCTTTTTGTTCGAGTACATAATACGCTTGACGTAGTAATAAGTAAAAGATATAATTGATATGGCTGAAATAAATATATGACATGTCAAAAAAAGGAAAAAATATTATGGACGTTAATTTCGAGTATTATAAGATCTTTTATTATGTGGCAAAATACCACAACTTTACCAAGGCGGCCCAGGCGTTAAACAACAGCCAGCCGAATATTACCCGGGCCATGAATTGTCTGGAACAACAGCTGAATACCACTTTATTTATCCGTACCAACCGCGGCGTACAGCTCACTCCGGAAGGAGAACGGCTTTATACCCATGTGCTAAGTGCAATGGAGCAGTTCCAGGCAGCAGAAGAGGAGCTGGCAGACAGCTCCGGATTATCCCATGGAAGTGTAGCCATCGGTGCCAGTGAAACTGCCCTCAATATTTTCCTGCTGGATAAATTAAAAAAGTTTTCACATGACTTATCCGGGAATCCGGCTGAAGCTTTACAACCATTCCACACCGGAAGCCAGGAACTTTCCCTTCGGGAGGTAAAGAACTATCCGATGATTTCTCTTGGGCGGGAAACTATGACCTATAAATTTTACAACAGCGTATTTTTATCTCATGGCCTGGATCTTTCCCCGGATACGGAAGCTGCCACTGCGGATCAGATCCTGCCTCTGGTAAAATGCGAGCTCGGGCTTGCCTTTTTGCCCCAGCCGATGGCTGCACCTTCCCTTTTGAAAAAAGAGATCGTACAGATCCCATTAAAAGATGAAATTCCGGAGCGCCAGATCTGCCTGGTGTATGACAGCCAGCATCCTATGGGGGCTGCGGCAAGAGAATTAAAAAATACAATTCTGTTGATTACATAAAAGAAGCGAAAGAACTTGGTTTATTAAACGCGGCACCTATCCAAACACAAGTCAATTGATGAGTCGGGAACATTTTCCCAGCATTTCTGATGCTATTTTAATTCATTTGACACCTTTTCGCTAATTGTATGATAGATTTCCTTTGTCGCTGAATCATTTTCACCATTTACGACCAATATTTTTCCATCTATACTCATGACTACATATGAATGACAGGATGAATGGGTATACCTGATATAATCTCCATAAACATCATTTCTAAAATTTCCCATAGCATATCTAAGATTTCCTAAACCGTTGGTTCTATAATCATTCCGGTTCTGAGATGAATTTTCTTCATATGAGATACTGTCAATCTGCGCATAGTCCACTGTATAATCGCTCCAGCCTTGTGCCTCAATGGTAAAATCTTTATCCTCGAAACGAATCTCAATACTTCCCAAAAACAACGTCCATATACCGAATATAATGGTTAAAATGGCTATGATTCCGGATACTCCAATTGTTTTTTGTTATACTGAATTTTTAATTTTTCTCCGGTCGCTATCTTTTTCTTATAAAAGAGATAAGAATATAGAATGCTGATGATTGCAGCTGCCATAATGCTTATAATATACACAACCAGTGCAGCCATGCTTTCCCCAAAAAGTCCACAAAGCATACATAAAATACCTGATGCCATCCATAGTTTGCCGCTGAATCTATGTGTTGCATTCCAGTTTTCTTCATCCTGCAATGTCCATATAACCCGGATTCCTATCGTATTATTCTGCTTTACCTTTGGCAGATAATTTCCTATAACCATGAATAGTAAGCCTGTTCCATAATACATGAATGCCATGAACAGGTTCTCCATGCCTGCTCCGGTATTTACCAATCTGGCAATGCCATTATAGAGCAATGTAATAACAGGTATCATCCATATAGTCATTCCTATAACTTTAGGGCTCTGTTGTCGGTTCTGTTATCATAAAATATGATTGCTACAAATATACAGTGCGTTACTACAAAAAAATACATTTATCCATTTACCGTGTGTACTAGTGAAAACCCACCAAAACCCCTGCAAGAATTACCAGAACAGAACAAATTAATGAACCTCTATATTTTTTTATCATTTCCTTCATTCCGATGCTCCTTTCAAATCTATAATCCACAACATGACATCTTCCAATACGGAAGTGTTTAATTCATAATCAGGCAGATGAAGATTCAACAGAGAATTCTGATCAGGTGGATACCGATACTTCCAATCCGGGAGGCAAGGGAGATTCAGATTCTTCCGATACAGAAGTGAATGCTTCCGCAGATAACAGTGATGGTTCAGATATTATTTCCACCTCACCACTGACATTAGTTGACAGTGATGGAAATACAATTGAGATCAATTACATTCTTCACAAAGATTATTCTTGCGAATACCGTGGAGATGATGGAATGAAATATACTGATAATGGGAATGAAACTTATACCGATGAAAATGGAAATACCTACTCAGCTCTGAATGATGACACTCATCATCTGGGACATACGTTGGAACAGCATGACCTTCAGGATGCAAACGGTAATACTGTGACGGTTACGGAAAACTACAAATGGTGATTATTATTTCCAGGACGAAAATGGTACAGGATTTACGGACAACGGAGACGGGACATGGAGTGATGAAAATGGCAGCAGCTATACAGAAATAGACTGATAGTGGTCAGTAGCTGCAGGAATGGCAAGGGCATTTGCAAATTGTGCAAAAAGCCCTTGCCATTTCCGTGAACCGTGGTAAAATAAAATTATTCCTACATTTGTAGAAAATATGTAACAGGGGGAGGTATGAAAAAGTGAAAAAAACTTACCAGAGACTTCCGGACTCAGAGCTGGATATTATGCTCGTTCTTTGGAATAATACTCCGCCGATGACCAGACCGGAGATTGAGAAAGTGATCAATATGAAGAAAAAAAGCTTGCATCAACAACAATTTTGTCATTGCTGACCAGACTGGAGAGTAAAAATTTTGTGGAAGTGACGAAACAGGGAAAATTATGAACCTGTATACTCCATTGGTTTCGCAGTCAGATTATCAGGCACATGAGAGTCAGAGTGTTCTTGAGAAACTCTATGGGAATTCATTAAAAAGTTTGTAACTTCACTTTATCATGGAAAGAAGATCAGCTCGGAAGAAGTCCAGGATCTCAGTGAATTTCTTAAGAACCTGGAGGACAGGGAGGAATAGCTAATTATGGAGGTTTTCATTCTGCACATTCTGAAACTGAACATTATTGCAGCAATAGTAATTTTACTGGTAAAAAGTGCTTGCGACTCTGTTTAAAGGACGTGTATCAGCGAGATGGAAGTACTTTATCTGGCTGTTGATTACGATAAGCCTTTGTGTTCCGGTGCGCCTTCCGGCGAATCTGGCACTGGTGGATTTCAAAGTACTTAGAAGCAGTCAACAGAATACGCAAAACCCGAAGATAACGGATTACGCAGTCAGACCAGAGGAAAGTCAGAAGATAACAGAAACCGTATCATCTGCGAGCAATGACATGAAAAATCTGACAGAAATTCCGGAACAAAAAGAGAACTGTCAGGTACGAATCAGATAAATGGCTGGGAATTGTGGCTGTGATTTTTTTGTTGTTGTCTGGCTGAGCGTAGCGGTACTTAAACTGACAGGAGAATTGCTGGCATATTATTTTTCTATAAGGAATCTGGAACGGATAAGTCTGCAGGTAAGTGATCCGGTGAGTATTCAGATGTACCGTGCAGCGTGTCAAAAGAAACACGTACGCAGAATACCGGAGCTCAGGCAAAACGCAGGTCTTACCACACCGCTTCTTGCAGGACTTTTACATACAAAATTGTATCTACCAGCAACCGGGTATTCAGCAGAAGAAAGAAAACTTATTTTTACCATGAACTCACACATTATTGCCATCGGGATCTCTGGTATAAGATGCTCCTTCGAATCTGTGCATCGATATACTGGTTCACCCCCTTTCTTCTTATCATGCTGAAAGAAGCGGATAAGGATATTGAGAATCTGTGTGATACAAGCAGTTGTTCGCAGAGTTAATAAAAAGGAACATAAATTATATCGACAGCTGCTTCTCAGGACAGTGGCCATGGAAAATCAAATTCCATATGTGTCAGCAAGTCTTAATGACAGCGAAATGGTGTTTAAAGATCGGATTCTGTATATGGTGAACATTCGGAGGCTTCGCAAAGGAATTCTTCCGGGAATTCTTGTGACGTTGCTGTTTGCAGGCGGTAATCTGGTATGCAATGTTTCTGCCGGGACAGATACAGTTTCAGTAGAGACGGAGAAGTCTGGTATTGAAAAAAATGCAGATTCAGAGAAAAAAATAATGTACCGGATTATGCACCGTTTTCTGAAATGGTAACTATGCAGAAAGCTGCTGAAACACAGGATGAAGGAGAAGTGACAGAGAATGCAGATATAGAGGATTCTGTAGACGAAGAGGAAAAAAAAGCAGATGCGGAAACAAACGATGAACCTGCCATGGAAAACAGCGGACAGGTAAGTGAAACGACCGATGATGGAATTACCTCTGACAATAACGGGTCTGTTTCATCTTATGAGAGTCTGCCAGCAGGCGTACCATATACCAGTGGATTCAGTACTACTTCCGGTGTAGCATCAATTGTAGCACCGGGTGGAGGAGATGAAGAATCCAGAGTTCTTTACGATAACGGAGATGGGACCTATTCTGATGCTTATGGGAGCCGATACAGTTATCAGGGAGATGGAAACTGGGCAGATGCCAATGGAAATTCATATCGTACCTGGAATGACGAAGACTATAATTTCGGAACACAGCTGGAAAAGCATGAACTCAAAGGGCAGCAGCGGCACCGTTAATGTAATAGAAACAACAAACGGAGATTATTATTATCGTGACGCAGATGGGGTCGGATACACAGACAATGGTGACGGAACCTGGATCGATGAGAACGGAAATCTTCATGAAGAGTAAATGAAAAGAAACGTTTTCCGTAAGCAAATAAGGGAATGGAAAACATTTCTTTTTTTATAAAATGTTATATGAGATATAAAAGCTATTTTGAAATATAAGTATTTGATAAGAAAGACATTTTTATTTTACAACAAACAGACATTTTTATGATAAAATATCGGTAAAAATTTTGGACTGTAACAAAAGTCGTTGCAGTGTCTAAACTACATCAAATGGATACGGAGGAAAAAATGTGCGGGATCTGTGGATTTACAGGTTACAGACAGGATCAGAAGACAGTAATTGAAAGGATGATGAAAGCCATTGAGCATAGAGGCCCGGACAGTGAGGGCTCCTTTTGCAGGGAGAAGATTACGCTGGGCTTTCGAAGACTTAGTATTATTGATTTAGAAGATGGGCAGCAGCCTATGGAAAGTGCGGACGGAAACCTGCATATTGTTTTTAATGGGGAAATCTATGATTATAAGGAACTGCAGGGCAGAACTTGAGGCTTCCGGCATTTCTTTCTGTACCCATTCTGACACGGAAGTTCTGGTAAATACCATTCAACAGTATGGGGAGAAGGCACTGGATAAGCTCAGGGGAATGTTTGGGTTTGCAGTATGGAATGAAAAAGAGCAGACTTTGATGCTTGCAAGGGATTTCTTTGGAATTAAGCCTGTGTACTATGCCGAAATAGATGGACACTTTGTATTTCCTTCTGAAATTAAGAGTATTCTTGCAATTCCAGGCTATGAAAGGAAAGTAAATCAGAAGGCACTGGAGCAGTATTTGTCATTTCAATATTCTCCTCTGGAAGAGACCTTTTTTAAGGGAATCTATAAACTTATGCCCGGACATATGCTTTTTATATAAAAACGGAAACTATGAAATAAAGACTTATTTCAAAACAAAGCTTACACCTGACAAGTGGAACCGTAAGACGAATATGGATCAGCTACGGAGCCAGCTTGCAGAGATTTTAAAGGATTCGGTGAAGCACCACATGTTAAGCGATGTGGAAGTCGGCGCGTTTTTATCCGGGGGAGTGGACTCCGGGTATCTGGCTTCTGCCTCCGGTGCAGATTCCGCCGCGGGGCATGTCAAAGTGGAAGAACGTTTCATTGAGAACCAATTAAAAGGGTATATCTTAGACGTGCGTTAAAAACTGGCCCGCAAAGCTGCCAGATGTGAAAAGATTTTTTCTTAAAAAGTGGAAGAACGTTTCATTGGAAATGCGTATATCTACCGTGAAAGAAAGCACAGATTTTGAAAAATAAAGTAACAGGACCTTCCACGCAGGAATATTTAAGACCATTTTTATGAAGAGCTTGAGTCAGAAAACAGAGGCTCACTTCAAGACATGGAAAAATGCAGTCTGTAGATCTGAACTACTGGCTTCCTGGCGATATTTTGCAGAAAGCAGATAAAATGAGTATGGCACATTCCCTGGAAGTCAGGGTACCATTTCTGGATAAAGAAGTTTTTGACTTTGCAGCAAAGCTTCCGAAAGAAGCCAAGATTGCAGCGGGTACAACCAAATATATTTTCCGCAAAGCTGTTTCAGGATTTCTTCCACAGGAAACCGATGAACGGAAGAAACTTGGTTTTTCCCATTCCAATCCGTGTGTGGCTGCGGCAGGATGACTGGTATCAGATGGTAACGGATTTATTTACCTCAAAAGCGGCAGAAGAATTTTTTTCGTACAGAGGAACTGCTTCAGCTTCTGAAAGACCATAAAGATAAAAAGGCAGATAACAGTCGTAAAATCTGGACAGTTTTAACATTCCTTATCTGGTACGATAGATTTTTTGCTACATGTTCGAAGGGAGAGTTGGTTACAAGGCTGCAATAATAAAACTTCAATATATTCTTTTTATATTCATAATAATGCACTAATTAGGTGTCTGGAAGAATTTAAGAAAAAATAAATTTGTACCTGTAGAAGAAGCTGAGAAACAGATTAAACTTGGAGCTGTGATTACCAGACTTAACAGTACCATACGGAGAATCAAAAAGTATCTGGATGGAAGCATCCATGCTCATTAGTGGAGTGATCTGATTGATACCATCTAAAAAGCAGACCTGATATTCTTGGGGTTCATTGGATAAGGAAAGCATAAAGGCAGGAAATACAGTCATTTTTTGGCAGCATATCTTTTTTTTGTGTATCATTTTTGTCTATTTTTAAAGAATCCCTCGTTCATGCACAGTTCATTAGGGGTTCATCGGATGCATAGTTTGACAAAGCCGGATGAATACCGGAAGTTTATTCAGAAGCGGCAAAATTATCAATATTCTTGCGCAGAAATTCAATATAAGATAATGCTTTTGTAAATTTTTCATTTCGTTCACCTTTTTCTTAACTTACAAAGTTGCATTATAGATCACCTGAAAGCGGATTACGTGCCAAATGAAAGAAAAAACAGACAAAATTTGCAGAGGGAGAGAATTATGTTTCCGGTTTGATGAAGAAAAAAGAAACCTGCATTTTTGGTTATTCCACATTGCCAGACATGAATCCTCATCTGCACAATTCAGTTAAATTCATCTATCTTACAGAAGGATGCTTGGAGCTTGGAATGGGCCAGGAACTCACTTTCATGGAGGAAGGTGATTTGCGGTCACCGGAGAGTGATCCATCACTG